>Ga0247843_1006337_pt1 | contig 15539 bp, 8 predicted proteins | sample LaCruzMarch2017__FD_192420 | JGI IMG/M metagenome (GOLD analysis project Ga0247843, IMG submission 192420) | Freshwater microbial communities from meromictic Lake La Cruz, Castile-La Mancha, Spain - LaCruzMarch2017_8m | ecosystem: Environmental > Aquatic > Freshwater > Lake | place: Spain... | reverse complement strand
GTGTCTTACCTTTGGACAGGTGGAACAAATTCTCAAACGATATTTGCTTCCGCAAGTGGTTTGTATAATCTAGTCGTAAGAGATACGAATAATTGTACAAATTCATCCTCTGTCAGTGTTCAGGTTAATCCTACCCCTGTAGTTTCGGTTGGTAATACTAATTACGCTTTTTGTGAAGGCGATTCATTATTGTTAGTTGCGCACGGTGGAAACAGTTATATATGGAGTTCCTCTGTGGCCACAACTAATACCATATTTGTAGATGCTTCTGATACGTATTCAGTTCGTGCTGTGGGAGCAGGTGGGTGTACATCTCAGCCTGTTTCTATTGCGATTACCGAAATTCCTTTCCCAATTCCAGTGCTCACTTTAGGAGGTAATGACACCTTTTGTTTAGGGCAATCAGTTGTATTACATGCGTCAGGCGGAACAAACTATCAATGGAATAATTTGGTAAGATCAGATTCTATTATCGTTGCTAATTCACAACCTGAGGTGTTTTTTACCGCCTTTAATGGTCCCAACAATCTGTGTGGCATTAATTCAGATACTGTACAGATTACGATGTTGCCTGAACCTGATGTTTGGTATCCTGTAATTTCCCCATTCAATAAGTGTTTAGGAGATACCGCATTTTATACTGTTCAGGCTCAAGCTGGAATACAGTACCAGTGGTATTTAGACACACTGCCTGTTGTAGGTGCTAACACGAACGCTTATGCCGGAATTGGCACGGGTGATTTGTATTTCATCGCGACAAATAGCTATGGATGCCAGAAGACTTCTGCCATTTCGCAAATTATTGATGATATGCCAGCTAAGCCCACTGTTGGTGTTGTAGCTGATATATTTTTAGGAACTACATCACCCACCTACATGTATGCCTATAGATGGACTGTTAACGATTCATTACTTTACTCCCTCCCTTATATGCAGGGCAATATAAAACCTCCAGTCAATGGAGATTACAAAGTATTTGTCTTTAGCAAGACAGGTTGTTCGGTAGGCTCTGATCCGTTTAGCTTTACATGGGTGTCTAGTGAAACAGATTTGTATGTACCAGAATGGAAAGTATATCCTAATCCTGCACAGAATTTCGTGATTGTTGAATCTCCTGTAGAATCTGCTGTTGCCAAATTCATAGATGTGCAAGGTAAAACAGTGATGTCTCAAAATCTTAATTTTGGGAACAATCAATTTGAATTAAGTCATCTGCCCTCAGGTGTTTATCAGTTGGTAATTAAAAGCGGTGAATACTTAGGGAACTATAAAATACAAGTGTTGCATTAATTTGCAAACATATTTGTGATAACAAAAAGGCGATCAAATAATGGGTCGCCTTTTTTTATATTGTAATTTCAATATTTGAGTTCAATCCTACATGTATGGTGTTGATTTTGATATTGGATTCTTTCTATAATGTGTACTAATGGTCAGAATGTTTGGTCAATACCTATGTAAGCCTTATCTGCATTAGCTTTGAGGTTTGTCAAAGGTCATAGGTAAAAAAATAGCTTTTTGTGTGGTAGCAGAATAGTCAAATAATAGGGTACAATGGTGTCCAACGATAAAAAAGTGTTTCATCTAACAAGGTTTTCAAAAGCGGTAGGTGGATTTTGTTGCATCATTTATGGCAAGACATAGTCAACAAACAAATCCATAAGCAGGTTGCTGCGAAATATGAAGGTTCATCTAAACAGCCTAAAGTACCTCCACAAATGTACATTACACTCTGTTTACCAATACTAAAGTTTAAGAAGCGTTTGAATGTTAGGTTTTCGATGTTTGTAAGATATTTACGATTACAAACCGACAATCAGAATAAGTAGAATTATCAGTGTTTGTATGGCAAAAATCCAAAATCCAAAACTCAAACCTCGCTTACCTGCTGTCAGTACACTTTTTAAATAAATACCTAAACCTACAGCTGCAAGCGCTATCGTAAGCGAGACTTTCCCTAAAAATTCAGCACCCTTTAACAGAGGCTGTGGTATTTGCACCAAAGAGACTAAAATAGTGATTGCAATAAAGCTGTACATATACCATGGTAGTTGCCATAGACCTTTATTACCAGATTCTTTTCTTTTTAACAACCAATTCATCAAAATGAGGCCTGGAGAAAGCAAGGCAATTCTGGCAAGTTTGATGGTAAGAGCAGACTCTCCAACTACTTGATCCATAGAAAAAGCAGCACCAGCTACATTTGCTACTGAATGTAAAGACGCACCGATAACAAAGCCTGCGTCTTGTTGGCTTATTGGTAAAAACTGAAACAACCAAGGCATTACTATCATGCCTAGTGCGCCATATAGATTAACAACTGCCATAGCCAGGCCCGTATCCTCTTGATTCTTACTAACAGAGGGAGCTAGTGCTGCTATTGCTGAAGATCCACAAATTGCAGTGCCAAAGCCGATGAGCCAGCCAGATGCTCCTGGGCAATTAAACTTTCTGGCTAGATAAACGGTGAGTAGCAAAACAACAACTATCATCGCCATAATGGATACAAAACGACCAACACCTAAATCTAGAAAGTGATTGTAATTGATACCAAATGCAAGAAAAAGAATTGAAAACTCCAATAATCTACTAGCCGTAACCTTAAACCCAGGTACAAACACACTAGATAATTTAAAGAAATTTGCGATTACTACGCCCAAAACCAAGGCAAGCATTACAGCATTCAAAGCAGAAAAAAAGCTTGTCGCGATTAAGGCAACAATGCCGATTGAAGATGCTAAGATAATACCTGGAATTTGGGCACGTTGAATCATGTTGTGTGGAATCGTTTAGCGAGATAACTGGCCAGTATATTGCATAATACCGCCACTCATATTGTATAGGTGCTTAAACCCCATATCATGCATCTTTGCTGCAGCAGAACTACTCCGTCCACCACTGCGACAATACACTATATAGGTTTTCGAAGTGTCTAATGCTGAAATAATTGTATTGAAATCTGCTCCATTGACATCCGCAAATATCGAGGTACCTGGAATATAGCCTTGAGCGACCTCTCCTGCTGTGCGCACATCTATCAATATAGCATTCTCGGTTTGTACCTTGGCCTTTACTTCATTTGGATTAATATTGATTACCGGCTCACCTGAAAATGCAGAAACATCTGTCGCCAAACCCGAGCAAGAAAACAACAACATGCCCATTAAAACGGGAAAAACAAATCTAAATTTTTTCATGATTTTTTTATTCAAACTTTACAAAGGTCTTAAAGCATAATCCATATATTGGTAACTTATGTTACACAATGCTAAATTACGTTGAATAGTTCTAGATTCCCTATCTAATAAGAGGCTTCACATCTTCTATATAGAATCTTATTATATCTCATTACTAGTTATTTAAGAACAAGGATTTTCATTTTGCATAAACTGATAGCCTTAACAGCCTATTCCATATTTTCCACTCAGCGCGTTAAATAATTTTATAAAATCCCGACACATATCTTGTTATACAACACAATTAAACATCAAAGCGTCATTTTATTGTCAATGTTTAAATATTAATACGAATTTTCAGCTTGGATTTGTTTTTAGGCGATTACCAGTGATTGGGGGCTGAACATTGCAGTACAAGTATAACTACATTTAGACCCATTACTACTTTTCATACTCATTAGCATAATTACAAATTAGAATACAATCCCAGAAACGGAGCGTTATTAGAATACTATAGATTTGAATCGTGTATATATTTTAAATAATCTAAATACAACACAAGGTAACTTAAAATTAAATTTAAATCATTAAATGATGGGATTTTTCACACAGTTAGTAGTTTTATTAAGGGATATATATAGCATTCAATTATCAGTAATTGTGTTAAAGTCCTCAAAGAAAGTTGGAGATTAATATAAAAGTTAAAAAAAACGTAAAAGTTTTAGTTACTTCATACCGAAATCACTTCTTTGTAACATTGTTACATACTTAATTTAAGTGAAACACATAATGAAAAAAAAGGACCATCATTTTCGACCAGAAATCGGCGATCATGAGACGGGTATGCTTATTTGGCAAGTATCCAGCTTATGGGAGCGAGAAATGAAAATCGTGCTTGAAAAGCACTCTCTCACGTACATTCAGTTTGTATTATTACAAAAGTTGAATGAGCTTCAATCTTCTCCAATACCCATAACACAAGTACGATTGTCTCAATATGCCAACACCGAGGTAATGCTTACTTCGAAAGCGTTAAGAGTTTTGGAATCCAAAGGCTTTTTAAAGAGGAAAAGAGACAACATTGATACTCGAGCCAACATCATTGGCATAACTGATAAAGGGAAAAAGAAGATGGAAAAAGCAGCAGAAAGTATTCAACAATCTGAAAATCACTTTTTTGGTATTCTCGACAATAAGAGAAGTACGTTTTCCAAAAACCTTCAAAAGGTATTTGAAAAAAACCATATAGATAGTATCTCACAATAATATGCTGATGATTTGACCTAAAAAACCGACCTCAATGGCCCTACTTAGATTTGGATACTGATGCAGTATATTTAATTTTACTGCGATATAGTAACTGTTTTCTCTTTTTTCATTGGTATTTCCTAAATTGCACATGTTTGTTAGCCTAAACTAATTTACAAGTTTGGCATATCCATTACTCACACATTATCATTTGATTATATGGCAATAACAAATTCAATGCATTAAGCAAGACGTACATGACGCACTTACTTCAGTATAAACACCCTTTTGCGTATTTTATACTGTTGGTTTTAGTTATCCTCGCACGTATTCCGGGATTACACCCAGAGTTCTTAACCCATAATGAATCAGTACTCATTGTTTCGGCAGACCAATTACTAAAAGGATTTACTCTTTATAGCACGATTGTTACCGATCATCCACCTTTTTCCATATTAATATACGCAGGATTAAGGTATATACTTCAGGATCACATGTTTCTTGGTATTCGAATTCTATCAATTGTATATCTATTTTTATGTGCAGTAGTATTCAATCAGTTTGTCAATGACTTAAAACTTCAAAAATACCGATCCCTTATACCTGGGTTCTGGCTTATACTAGCACTTTCTTTTCCATGGCATACAGCAGAAGCAGATGGTGATTTTTTTGCAATACTTCCCTCTTTATTCTCGGTGTATCTCTTGGTTAAAACCTTCGAGGTACATAATGACAATACAACAGGACTCATATTTTCAGGGATACTAACCTCAGTCTCTTTTTTATTATCCTATCAGGCCTATTTTTTATATTTTGCTATTCCCCTCATGTATTTTATTCTTAGGCCAGCGAAGGCCTCCGAGATTACGACACTGTTGATTGGGTTTTCAATTCCCATTTTCGCGACCATTGCCATATTTTATTTCGCGGGCAACCTCAATGCTTGGTGGAACAACAGCATACTTCACCTTCTTGATCAAGCATTAGAATCTGATATGGAATTTAAACATCTCATTCCAAGTGCACTCAAAAATGAAATTACTTGGGCTTATATCTGTATACTGATTCCTACGTTTGGGGGGCTTATCGCCATGAGAGTAGGTGTCTTAAGATTAAATATACAGCAAAGAAAAATTGACTCGGTAATGGTTCTTTGGCTATTTTTTGCACTGATTACAGTTTTTATTCAAGGTCTTTTTCAGCTTCAAAACCCATTCTTATTCATTGTTTTTCCGGTAGCTTTTTATTCGTATCGATTTTTCATTTCTTCTATGCCCAATTGGATAAAAAACACCCTATTGCTTATTCTATTTTCATTTCCCATTTTTTCTGCAACTCAATATTTCCTTAAAATCAATTATGGACAGATAATTTCCTATCCTAACGAAGACGCTTTTGTCAATCAACTTTCTGATATCTCATCTAACCATACCAATAAAGTTCTGCTATTAAAAGAATTACTCCCTGTTGAAGTCATACAAGGCTCTCAAAGTGTTTGGATTGCAGACCCTGCTGCTGCAATGTATTATATTCGAGGAAACCTGAATCCTGGTTCTAGGTATATTGATTTTAATCTATTTGCCAACAAACTGACTATTTGGCCTGGCAATGCTTATAGGGTATTATATTCAAATGAACTTTCAGTCGCTGATGTGTATTCAACATTTGAGCAAGACCAACCTGATTGGATCGTAGACTCTCATGACGTCTTCAATGCTATGCAAACCCAAATACCAGCTTTATTCAAAGCTTATACTCTTGAATACAACACCCCATATTTTAAAATTTATGCAAAAAAATGAACGACTTCGTTTAGGAATTGTTTTTCTACAGTCGAGTCCATTTTTTTTTGTTTATTTTGAACTCTGAAACAATCATGAAATATATAGAATCCATTATTTTGCTGCTAGTCCTTGTTATCGCCATCGGCATGTTTTTGACCAAACTCAAATCTATACGAAGTGCAATTCAACAGGGGAGAAAAGAAAACAGAAGTGAGAACCCTACTGCGAGGCTACGCAATATGATACTCGTAGCCTTAGGTCAAAAAAAAATGTTTCAAAGACCTATACCAGCGATATTACATGGCTTTATTTATATTGGCTTTTTAGTAATAAATATTGAAGTACTAGGCATGATCATCGATGGGCTGTTTCAAACCCATAGGGTTTTGGGTGTCACAGGTATTGTCTATGATATATTAACAATCTCAAATGAGGTACTTGCCTTATTTGTAATTCTAGTTTGTGTTATTTTGTTATACCGCAGAAATATTGCAAATGTGAAGCGGTTTCGGGGTGTAGAGATGCACGCTGCTCAAAAAAATGATGCCAACATCATTCTGTATATCGAAATTATTCTCATGCTTGGTTTATTTACAATGAACACCGCTGATCTTAAATTTTATACATTGCAAAATATTGAATTAGCAGGTGTCTATCCGATAAGTACTTTACTGATTGACTTTTTTCCCAACAATACTGCATCATTGCACATGCTTGAAAAATCGGGTTGGTGGTTTCACATTCTAGGCATTTTGGCCTTTTTAAACTATTTGCCGTATTCAAAGCATTTTCATATCATGATGGCATTTCCTAATACCTATTATTATAAAATCTCGCCCATAGGTAAACTCAATGCGCCCGAACACATCCAGCAAGAAATAAAAGCAATTATGGATCCGAGTTACACTATCCCCGCACTCCCTGAGGGCTCTGCTCCATTGGCCTTAGGGGCTAAAGATATTCAGGATTTGAGCTGGAAAAATCTTCTCGATGGCTTCGCTTGCACTGAATGCGGTAGATGTACTTCTGTTTGCCCTGCAAACTTAACTGGTAAATTATTGTCCCCCAGAAAAATAATTATGAATATTCGGGACCGACAAGAAGATTTTATACAACATAAAGAAGTAGAAAAAACCTTATTGGGAGGCTATATTAGTGCAGAGGAATTATGGGCTTGCACTACCTGCAATGCCTGTGTTCAAGAATGCCCCGTCAATATTGATCCTGTAGCCCCTATAATCGAAATGCGTAGGTTTCTAGTGATGGAAACATCTGCTGCCCCAGCTTCTTTGAATGCCATGTTTGCAAATCTTGAGAATAATGGAAGTCCATGGGCATTTCCTGCCGCCGACAGATTTAATTGGTCCTCTGAAATTTCATACAAATCATAATCTTATGTCAGAAATACAAAATATATCCGTACCCGTTATGTCTGATTTAGCAGGCAGAAACGAAACTCCAGAAGTACTCTTTTGGGTCGGTTGCGCTGGTAGTTTTGATGAACGCTACAAACGGGTAACGCATGATATGATACGAATTTTACATCATCTCAATATCGCTTACGCTGTGCTTGGTCCAGAGGAATCATGCTCTGGAGACCCTGCCAAAAGGGCTGGCAATGAATTTCTATTTCAAATGCAAGCAATGCAAAACATAGAAATTCTAAACGCATACCAAATCAAAAAAATCGTTACTGCTTGCCCACATTGTTTTAATACGATTAAGAATGAATATCCTGATCTTGGTGGACATTACGAAGTGCTACATCATAGCCAATTTCTACAAAATCTTATTGATGAAGGTAGATTACAGGCAGAAGGTGGAGCCTTCAAAGGAAAGAAAATTACTTTCCACGACTCCTGTTATCTCGGTCGTGCAAATGATATATATGAGGCCCCAAGAAAAGTATTAGAATCATTAGATGCTGATTTAGTAGAGATGAAACGCTGCAAGTCGAATGGTTTATGTTGTGGCGCTGGCGGTGCACAAATGTTCAAGGAGCCTGAAAAAGGTAATAAGGACATCAATATTCTGAGAACGGAAGATGCTTTAGATACCGGTGCTGCTATCATTGCTTCTGCTTGCCCGTTTTGTATGACCATGATGAGTGATGGAATTAAAAACAAAAACAAAGAAGAAGATGTAAAAGTAATGGATATCGCTGAACTTATTAGTGCCCAAATGGGACTTAAGCCTTAAAAGGATTTAGTCGGATTGGATATGAAATTAGATTTTTTAGCATGGGTAACTTCTCCTTATTGTTAAGGTAAGGTGCAAGAAAAAAGGGACACTTTAAAATTTGTTTTCAAAGAGATATTATTTACCACTATTGTCGGATAAAATTTGAAAACTAATCAATTAAATTGTCAATAACTTGTATATCAAATAGTTATAATTTTAATTTTGTTTTTTTTAGCGTAAGCCCATTGATTCAAAATAAAATCGGTTGCCCTGTATCTTCCTAGATTGTTTCACCGCTGGCTTGCAATGACGGAATGAAAGCTACATATCATAATGTACACGTCTTGGAAATGCCAGCTGGCAATTCTGTCATTTCACGTCATTGCGAGGGCCCTTCGCCCGAAGCAATCCAGTGGACTTGCCTCTTCCAATACTATCATTGCGTTGTGTATTTTTTCTGGATTGCTTCGCCTCCGGCTCGCAATGATGGACTATCGATTACACATCATTCCGAGGGCTTTTCCCAAAGAAATCCATTAGAGTTATCTCTTCTTATTGTATCATCGCATTGTGCCATTTTATGTTGGGCATCCTCAGAAAGTAAAAGTTAGCAATATGAGTTGGCGGAGCATACAGTATACAGCCTACCGAGATGCGGTAACACCGCAGCTCCCCTCTCCATTTTTCGGGGGAGGGTTAAGCAAAACGAGAACGAGTATGAGAACGAGTATGTGCATGACATCGAGCCCTATCTAAATCGAGTTCTAAAAACATAGAAGCCAACGAGAATGACATGCAGGCTTTTTGAGCACTTTAGTCAATTTTCCTTGCGCATAGAAATAATAAATACCATTGAAAATCAACAACAGCAAGGTCTGACGCTTTCTGAGGAAGCCCTATTTACATGCAAAGTCAAGATTTAATACATTGCAGGTTCTTCAGATTCTGAAAGTATAATCAGTGGGTTAGACAATCACTGATCTTTCTTGTGGGTATGGTATATTCGAACATACATTTCAAAATGGAGGCATATAATTACGAAACGGTAACGCACGCGCAAAAAGCCTTTTCAAATTTCACTTTACAACTCTCCATGAAATACCCAATATGAAAAAAAAGAGGGCAATCATTGATTACCCTCTTTTTTGACACTTCACTCTATCAATTAATTCTTCAGTACTCTCGCTTGCAACATCATTTGAGAACCTGAGATTCTAATGAAATATGCCCCAGCACTTTGATTTTGCATATCAATTAATAATTGGTTCTTTTCAAGTTGAGCATACTTCTCAGTATATACAACTCTGCCATTAATATCTGTTACCTCTAAGATGGCATCTGTTTGCACAAAAGGTAAGTCTAAGCGAACATTGAACAGTCCACTACTTGGATTGGGATAGATACTCACAATCTTCACAGACGCATCACTTGACTCTAGCCCTACAAACAAATTCATGTAAAAATACGCTTGTGAGGTAGAAGGACAACCCGTATTGGGATCCGTATAAGTTACGGTGTAATATCCATTTAGAGATGGATTCAATGATGGCAAGGTAGCACCCGGTATCGGATTATTATTGAAATTCCATTGAATATTCAGGGGTTGATTGGAATTCAAGAAACCACCAGCAAATGTTACTATTGGCTGCGTTGGTAAAGGATTAATTACCACATTCACAGATGCCAATGGCACCACACATCCGCCACCAGAATATACAACCTGGTATAATCCTGCTCTAGGTAAGAAAGCTGGATCTATTACTACATTTTGTTGTGAAGAATTAAAACCAGCAGGCCCTGACCACATAAAAGTACCGGGGGCTAGGCCCGTAGAACTTAAATGCAAATTCTCATTCACACATATTGGACTATTACTAAAAGCAGAAACACCTACAGGCACATCTATCACAAAGACCGAAACTGTATCTACAGGACTACTACATCCATTTACTGTTATTGTGAGGGAATAAACCCCAGCTTGTAATTGGGTTACATTCGGAATAGACGGATTCTGTGCAATTGCAATATATGCATTAGGACCTGTCCAAGTATATACTGCCGAGGGTACTGTATTCGATTGCAATTGTAAAGTAGTAGTACCACATACCGGACTATTCGAAGATACCACAGGGCTTGCTGGCGTTGAGTTTACAATCAAAGGAACTACAGCAACAGAACTCGTGCATCCATTTACAATCGTATACAAATTGTAGTTGCCATTATCCGTTAATGAAGCATCGCCTATAAAGGGATATTGATCTGTAGAGGTAAATCCATTCGGACCAGTCCACCAATAGGTGGCAGGGGCAGCATCTGCTGCTGCAAAATTGATTATATCACCTGTACATGCAGGTGAGTTAACACTGCCAAACGGCAATGCTGGCGTTCCATTCACTACTACCAAGAATGAGTCGCCTAAACTTGTACAACCATTGGCCGTTACGAATACAGTGTACATACCTGCTTCTAATACGGTAGAGTTATTAATCACAGGATTTTGAAGATTTGATACAAACGCATTAGGTCCAAACCAATCGTAGGTAGCCCCCGCAACAGTGGCTGCTGTTAAAAAGATATTACTGCCTGAACATACCGGTGAATTACTACCAGTAGACGGAATCACAGGTGCTGGTTGAATGCTAATATTTACGGTAGTTGGCACACTATAACATCCGCTTTCAAATGCATAAACCGAATAGGTGCCCGCATCGGTCAATAAAGCTGGCACTATAATAGGCTCTTGATCTGTTGATGTATATCCATTGGGGCCAGTCCACCAATACGTACCAGTACCAGCGGAGGTCGCAGATAAATTTAAAGCCTGACCTTCACAAATAGGCGCATTCGAACTTGGAGCTAGTGCCGGAGGAGAAGCCGTTACTGTTACAGGCAATGTAGCTGCTGGGCTTGTACAACCGTTAATCACAGAAGAGGATGAATAAATGCCAGAACCTGCCATTGTGATATTGCTGATTACGGGGTTCTGTACATTCGCGGTAAATCCATTTGGGCCTGACCATACATAAGAGCCTATAGGCCCCGTTGCAGATAGATTCAAGGCGCCACCCGAACATACCGGTGTATTCGATGACAAGACCGGGGCAGCCGGTATCGGATGCACAACAACCGTGACCGTTCCAACTAATGAACTACAACCATTTACAATGGATACTACCGAGAATACGCCTGCATTAATGAGCTGTACAGGATTAATGGTACCATTCTGTGTGGTTGCATTAAAGCCTCCAGGGCCCGACCATGCATAGGTTGCACCTGGCACTACGCTAGAGAATACGTTGAGTAAGCTATTTTCACATACAGGGCCATTAGAGCTCGCTATTGGCCCTGCTGGCCTTGGATTCACAACAATATTTATGGTGGCCGCTACAGTAGATGTACATCCGAGTGCTATTGCATTTACGGAATACACACCTGCATGAAAAATATTAACGTTTGTAATGTTGGCCACAGAATCAACAGAAGTAAAACCATTGGGGCCAGCCCAAATATAAGATGTTCCAGTGCCTGTGGCACTCAAACTTAAGGTTTGACTAATACATGCAGGGTTATTCGCTGCAATATTAGGGCTTGCCGGTGGTGGCAAAATGGTCATAATTATGCTGTCTCGAGTTGACCAACAACCACCCGCATCTCGTGCACGAACATAATATGTGCCAGATGTTGTAACACTAAATGGATTTGCTGCTGTGTTGGCAGTGCTTGTACCATTCGGGGTTGTACCCTGCCAATAATAGGTAACACCCGCTGGTGGATTCAATACAGGATTCAAATTTGTTTGATTACATGCCGGATTCTGAACCGCAGTAGGAGCAGGAGGTGGGGCAGGTACAGGTAATATTGTAACAGCTAAGCTAGAACTCGTTGTGGACCAAGATAAATTAGAATTGTTCTGAGTGCGCACATAGTAAGTGCCACTGACAGTAATAGGAAAAGTAGCAGTTGTAGGATTGGCTGTTGAGGTACCAGTAGGATTAGTCCCTTGCCAATAGTAAGTAAAGCCAGTAGGGGCATTCATAATATTGAGGAAGGTAGGGCCACAAGAAGGATTCGCTCCGGCGGTTGGTGCAGGAGGAGCCGGTGGTGTAGGGCAGGTTTCACGATATGCTAAATTTCGACAAGGTCCTGAGCAGGTACTGTTAAAATTGCCAATATGGAGGTACAAAAGAGAAGTTACCGTGGAGGTCCAGATAATTTCAGAACCCAATCCACATACGTCATCATTCCAATTAAGTGCACCTGTATTGGGAGCATTCGAAATCGTTAAATACGGATCTGAAGAGAAAGAACCCCCATTGTTACAATGCGTAAAGGTATAGGTACAACCTTGGGTTGCCTGAAATGTCAAATACCCGCCTGTGCATAAGTTGGTCATTACCTGAAAGGTGGGACCCGGTGCCGGGGTAATAGCTCCCAAATTCGTGTTACAATACCGCTGAGCTTGCAATGATTCAACTGAAGATAAACTCAGAAAAATTATCACCACATACACCCAATTTTTTATTCGTACTATGTTTTTCATATACACCGAAGTTTCAGAATTTTCATTTCAAACCGAAAAATATAATAATTCCTTTGGATTCACAAATTATACTCCCATTAAAAGTTATGAACGGTTAAATTCACCACGTGTAAAGTTGTATCTATATTATCCACATGTTACCAAAATCGTAATTTTCCGCCTCGAAAGCCTACATCATAACCCCCATAATTCCATAGGTAGACCTTCCATTCCATAGAAGATCGTATCGTATCGTCAACCTCAAAATAGGCATGAAAATCACCCATTTCCGATACGCATATATCGGTTTGACGATAGATCCTCCGATTCCCGCCATGACTTCCAGTTACTACCCAAAATACCTCCGAACAGCTTATTTCAGATTCTAATTTCCCGAATATTTCAATCTCCTTATACCTCCTACCACCTGCATTGCCCTCATAAACAGTGGAATATGTCGCATTGGCTGCAATATCAATGTCCGATAAACTTACCATATGCGATTGACGAAATAGCCCAAAGCGATACTCTGCCCAATCCCAATCCCCCTTACCTGTAAAGCATTTCCCACTCGCATGGGTCAACTTGAAGGTAAGACCCACACTCAGCATCAAAATCAAAAAAAATCCTAAACCACTATACCAACGAATACGAATACGAAATAAAAAATCACTAAAAGGAAGTATTAATAATGGCATAATATCCACAAAATTACGGCTCCCAAAGCCACACCCGAAATACCACATAAACCAGGATGAAAAGATATAGGAGAAAAACAGAAAGAACCCAAACATCAACCACGCACTTCCCTGTCGATGATATATCTGATACAAAAATATCACTACCAATATCATCATAAAAGGTGCGTACACAAACAAACCATTGCGCGGCGAAAACCAAAACTTCAACACCTCTGGATCCGACAAATGTGTAAACCCATAACCAGCGTATGAATCCATAAACCATTGACTCGAAAGATGATGCCAATACAAAAACTGGGGCAACCAAAGCATAAAGACCGCAAAAATCAAAATGGCGATATGAAGCGGATGCAACAATGACCTCCACAAATACTGCCTGCCCTCCAATATAAAATACACCAAAATCACAATGATCGTTATCGCATGTGTAGGCCGAATCAGCACCAACCAACCACTCATCAAACCTATCACGAACCAATCATGCCATTTGAAAAATTGACGCTGTTCAACATACCATAATATAAAAGCAATCAGACCAAAGCCATAAATATGACTCATTCCATTACCATATGCATGATAAAATAACAAGGGCGTACCTGCCCAACATACAACAGTCGAAATGATCCCTGTACGACGGTTCCACTTTCGAGAGATAAAGCCATATAAAAATAATAATCCTAAAGTGCCCCAAAATGCCCCCGATGCAATTTGAGCATATATATACACATCCGAAAAACCGTTTCCAGGAAAACCATCACGATAACTCAGTGCATGCGCAATTAAAAAAAATGGAAGTTGAAAATAACTAACCCCTGCAGTGTAGCGAGTGAATATCTTATTTTCTGGATATCTTTCAAAACCATTTCCCGTCTTGTCGATAATATCTGCCGGTAATAGCTCCGCTTGCCATTGATAGATAAATGTCGCAGGCAGATAAATATAATAACCAGTCTGATCTGCCCATAACCACGATTGCCAATGGTAAGCAGGTAGCTTTCGCTGATGACTAAAAGCCCAGTAAAAGGCCATGAAGCCCATACACAGTATGAGAAATATATGTGTGCGCTTTTCCCAAAGGTTAGAACGCTCAGTTATTTGCGCCCCATGAAAGAAACCCCGAGGCAGCATCTAACCTATAAAGGCAAATTCCCGTGCTTCTTACGAGGCAAACTTACGGCCTTGTTCTCTAACATCTCAAATGCCTTCACTAGCTTCCTACGCGTCTCCTCTGGCAATATCACTTCATCGATAAAACCTCTATTGGCAGCACGATAGGGATTGGCAAACTTGCGAACATATTCTGATTCCTTCTCAAGCAACATCGCAGCCGGATCCGACGCGCTGAGTATCTCTTTCCTAAATATAATCTCCGCAGCACCCTTAGCTCCCATGACCGCAATCTCCGCGGTCGGCCATGCATAATTCATATCCGCGCCTATATGCTTAGAATTCATTACATCATAAGCGCCTCCATAGGCCTTACGCGTAATCACTGTAATACGCGGAACCGTTGCCTCGCAAAATGCATACAATAATTTCGCACCATTGGTAATAATGCCATTCCACTCTTGGTCTGTACCCGGCAAAAATCCAGGTACATCTTCAAATACCAACAAAGGAATATTGAATGAATCACAGAAGCGTACAAATCTTGCTCCTTTTACAGACGCATTAATATCTAGTACGCCAGCCAATACCGCCGGTTGATTGGCAACGATGCCAATGCTTCTGCCATCTAATCGCGCAAAACCTACTACGATATTCTCAGCATATTGACTGTGTACCTCTAAAAATGAGCCCGCATCACATACCTTACCAATCACCTCTTTCATATCATAAGGCTGATTCGGATTTTCAGGGATAATGGTATTCAAATCTGGAACCAAAGCATCAAAAGGCTCATCTGACGTCAGCCGAGGTGGCTGCTCCT
>Ga0247843_1006335_pt1 | contig 15541 bp, 8 predicted proteins | sample LaCruzMarch2017__FD_192420 | JGI IMG/M metagenome (GOLD analysis project Ga0247843, IMG submission 192420) | Freshwater microbial communities from meromictic Lake La Cruz, Castile-La Mancha, Spain - LaCruzMarch2017_8m | ecosystem: Environmental > Aquatic > Freshwater > Lake | place: Spain... | reverse complement strand
CAATTAAACAATTAAACAATCAAACAATTAAGCAATCCAACAATTAAGCAATTAAACAATTAAGCAATTAAACAATTAAACAATTAAGCAATTTAACAATCCACCTAAAACAATTGATTTTTATTTGAGTTTAAAATAGTAACAACGAAAAATATATATTCGCAAAAAAATTTAATAAGATATGAATTTTGAATTTACTGAAGAACATTTAAATGTACAACAAGCTGCTCGCGATTTTGCTCAAACTGAGTTATTACCGGGTGTAATAGAGCGCGATGAACACCAAAAGTTTCCAATGGAACAAATTAAAAAGTTGGGTGAACTTGGCTTTTTAGGTATGATGGTAGATCCAAAATATGGTGGAAGTGGAATGGATACTGTTAGTTATGTTTTGGCTATGGAAGAATTTTCGAAAGTGGATGCATCGGCTTCGGTAGTAGTTTCGGTTAATAATTCTCTGGTATGTTGGGGTTTAGAAACTTTTGCTAACGAGGAACAAAAGCAAAAATATTTAGTACCAATGGCTACTGGAAAATGTTGGGGAGCTTTTTTACTTTCGGAACCCGAAGCAGGAAGCGATGCAACTAGTCAGCAAACTACAGCTGAAGATAAAGGTGATTATTATTTATTAAATGGAACAAAAAACTGGATTACCAATGGCAATACAGCAGAGTATTATTTGGTAATAGCCCAAACCGATGTAGAGAAAAAACACAAAGGTATCAATGCTTTTATAGTTGAAAAAAATTGGCCAGGTGTAGTTGTTGGAAAAAAAGAAGATAAATTAGGAATTAGAGGTAGCGATACCCATTCAATTATGTTTACCGATGTAAAAGTTCCAAAAGAAAATAGAATTGGTGAAGATGGTTTTGGGTTTAAATTTGCAATGAAAACATTGGCAGGAGGCAGAATTGGAATTGCTTCGCAGGCTTTAGGTATAGCAAGTGGGGCTTATGAGTTAGCTTTGGCTTACTCAAAACAACGCAAAGCTTTTGGTACTGAAATAATGAACCACCAAGCCATTCAGTTTAAATTAGCCGATATGGCTACCAATATAGAAGCTGCTCGTTTATTGTGCTTAAAAGCTGCATATTTAAAAGATACGCATGGAGATTATGCTTTGGTTAGTTCAATGGCTAAATTATATGCATCGCAAGTAGCTATGGATACTACTATTGAAGCAGTTCAAATTCATGGTGGGTATGGTTTTGTAAAAGAATACCATGTAGAACGTTTAATGCGCGATGCTAAAATTACTCAAATTTATGAAGGCACAAGCGAGGTTCAAAAAATTGTAATATCGAGAGAAATTTTAAAATAAAAGGTAAAAATAAATTTAAAAACCTTGGCTAATCATGCTGAGGTTTTTTTTTGAAAGTTTGCTAATTATTTTTTAATCAATTCAATTCTAATTTATTGCCATCAATTTAATTATTATAATAAATAGCAAAGCAACTAATTGGTATTTTTAATTTACTATTTGAAATAATCAATCAAAGATTATATTTGCCTTCAACAATATTTATTTAATAAAAAATTAAAATATTAAAAATTAAAAATTATAAATGAAACACTTTAACTTATTTAAGAAATCATTATTTGCAGTAATAACCAGTGTAGTATTTTTTACAGTACATGCTCAAACTGCCCGTTTTCAATTAATTCATAATGCATCAGATCCTATTTTAGATACTGTTGATATTTATGTAGATGGAAATAAATTTGATAATGTAAATTTTAAACAAGCTACTCCAATTTTAAATGCGAGTTCAGCCAATGTTAGAATAAATATTAACCACCATACCAGTATTGATAGTAGCGATCAAGTATTGGCTCGTTTTACAAGAAACGTTGCCGCAAATTCAAATACAGTAATGATGGTAGTAGGTGTTGCAAACCCAAGTTCGTTTGCAACAAATCCAAATGGTATTGCAACTGGAGTACAATTAATTGCTAAAACAGTTACAGCTTGGGCTGCTGGAAATAATAGAGTTCAAGTAAATATTTTTCATGGTGTATCCGATGCTCCTGGAGTTGATATTATTAGTAAGCCTGATGTTTTATCGGGTGCGATGCCAACAAATTTACGTTACGCTCAATCAAATGGTGGTGCGCAAGCAATATTTTTAGGCAATGTACCAACTTACTTAGAAATGAGATTAACGGGAACACGTTCAGTAATTAAATCGTATGGTGTTGATTTAACTCCTTTAAACCAAAAATTTATTACAGTATTTGCAGCAGGGTTTTTAAATCCAAGTGCCAACCAAAATGGAAATGATTTTGGATTATATGCAGTTGATACAAATGGTAATGTAGCTAAATTAAACGAAGCTACGCGTATTCAATTAATTCACAATGCACCCGATGCAGCGTTAAATAGTGTGGATGTTTATTTTAACAATACAAAAGCAATTTCTGGTTTAACATTTAGAAGTGCTACACCATTTGTAACTATTAAAGCTGAAAACACTTTAGTAAGGGTTTCAAATGCAGGATTAAATGATACCTTATTATTAATTCCTAACATTCCTTTTGAATCAGGTAAATCGTACGTTGCTATGGCTTTAGGATTAAAAGACACCACCAATTTTGCAGCAAATCCTAATGGAGTAAATCGATTATTTAATATTGAAGGTTATGATAGTATGCCCGAAGGTTCGTTGGTAAACAATGCGTTTCAGTATATTGTTGCCAATGGAAGTCCCGATGCTCCTGCATTAACTTTTAATAGAGTTTCTAATCAAACTGCAGTTTTAACTGGTTTAAACTATAGTGATTTCTCAAGTTTAAGAACAGATAATAGTAACTACATTTTTACAATTAGTAATAGTGATAAATCAGTTTTTAATGGTTCATATTTAATGAATGCAACCAATTGGTTAAATCAATCGGGTATGATTTTTACATCGGGTTTTTATAATAGTATTGGTAACCCAACCAATGCAGCATCATTTAAATTGATGTTGGCTTTAAATAATGGTACTGTAATTGAATTACCTCGTTTAAAAAACAAATTACAAATAATACACAACTCGCCTGATACTTTAATTCGTAAAATTGATTTATACGCGAATGGAACCAAAATAGTAAACGATTTAGGTTTTAGAAATACAACTTTAGGTGGATCGACAGATGCTTATGTTCCTGTTAGGATTAATTTAACAAAAGGCGATGTAACAGATACAACAAATGCATTATGGTCAGTAAGTTTATTACCAGATTCTAACTTTAACGTAGCCATTGCTTATGGTTTTACAGGACCTTCCTATAGACCAAATCCTGATGGAATTTCATCAAACTTTGGAGTTAAACTAATTACTCCAGCTAAAGAGTTATCATCATTTGCAACTCCGGCTAATGAAGTAACATTTTTCCATGGTTGTAATAACTTAGGAAAATTAAATATTCAAGGTTTTCAAGAAGCAGTTTTTGTTGCTAAAGGAACTCCTTATGCGGGAACTTATAAATATAGCCCAGTTAAAGGCAATGCAGGAGCAACATATATTATTGATAAAGGCGATGCTTCAGGAAGAGGTTTATTTTCATCAGCAGTTAATTTAGTTGGTCGCACAGGCTTGGCTGGTGTAATGTTTGCCTCGGGTATTAGTTTAGATACTACTAGAAAAACGCAAGTTTTTTTAGATAGATTCAAAAAGGACAGTATAGTTATATCTATTAATAATGTTGCTGATAACAACTTATACTTATTAGATAATAATTTACTATTAGGTTTTTACATAGCTTGGAGTAATGGTGAAGTTGACTCGTTTGAAACATTATTAAGCAGAACAAGCATTAACAATATTAATAAAACTAGTTATAATTTAAATTTGTATCCAAATCCGGCAACCGATAAAGTAAACATGGTTTTAAATGCAAACCAAGTTCAAAATGCTACAATTAATTTACATGCTATTAATGGTGCATTATTAAAAACCATAACTAGTAAATTATTTTTAGGTTCAAACGACATTGAAATTTCAATAGCTGAAATACCCAAGGGTATTTATTTTATTCAAGTTTCAACAAACGAAGGAACGATTACAAAAAAGTTAATTATTGAATAAATAATTTTTTAATAAAATTATTGAAAAAAAGACTGCCATGATGATGGTGGTCTTTTTTTTGAACAAATAATTCAAAACAAAATTGGTTGTTAGCTATTGATTGCTAAAACATTGAAATTAATTTCAATTAATATAGTTAACTATTCAATTGCATTAAATTAATATTCAAAACAAAATTTGGTAACATTGCATAGGTTTATTTGTTACACTAATTTTACAAAAAAAATGAATAAACCAATTTACAAATTTTTATGTGTCTTACTTTTAGTAACTGTAGGTACACAAATTAAAGCGCAAATAAACCCTGTGTTTTTAGGGCGCTACTCTACTGGCTTTTACGATAAAGCTGCAGCAGAAATTTCTGCTTACCATGCCAAAACCAAACAAATGTTTGTGTTAAATGCTGCCGATACTACTGTTAAAGTGGTAAACATCAGTAATCCAACCTCACCTACTTTGGTTAATTCTATTTCTATTAAACCTTATGGAATTGATTTAACTTCAATTGCTTGCTTTGGCAATGTAATAGCAGTTACTGTCATTGATTCTTTAGGAAAAACTGAAAATGGGAAAGTGGTGTTTTTTAATGCAAATACCTTAGCTTACATCAATCAAGTTGATGTAGGGGCAAATCCTGATATGGTTTGCTTTTCTCCTAATGGTTACAAAGTATTAGTAGCTAACGAAGGTGAGCCAAATAGTGATTACACTATCGACCGTGAAGGTTCAATAAGTGTGATAAGCCTTTTTCCTGCTAGTCCTGAATGCTTAGAATGTTCGGTAGCTAATTTAACTCAAGCCAATGTAGCTACTGCAGGTTTCACTTCATTTAATGGTACTACTTTAGACCCTAAAATTAAAATAACTGGTAAAATTCAATCAGGTGGCTCGTTTTTAAGAAATTCAACCATTGCTGAAGATTTAGAACCTGAATACATTACTATTTCAGAAGATAATACTACCGCTTGGGCAACTTGCCAAGAAAATAATTGTATAGCTGAAATTAATATTGCTACAGCTACTGTAACTCGTTTAATTCCTTTGGGCTACAAAAACCACAATCTAACAGGAAATGGAATTGATGCTTCAAACCAAGGTTCAACTATTAACATTGCAACCAATACCGTTTTTGGTATGTATATGCCTGATGCTATTTCGAACTACAAAGTAGGTACTACTACATATTTAGTTACTGCTAACGAAGGTGATGTTAGAGCTGATTGGGGAACACCTAATAATGAAGAAACTGATGTTAGAAATGCTAGTTATGTTTTAGATACTACTAAATTTGTAAATGCTGCAAATGTTGCATTTTTAAAATCAGATGCTGGTATAGGTCGCTTAAAAGTATCAAATAAATATGGTGATTTTAACAACGATGGTAAATTTGATAGTATTTTCTGTTTTGGTGGTCGCTCATTCTCTATTTGGAATGCAAGCACAGGTGCAATAGTTTGGGATAGCAAAGACGATTTTGAACAACGTACTGCTTTATTGTTTCCAAGCAATTTTAATGCAAGCCATACCAACAATACTAAGAAAAACAGAAGTGATGACAAAGGCCCAGAACCAGAAGCAATTACTATTGGTAAAATTTTAGATTCAACATACGCCTTTATTGGTTTAGAAAGAATTGGTGGTGTAATGATATACAATATCACTAATCCTACTAATGCATATTTTGTAAATTATATCAATACCCGTAATTTTTCTCAAACACCTGGAACTAATTCAGGTGGTGATTTAGGTCCTGAAGGTTTAGTTTTTGTTCCAAGAAATCAAAGTCCTAATGGAAAAGATATGTTAATTGTATCGAACGAAATAAGCGGAACTGTTTCATTAATACAATTAAACTCTCGCAGTGCATTCCAAATGCAAGTATTACATGCTTCTGATATGGAAAGCGGAATTGATGCTCCAATAGATGCACCAAACTTTGCTGCTGTATTAGATACTTTAGAAGGTACTTACCCTAACACAGTAAAATTAGCTTCTGGCGATTGTTATATTCCTAGCCCATTTTTAAGTGCTGGTGAAGATGCATCAATGGCAACTCCATTAAGAAGTACTGCTTCTAGCTATTATGCAGGAACCACTTCTGGCTTAAGAGCTGCAATTGGTAGAACAGATATTGCCATGATGAATATTATGGGTTTTCAAGGTTCAGCTTTTGGTAACCACGAGTTTGATTTAGGAACTCCTGAAGTAAACAGTATTATAGGTGTAGATATTAGAAACAGTGGTGCCGACAAACGTTGGATTGGTGCTCAATTCCCTTACTTAAGTGCAAATTTAAATTTTGCTAATGATGTTAACTTAAGTTACTTAACTACTAACCAACGTTTACATGTTGATAGTTTTAAAACCTCACCTACTATTACTGCAAATAGCCAAAAGAAAGGTATTGCGCCTTCAGCTATTATTGAAATGAATGGCGAAAAAGTAGGAATAGTAGGTGCTACTACTCAAGTTTTAGCTTCTATTTCATCTCCTGGTGCTACTACAGTTATTGGTGGTAATGTAAATGATATGCCAGCTTTAGCTGCAGTTTTACAACCAGTTATTGATTCATTAAGAGCAATGGGAATCAACAAAATTATTGTAATGAGTCATTTACAACAATTGGCTAACGAAAAAGCATTAGGTCCATTGTTAAAAGGTGTTGATATTATTATTGCAGGTGGTTCTCATTCATTATGTGCTGATGGCAATGATAGAATAAGAGCTGGAATTCCAGTAGCTGACAGATATCCAATTTTAACTGTAAACAACGATAATGAGCCATTAGCAATTTTAAATACAACGGCTGAGTGGAAATATGTAGGTCGTTTTGTTTGCGATTTTGATTCGAATGGAGTATTAATGACTAACTATTTAGATTCTACAATCAACGGTGCTTACGCAGCAGATACTGCTATGGTTACTGCTTTATATGGTACTTATGCTGCTGGTTTTACTACTGGAAGTAAAGGTGCTAATGTTAGAACTTTAACATCGGCAATTGCAACTGTAATTAATAACAAAGATGGTAACAAATTTGGAAAAGCTAGCGTGTTTTTAGAAGGAAGAAGAAATTTTGTAAGAACTGAAGAAACTAACTTTGGTAATTTATCATCTGATGCTAACTTATGGTATGCTCGTCAATACGACAACCAAGTAAAAGTATCAATTAAAAATGGTGGAGGAATTCGTTCTGCAATTGGAAATGTGAATGCAGTTGGAAATACAACTTTATTAGAAAATACTTTAGCTAATCCTAGTGCTGGTAAAGCACGTGGCGATATTTCACAGTTAGATATTGAAAACTCTTTGCGTTTTAATAATGGATTAGTAATTGGTAGAGTAACAACTGCTGGTTTAAAAAGAATTTTAGAACATGGAATTTCAGCTACCAAACCTGGTGCTACTCCTGGTCAATTCCCTCAAGTTGGTGGTGTTGCATTTAGCTACGATACTACTAAAGTTGCAGGAAGCAAAATTCAATCATTAGTAATTATTGATTCATTAGGAAATATTCAAGATACATTAGTAAGAAATGGTTTATTACATGGTGATACAACTAGAACTATTAAATTTGTTACTTTAGACTTTTTATATACTGGTGGTGATAGCTATCCTTTCTTGGCTAATTCAAATTTAAGAATTAACTTAGATACTGCTTTAAAAAATGCAGGAATTGCAACATTTACAACAATAGGTAAAGAGCAAGATGCTTTTGCTGAATACATGGGTACAAGCTATGCAACCAATCCATATAGTATTAGAGATACAACCATTTTTGCAGATAAAAGAATACAATTGTTAAATGCTCGTAGAGAAGGTATTTTTACTTATGGTGCTGGCCCAAATAGTTCACAAACACCATATTTAACTACTAACAGAAGCGATGTAAGTTTTACCTCTATTTTAACTGTTGGTGATGGTGTAGGAGCATACAAATTGGCAGGTATTCCTGATGGAGTTGGTGCTTATGATAACAATAACGGAACATTTACAGCTTTAATTAATCATGAAATTAATAGCTCGTTAGGAGTAATAAGAGCACATGGAAACAAAGGTGCATTTGTATCGAAATGGGTAATAAACAAATCTGATTTATCGGTAGTAAGTGGAAGTGATTTAACTACAACCGTTAAATTATGGAATAAAACTAATAAAGTTTTTGATACTTATAATTCTTCAAATCCTATGTCAGTTGGTTTCAGCCGTTTTTGTTCAGCTGATTTACCACCAGTTTCTTCTTTCTTAAACGGAACTACTGGAACTGCAGAGCGTTTATTCTTAAATGGTGAAGAAAGTGGTAACGAAGGAAGAGCTTTTGCACATATTGCAACTGGACCGAATGCTGGTACTACTTACGAATTGCCTTATTTAGGTAAATTCTCGTGGGAAAATGCAGTAGCTAGCCCAACAAGAGGAGCTAAAACCATTGTTGCAGGTATGGATGATGGAACAGGAGGACAAGTTTATTTTTATATTGGAACTAAAACAAAAGTTGGAACTGAAATAGATAAAGCTGGTTTAAACAATGGAAAAGTATTTGGAGTAAAAGTTACAGGTTTAACAACAGAATCTAACTCAAGTGTTCCTACTCCAAATTCTCCATTTACTTTATTTGATTTAGGTATCGTGCGCGATTCAACTGGAGCTAGTTTAGAAAGTAGAAGTGTTGCTAACGCAGTTACAACTTTCTTCCGTCCAGAAGATGGAGCATGGGATCCAAGAAAACCAACTGATTTCTATTTCTTAACAACTAATTCTTTTTCAACTCCTAGTCGTTTGTGGAAATTAGCTTTCAAATCAATAGCTAATCCTGAGCAAGGTGGAACTATAACTGCTGTATTAGACGGTACAGAAGGTGCAAAAATGATGGATAATATGGCAATTGATAGTTTTGGAAACATATTTATACAAGAAGATGTAGGAAATCAAGCACATTTGGGTAAAACTTGGGTTTATAATATTGAAAACGATAGATTAGTAGAAATTGCTTCGCACGATTCGAGCCGTTTTATTTTAGGTGGTTCTAAATATTTAACCCAAGATGAAGAAGCATCAGGAATTATTGACATGAGAAGCATTTTAGGTAAAGGTAAATATTTATTGGTTGATCAAGCTCATTATTCAACTACTACTGAATTAGTAGAAGGTGGACAAATGTTGGCTATGACAGTTACTGAATTGCCTTTAACAAATGTGGCAATTGTTCAAGATTCGATTGAAATTGGACAAATTGATTCAAACACTTTAGTTAACGTAACTGCTTCTTTAGTTCCTAATGCTGATACTTACAAATGGACAGTTCCAAATGGAGTTGTTATAGTTTCAGGTCAAGGAACTCGTAATTTAGTAGTTAGGTTTACTAATCCTGTTAAATTCTCTAGCCCTGTAACTAAACCTGCTAATATTTTATGCCAAGCTATGATATTAGCAAGTGGTGTAAAATCGGCTGTTGATACAGTTAAAATTACCAAAACAAGACCTGCATTTAAAATTGATGCAATTATTGGCAACCCTAACAGAAGTTTAACAAAAGGTGAATGGTCTTCTGCAGCAACTGCTGGTTCAACAGATAATTTAGTAAATGTAGCTAGCACTGCTGGTTTAAAAGTTGGTTATTTAGTTAAGGTAATTTCAGGAATAGGCAATATTGGTTTAAACAATGTGGTTGATTCAATAATTAGCTCAACTCAATTCCGTTTAAAAAACAATATGACAGTTAATGTTGCTTCAGGTGCTACATTAAGATCGTATATTGTGCCACAAAATACATTTACACAATATACTTCGGCTGCTGGTGCTACTAATGTGGCAACTTTAGTAACAGTTTCTTCAACTTCAGGTTTAGCAGAAGGTATGTTATTAAGCTTAGCTTCAGGTACAGGAACTTTAAAAGCTGGAACAGTTGTTTCTAAAATAATTGATGCAACTAAATTTGTTATATCTTTAGTTCCTACAGTTGATTTAAGTAATAATGCAGTTTTAGTTGCTACTCCAGTTTTAACTAATATTTGCCCTATTGCTGTTAACAGTGGTATATGTTCAGAGGTAGATTACTCAGTAGTGGCTTCTCCTGTAAATAATATTGGTTATAAATTTACTGTATCGAAAGGTGCAAGAATTTCAAGAATTGGTGATTCAACAATAGTTGGATACGATACTGCTACTACTACTGCTTTATTAACAGTTTCAACTAAAGCCAATTCAATTGGAGTTGTATTTGATTCATCGTTTGTTTCAGGTACTGTTAGCGCTCAGCCATTTAACAATGCAGGAACAGCTTTAGCATTTAAAGTATCAGTTAAAAACACAAAAGCTGCTATTTACAAAGTAACAAGTACTGCTGCTGCTATTAAAAATACTATTGTAAGATACAAAGCAAGCGTTACTAACGGTAGCGAAGTAACAGGTTACAGATGGACTATTCCAACAGCCAATGTAACTGCACTTTCGGGTTCGGCTTCTTCTAATGTAATTATTACTACTACTGATACTTTATCATTAAGATTTGATAGTACATCAAAAACTGCTTACTTCAAATCTGGAAGTTTAAAAGTAGAAGCAATGAACAATTGCGGAACTGGAACTGCTAAAACATTTAGTTTAAACGGAACTACTACTTTATCTAAATTTGAACAAGGTTTTGAATTAGAAGAAGTAATTGAAAACAACGATTTAATAACTGCTACTAAAGTAAATGTATATCCTAATCCTAACCAAGGTAATTTTACAGTTTCAATTATTTCTAACGAAAAAGAAGCTCCAGCTTATGTAACTATCATTAACATGATGGGACAAGATGTTGCTGATTTTACAGTAGATAATAACAATGGAACAATTGAAACAAATATTAACCAAGGCTTAGCCGATGGATTGTATTTTGTTAAAGTAAAAATTGGTTCAGAGTTAAACATAGTTAAAATTGTAGTAACTAAGTAATTTGCCATAATTGATTATACTAAAGCCCTCAAACGAAAGTTTGGGGGCTTTTTTTTGCAAAGATTAAATTTGAAAAATATGCGCAGCAGAAAAGTATATTTTATATTAATTCCAGCCGTAATGAGTTTGGGTATATTATCGCGCAAGTTTAGTTACTTATTGCCCAATTTTATAAATACATACCTTGGCGATGCTATATGGGCAGCAATGATTTATGTGATGATGGCTTTTGTATTTTCCAATAAATTACCCAAAAAAATAGCTGTTTTTAGTTTACTATCTTGCTATGCAATTGAGGTAAGCCAACTTTACCAAGCACCTTGGATTAATGCAATAAGAAACACCACACTTGGAGCATTGGTATTAGGTTCAGGCTTTCTTTGGAGCGATATGTTTGCATACGCTTTCGGAATTGGAGTTGCATTTTTAAGTGAAATTTTTTTTTATAAATAATTATAAATATTAGCATGAAATGGTTAGTTTTAATAATAACATTTTTAACATTTAAAGTTTATGGTCAGTTAAATCCCAATTTAAAACCTATACCAACTGTTACTCTTGGTTTACACTATGGTTTTATATTTGAGCATAGCGAAGAAGTTCAAAATACAGCCGGGGCAAATCCTTTTGGAATTGATTTAATATATTCTAAACAATTGGCTTCTGAAAGCGCTTGGCAACAGTGTAACTGTTATTTAAATTCGGGTATTGGGGCAAATTATTTTAACTACGATAATTCAATTTTAGGGCATTCAGGAACTGTTTATTATTTATTTGAACCTCAATTTAAAATTTCAGAAAAAACTAAATTTATAATTAATGCTGTTGGAGGCCTATCTTATTTAAGCAATCCTTATCACCCTCAAATAAATCCTAATAACAGAAGTTATAGTTTACCTGTAAGTATATATGTGGGTTTAGGAGTTGGTTTACAATATGCTTTATCTGAAAAATTTCAATTGGCTTTAACAGGTAATTATTTACATATTTCTAATGGTGGAATTAAAGATCCCAATAAAGGTATTAATTGGCCTACTACTAACTTAAAGTTTGTATACAATACACAACCAAACAATTTACCAAAATTTACTAAAAAGGCAGTTGATTTTAAACAAAAAAACAGATTGGATATTAGCGCTTTTGTTAGTTCTAAAACGGTGGCAATTGGCGAAAAAGAACGTTTTTTTGTATATGGAACAAACTTAAATTTTAGTAGACAAATAAGTAGTTTAAATGCATTGGTTGTTGGAAACGAATTGATTATTGATAATTCCTTAAAAGAAAAATTATTGCGCGATGGTTTAAATAAAAGTAATTTAAGGTATGGTTTAACTTTAGGCCATGAGTTTTTATTAGGCAAATTTATTTTCTCGCAACAATTAGGTTATTATTTATTTAATGATACAAAGTATTTTAATTCCATTTATCATAGATGGGGTTTAACTTATCAATTTAAAAAAAATATTGGACTTGGAATTAACTTATTAGCCCATGCACAAGTTGCCAATTTTATTGATATGAGATTGGTATATTCATTTAACAAATAGTAGGTAGTTTTTTTATTTATTGAGGATATTTTAACCAAAATGCCAAGCTTTGCTTAGTTCTTCTCCCAAACAATTAAATACCAATATTATATTTAAAACATTGTTTACCGTATTTATTGTACCAAAAATATAAACGATTGCTTTATTTACAATTAGTTTGTGCCAAATTAATAACCTAGAACAAAATGCTAAAAATGCCATAAAAATGAAAGTTTCAATAATATTTTCATGGTCAAATAATATTTTAAATAATTTAAAATTTAATATGTAGTGCAATTTGAATAAAACAGGAATTACAAAAAATAAGTTCTTTGCATTTATAAAAAATACAACGAAATTTATATAGTTTATTGTTTTGGAAGATAAATTACGCATTAATATCATCCCTCTTAAATGTATCCTTCCAAAGCAAATAACAACCAAACAATATTATTAACTCACCTACTATAAATAGCAACCAGTTATAGCTTATTGGTTCGTAGTGTTTAAATACTACTAGCATCTTTTCGGGAGATAAATTGTTTTTACCCATTGCCAGTAATTGAATATAATCTTGGGTAAAACTTCCAATAAAAACCAAGCTACCCAAAACCAATAAAGCATAATGTTTGGGTTTAAATATTACATTATATCCTTTGCCTTCAAGCATTATTACTAAAAACATTAAACCAATCATAGTCAAAGAAGCTATGCATGGAGCCAACACAGGTCCAACCCATGGAACAGGCAATAAAAATAAAATATCCCAAGTTAATAATGATTCAGGCCAGTTTAAAAATAGTTTTAAAAACACATAATAAAATATATCCCACACCCCAAAGCAAAATAGAAAAAATACAAACCGTTGGGCTTTGGTTTTACCTGCCAAATACCCAATGGCTGCAAGCATTATAATGGTAGCTAACTCGCGCCACAGCTCTACTTCAATTACTGATTTTTTAATGTTTACTAACGGAAATTTAAACCCTTCGGGGTAATATATTTCTCGTAAATATATTACCACTGAAGTTTCCAATAATCCCATTGCTATACTAAAAATAGTAAGCCAAATAATTACTTTTTTCATGTTATATATTAAAAGTTAAGGTTTCTATATTTAGAATAAATTTTATAAAAACTAATTGGATATTGTTGTAATAAATTGGTATGCTTTTCAAGCAACGGTATTATTTCATCATACCCATTGCACCTAGCTAAATTGTATGATTGCCAAGTATAATTACCCTCTTTGTTAGCTAAATTATATAGCTTATTGTAAATTAGTTGTGACGAATAAATGCCATTTCCGTAATAAGTAATTTGAGGGTTGTTGAACGTTTCAGGATGTTTATTAAATTGGTATTTTAACAAAGTAGGAAGCGCTTGGTAAGAAAGGCTTGAGAGGTACATAACATCAGGTTCTCTGCCTTTACTTTGAGCTTGGTAAATGTTAAATTCAGCTATCATTTTATCCCAACCAATTGGCACAGCCATTACTAAAATAACATACCAAGCCAGCGAGTTGGCTTTAACTAAATAAAAATTGCTTCGTTTGGTTAATAGTTTAATTAATGTAAACAATAAACCTGCTGCTGTTGCAATTAAAAATGCGTAAACCCCAATGCGTTTATAGGTTAACGAAAACTCGTTTATGTATAAATTATTTTTGTAAGCTGCGCTTAATAACATAATTAAGTTTTGAGCTATCCATACATAAGCCAGTACTTTTAAAGTATTTTGTTGTGCAAAATTTTGTGTGCCTCTAAAATACCAAAGTATAATGCCTATGGCAATTATTATAGAAAGTATCAAACTAAAAATACCTTGGTGCACATACTGCGAATAGGAAATATTAGCAGGTAAAAGCTCTCCTCCAAACATAAACTGAAGGTCTAACATATTTACCAATAGCAACAATCCATTTAATAAACTAAGCATTACTACACCCGTTTTGAACTCCGTTTCTTCGGTTACACTGTTGCCTATAAAACTATAGTTTTGATATTGATTTTGGGTAACCGTTAAAGGTAAAAATTTTTCGTAAATGGCCAATACTGCCAATATTCTTGGTCGGTAAAAGGCATAAATTAAAATAAAGCCAATAGAATAAAAAAATAATATTCGCGCGTTTATAAATGTTAGACTGAATTGCGATAAAAATATGCTAAAGGTAATGTTGGAGGCTTGGTATAAAATTACAAATAAGGTAAACACTAAAATACTGCTTAAGTAAATCACTATTCGTTTTCGCAACGATCCATTTTCTTGGTTTTCAGAAAAGTATTTTACTTTAAATCGTTTTACTATTTGGGCAATGGAAGTAATGTATGAAAATACACTATGCACCAAACTGGTAATAATGGTTTGTTGTTTTAAGTTAATGGAGATAGATAAAAACGACAACGAGAAAATATTAGCCCAAACTGTAATTGAATGTCCGTTTACAAACGAAAACACTGAACTAACTAAAGCACCAGCAGCAAATATTAAGGACAACTTGTTTTTTAAATAGTTTTTGTTCGATATAAATAGGGTAGGGACAAGCACTAAATTTAGCAGTAAAATGTTTACACCAATTCCTTGGTTGTATAACAAATAGGTGTAAATAATTGAGGAGATAAAAATAAAGATTCCGTTTTTCATGATTGTTTTTTATTATTGATGTTAATTAAAAATTTGTGAAATTATTTTAGGAATAAATCCATCTTTCGATTCGGTAAATGCTTTTATTAAACCAAACTCGTTAAAGCCAAATTGATGGAGTATAAATTGAAATAATGCAGCATATATTGGCAATTCCAAATGCTATCAATGTGTTTTGGGATAGATTTTCATTAACTTTTTGTTTTATTAAAAACATTCTAATTAATAAAATGATATTTAAAAAAGGAACAAATAATAAAAAGCCTAAAATAGGAGTAGCAGTTAACAGCAGCCCCAAACTTCCCAGTTGAATTGTGGCTAAAGTACTTATGGTAATAATTAAAACCAGCATGGCATTACTTG
>Ga0247843_1006333_pt1 | contig 15543 bp, 11 predicted proteins | sample LaCruzMarch2017__FD_192420 | JGI IMG/M metagenome (GOLD analysis project Ga0247843, IMG submission 192420) | Freshwater microbial communities from meromictic Lake La Cruz, Castile-La Mancha, Spain - LaCruzMarch2017_8m | ecosystem: Environmental > Aquatic > Freshwater > Lake | place: Spain... | reverse complement strand
CAAACCTTTTCAACTATTTCATCTTCCAACGACAAAACTGCCGCCATAGTGCCCTTTTCTAATTCACACGCTTCTTGCATCGCTATAGCCCTTTGATAAACCAGTTTTAACCCATCCTCAAAACTCATAGCTCCAGATGCTACTAAAGCACTAAATTCACCTAAACTATGACCTGCAACCATGTCTGGTTTAAAATCCAATCCCATTTCAGCAGCAGCGACCACACTGTGTAGAAATATTGCTGGCTGAGTTACATCAGTTCTTTTTAGATCCTCTTCAGAACCATGAAACATAATATCAGTTAAACGATATTTCAAAATTTCATTGGCTTGTTCAAATAAATCATGGGCAGATTTTGTAGCATTAAATAGCTCAATTCCCATACCTGAAAATTGGGAACCTTGCCCAGGAAATACAAATGCTTTTTTAGTCATATTGGCAAAATAAATGATTTTTTAAAGATAAATTATATTTGTTTAAACAAATATTAAATATAATTGTTAACTTTGAATAGATAATACAAATATGACTACACAAACAATGTCCGCTTGGAACTTAGATCCAACCCATTCAGAAGCACAATTCAAAGTTAAACACTTGGTAATTTCAACCGTAACTGGCAGTTTTAACAAGTTTGAATCCCATTTGTCAAAAGAAAACGAAAATTGGGAAAATACAAACGTTACTTTCTCAGTTGATGTAAATAGTATCGACACTAACAATGTAGATAGAGACGGTCATTTAAAATCTGCAGATTTTTTCGATGTTGCAAATCATCCCAATATGACTTTTAATTCAACCGAATTCAAAATGACTGGTGAAAATATTTACAACGTAACTGGTAATTTAACCATTAAGGGAATTACCAAAGAAGTTACCTTAATAGCAACTTTCGGTGGTGAAATGGTTGATCCGTATGGCAATCACAAAGCTGGATTTGAAGTAACAGGTGAAATAAGCAGAGAATCATTTGGATTAACTTGGAATGCGGTTACTGAAGCAGGTGGAGTTGTAGTTGGTGACAATGTAAAATTAACATTCAATGTTCAATACGTTCTGAATAAATAAAAAATATAAAGGAATGATCTCAATTAAAATAGGTCATTCCTTTTTTTTACAAAATAATTAGCGTTTTTTAGTCTATAATCAATTAAATTATTAATCAACTATTTAAATATTTTTTTAGGATTTTAGAAACTAAAATCCATCTAGAGTAGTATTCAATTTTGTTAATCATCCTTACAAAAACAATACAGGAAAATGTATTTGCCTGTTCAATTAAAATCAATGTTATTGAATAAATAACTTACATTTATATAGTTAAATATTTCTATCAAAATTGAGTATTTAACCGCCTTTACCAATTTAGGTCCTTTGCCCTATTTTCAATTCTCAAATCAAGATAAAATACATTGGCGTATTTTGATAAATGAGCCGAGATTGCATACCTCTTAAATAATCGAACAGAATATATCTATTATAAACACTTCCAAAAAAAGCCATTTAAAACCGGTGATTATCTAAATGAACTTATTCAGGTTGTGGCAGTCATGATAAAAATCGCAAACTCAACAAACTTTGATATACTTAAAAAAATGAATAGGAAAGCAGAGAAAATCGGTTAATCCTCAAATTGATAACTCCAGCCACCTAATTTCCATTGCATCTATTTCAGTTTGCAATTCCTCTAATGATTTTGCCATTTTCGACAACTCTTCAAAATTCAATGAAGAACCCGACATTTCTTGAATAATCTCATTTTTTAGTTTCAATTTTTGAGGCAATTCAGAATTAATCTTGTCTAGTTCAAACTTATCCTTAAAACTCATCTTTTGTTTCGATTCTTGCTGATCCACTTGATTCGAATGTTCAATATTTACTTTTACTATTGGTTCTTTTTTCGAAACTTCATTTAGCGATTCTTCAAGTGTTACCATTTCTCGATATTCTGTATAATTGCCTGGAAAGTCACGAATTATTCCATTACCCTCAAAGATAAAGCAATGATCCACCACCTTATCCATGAAAAACCGGTCATGACTAACTACTATAACGCAACCATCATAACTATCTAAAAAATCCTCCAAAACCGTGAGAGTTTGAATATCTAAATCATTTGTTGGTTCATCTAAAATTAGAAAGTTTGGAGCTGCCATTAATACAGTCATCAGATATAAACGTCTTTTTTCACCTCCACTTAACTTTGTAACAAAATCAAATTGTTTTTCATAACTAAACCCAAATTTTAACAACAGTTGTGAAGCCGTTAATCTTGCACCATCATCTAATGGAATCCAATCAGCAATTTCTCGAACGACATCTATAACTTTTTTTGAATCATCTACCTTTATACCTTTTTGAGAATAATAACCAAATTTAATGGTTTCACCTGTCACTATTTTACCAGAATCTATATCCTCTAAACCAACAATTAAATTCATCATTGTAGATTTGCCGACTCCATTGATTCCAATTATTCCAACTTTTTCTTTGCGTTTAAAAATGTAGGAAAAATTATCTAAAATAACTTTATCGCCATAATTTTTATTGACAGAGTGAAATTCTAGTATTTTTGTACCAAGCCTATCCATTCGCATATTCATCTTTACTTCTAGGCTATTTCTATGACTTCGTATTTTATCTTCAAGATGATTAAATGATTCTACGCGACTTTTACTTTTCGTCCCCCTAGCTTTGGGCATTTTCCTTACCCATTCAAGTTCCCGACGATACGTATTTTTGTCTTTATTCAATTCGCTTAAGGTTGCCAATTCTCTCGCCGATTTACTTTCTATAAAGTACTGATAATTTCCCTTATAATGAAATAATTTTGCATCTTCAAGTTCAATAATCGAATCACACACTCTGTCAAGAAAATACCGGTCGTGTGTGACCAAAAATAAAGTTAAATCTTTTTGTGACAAATAAGATTCCAGCCATTCAATCATCTGCAGATCTAAATGATTCGTTGGCTCATCCAAGATTATAAAATCAGGTTGAGAAAGCAATACTTTGGCCAGAGCAACCCTTTTTCTTTGTCCTCCAGAAAGACTAGACGCCAATTGATGGTGATTCTCAATTTTTAATTGTGTGAGAACTTGTTTTACTTTTGCCTCAAAATCCCAAGCGTCCAACCTATTCATTTCTTCGATAACAGAATCCAATTGAGCCATTTGACTATCATACTCACTGCTATCGGTTGACAATTGCATTATTTTTTCATAGCGAAATACCGCTCTTGAAATTTCAGAATCTTCTAGAATAATATTGTCTATTACTGATTGTTGGTCGTCTAATTCAGGTTCTTGTGCCAAATACCCAATTTTAAGTTCTTTCCGAAAAACTGATAAACCAGTATCGGGAGATTCTTTGCCGATAATAATCGACATAAGAGTACTTTTTCCTTGACCATTTCCGGCAACCAATGCAACCTTTTGTCCTTTTTGAATTCCAAAATTAACATTTAAAAAAACAGGTTTATCATGCCACGTTTTTGATAAATTTTCTACAGATAAATAATTCATTTAATCTATGCAAAGGTAGGTTCGAACCAACAAATACCTTTGTTTCTAAGAATTTTACTCACAAACAAAATTATACCTGTAAAATTCCGGGATGAAATTTTTCAATTTTACCTTGATTGGCTGCCTCAATACCCATTGAAATCCATTTTCGCGTATCTAAAGGATTTATAATTGCATCTACCCAAAGTCTAGAAGCGGCAAAATATGGAGTAGTACCATTATCATATCGTTGGGTAATTTTATTTAATAACTCCTTTTCAGCCTCTTCAGTGATGGTCTCACCTTTTGATTTTAAAGAGGCAGATTCTATCTGAAGTAAAGTTTTTGCCGCTTGCCCACCACCCATAACAGCAATTTTTGCCGATGGCCAAGCAACAATTAATCGAGGATCATAAGCTTTTCCGCACATAGCGTAATTACCAGCTCCGTAAGAATTACCAATAACGATAGTAAACTTAGGAACGACTGAATTGGCCATAGCCATAACCATTTTTGCACCGTCCTTAATAATACCCCCGTGTTCACTTTTACTACCTACCATAAATCCAGTAACATCTTGTAAAAACACCAAAGGAATTTTCTTCTGATTACAATTCATAATAAATCTGGCGGATTTATCCGCACTATCTGAATAAATCACCCCACCAAACTGCATTTCTCCTTTGCTATTTTTAACAATTTCCCTATTATTAGCTACAATACCCACAGCCCAACCATCAATTCTAGCATATCCACATAAAATAGTTTTCCCATAATCTTGCTTGTATTGCTCGAATTCACTGTTATCAACAATACGTTCGATGATTTCTATGGTTTGATAAGGTTTAGAGCGGTCAGATGGAAGAATACCAAATATATCAGACTCGGTTTTAATTGGTTTCTTAGATTTAACTCTATCAAAACCCACTAAATCAGCAGAACCTAATTTATCCATAATAAATTTAATTCTCTCCAAACAACTTTGATCACTAGGAAATTTATCATCGATTACACCAGAAATTTCAGTCTGTGTAATTGCTCCACCTAAAGTTTCGTTATCAATAGTTTCGCCGATTGCTGCCTTTACAAGATAACTACCTGCTAAAAATATACTGCCATTGCCTTCAACAATCAATGCTTCATCAGACATAATAGGCAAGTATGCACCTCCAGCCACACAACTTCCCATTACTGCCGAAATTTGAGTAATTCCCATGCTACTCATTTTTGCATTGTTTCTGAACATTCTCCCAAAATGTTCCTTATCTGCAAAAATTTCGTCTTGCATTGGTAAAAACACCCCAGCACTATCTACTAAGTATATTATGGGTAAATGATTTTCCATGGCTATTTCTTGGGCTCTTAAATTCTTCTTCCCGGTTATAGGAAACCAAGCACCAGCTTTAACTGTTGCATCATTGGCTACAATAATACACTGCCTACCTGAAACGTAAGCAATACCAACAATTACACCGCCAGCCGCACAACCCCCATATTCAGGATACATATCCCAACCAGCAAATTCGCCAATTTCAATCCATTCTGTGTCCTTATCTCTTAGAAAATCAATTCGTTCTCTAGCTAAAAGCTTACCCTTTTCTTTTTGTTTACTTGCAGCCTTTTCTCCACCACCGCCATGAATTTTCTGTAATTTAGATTTAACAGAATCCCATAATTGCTTGTTATTATCCTCATTAAAATTGAATTGTAGATCTTGATTTGACATTTTTCCAAAATTAAGGTAATTTTTGTTTTCTTTTTTTCAAAATTTCCAAGTTCAAATTTGTGTTTTTAAATAATCATTGACTATATTGCGTCCAAATCTCAACACATTTGGGTAAGACTTGTTTTTTCCACAAGTTATCCCTATCTTTGTGCCGCAATTCTTTACGAGTGGGAACTAACTAGTAGTTCGAGTCAAAAACATGATTCAAACGCCTCATTTCTATCTCTGAAGCGTTTGCCACATTAGGAAATTATACATGCAATCATTTAAAGACTTGGGACTACTGCCCCAATTGTTAACTACTGTTGAGAAACAGGGTTACATTCAACCTACGCCGATTCAACAAGCGGCCATTCCATCTATTTTGTCTGGAAAAGACTTATTCGCAACTGCACCAACAGGTACAGGTAAAACCGCGGCATTCGCAATGCCAATTATTCAACAAATAATTGAAAATCCTCAGAAAGAAATTCACTCATTGGTTTTAGCACCAACCCGTGAATTAGCTCACCAAATCGCAGACAATTTTCAAAAATACTCTGCAGGTACCTCTCTAAAAATCACTTTAATTTATGGTGGTGTATCTCAACATCGACAAGTAGACAATCTTAAAAGAGGATGTCAAATTGTTATTGCAACCCCAGGAAGGTTGTTAGATTTAATGAACCAAGGCTATGTTAAATTACACAAGGTAAATACTTTTGTATTGGATGAGTGTGATAGAATGTTAGATATGGGATTCATAGATGATATTAGAAAAATAGGTGAACAATTAGAAAACACTAAAAAACAAACTCTTTTATTTTCTGCTACGGCTTCAAAAGAAATCAGATTATTATCAAGTGAATTATTAAACGATCCTGAAAAAATCGATATCATTCCAACCGCAGAACAAAAACCAAAAATTAGCCAATGGTTGTTTTCTGTGGCACAAAGAGACAAAGAAAATTTATTATGTCAATTATTAGAAGATACTGATATCGACGCCATTTTAGTATTTACCAAAACAAAAATGGGTGCTGATAGATTAGTAGAAAGTCTACAAGATAAACATGAATCTGCGGTAGCAATTCATGGCGATAAAAGTCAAAGAGAAAGAAGTAGAAATCTTGACTTGTTTAGAAACGGACGTGCTAGAATTTTAGTTGCCACAGACGTTGCAGCAAGAGGAGTAGACATTCCAACACTAAACTATGTAGTAAACTTTGACATGCCTGAAGATGCTGAAACCTATACACACAGAATAGGACGAACTGGTAGGGCTGGTGCTGAAGGTTTAGCTATGTCTTTCTGTGGTGCTGGTGAAGTTAACTTACTTCATAACATTTATAAAGAATTTGGGCAAGATTCACTTATTGAAATGGATCACGATTTCAGAATTGAACTTCCTGAGAGAAGATCAGGTGGTGGAAATAGTCGTCGTTCATTCAGCAGCCGAAAATCTGGCTCTAATAATTCTTCTGCCCATAAAGGTAGCTATAGTGGACCAGGAAATGCAAATGATAAATCTGGCTATAGAGGATCAGGTTCTTCGAGCTCGTCTAGCAGAGATCGTGGTTCTGACAGTCGCGATCGATCTAAAGCCTATGGATCATCATCTAGAAAAAGATATTAAATCCATATATAAAACAAAAAAAACCCTTGAAATCAAGGGTTTTTTTGTTTTATATCTTACTACATATTGGGCAATTTGAAATAATATGACCTCTAGCTGGACAATATTCTCTTCCGAAAAAAATAATCTGCAAATGCAATTTATTCCAAATTTTTTCGGGAAAAATTCTTTTTAAATCTTTTTCAGTTTGAACAACATTTTTTCCTTCCGTTAAGCCCCATCTAGTTGCCAACCTATGAATATGTGTATCAACAGGAAACGCAGGCACCCCAAACGCTTGACTCATAACAACACTTGCTGTTTTATGACCTACACCGGGTAATAACTCCAATTCTTCAAAGGTTCTAGGAACCTTTCCTTGATGTTTCTCTAGTAAAATTTTACTTAGGTCAAAAATGGATTTACTTTTAAACGGTGATAAACCACATGGCCTGATTATTTCTTTTATTTCCTCAACTGTTAATTCCACCATTTTTGTTGGAGTATCTGCCTTCGAAAACAATGTAGGCGTAATTTTATTTACTCTCACATCCGTACATTGAGCACTAAGCAAGACTGCAATTAGTAAAGTATAATCATCCTTATGTTCTAATGGAACCGGCGTCTCTGGATACAGAAATTCCAATGTATTTATAATAAACTCAATCTTTTCTTTTTTTCTCATCAAAAAAGCTGAATATAATGATCAAACGATAGGGTATTAAATACATTTTTTACATTAATCATGTTAAATTCCATACCCAATAAATTTTGACACTCTTGTTCAAATGACTTTTGTCTGTTGAAATCATGAATTTCGATGTTTTGAACTATTCCCTTTTCTATTGTCATATCTAAATTCAACAATGTATTTCCCCATTCTAGTTGGCGCGTATGATTATAGTTCGGACTGTAACCTAAGACCCATGAATTTAGTGCAAACTTTTGATTCTTTATTAAATCAATATCTATTACATGCTTTTCCTCCAAAGCAATCACAGGAATATTGAAGTGCTTTTCAATTTCATTTAAGAATTTCTGCAAAAAAATATCTACCGAACCAAAATCTATCCAATTTCGGATATTGGTAACTTCACTGCGAACGCTTTTAATTGCCTTTCCTATATAATTCCCCTGACTACGCAATGCATTACCTAAACTAGGTAAGTCAGAATCGTATAATAACGTACCATGATGTAGAATCCTCATACCCTTCTGAAATATATGTTGAGCATTGCCACTAACTTTATAATTATTTAGCAATAAATCATCCCTTAAACTATATTCCGTTTTTATGCCCATTGCCAATAGTATATCGCGAACTGGATTTAGAAATTGTTTATAATTTACTGCTTTCTCAAGACCTTCGTTCAAATTTTTAATAAATGTAAAATTGATATTCCCTAAATCATGATAAACAGCACCTCCGCCCGATAATCGTCTACAAACCGATATATCATTTACAATACAATGTGCAAAATTCACTTCGGCACAAACATTTTGATGTTTCCCGCAAACAACGGCTTTGTTACTACGCCAAATAAACAACACATCATCTTTTAAATGATGCAAAAAAAATGCCTCAGCGGCCAAATTAAAATAAGCATCAGTGTTTTCTGAGTAATAAACTATCATTTAACAAACAGAATATTATTTAATTACTTTTCTTCGAAGTTCAAAATTTTGACCTAAATAAACTTTTCTAACCAATTCATCAGCGGCCAATTCTTCGGCAGTCCCTTGCTTCAACAATTTACCTTCGAACAACAAATATGCCCGGTCCGTAATACTAAGTGTTTCTTGAACATTATGATCAGTAATCAAAATTCCTATATTTTTACTCTTTAATTTAGCCACAATACTTTGGATATCCTCAACAGCAATTGGATCTACACCAGCAAAAGGCTCATCTAAAAGAATAAAACTAGGATTTGTAGCCAATGCTCTTGCTATCTCTGTTCTACGACGCTCACCACCACTTAAAACTTTTCCCAGATTCTTTCTAACTTTCACTAAGCCAAACTCATCAAGTAAACTTTCTAACTTTTCCTTTTGTTCCGAAGAAGTTAAATTGGTAATTTCAAGAATTGCTTTAATATTATCTTCTACACTCAATTCTCTGAAAACCGATGCTTCTTGCGGGAGGTAACCTATTCCACTGCGAGCCCGTTTGTACATGGGTAAATTTGTCAAATCTTGGTTATCTAAAAATATTTTCCCCTGATCCGGTTTAACCAAACCTACAAACATATAAAAAGTTGTTGTCTTCCCGGCTCCATTAGGACCAAGTAAACCAACAATTTCACCTTGATTTACTTCAACTGAAACATCGTTCACTACTTTTTTAGATCCGTATTGTTTTATTAAATTTTGAGAACGAAGACGCATTACACAAATATAATTAACTTATTTTAACAAATTGACTTGAGTGATACCCATTATTATTAGTATATTTGCAGCAGGGCGGTACGGCCAGCTCCTTGTGAATTCCCCCAGATCTGGAAGGAAGCAAGGGTAGCAGGTTGTAGCGGCGCGATACCGCCTTTTTATTTTATCCACTCCCTTACTAAATCAGCAATTTTAATATTTTCTGCTTCGGCTTTGAAATTTAAAATAACACGGTGAGCTAGCACCCATAATGCAACTTTTTGAACATCTTCAACATCAACAGAAAATTTTCCATTCATTAAAGCATTGCATTTAGCCCCTAATATTAGGTTTTGACCTGCTCTTGGACCTGCTCCATAAGAAATGAATTTATTTGCCAACTCATGCGAATTTTCAGCGTTTGGCCGGGTTTGTTGAACCAAGTTAACTGTATATTTAAATACAGCATCTGTAACTGGAATTTTTCGAATAATTTCTTGGTATTTTTCAATCTCCGGCCCATTAATAATTTTGTTAACAACTACAGAACCAAAATTTGTTGTTTGTTTAAGAATCAACATCTCATCACTAAAACTTGGATATTCCAAATTTACTTGATACATAAATCTATCCAACTGTGCTTCAGGTAAGGGATATGTACCTTCTTGTTCAATAGGATTTTGAGTTGCCAATACAAAAAAAGGATATGGCAGTTTATATTTTATGCCATTTGCAGTAATTTGTCTTTCTTGCATTGATTCTAAAAGTGCACTCTGTGTTTTAGGTGGAGTCCTATTTATCTCATCCGCTAAAATCAAATTCGAGAATAGAGGTCCTTTTATAAATTTAAACTTGCGGTCTTCGTCTAAGATTTCAGATCCAACAATATCACTTGGCATTAAATCTGGTGTAAATTGAATTCTATTAAAATCTAAATCCATTACCTCGGATATAGTCTTAACCAATAATGTTTTAGCCAAACCGGGAACACCAACCATTAACACGTGCCCATGACAGAATATTGAGTTTAAAATAGCCAATATTACTTCATCTTGCCCAACAATAACTTTACCAATTTCAAGTTTTAGTTGGTTAACCAAAGTTTCAAACTTTTCCGCTAAAATTACTGATTCACTGTCATTCATTTTCCCACTTTTTTAGTCTTTCACAATTAAAATTTCGAGTATATAATTTGATAAATGATTTACTTCGATATTTTTCAACCCATTTATCAATTACTTGTTGCTTCTTTCTTGCCTCTGCTTCAATTTGAATTCTGCTGTAGTCTTGAATCAAATTTGCTTGATGTGGAGCAATAAATGTCTTTAAATAAATTATCCTAAACATAGACCGACCATCAGGGGTTTGAATAATTGCTGGTTTTGAGTACTCACCCGGTTTCAACTTTTCAACAACAACTTTTATATCTGTAGACAATGCTTCAAATAAAGTCTTTTGCATACCAGTACTTTCATCTGTAAGAAATCCACAATATCCTCGATTACCCAATTTTTCAGAAGACATACTTTTTACAGCACCACACCAATCAATGCTTTTGGATTCTAATTTCGTCCAAATACTATCGGCCCGATTTGAAGCCTTTAGAAAATCGTCAGATGTGTTTTCCGGCCTTATAAGTATGTGAGCAGCCAATACTCTTTCTCCTTTTCTTTTTAATAACTTTAAGATATGATAACCGTAATCTGTTTTAAAAACGTCGCTTAAACTATCTTCTTTAAGTTTAAATGCCATCCTTTCAAATTGGCTAACCATTTCACCCCTTCCAAATTCAGGCAACAATCCACCATTTATTTTAGAACCAGGGTCCATAGAATAGGCTCTTGCCAATTTTTCAAAACTCTCCCCTTTCAAGATGCGTTTTCTTAAATCTTGTAATTGCCCAATTGTAAAATCTGTTGCAATCTCTGAGATGGGCAGTTCTATCAATAACTGAGCGACTTCCACTTCAGTAGGAACGATTGGAATACTGTCATTTGGTATTTCATCATAAAACTGCTGAACTTCTTTGGGAGATATCCTTACACCGGAAGTTATTTTAGATTGCATTTCTTGAGATAACAATTGCTCTCTCATTTTTGGTCTTATCTCAGATTTAAACTCCTGAATAGTCTTACCCAAATATTTCTCTAAATCTGCAATACTACCAGCTTGTCTTTGAAAATTACGAATCCGATTATCAATCTCTGCTTCAACTCGGTCGTCATTAATGGGTAAGCTGTCTAGTTCCGCTTGACTCAACATTAGTTTACGAACAATGAGATTTTCAAGCAATTCACAATATGCCTCGTTTGTGTCTTTTAAAGATTGACCTCGACTTAATTGGACCTTTTCGGTTTCAAAATCACTATTCAAAATTACCTTTTCCCCTACAACTGCCAATATTCCATCAACATATTTTGGAGGTAAAGCAGGGCCTATTTGCCCCTTTAATTTAATAGAACCTATTAGTATGATACTGTAAACCAAACCCCGCAAAACCAGATTAATTCGCATTTAATTTCTTTTTCAATTTTAAAAGTTCTTCTTGATTTATGTTTATCGGATATTTATTCTCTAAACTAGAAATCCACATTGATTCCAACTGACTTTGATATTTTGAAGCAACCGGCCCTCTCGTTTCCTCTAGTTTTTTTGGTCCAGCGGGCAAAAATTCTTTAACCTTTACAACGACATAATCACTCCCAATTTGTCCCATTTTATAAACGCCAGTCTGTTTTTTTCTAAAAATTGGATCTGAAAATAATTTAGTTAAAACGGATTGCTGCGGAAACAAAAAAGTATCGCTCAGTTGATATTTACCAATTCTATAATCAAAATCTAATTGACTCTTTTTAGTGTGGATTTTTTTCAATGTATCAGGAGAAATACCTTTTTTGACTTGCTTGAAAACTGTTTTCATCATCTTTTCATTGCTAGAAAAATAGAATTCCACATAAAATCTATCATTCCAGTGATATTCACTTTGATGATTCTTGAAATAATCTGCTAATCCAACAGAGTCAGTATTGGCTTTGTCCCAAACAACTTCTTGCATTCGGTTAAACATCAAAATTCCGTCTCTATATTCATTGTATATATCTCTAAACTCTGTTGATTTTTCCTCAAGATGTTGATTTTGATAAGATACACAAACATTTCTTACCCAAGAATTAAATTCCAACTTTAAAAATTCCTCTGTAGTGTTAGAAATAGGCTTTGTATTAGATTGAATCAAATTCGAAAATGCTTCAACGGTATAGGATTCTCCGGCAAAGTTGAATAATTCAGCAGTCAAAAATTTAAATTCTTTGATATTTTTACCTTCTTTAATTGTTATTTTTTCAGGAATTGATGTAGTAGTAAACTTTCCTAAACGCACTGTAGAGTCTTGAATTAGCAATTCCATTAACTTAGAATACATAGTTTGGTTTAGCTTATAACCTTCTTCATTTTTAATTTTTTCGACCAAAGAATCAACCGAGATTTGTGATCTTTGATTCTGCTGAACTTTATTTTTTAACATCACCTTCAGTTGGTCATAATTCCCTAACGGCCTAACAGCCACTCTCTGAAGTATGTGCCAGCCAAAACTAGTTTTAAATGGTGTTGTTATGTCTCCATCTTTAGGCAAAGCCAATGCCCTTCCAATCCATTCTTGTCTTTCTACATCACCAACAAACTGAGTAGTATTTAACCAATCTATTAAACCACCGTTATATTTACTACTAAAGTCTTCACTATGTGTTCTAGCCATTACATCAAACGTTTCTGCATTTGTATTTATTTTAGAAACAATTTCATTAATTTTCTTTTCTGCTTCTTCGTTGGTATTGTTAGAATTGGGTCCAGTTCTTAACAGAATATGTCTTACCCTTACATCGCCTAAATTCTCTCTTTTATCATCCACCCTTAAAATGTGAAATCCAAAATCTGTCCTAAATACGCCAGAAATAGAGCCAATCGCTGTATTATATGCCTCATTCTCAAACTCATAAACCACTTGTAATGCTGTTAAATAGCCCAGTTGACCACCATTAAATTTGGTACCAGGATCATCAGAATCAGTTTTTGCAAAAGTTGCAAACTTTTCTTTGGAGGGATCTCTTTTTAAAGCCCCTTGAATTTCTTTGATTCTTTTTTCTGCCTTACCCTCGGCCTCTTTATTTGCATTTCTTGGACATGAAATAAGGATATGTGACACTTTAACTTCAAATCTCATTCTTTCAAATGCTTCATCAATTAGTTTTTGAGTTACCCTTCTATCATAAAGATAATTTCTTGATAATTGGTCTCGATACATCGCCAATTCTTGCTTGTAAGCTAAAATAGTATCTTTTCCCGCATCCAAAGCGTCTTGGATTTTCATTTTAAATCTAATGTAAAGTTTCAAGTACTCGTCAATATCTGCCGAAGTAATTGGTTTTTCCTTAATATTTAGATTTTTCAAAAATTGTCTTTCAAACTCACTCACCATTATATCATTTTTTGCAATAGTAAGTAGCACCGAACTTCCTTCAGTTGTTTGATTTTTTTGACTTACTACTGAGTTTGATTGAGGATTTTGTTGACCATACAAACTGCCTTGAACACAAAACAAAATGACTAACAAATTTTTATACATTTTCATGATTTAATTTTAAATTTTTTATAACTAATATATGAGCAAAATTAACGATTTATCCTTAAAATTATAAACTGCCGTTGATGGCATTCCATAACTTGTCTTTCAGTTCGACAATTCCAAATTGTGTAACTGAACTAAAAAACACTAGGTCAAGTCCTTTCATTTCAGATTTGATTTCTTGTTTAAGTTCATCGTCCAATAACTCTGATTTGCTAATGGCTACAACCATGTCTTTCATCAATAATTCTTTATTAAAAGCTTCTAATTCATTTATTAGTGTGCGATATTCTTTAAAATGATTTGAACTATCAGCTGGAATTAAAATTAACAGAACTGCATTTCGTTCAATATGTCTAAGAAATCGATGACCTAAACCTTTTCCTTCATGGGCACCTTCAATAATTCCTGGAATGTCTGCGATTACAAAACTTTTATAATCTCTGTATTTAACAACTCCTAAATTTGGAGTTAATGTAGTAAATGCATAATCGGCAATTTCTGGTTTAGCAGCACTCACAACACTTAACAATGTACTTTTTCCCGCATTTGGAAATCCTACCAAACCAACGTCTGCCAGTATTTTTAACTCCAAAACAATCCATTGTTCTTTACCCAGTTCACCTGGTTGAGCATATTGCGGAGCTTGGTTGATTGGGGTCGCAAAATGAGTATTACCTAAACCTCCTCTACCACCTGGAACCAAAACTCGTTTTTCACCATGATTTGTGATTTCAAATAAAACCTCACCTGTTTCTGCATCTTTGGCAACTGTGCCTAATGGAACCTCCAAAATTACACTTTCCCCAAATTTTCCAGTACTACATTTTTCACCACCACCATCGCCATCACTAGCCATTACATGCTTTCTAAACTTTAGGTGTAATAAAGTCCATAATTGAGAACTTCCAACCAAAATTATATCCCCGCCTTTTCCGCCATCACCGCCATCAGGACCTCCCCTCGGATTCATTTTGCTTCGATGGTAATGCCTGCTTCCAGCCCCGCCATTTCCACTTCTGCAACATATTTTTACATAGTCAATAAAATTACTTTCTGCCATTGATGAACAAAGGTCGGTAAAAAGCTGCATCCTTTGTATTTTTGTAGCTGAAATGTCTGTATCTAATAATTACAATTTCCAAATTATCGAGAAAAAATGGCAAAGCCATTGGGAAAAGATTGATTTATATTCCGTAAAAGTAGACCCAAGTAAACCAAAATATTATGTGCTTGATATGTTTCCTTACCCTTCGGGCGCTGGATTACATGTTGGACATCCTTTAGGATACATTGCCAGTGATATTGTTGCAAGATATAAAAGACTTAATGGATTCAATGTCCTGCACCCTATGGGTTATGACGCTTTTGGATTACCTGCTGAACAATATGCAATTCAAACAGGCCAACATCCTGAAGTAACTACAGAAAACAACATAAAACAATTTAGATCACAGCTCGATAAGATAGGATTCTCATTTGATTGGAATCGCGAAGTAAAAACTTCAGATGAAAATTATTACAAGTGGACACAGTGGATATTTTCACTATTCTTTGTTCATTGGTACAATAAATCCGAAAACAAAGCAATGCCTATGAGTGAATTAATAGCTCATTTCGAAACCCATGGCAACTCTTCAATTAATGCTCATTCAACATACGAAGCTAGTTTTTCATCGTCACAATGGATTGCATTTTCTGAGTTCGAAAAAGAAATAATTTTAAATCAATA
>Ga0247843_1006331_pt1 | contig 15544 bp, 6 predicted proteins | sample LaCruzMarch2017__FD_192420 | JGI IMG/M metagenome (GOLD analysis project Ga0247843, IMG submission 192420) | Freshwater microbial communities from meromictic Lake La Cruz, Castile-La Mancha, Spain - LaCruzMarch2017_8m | ecosystem: Environmental > Aquatic > Freshwater > Lake | place: Spain... | reverse complement strand
ATGCAAAAAATCGCCGCATTTCTCCTGCTTTGTCTTGCCACAAGCCTCTTTTTTTCTTGTAAAAATAGCACCACTGCCGCTGCGATCGGGCTTTCTGGCCGACCGCTTCGTTATGTGGCTTATGTTGGCTTTAGTTATCAAGATACAGCAAAGGCGCGCTCGAACAGTTACACCGATTCAGTACATCTGGTGGTACTGGAAGCTTATCTCAAGGAACTCAATGCCAAAGATTACGGCGCTGAATATCAGCTCAAACCCTATCAGTGCAATTTCAAAGAAGACACCATCCAGTCGCTGTACGCGGCCATCGCTGCCGACACCAACGTGGTACTGGTAATTGACAATACCTGGGGCAGACATATCCGACACGCGGCAGAGACCATCAAAGGGCGGCTTCCTGTTATTGCCACCAATGCCGATCAAAACCAACTGGATTTTGGGCACAATGCCTTGTTTCTCGACCCAAACGACCCGCAGCCATTCTACCTGATCAAGTTTATCAAGGAAGTTTTAAAGGCAGGCCGCATCGGTTTTATCTCAGAAACCGATTACTTGCTGCACGGGCGTTTTTCTTCCCTGATCCAGGAGCAAAATCTACCTTGTGACACCCTTGTGCAACTGTTGCAAAGCAGGTACATCAACAACAATGAGGTGCCGAAGGAATACGCAGCAGCCCTGGAACGAGATCTTTTGCGCGAATTCTCCAAGCCGGAACCCAGTGTGATTTTGCTCAATACACATGCAGGTTATGGCAATTTGGTGATGCGTTTTTTGCAAAAAACAAAGGGATTGCCGCATAAAACCATCATTGGACTGCCCGGCGTGACGGACATTGGTGACAAAGCCCTGGAAGAAATTACGCAGGAGCGGGGACACACGATCATCCGTTTTGACAATTCGAGCGAGGCATTGCCCCTTGAAGTGTACAAATTCAAAAAAGAACTGTCCAAGAAGTTTCCAGCCAAGTTTTTCAACCAAAGCAACACCGACAACACCCTGCGCCGATGTTATGCGGCGATGAATATTTTTGAAGCAGCCTTGATAAGCGGGATCACCGGGCGATCGGGTTTAGTCGGCTATTTTCAGAACTTAAGGGATCGTAAAATTGCGATTCTCAACGAGTTGTACGAATTTGACAGCACCTGCATTCTAAAAAAAGAACCGACGTTTAGCGAGACAGAGGGTGGAAAAACCCGTTCCTGCCCGACCCAAATAAACACCTCCGGCATGCCCATTCCTAACCTGCGTGTGGGCATTGATGTGATTGACATCAACGAGATAGACGTCAAAAAAAACACCTTCGACTGCAATCTGCTTTATTGGGTCATCGCCGATTCGCAGTATATAAACAAGGAGGGGTACATTGATTTTGACAATATCAGCAGCGAGGAGGCCAACCGCTACCGTATTGCCGAGGAGCACGACGGCCGATATGTGGTGCGCATTTACCGCATTAGTGGGAAGTTCCTGGGCCAGTTCGAGACCTTTGATTTTCCTTTTGATCACCATGAGGTGAAAATCCCCATCACGGCCCTCAGCAGCAGCGACAAAATCAAAATTAGTTTCGATTACAGCCGCCTGCAAATCAAAGACAAAAAGAAAGACTTTTACTTCAACGACTGGCGTACGGACGAATATTTTGTGACCCTCGACAATCAACTTACCAACGCCCTCGGCTCACTGGACAAGATCACCTTCGACACGCTCGACCGCGCCAAGTACCTCGAAAAATACAAGAGCCTCAATGTTCGCCTGAATGTGAGCCGCCGCCCCTGGGGCTCTATTATCCTGATCATTGTGCCGTTTCTGATGTTCAGCGCACTGCCGATTTTCGTGTTGATTTTCCACCGGAGCAATTTCGAAGAAGTAGGCGAGCTCATCATCACTTCTTTCCTCGCCACCGTGGCCTATTCCATCAACCTCGTGCAGCTCTCGCCTACCACAGATTCGATGAACCGGGCCTACCTGTTCTTGCTCCTGACGCTGGGAATCAACTTTTTCTGCTTTCTATACGTCACCTACAATGACCAGGGACGGGCCGCTCGATCTGCCACAGGAGCACTGATAAAACGGCGAATCAAACTGAAAAAAGTGTGGGTGCCGCTTTTGCTGATTGTGGTGTTTTTGATGTTGATGTATTTTATTTTTGGGGGCTAAGAAGTGACATTTTTTTAAAAACGTGTCACTTCTCAGCCAATTCATTTATTGAAACCCCGACAAGTTGTTGTGGCTGTCGGGGTTGCTGCATTGAGCAAGTCTTGGATGTTTGCCTAGACCAAAAGTAGCTTTAACGCACTCAAAATTCACTTTTGAAAAAATGTATGGAAACATACTATCCAAAACATCTAAAATACTGGGTTGACACCGTACCCTTACACCATCAATTAGCATTAGTCTTGGAAAATGCGGAAAATCATCAAGTATGCAGTGCCAAAAATTTAACCAACTAAGTAAAGTTGAACCTACGAGAAACTACATTTTACATTATGAATTTCATTAAAATATTATCTGGCTTTTGTTTTTGTTTTTTTTCTACAATATTCTCAATGGCGCAATGCCCTTCCGCGTTGCATGTTACATCTTGTCCTAACGGTCCAGTTGATATGACAATATATCATGGTGTATCTATGGTTGAGCTTCCGGATGCAGATGAAACTTCAGTCGGTGGTGTTACGGTTGCCAACTTAAATGATACAGATGGAGATGGTGTTATTGATAGTGGTGATCCCTTAATTTCATCTGGAGGAGCATTGTTTTCGGGAGAGGATCAAGATCGTGATTTAATGTTATTAACTCTTCATCGACCACTAAACTGTATAGCAGGAAAAAAAATAACTCTTAGTGCAGTTGGAGCGGGGCCAGGTATGGTGAATGTTTGGAAGACTCCCCAAAAAATTGGAAGAATTTCCCTGCCTAAAGAATATAAATGTAGCGAATTGCCGATAGATGTGTATGTTGAAATTATAAATTATAGCAATGAGGCCAGAGACATTCAATTAAAAATGAATTATAATGGAGGAGAGGATTTAATTAATGTCACTGCTGTTTGGATGAAGAAAACTGTGGCCTGGTTAACTAGGGATGAATGCCCAGACTGCCCAATTAATCCGGAAGCAGGAAAACCTGGAGGTAGGCTTGCTTCAGTAGATGGCCCTTTAGAGAATATAATTAATGTGACAAGAATATCACAAGGTGGGTCGAGATACGGTCACGGTTACGATACAAGTAATGGTACTTCTGATGTTGGGTTTGGGGGGCGAATATTATTTGAATTTCTATTTTATCCTCTAAATATTGAGCCACAATTACTAGGCGTTAAATTTGATGTCGCAAGACATAGACAAACTAAAGGAATGAGAACTCTCCATGGAGGGGTTCCTGGCACCGATTTACCTAGTTTAAACAAAAACTTTTCTGAATACTCAGACGTGCCAAATGATGATGAAGGCCAAAATGATGAGGATAATGAAGCGGGTCTTACACCTGCGTATGATGGTTTTCCTGCAGGTTATAGAATTTACAGTTGGGATCGCCCTGGGATTACCAATATATTTGACGCAGCTGAGCAGTATGCATTTTGGGTTACAAAAAACAATTTTAGAGAATTCTCAAGGATTCAAATATTTAACTCTACCGATTGGATAAATCCGAACGCTAGATGGGGAAGTAGGGCTTCCGAGATGTATAGTTGGAGCAACATATACTATACAAAAAGTGGTTCAAGTAATTCATTGATGATCCCCGATGATGCAAATACCGTATCTTATAGCTCACCTAAAAAAGAAGGCCCTGGAAATGGTTCGTGTAATGTTACTTTGCTTTCTAATGCCATCAATGCCGGGTATAATGTCAAATTTAATTACACCACCCAGAGATGGGAGTTATTTAGCCCCCCATTTGGCTCTCCCTCTATCGCAACATCTTCAGCACCTTCTGGAAACCCAAGAACATGGACTTTAGTTTATTTGGATAGAATTAGCCTACAAATAGTTGAAGGATCATCTGTTTTTTCCTACGACAGCAGATTCTCATTCTCAGTATTTAGAGCAGCTAATAAAATTAATATAACTTCACAATCACCAATCATTATTAAAAACAATGAATACTAATTCTATATTAACTATGCGTTGTTTAATTATTTTTGCATTTTTTTTGTTTTTAAAAGAGGACTCTAAAGGACAAGGGTTTAATTACTTGCAAATTGTCGAAAAAGAGCTAAAAGGCCAAAAAAATTCTAAAGATTCTTTAAATTATTTTCTTATTGATATTATTGAAAATAAATCAAATAATGATAGCCTTAGAGTTTCTGCCGTCCATGTTTTAGCTAGTTTAAGATCTGATACAGGTATAATATTTTTGTTGTCGCATCTTACTTATACATTTAACTATGGGGATGGCATATCAGACCTTGATCAAGAAAACTATCTAGCTTGTTGGTCGGCCTTAATGAATACTTCAGGCGGCTATGATTATAGATGGCGACTTTTCTCAAATTGTATTTACATACTTCAAACAATAAATCAGGATAAAGTTTCAATTAAATACTTGTTAAGTATCATGTTGAAATCAACGTCAAAAGAATCTTTGAAATCCATATTAAAAGATGAATTGCGAAAAAATTCTTTATTGTATCAAGATAGGAATCAATTATATGAAAAAAATTTGAATAATTTGCTTTCCAATATGGAATAACTATTATTTGCATTCTATAATGGAATTAATTGATTTCATTTTTTAAATAAATGGTGGCCAATGAAATTTACTTTTAACCTCTTTCTATCCTTTCTTATCATTGCTTTGCAAAGTATCTCTGTTTGTATTGCTCAAAATGATATTACTCTTTCTGCTACACCGGAATCATATCCTGGTGCAATGGATGGAAAAATAGTTGCAACAGTAGACATAGCCAACTTCCCACCTCCTTACCTTTTTCGCATTAATGAACTGGAAGGAGATGCCTTAGAGTTTCAGAATTACACAGGCACTTTCACCTTCACAGGATTGGGATATCGCTATTACTGCATTACTGTCATTATGGGCAACAACTGCCATGCCTATGGCTGCTTCCAGTTTGATGAACCTTGCTCCTCTGAAGGCTGCCTCATTGCAGATTTTAATGTAGAATACACGACAGATGGGTGTACCGTCCAATTTCTAGACTGGTCACAAGTAGATGCGACTTCCTGGGAATGGGATTTTGGTGACGGGACTAAATCTACTGCCCAGGATCCCATCCACACTTATTCCGAATCTAGATGCTATAACGTAACCTTACAAGCGACCTCTGGCTCACTAACCCGTGAGCTTTCTAGAGAGGTGTGCATTACTGCCTGTGCAGATGAAAATGTTCCAGCTCCTGAATGCCAAATCAATGCGGTGACTTATGCCGCGGCAGATCAAACCATTAATCTAAGTGTTTCTGGTGTAGGAGTTGGTCCTTTCCAGTACGAATGGAATGTTCCGAATGATATTTATCCTGTACCGGACATTGATGAACAAACGATTTCTGCACATATACCAAATGATGCGGACAATGGTGATACGTACAATTTTTTAGCACAGATTTGGGATAACAATGGCAACTCAACCTCCTGTGCCCATACCATGATTATAGGAGGTAATCTTGTAGATGTGGAAGTTCTCATATTTGGAACTTGCCAGCAAAATGCAGTTTTGGTTTTGGGTGCGGACGTTGATTTCACGAATTTAACTGGGCCAGAAGACTACTTTTTTACTATTACGCAAGGTAATACAACTATTCAAGGAGAATGCCTTAACCAGTGGCAACCTACGAATCAATGTGCTTTGCCCAATGGCTTGTTACAAGGAATTTATGAAGTATGTGTAAAGGTAAGAGATGCTGCGGGTACTTATGAGCATTGTAAGCCTCTTAATATTGGCAATGCAACACCTCCTCCACCAAGCCCTGATATGTATCTGGAAATTAAACCACCTTCAAATCCAGAAATTTCTCCTGGTACAGGACATTATATATTAGAATCAGGTTCTCCAATTCATATCGGGGTTAATGGTACTCATCCACATGGGCCACATCCGTTACCCTGTACCCAAGATGAATACTATATAATTCTTTATTGTAAGAATTTGGCAACAGGTGAAACATTCAATATTGGGGATCCGGTTGGAATTGACCCTGCTCTTATGAGTTCAATGCCTAATGGTGTTCCTGGCAAAGGAAAGGATTGGTATTACGAAATGGGGCAAGGTTGCAAAACAGGCACATTAAGTATTACCGCTGATGTTTATAACATACGCTGTGATGATTTTTCATATCCTCCTGACCTTGATAATGATCCATCAATCTTGTATTCAATAACAGAGCCTTTATACTTGGATTTATATCCAAAGAAACCAACAATATCAGAAATTTCTATAAACAATAATGCATGCAATTTCCCAATTAATGTAACACTTTCTTCAAGTTGTGGTATTGCATCTTACGAATGGCATGCCTATGATCCAAATTCAAATGAAGAAATCATTGGATTTTTTACTAGCAATACAAATGCCGCTACTGTTTATCCTGATTTAAGCCATGATATGTATTTTAAATACCAATCGGGAGCAGTTGTAAGATTTCGGTGTAAAGTGATAGTGGTAGATGTCAATGGCTTCACAGCAGAATATTCTTCATTTATGATGATGCGTGTTCCGTTGAGAATTGATCTTCCATCCACAATATACCGTTGCCCTGGCGTTGCGTCACATTTTTTAGAAACGTCTATCGCAGCAGGAGGTATAAGTCATTATGAATATGAATGGTCAGTCGTTCAACCTGTTGGAGGGAGCCTAGACTTTGCTTCAAATGATCAACATGATCCTAACCCGTTGTTTACAGCGCCATCTTCCGGGAGCAAACAATACAAAGTGAGTGTGAACAATTTGAATGAGTATGGAGAGGTTATTTGTCATGTAGAAAAGACAATTACCGTCATGGTATCAAGTATCAACCTTGACCTTCCAGATATTACTTGGCCTATATGCAGCACTGGTGGCCGTGAAGTCGGCCCTATTGAACCAGAAAACTTAGGAGGCTCAGGGCATTATACCTTTGTATGGAACCCTGACACCTATTTAAGTGATGCCAATGATTCTAATCCGCTCATTTCTGGCATACCTGTAGGGCCGGCGATAACCTACACGCTTACCGCTACTGACATTTATGGAGGATGTACGTCTAGTGATAATATTGTAGTCACTAGTGTGCCAAATACGCATACAGCCTCCTTCCCTGATCCTGTGAATATTTGTTATGGCGCGGAGGCATTGCTACAGCCACAAGTGTCGCCCATAGAAACGGCTCCGCCATTTGGCAATGCTTTTAATAAGTATCAATGGTCAACTAACAACCCGCACCATGACTTGTCCGGAGTTGGCTCTTTATGGGAGCTGCCTATTGACGAGATTGTGAGTAGTTATCCTAGCCCAGTGACAGAGCCATACGTTTACACACTGCGCTACCAAAACATTATTACAGGTTGTTATGCGGAAGCAAGTGTAGATGTTACGATTCATCCCCCTTTTAGGTACACAGGATATGTGCCATCAATTAGAACTACTACTTTAGACACTCAAGTGCCTGTTTGGCAGGCATCCTCTGATAATGAATTTACGGACGGAGTAGTTGAAACCGGATCAAATTGCAATGCAAGTGTTTCTTGGTCCCCACCACATGTCCCTACTGATATTACTTACAGCAATAGTGGGAGTATTCATTGTTTGATACCTCGAAATGGAATGTTTACTCCTACAATATCCAATCCATTTACTGTATTGAAAGTAAGGAACACCTCCACAGGGTGTGTTGAAGAATACAAATCAATACGGTACATACTGATAGATGAACAAGCAGAATTGACAATAGTACCAAGCAACCGAGTCATATGCATTGGAGACCCGGTGTGTTTTGAGGTAATTTTTGATGCCCATGTTTCAAATTATCAGACTGCATTATTGCCATCAAAAATTACCTTGCAATATAAATTTCACCCGCCAAGTGGAAGTGGACAAGAAGCTTCTTTGACAAATACGATTGATTTAGATTTAACTAATTCTTTTGGTTTATATAAGGGAGCTATATGTAATACTGCCTATTTTAATTTTCCAACAGCAATTGACAATATAAATGAAAGCGCACATTATAGGTTGGAGGCAAATATATTAAATTCAGATGCTTTAAAATTTGGTTTTAACCCGCCATACCAATATGATTGTGAATGTTCTGTCAACGTTCTTATAGATGCTAGAAATAGTGAAGCTAGGCCTAATCTAGAATCTTGTTTTATCCCGAGTAATATTATTGTTTATCATCATTCAGTTGATATTGGCAACCCCAATGATGACCCAATTGGTTGTGATAATAATCACAGGGTTATAACGGGAGACATTGAAATTATCGCAGGTAGTTATATAGAAATTCATCCTGAGGGTGAAATTTCTTTAGAATACTTGCCACAGATGGAAAAAGGGCCACTATTGCTTATCAACCCTTGTATAGAGTATCAACCAGAAGGTCCGGAACCCAAACCAGAAGATTTACCGAATGGACTGGAAAATATTGAAAGATATCAACAGATAGAATCAAAATTGAATAGCACTGGAATTACCTTAGAGGTTTCCCCCAATCCATTTACAGGCGAAGTCAGTATCCAATACTCATTGCCTCCTGATTGCACTGAAGAAGCATTAATTAACCTGCTTGATATCACCGGGAAGCATTTGCGAACAATTGAAAAGCGAAAATCAACATTAGGGGGCCAATTCGAAATTATTTTCGACGGCCAATATCTCCCCCCCGGGGTTTACTTTTACGAGATGGCGGCAGGCAATTGCCGCAAAATAAAGAAAGCAGTTAAAATTGGATTTTAACCATTCAACACAGTAATCATGAAAAAAGAGATAATAGGCTGCCTATTGGCAATATCATCCATAACTCTTCCAAACGTTTTTGCACAGACCCCTTGCCCACAAATTGCAGGATATAAAGAAAATGGGGGAGGCTGCTTCACCCAGAACGCTTTTGGTTTATACATCATTTCATCTGAGCCTTTTAACCCTAATGAGATTGTAATTAATTTTGATGGGAATGGTTCCTGTGATGCATTCCTTCTGGAAGATATTTACCAACCCTGTAATAATGGAAGCAGCTCTTATGCTGCCGTTTATAATAATTCGCCTTATTGCGAGCATGCGACACCAACTGGTACAATTACCTTTAAAAATGGAACAGTCTGTCACTACGAAGATGGTCTTTCAACTACACTTGCTGAGTGTTATGATTTTGTGTCGGATTGCAAAGCCCCCCTCATCGAATTTGCACAAGACTTTGTCACAGCCCCTCCGAATTGCAAGCTCTGGGAAGGATCTTGTGCCATAGAGAGCGAAATATGGAGAACTGGAAGCGTGAGAATTGGGGCAAGTGTAGCAGCTAGCAAATATAAACTGGGCGTACAAGGTGGCATCACAACAGAAATGCTTCAAATATGCAAACCAGAATGGTGTGACTATGTATTTGCGGATACTTATCGTTTGATGCCCTTGGATGAAGTCAAACATTTTATCCAAGAAAATGGGTACTTGCCCAATATTACTTCAGCCAAGGAAATAAAACAGCTTGGAGGTTTTTTGTTGGAAGAAGAAGCAGTACACCAGCAAGAAAAAATCGAGGAAATCTTCTTATATTTGATACAGGCGCAGCACCGCTTGAACAAGCTTGACAATAGGCTTTCTGCAATTACACCAAATTTTATTGAAGGTTCATCCTTTCTCCCAGCTTATACGGGTGATGAGTACCCATCTAATCATTCTGATTTACTTCAAATAGAGTGCTTCCAGATCAAACCAGCGCCTGATGGAATAGGAGGAATAACACTTACTGGTGGCAGTGGCCCGTACAACCTGATGTGGAACGGGCCCAGCAGTGGCAATATGAACAACATTACATGTACTGGCGGTGCCATCCAAATCCAACATCTTGTTGCAGGTCCTTACAGCCTCGTCGTATCCAATGCATCTGGTGTAGTGGGCACCTGTAGTTTTACAATCTCTACAGGTGGTTTGTCCAGCACCTGTGATATTTTAAGTGATCCATTTTGCAAACAAGCCATTTTGAAAATGCTTGAAGATGAAGCCTATGACACACCCCCAAACTGCAAGCAATGGGAAGGTGATCCCTGCTCGCATGAAGATGACATTTACCACTTGGGGAATGTTGGCATTGGCACGAGCGTTGGGCGCGCAGGTTACAGTCTTGCGGTTAAAGGCGGGATTGTAACCGACAAGTTTAGAGTAGAGCTTTGTGAGCGACTAGGATGGTGCGACTACGTTTTTGAAGAAGGTTATCCTATGCTTCCACTATTGGAGGCTGAATCGTACATAAAAAATCACAAACATCTACCTGGTACCATTACCCAAAACGAGGTGACAGAGAACGGCGGGTTTGAAATGCGGAGTGTGAAAATTGATCATCAGGTGAAAATAGAAGAAGCCTACCTTCATCTTATTGCATTAAACAAACAGAAAGAGGCCCTGATACAGAAGCTCAACCTTACAATCGAAAATAATTGAAATTAAAATTATGAAAAATATCAAGTTATTCTATCGGATTTTTAAAAATTCGGCGCTTGCTTCGGCCTTTGTGCTATTAAATATTTCAAATAGTTATAACCAAGTAATGAGTACTGATATAGGGGCTATTGGATATAATAACAAGATTGCAATAAGGGCGATGAACAATTCCATTATCTCCAGTTATTTTACCCTGAATAATGGAACAATTGACCTGGATTTTTATTTTGCAGAGGACGATCCTAGAAATGGCATACATGTTGGTGCACCAATAACGCAACCTAATGGGCAAATTTATATTCGCTTTGGCGATCTTTCTTATCAACAAGGTGATACTTTGACATTTATAGCCACAGAATTATTGCCAAGCAGTATAACGAAGCATTATGTGATTGTCCGTGGGGACTACTTCCCGGAATCAGGTGGCCCAATCACCACTTGCCCACGCTCTTTTACATGTGACAATAAAGGCTTTTATTTTTATTATGATCCTGGCGAAGTAATTCTAGACAATAGTAGTAAAAGCCCGCTCACATTGATTATCCCAGGGGCTAACATTACCCGATTTGAAAGTACGTGGGCAATTATTGTTGACAAAAATGCTATTGGAATAAAGGCTCTAGACAATGATTGTAGTCAAATCATGGGAATTATTATAATGACCATCAATGGCATCACATGTACTTTTGAAAATGGCCAATTGCAATGTCCTCCATGGGTAGAAATTCCGGATAACTTAAGCAGTACTTGCGCACCTTATTTTCAAAATTGTGCGCTGGATTTGATAGACCTGCTTTCAGATGTTAAATACACACTCCCTTGTAGCCAGTGGGTAGATTATAACCAATGTACGACCACTTCCCTGATTAGCCGGGAAGGAAACGTAGCTATAGGCACTTCAAACTTTGCAGAGAATGCCGTGCTTTCAGTTAAAAATGGAATTATCACAGATAAAGTTAAGGTAATCAATATAGGATGGGCGGACTATGTTTTTGACCCTGGGTATTCATTGATGCCCTTGGAAGCATTAGAGGCCTATATCGCAAAGTATCATCACTTGCCTGATACACCTAGTGCAGAAAAGGTGGAGGCGGCAGGAAGTTTTGAGCTAGGCGAAACAACCATCAACCATCAAGTCAAAATAGAAGAGATTTTCCTGCACCTGATTGAACTAGAAGAAGAAACGAAAGCGCTTGAATCTGTCTTGTTTTTACATGAAATACTGAAAAGAAGCCGGATAAAATGATATTTTCATATATTTTCAACTGTTGAGCCGCTGAAATGGCGGGTATGTAAAGGATTTTGTATCGTTTATTCCAGCTCGGTATATTAGTTTTGCAAATGAGGATAGCACCACCCTTCCTCATTCAACAATATTCCGATATGACTCAACGCGTACTCCTACAGTTATTCCTCGTCAGTTTTTCCAGCCTTCTCCTTGCCCAAAAAACGGCTTACATCCCCAACTATCTGCTCAATCCCAATGATGTCAATGGGGCCCAGTTTACCTGGAGCAAAACCCGGCAATCTGCCAATTTCACCCTGATCTGGGGCAATACCGTTGGTACCAACCCTGCCAATTACCCGGACCCTGATTTAGCTTTTAATCCGGTGGCCATTCTGGATACCATGGAGTTCATCTATGCGGCCTTCAAAGGTTTGGGCTTTCTGGACGATGCTGCGGGCACCAATCTCAGCCAATATAAAATCCCCATCGTGGTGTACAATACGTGGGGATCCAACGGAGCACAAGGCTGGGCCAATGGCGGCGATGCCGATGGCGTGATCGGAGCATTTTGGGTGCATCCCAATGCATTGGACGATGGTGGGGTGGCTGCCCACGAACTGGCCCACAGCCTTCAGGCGCAATGTAATATTGATTACCGGGCGACCCACGGTCTGGGATATGTCTGGCTCAATGCGGGCATTTTTTGGGAAACCCACGCCAATTTCATGCGTAATCTGTTGTATCCCAAGGCTGTATCGGCTTGGGGTATGGATGTGTACCACACAGAAACCTTTGGCGATTGGAAGAACACGTATGAAAATTACGAATTGCTCATGGCCATCATGGAGTCGGAAGGCATTGATATGGTCAATCGCCTTTGGCGGGAGTCCCTGAGCGGCGAATACCCACTTCAAGCTTACAAACGATTGGCAGGATACAATCAGGCGCGGTTCAACGACAGCCTTTTTCTCTATGCACGTCGGATGGCCACTTTCGATTTCAATTACAACAACCTTGGCAAATTTTTCCGGCAATACCGGGCCGCGGATCTGTCCAACTATCTTTTTTCCATTCAGGCCACTTACACCATTCTGAAAAAAGTGCCCGGCGATGCACATCGGTATGAAGTCCCCATTGAACTGGCACCGGAGGAGTTTGCCTACAATGTTATCCCATTGTATCCAGAAACGGACAGTTGCGCGGTTATCATCAAATTCAAAGGACATACCGAGGCCAACGCCCATGCAGGGTGGCGTTATGGTTTTGTGGCCGCACATCCCAATGGAACCGTCAGCCGATACAGTCCGACGTACTCAGAAAACACCCTGGAAATCAATTTCCGCCTGCAAGGGGATGAAAACAAACTTTATCTCGTGGTCATGGGCGCTCCTTTTGACCAAATTACCACCAACACCACGAACGATACCTGGCACGGGTATCCAAAACACTTCCGATATCCTTACGAGTTAAGCATCAGCGGTGCGAAGCCCGAAGGGTTTCAGGCCCCTGCCAATTTTCGGTCACAGCTTAAAAACAACGGCCATTTGCATACCAATGGCGGCGGTTGGGTGCAGAATTCTGCTTCGGTGGCCAATTCTGTGTTTGTCGGCCCTTCTGCGATGGTTTTGGGCAATGCGAATATCAGTGGTCAGGTGCGCATCGAAAACACGGCTTTGGTCAGAAATGCCACATTGAGCGGACAAGTGCGCATTCTCGACAATGCTTTTGTAGATCGCGGCAATTACAGCGGAAATGCGGTGGTGCAAGGACAGGGTTTTGCGGAGAATGTCACCATGTCGAACAATGCCCTGATCGGTATGCGGGCCAAAGTGACCAATTACACGCTCTCGGGCACGGTAGAAGTAGGCGGCGATGTGGTGGTTTACAACGATAATGGCAATTGCAATAATGGTGTGCATTATCGCCTGACCAATTATTACGACAATAAACTGCTGGAGTGCGATGGGCGCACGGCCAATCACCCGGTGAATAAGGATGTCAACAACACCTATACCTTATTCTCCAATGAAGCCATGGCGGCCCAATGTCAATGTGCGTACGATGTTTCACCCATTTTAATTGATTCTACGGCCATTGCGCCCGTTACCTGTCTGGATGCTTCTGCTGGCAGTGTACAATTTTACATTTCAAAAAGTTGTGGCCCTTTCCATTACGCATGGAGCAAAGGCGCAGAGAACGGAACCAACCTGAGCGGACTGGCTTCCGGCAATTACAACTTCAGCATCACGGATGCGCTGGGAAGGGAAGTCATTATTCCGGTTGAAATTCCGGCGGCTCCGATTTTATCCACCCTGGTGTCCGCAACGCATTACGATTGCAGCAATGGTTCAGGCGGGAGCGCGAGCGTGGAGGTTTTTGGAGGTGCTTTGCCGATCACTTATGCCTGGGATCATGGAGCAAACGATGCTTCCATCTCGGATTTAGTGCCGGGCTTGTATGCCGTAACGGCTACGGATGCACAGGGCTGTACCTTTTCCGATTCAGTGCAGGTGGAACTGTCCGGACAACTCAATACCGCGCTGGTTATCAATCCCATAAGCTGCTATAACGAGGCCGACGGTTCGGCTGTGGTCACCCCTCTACAGGGCAATGCTCCTTTCGCCTGGCTTTGGCAAGGGGGCGAGACAGATAGTCTGATTACAAACCTGGATGCTGGCGACTATGCAATTACCATCATAGATGCTTTTGGCTGCTTTGGCCAACAGCAATTTACTTTATCCGCTCCAACACCCATTGAACTGCAACCCGCATCCCAGGCAGTCCAATGCTATGGTGATGCCAATGGCATGGCTTCCGTGGCAGTGACTGGCGGCACAGCGGGTTATTCCTTTCTATGGAACAATCAGCAAGTTACGGATTCCATCACCGAGCTCCCGGCGGGTATTTATTCGGTTACCGTGACCGATAATAATGGTTGTCACGCCGAGGTTGCAGTATTGGTAGACAGCCCAATGGATATAAACTTGATAGTAGAAACGCATTCGGTACTTTGCCTCGGGATGGAAGGTAAAACGACCGTGACTGTTTCGGGTGGCACTCCGCCTTTTACCTATCAATGGAGTACGGGAGAAACGGGAAATGAATTAACCAGCATGGCGGGTATTTTCACCGTTTCGGTCACCGATGCACAAAACTGTATTCGGGTAGAAACCGTTGAAATACTGGAAACTTCGGAGGTAATAGTTCAAAGCACCATTCAATCTGCCTCCTCCGCTCAGGCCACTGATGGTGCTGTGTTAGTTACAGATATTTCCGGCGGAATATTGCCCTACACTTTCCTTTGGAGTAATGGCGCTATAACTCAATCCATAGAAAACATCCCACCGGGCGAATACACCCTGAGCATTACGGATGCTGCTGGTTGTGAATGGATTTTTACCCATACTGTCAGTTTTGAATCGGCGGTAGAGGTTTTGGAAAAGTCGGGTATTCTGGTGCTTATTGTACCCAATCCCAGTGCTGGAGATGCTGCGCTGTGGCTGGATCTGATTCAGTCTCAGCGTTTGGAAATCAATGTTTCAGATGCATTGGGTCGGGTGCTGTATTCCAAAGCCGGTTTATTTCAGGCCGGGGAAGCGGTAGTTGAGCTGCCGGAGGGATTGGTCGCGGGGGTGTATTGGGTTCGTGTGGTGGATGTGTATGGTAATGGTTTGGTGATTCGATGGTTGGTGATGTAACCCATCGCCCAAACCTTTTTTCATGGTCACG
>Ga0247843_1006330_pt1 | contig 15547 bp, 10 predicted proteins | sample LaCruzMarch2017__FD_192420 | JGI IMG/M metagenome (GOLD analysis project Ga0247843, IMG submission 192420) | Freshwater microbial communities from meromictic Lake La Cruz, Castile-La Mancha, Spain - LaCruzMarch2017_8m | ecosystem: Environmental > Aquatic > Freshwater > Lake | place: Spain... | reverse complement strand
CATCGGCGTAATTGAGCACTGGCACTTTTCTTTGAAATGTTTGGGAAATAGAGCTGTGCAAGCTTTCCATTAATATCTTATTTCGTGGTTAAATAGAATAACTTCCTTTTATTTTGAGGGAAGTGGTATAAGAGATTTGATCGATGATTTTTCATGATACAATTAACTATCAAAATCTTCAGGATATCTAAAAGTCCAAATTCTGGTAAAAATGGCAGAAATATTTTTTCCCGATTTTTTCATAAAAACGTCAATTATTAGATTTTCTAGGAAAAAATTTCTCGATGATATCTAAGACCCTTCTAAACAAGGTAAACTTACCTTTAAATAAAGGGAAGATACGGCACCAGGGGGGCCGGCAGGGAGGGGGATGCCTGACACAATCCTGAGGAATAAATAAATCGAAAATAGTGGGGCAAGATGTCAAAACCCTTATATTATAACGTTTTTATAGGTTCAGAAATACTCGTTGCCCCACTAATTTGAAAACTCAGGAGTAAAAGTTTTAGATATAATGAATCAAAAGATTAGTTTTCCTGGAATAACATATCAGACAAAACAGGTCATCTCCTAAGTTCTCACATTTTTAGGGTGTACCCTGGATTGTGATAAAATAAATTAAATAAATCAGCTATTTTCAAGCAGTTATACCGGTTTATTCTCCTTATTTTAGCCTTATCCCAAAGGGACTTTAAAATTGTGAGGTTATGAAAATATTATATGTTAGAATCAGTACTCTTGATCAGAAAACAGACAGACAAAAAGTAAACGCTGACGAATATGATATGGTTATCGAAGATATTATTTCCGGCGCTGTACCTTTTCAAGAACGAGTTGGAGGTAAACGAATCCTTCAATTATTGGATCAAAATGTGGTCGATGAAGTATCTGTCTGGCAAATAGACAGAATTGGACGTGACATCAGGGATATCATTAACACACTTCACATTTTCACCTCAAAAAAAGTATGTGTTCATTTTATAAATCAAGGTCTTAAAACACTTGACAGCGAAGGAAACGAAAACCCCATATCGAAGATGGTTATAAATCTATTAGGAATAATTGCAGAAATGGAAAGAAACCAAATAAAAGAGAGACAAAAACAGGGTATTGAATTAGCTAAGGCAAGGAAACTCTATAAGGGAAGACAAAATGGATCTAATGAGGATATTATTAGTTTTCTGACCAAACCAAAAAACAAAAAGGCAGTACAACTTTTAAAGAATGGGTATAAACCGGTCGAGGTAGCAAAAATCACGGAACTGCATCCAAATACGGTCACAAAAATCAAAAAATACATGAACATTGCTTGATCAATGAATGGGTTGGTTTTAACCACAAATTCGCTGAAAACTTAATGTTTTGCCGACTTAATTTTAGGTTCGATATTTTCCTGAAGAGATAATATTTTATTGAAGATATTGCTCTAATTATTTTTTTGAGTAATTAATTTTTTCCTTTTAATATAATGGAATTTCTCTTTGCAGATAGGAGTACAATATTTTGACTTGGGATTTAACGGCATAAAATGAAGCCCACAATGTGAACACGTTTTCCCATCTACAGGAATTAACTCACTTTTGTGGATTGGGAAAAATTTGACTTATCATCTACCTGCAGTACCTTAATACTATTATCTGTTAAAATAGTTTGGGCCGGATATCGAGATTTCTCTAGAAAAGATAATTCAAGGGCGTATCCAAGAATTATGATAGCACCGATATTAAGAAAGATTGGTATGAACTGATCAGGATAATGATTTTTGAGAGAAATATACAGTTCCACTAAACCAATAAAGGTTAAAATACCAGCAACTATTTTTTGCCAATTATTTTTGTTGTTTGTCATGGAATCTGACAAAAATTCAGTAAAAATCATTAAAAATCTCCCAAATGATAAAATTAGACCTGTCAATAATGAAAGGGTCCAATGAAACGGTAGGAACAGGCTGTTGAGGATTGCAATGACCAAGTAACTGACCAGAATAAAAAAGATGGTACATGCTGGCAGAATCCTTTTGATTAAATTTAACAGATTCAAAAATTCGGGTGTAGGTTTGGATGCAGGAACCATAAATAAATATTTTAATTTAAATGGGGCTAATCTAAATAAATATTCAGGTATTCCAGAATGTATGACTGGATTATGAGATTTTTAAATAAATAAATTCCATTCTGTGAAAGGTAGAGGAAAAATGATTCCGATGGATCATAGAATGAGGTTTTGCCCCACTATTTTAGATTTTTACTTTCAAAAAAAATTGCAAGTTTTCTAGTCATGTATTTTGACAACACTTGATGCATCAGTAAAAGTATTCATGATTTCATCTCAATTCCCAGACACCCCTTTCTGGAATTTTTTGAATTTTGTTGTTTCTATTATAAGTACTTAAAAATGATCTGACAGCATGTTTCCATTCCGGTTGTTTTACACCATTTGCACAGTGTTGGTTGCATAAATAATCATCCTCACAAAGATGAGGGTATTTATTCTTAATATGTTCATAGATATCCTGAATTGGGTAAATACCCCTTAATATGAAATCCAATTCATTTTCTTTCAACGTTTCTATTAATTCTTTTTCAATTGGTCTCCTTGCCATTTGTTGTTAAATTTGGTTAAAAAAATAGGGAAATAAAATCTGATTTGTCCTGTATCCTTTAAGTATTATTTCTTCAAACAACGAACGTATGACCCACAATTTTTTTGATATACCTCTACATTTGTAAATCCACCATAAGCTCCACAAATTTCAAAAGTTGTTTTATCCCCATTGATACTCGTATTACACCAAAAAGAACAAATTTCTCCAATATGTTTGAACTTGTCTGAAAGATATCCACCGGGAAGAGCTGAAAATCCTGATTTATTGTTCCCATTTCCATCGTACCAATTCTCATCATTAATATCAAACCACTTGACCCAATGTTGATCTGACTTTAGTTTTATACCAACTGGGACAAAGTCTCTTTTTAAAGTTCCAATGTAGTTTTTAATCCAATCTTTGAATCCCATTTCATCATTTTCATTTTCCAAAAAATCTATAAGTTGGGAAAAATCATCCAAAGTAGGAATAGAAAAGTTTTCAGGGGATAATCCACGAGGATCATGGATGGCATGGAAATTATATAACTTGCCAAATTTCTTTCCATTATTAGGATTAAAATCATAGTAACACCAAGTTGGTTCTCCAGCCAAATCGTATTCTATCCATTCTTGATATGTTTTTGACTCCGAAATCAAATCTCCATTCATGAAATGGTCAATATCAAGATTTTTTGTGATCCAAACCTGGTCCCCTATTTTAACACATTCAAGATATTTACTTTCCAACATTTCTATTCAGATTTTACATCATTTTTCCTGTAATTAGATCATCTACAGAGTAAGTTTACATTTTATTAGGGTAATATATGGAAATAATGCTCATTTAATGAAATTCATGAACTTCCTTTTAATTTGAGGAAAGTAGTATTCCTCAATAAAATGGAATTCATTTATTTATAGTGCCGGACTTTAACTAAGCCTAGATTTAGAGAATCATCCCTTCAATAAACTCCTAATTTAATCTTATAAATTTTTAAAGCAAGCAATTTGAACATACAGACAAATTGTTTCTGTGGATCTTTTTTATTGAACTATTAGTATTGGAATATTCAGATTGAAGGTTGTTTACACAACCTAAAAATTTTCTAATTCCATGTCATAAACATCTTCCTTTGGATAATTATAGTCCTTGACAAGTTGATCTCTTGAAAAAATACGGTTCTCCGGATCAATGACTGTAGATAAAAATTTGTCCAATTTGTTATACTTTATGTTCTCCGAAATATCACCGGATATTATTGCTGAATAACAATACGGATAACTAATTTCCATTATACCAGCATTGAAATTAAGAAGCATATTCAATTTGATTTTGTATTCCACCAAATCTCGGTAATTAAAACATAAATCGTGCAATTCCCATTCCTTATACTTATCGAGAAAATCAATCGATTTAGTAATGACTTTATCCATTCTCAAGAATAAATTTTTGTAAATCCTTTCTTCTCGAATATTTATAAAATCACCATTTAAAATACTATCAATGGAAGTTGTAAGGTCGTTTGGTGTATAAACATCAGGTACAAATAATTTAGTTAAACACTGTATTTGATTGAATCTAACAAGGTTTGTTTCGTCTCCCTGAAGATCAGTTAGTGTCCATTTTTTTGTATCTGAAATATTTGATTTGAATTCCAGGATTTTATTGAGTAAAGTAATGCCTGTAATTTCGATTGGTTCTGATCTCATAACGTATCTAAATTGTAATGATTTTTTACAAAAAGAAAGATACCTATATTATTGAATTTTATATGATATTTAATCTTTTCAGGTAATTGTTGACTAAATTATAAAAGACTAAATTAGGAAAGATCAACCTTAATAATGAATTTTAAGTGCAAAAATGTTTACTTTAGTGAGGTTCCAATCGAAAAAGTAATTCTCCAATCTATAAATAAAATTTGATGCCGGATATTAAATTAGAATTTGCCGAACTAAAATCGAAATTGGAAATAGCTGGTTTTCAATTTCTAAGAGAACAAAAACCACATATTCAAAGTAAAAGGGAAGTGGAATATGTTTTTATAAATCCATCTTTAATCAATAAACTGGAGTCAAATGGATTTAAGGTGAAAGGAAATAATTTTTATATTAAACCTTTGTCTGATAAGCCAAATTCTGAATTTGGTTTAGTAACTGGAAAATCTTCACATCTTTATAATCTAAAACAATTCTGTAGTCCAAATTCGATTGATACCTTTGATGGAACACCAGCATGGACTAACAGGGAAAATGACAACACTTTAGATAATCTGTTAATAGAAATCCAAAGATATATTTCATCTCCTTCTAATGAAGAACCTCTATATCCAAATTCATATTTATTTACATGGAATTCAAATAAATGGAATTGGGAAGATCTAACAGATGGAATATATCAGCTTGAGAATATTGGTTATTACAATAGAAGATGGAGTTGTGGCAATTCAAAAAGTATAATAAGGGGTAATAGGATATTCCTTATGAAACTTGGAGCTGAACCAAGAGGATTGATGGGTAGTGGATATGCCACATCCTCATGCTACGTTGCGCCTCATTGGGATGATACTCCCGGAAAAAAGACAAATTATATTGATATAGAATTTGATATTTTAATTGATCCATTTAGTAAAAATATCTTTGGTCAGGAATTATTGACAAAAGTTGACCCCAATAAGCTGCAACAATGGTTTCCTCAACAAAGTGGAATTTCAATAAAACCGGACATTATTGATAATTTAGAATCAAGCTGGTTCGATTTCTTATCGAACAATGATCTTATTGGAAATAGTTTTTTATCAAATGATGTGCACACTGAAATAGAAACGTCATTTTTTGAGGGTAAGGCAACGGAGGTATTACAAACCCGTTATGAACGTAATCCACAAGCAAGAAAAACCTGTTTGGCATTTCATGGATATTCTTGTAAAATATGTGATTTTAACTTTGAATATTTCTATGGAGAAATTGGTAAAGGATTTATCCATGTACACCACATAAATCCAATTTCCTCAATGGGTAGTGTATATAATATAAATCCAAAACAAGATTTAATTCCGGTTTGTCCCAATTGTCATGCAATGATTCATTCAAAAAAACCACCTTTTTCAATAGAGGAAATACAAAATTTCAGAAAAATGAAAGCCGGAGACTAACCTCAATTACAGTCTCTCCTTTACCACATTTCGAATTTGTGTTGCAATTTCATCTGCTTCTTGAAGTAATTTCAAAACTTGTTCTTTTTTACTTTGAAAATCTTGAAATAATTCAGGACATTGAACCATAATTATTTCTAATAAATTTACATTATTATCACCGATATAATTTTTTATTCTCTGAATTCTATTTTCCAAGTCAACAGATGACGATTGATTGTTTTTAAGAAGAAATGCTTCCCAGTTTTTATTGCCCTTTTTGGAATTACATGTTTTACAGCAAGGAATAAGATTGTTAATTTGATGGCCGTTTCCTGAAAACTCACCATTTAGAACAATAGCATTTATATGGTCCCATGTTTCTGCTTCATTATCACAATATGCACATAATAAATCATTATTTGGATCTTGTCCTAACAAACAGATAGCATTTGAAACTAAGATAATTTCAAATTCGTCAGGAATTGAAAGTGCGGATGCGAAAGCGTGACTAATAGTAGTTTTACGTTTTTGATAGATACCATAAGATTTTAGGTGACTTCTAATACTATATATATTCATTTTTTTTGTTTTAATTTAATACTGCACGCTATTTTTCAATTTCAAGATCAAAACCAAGTTGTTTTACTGCTTCTTTCATACGTTTGAATTTCTGATCGTTCTCTGTTAATGGTGAATTAGGAGATGTCTTAATTTTAAATTTCACTTCCATTTCTATACTATTGTCCTTAAATGGTAATAAAAAGTATTGATTTAAATTCATAAACTGGATTTTATCTGTTAACTTTCCTGATATTGTAACAGATGGGATAATAACTTCATTTGAATCTGTATCATTTGCTGCAAAAAAATCATCATCTAATATAGAATAGTCAGAATTTTTAATTGTTGGTGTCGAAGGAATATTATTTGCACCATTATGGGAATTTTCTGTAATATTTTCTTTAGCAGGTAAATCTTCTGGTGCCACCAACCAATAATCATTATGCAACACATCAAAAAACGGAACACTTTCTTTGTAATAATATTTTGAAAATATTCTTCCGTCTCCCGAACCAATTGAAAAGTTACCTTCATTACAATATCTCAAAATTGAATTTTGAATAGCGTCCCTGTTTGCTATCATCGGCTTGTCATCAAACCTAAGAAATGCATCGTGAACATCTTTAACCTTAATCGGATTACCCAAGGTTGGAACCAAATTATTGGTTCTTAAAGTATTATAACCAACAGCCCTTAGCATCCATTCTTCCTCATATAATTTAGAAATAATACTGGTTATTTGATTTGTAATGTTGTCTTTAAATTGATCAATTTTCAAAAGTTTTACACCATCACGAGCAGAATATTTTACAATGAGGGAGTAGGCTATTGCAAGAGAAGAATCAACTAATTTAGTTGACTCATTCATTGTCCTGTTAATAGTGTCAGCCTGGTCTTTTTCCAATTGATTGGCGTAATCACCCTTGATTTTATTGCATGCCAAGTAGTCTCTAACATTTGAACTTAGCTGTGAGAATCCGATCTCATTACATACCAAAAACAAAATTGTGTTCCTGTAAATTCGATCAGTTGCACCTTTTTTTGTTGCAATTTTTTCAATGAACGGCTTAACATTTCCATTGATCTCTGTTTGATTTGCACGATACTTCGGACTCAGAATAACAAGTGTTGGTTTTTGTTGCTCAGGAATATCGTTTGCTGGATCAACCAAGGCTCTGCCAAATAACTCAATATTGGTTGTTTGGGCATTAAGCCTTTTAAGTATCTCAGCTTCAATATCACCGTTACTAATTTCATTTTTTGCTTGATTGATTAAGATATTGATATTTGGTTTTGTGTGAAACCAATATCTTTTTTCATTGGATGTATTATAATACAAAAAATGGGCAGCATTTTCAAATCTGTCTAAGGCACCATTTATATCATTATGATTGTAAGAGTTTGGTTTAATAATGCAAAGCTTTAATTCTTGCATAGTATATCCACGGTTTTGACCTTGTGAACCAAATGTACCTAGAAGAATTGTTGCTGAAATACCTTGGGTAATATTGTAATCCCCCAATGTTTTTACTTCGCTATCTATTCTGAATGCATTTGAACTTGACCCAGATACGTCAGCAGAAATAACGGAATCCCAGTTAGCTCCATATAACATTGTTATCTGGCTGGTAAGAGCATCTACATTGGCAAAATTTATATCCGATGTATGAATCATGCTATTGTTTCCAACTAACGATCCTTTGCGTTTCCATAAATCTGAAACTACGCTAGCTAATATTCTTAAGATTCCTCTAGTACGTTGAAAATTTGGTGTACTAGCCCATCTGTGCCTAAAAACATCGATTAACTCAGGATGAAATGGATATGACTTTTTCATCCTCTCTCTATAATCTTGTCTCAACGCATAAGAGGGAATTTCAGCCATCAATGATGTATACATCATTGAATAACTATCTATTACCGTATTTATAACGTCCGAATTATAATTATCTTCAAACAAACGCCTTCTTACTACTTCAAAGATTTCATCGTCTTCTACGGGTTTTAAATTGGCTCCCACACGAATAATCCTATTTTCTAAAGCACTTAATATTTGTTGTGATTCTGGTGAAGCTGCAACTTCCTGTGCGCTAATTGGAAGAGTGGCAATTAAAACACAATTATCTGTACCAGAAACAGCCTCAGTTAATTCTTGCATGAAGCTAATGGTCTGATCCTTAAGATTTGAACTACCAACCGTGACCGCTGAGGCTGAAACACAATAATCTGCAAGCTCATCAATTAATATTAGACATGGTTTTGCTTGCTCTAATACCTTTTTAAAAAGACCGGATGGTTTAGTTTTTTGTTCATCATTTGCTTTAATGATATCATAAGCTTTTTGACCACCTAATTGATAGGCCAATTCTCCCCATATGGTATTTAGCTGAATACCATCAACTATCCTTCCTTGAACTGGATCGTTAGTTGTATTGGTAAATACAGCAACATTAACATTGTCAAAAGTTGGAATGCCAGTTTGCTTAAAAACTTCATCCATTTTTTCATTGCCTATTAACTTTTTACCTGATTTCGCAATGTGATAAAGGGATATCAAAGTATGCGTTTTACCACCACCAAAACCAGTTTGCAATGAAATAACTCTATTTTGAGAATCTTGGCCACCGTTCAGTCCTAAGATTACACGCTTTGCTATATCTCGTATACCAGCAGTAAAATAAGTTTTAGAGAAAAATACCTCAGGTGATCTGTACACTTCACGACCAGCATTATTTGATACCTCAGCCAAGTTCGCAGCAAAAACAGACTCGTCTAATTGACCGTTACGAATGTCAAAGTGAGGTTGAATGATGTTGTACCATGGAGTAGTATTTGAAATATTTGTGTTTGAAACTATCGGAGTTGGAACAATAAAATCTACTTGACCCTTCTCTAATTTCAGAAGTTCCACCTCGAGCTCAGTCATATTAATTGCTTTCGCAATGGCACGCATATGAATCCAAGCTTTAGTTGCCTCGTCATCTTCAATGTCATTGTTAAAATGGGCAATTTTATGCCTCACATCTGCAATTTCACTAAGCCAGTTGGGCAAATCACCAACTTTGCGTCCAAAGTCTGCTTTTAAAAGTTCTTTGTTCCTGATGGCAAATGACTTCCAATGGTGAAAATCAATTAACACAATCGGGCTAGATCCTCTTTTTAATGAGTTATTCCAATTTTCTCTCTGATCGAAGGTTAAGCACTCAACATATTTAGCTGGCCATTTTTCACCTTCAGCTTTAGTAAGAGTTTCTACTATATATGGCCTAAATGCTTCTGTAAAATTATCTAAGGCTGTATATAATTTGCTGCGTTCTGATTTTGATATCATGACAATATATTTATTCGAATGTTAATTTACCTTGTTCTGGTTTTGGTGTATTTGAAGATTTCGCTTCACGAATTAGTTGATCTTTATTGGTTAATAAGCCAACTGCTAATTTGTGATCTTCAATATCTTTCGGTAATAGTTCGGCCAAGGATGTGATTATTCGCCAAACAGGACTCTCAAGATTAAAGGATTTTAAATCAATAAATTTCAATAAATTATTCCTGTTTGAACTTCCATAAAGTGCCATTAGCTTGTGTGCAATGTCAATCATTGAAGAATTTTTACCTTCTCCAAGTCTAGAATTTTCGCCTAACCTTTCTTTCAGAGTAGCTAATTGTTGTTTATTCCCATTTTTTATTAAAATGTGTTCTTTAAAAAGATCCTGAACATTTATTGATAAGCCAACCTTTGTGAATTTTGCAGCATCATCAAAATCTGATTCAATAAATCCATTTAACTGAAGCCAACCGATATAAAACTTTGTAAATTCATCGCCTGAAAATCCCTTTAATAATGAATTAAAAGCAGACTCTCTAGTTAATTCTAATAATTCTGAAACAGTAACTTCGCTTCCATCTGCTTTTTCAACTTTTTTATATTTCCCAAATTCACTTACTGCTTGACCAAAACATGCGGTAAGTAAATCGGAACCTCTAAATCCTAAACGATACAACTCTTCAACCTCAAGTTCCACCTTTCTTTCTATTGAATTCTTAACTAGCTTGAAATCACCAATACCTTCTGATTGGTATGGAACACATGAAACAGTAACTGATGAGGAAAGGAATGATTTATTAGCTTTTAATCCAGTATTTGTATATTCGCTATCTAATGCCCAGCTTCCTTTAATATTCATATTTGCTTTCAAAATGGAATTGCAAAGTGTTGTCCATGCTTCAGTACTTTGATGAGCAAACATGATACTTACTATATCTGAAGTTTGATGTTCAATTGCATCAAAGATTTGAAATAGTTTATTTTCAAAATGTTTTTTTGCGTCTCCAACATTACCAAAGTGATGATGTTTCAAAGCTGTGCATTCATCAGATTTTGGTGTTTGGGGTGTAGAAAAATTTAATGGATAGACGTCACCTAATGTTCTTTTAAGCCAAACATAAAAAAAATCGCTTAAGTCAGCATAAGCAATTGCATCATAATATGGGGGATCTGTCACAACTGCTGTAAGATATTTTTCACTAAATTGAGTTTTATCACCGCTTGAAGCATTATTACATACAGTGTAAAATGGACTATTTGATTCTGCTTCAATATACCTGATTATCCAATCTATTTGATTCGAAGCACTTCCTGAACTTTCGCAAAATGGATTGCTTTCTGCATAATCAAAAATCATTGATATGGCCTGCCTTCCGAATAAATTACTAACAGTTTCCCTGGAAACATCCCAAATAATAAATCGTACTTGTTTTGGAGCAATTCGATTAATTAATATTCCAAGGTAAGTAATTAAACCACGGTAATAATCTTCTTCATAGGTTGATTTTAAATCATTTTTTAATTCATTTAATATTTTAATAAAGGTTGTCATTACCATGATTTGTTTATCATTAAACATATCACTCCATTTATTAAGCCCCCAAGTACATGAAGGCAATGCTTGAGTATACTCAACTGGCATGGTTTCTTGAGGTCTTTCAAGATTATTAGGTATAGAATTTAATACGTCAAATTCTTGCACTCTTGGCAACCTATATTCTTTACCAAATTTTGTATCCCAAATTACTGCAATAAGCCTCTCTTTAGTGAGTCCATCTACGAATTGCCTCTTAAGTGTTTTAACATCTGTTGTATTTCCACAACATGGGCAAAGTAAATTTCCTCTTGAAATCCAAGCATCTATATTACATTCACCTTTCTTTATTTCAAATTCTATTGTATTGTCTTTTATTATAGGGTTTAAATATATTTTTTTTGAATGAGTATTTGCCAAATAAAATTGTTTTAATAAAGGAACTTCAGCATTACAGGTAGGATTGCTGCATGTTCCAATTCTTGCCCAATAATATGCAATTGATTTATTTCCAAACTCATCTTTTGGATAAAAATTACCTATTTGATTTTCGCTTTCTAATAATAATTTTTTAGAAAAATACTGAACGTCAAAACTCAAACGATTTTTAATTCTTACTCCAACTCGTTCGCCATTTTTAAAAATAAAATCCTCGTTTTTAATTTTTTCCCATTCATGCTTATTATAAAGATTTAAAAATTCTGATTTACTATATACAATTGGTTTTCCAAATTTTTGAGGAAATTCTAAACTTCCTCTTTGGATAATATGTGCAACAGGATTTATATCATTTCCAAAACTGCTACAACCTAAACGTGCCGCCTCGAGCGGTATCGCTCCACCACCTGCAAATGGGTCGAACACTTTAGGCATTCTATTTTGGAATTTTTCTATTGATTTTTCTAAATTGTTCTTTAGTGTATTTGATTGGTCGCAAATAATATGCCTGTCTTCAAAATTATAATAATTTTGTTCCGTAATAGTAATATCTTGATGATGGTTATTAAATTCTTCAAGTAATTCAGTTGCACTTTTATTATTTATTTTACTGTTATGTGCAACCCAAATAAGTTTACGAGCTTTATTAATAATATCATTATTATTTTTACTATCCCATTTAATTAAACTTTGATCTTGCAAAATATTGCCAGTCTCTGGTTTAGATTTTCGACCTAGTAAATGTTCTTGCATTTCTTGACTGAATTTACCAATAAACATTTGCAATCGATTTCGTAAGTTGTCTTCCATTGGGTCAAAAACTGAAGTCCATGGAATATCATTATAAGGGCGATATGGGTCACCTATATTATTTTCTTTACCTAATAATATTTCTACTACATCTTTAAAAGACTGAGGACAATTTTCATCCAAAGGGTCTGGAACTAAACTAGCAAATACAACAGCTCTGCATAAAGGTAACGGGCGTCTTGCCCACCATAAATGAAGTGTAGAAATATGACCATGTCTTATAGATTTATCTCTCACACTTTCAGCCGATATTTCTTTTATCGGCATTGCTACTTCTATTAATTTTTTGGGTTCGCTCATTAGTTAACTATATTTGTTTTCCATTCGTTAAGCGGCAAAAAGTACTGAACTCCTTTGTCCTTTTTCTCAAATACCATAACGTTGGCTGGGTTTTGTATTCTATATAAAGTTGGGTTGGATTTACAGTTGGTTACAATGTATAACCACGCTGAATCGCCTAATTGTCCCAATCTGTTCATTTCATTTTCAGATAGCATTACACCACCGTCCATATTTCGACCTTTTACTTCGATATAACGCTTTATATGGTCTTTGCTTATGCTTTTTACATCATAACCTTCATTATTAACTGAAACATCTTCTGGTAGCCATCCTTGGTTAAGTTCATATTCCATAGCTATCTGCATTGCAATTGCTTCAGCTTCGTCATCACGACTCATGCCATAGTGGCTTTGATATTCTAATTGAGATAAAGGAACAACATATGCACATCCAATAACTTCTGGCATCTTGGGGCTTAATTGAAGCATGAGTTCAAGCTCTTCCAATCGTTTTGCCTTCTTAATATTTAGTTTTGTGATCCTGTCTTCTATACTAATAATTTTGTCTTGAACTTTTGTGTCGCCAATCATAATCTTAGCTTCAAACTCAGTCCGTTTAACTGTAAGATCAAATACTACTTGGCTAAAACCTTTTTCCAGATACTCTCTTCTTCTTGCAGAGTCTGTTTCAATATGCGTTTTTGTATCGCTGAATTGAGGTAGTGTTATATTTTCAAACGACCAATTTACCACAGCTTCTGTATTGATATTGCTAGGTGTTTCAATTGGCTTAGTGAAATTTGCCGGCGCTTTTAAATCTATATATTTTGCTGGAGATGTAACAGAAAAATTGCCAGCAGGATCTTGGCATACCAACATTATTCTTTCATCTGATATGCTATCCATCTTGCTGCTTTCCCTATTATCTTTTATTTGGGATTTTACAAAATAGGCAAAGTAGTCGTGTTTATCATCAGGTGATACCAGGATTGTTCCTTTTAACATGTCCTCTTTAAAATGGGTTCTAACCACTTCAATTACTGAGTCGAACAAAGGATTTCCTGGATTAATGTAATGCACGGTTCCAAGGTCACCAATAGATTGATAATCAAGAAAAACTTGTTTGTCAAAACAGAAATTTACCTTTTTTATATCGGCATAGATATTATAGTTTGACTTGAGGACCTTCGCTATTGAATCGGGTAAAACATTAATATGAAAAATATTTTGTCGAAGCTCGGTGAAGTCCCCACCTAAATATCGGAAGGCCTTTTCAAAGAATAATTTGACATAAATTGGTTGCAATCTCTTTTCATCAGATTGCTCTTTTAGGAGACGGGCATCTAGATAATCAATTTGACTAAATCCTAGCTTTTCCTTTTCTTCTTTGATTTTTTCTAACCATGTAGCTTTTGAAGTTTCCAAGTCCTGATCAATAATATCATTGAATTTAGTACGTTCTCCGTTCAAAACAGAGCGATAAACTTCTTCCATACTTATCCCAGCCAAAACATCCTGTATAACGTCATAGACACGATCATCACCAATACTTTCCCTTATTGCATCCATCTTAATTAATAGCTTTTCCAAGACAGCACCTTCTTTGGTATTACTTGCCACCATATTAAAGACAAGAACATCTCTAAGTTGTCCGTAACGGTGAATACGTCCCATACGTTGTTCAAGGCGATTTGGGTTCCAGGGAATATCCCAGTTAATAAGTAAGGGACAGAATTGTAAGTTAATACCTTCACCTGCTGCATCTGTTGCAATAAGGATTTGGCAATCATCCTTTTTGAACAACCTTTGAGCCTCTGTACGCTCATCAACATTTTTACCGCCATGAATGGTTGCTACCTTATAACCACCACTTCTGCTTAATCGTTCTTCGAGATAAATCAATGTATCCTTATGCTCCGTAAAAATTACAAGTTTCTCGCCTTCAATGACCTTTTTAGATATTAGTAGTTTTTGTAGCTCCTTAAATTTCTGTTCTTCTTGTTGATTATTATAAAGAGTTTCTGCTTGATCGAATAATTTTTTTACTTCTCTAGCTTCATCCATTAATTCCTGAGGGCTTGTCGCAGTTGTAAAAAGCTTAAACTTTCTTGGGTCAGATATTATTCCCTCTAAAACATCTCTTTGATCATCCTCTAAATCTTCAAATTCGTCGATAAGGCTTTCGGCACTGTTACCTTCCATATCTTGGATGTCAGCGATCATAACCCTGTGACGCATTTTCCATAGATCCGGTGACTTAGTTAATTCTGCTACTATGGCATCCAATGCTTTCCATCTTTTTGATAAGGTGTTTTTAATAGCAAAGATTGAACTCACAAGCCTTCGTTGCATTACAGTTAATGCTAATGAAACGTGAATATTATTAGTAGTTATTGCTTCCTCTTTCTTTTTAGTTAGATATTTTGTAACATTATCATATAGACTCTTTTCATCAAAGGTTAGCTCATAAGAAACGGTTGAAGTAGAACGTTTTTTGAATAATGGATTGCCATTCCAATCCTTCATATCTTCTTTTAATCGTCTTATGAAAAAACGATTTGCACCATCTTTTTCGTGCTCTTTAACTCGAGTTGCTGCAATGTCTTCGGTCGAGAAGATGTCTTCGTCAAGAAGCTGTAATAACTTTTTAAAGGTATCCTGTCTACCCCTATGAGGCGTTGCGGTTAATAGTAATAAATGTTCACATCGTTCTGATAGCTCCTTTGCTGCAATGTATCTTCTTGATTCATATTGTTTAGCACCATATTCATATGCAGATAATTTATGTGACTCATCAATAACCACCAAGTCCCAATGTGAGTTTTTGACAACACTCATTACATCTTCCCTCGAAATAAAGTCAATGGATGTT
>Ga0247843_1006329_pt1 | contig 15551 bp, 9 predicted proteins | sample LaCruzMarch2017__FD_192420 | JGI IMG/M metagenome (GOLD analysis project Ga0247843, IMG submission 192420) | Freshwater microbial communities from meromictic Lake La Cruz, Castile-La Mancha, Spain - LaCruzMarch2017_8m | ecosystem: Environmental > Aquatic > Freshwater > Lake | place: Spain... | reverse complement strand
CAGCTTCACGCCCAATGCAAATGCAGCAGGAGCAACAGCCACCGTGAGCCAATACGGCACCTACACGTTCACATGGACCGAAGGAGACGGAGTATGCGTAACCACCGACCAAGTGACAGTGAACTACTACGAGCAACCGATAGCTAACGCGGGAGTTGCAGCCAATCAATGTGATTTGGATGTTGCAATTGCTGCAATACCATCAATTGGGGTGGGCAATTGGACCGTGTCTGGCCCAGGAAACTCAGTGTTTATTCCTAGCACAAACGTGCCTAGTGCGGTAGCAAACGTGGATAACTATGGCACGTACCAATTCACATGGACAGAGGATAACAATGGATGCGTAGATAGCGATGTTATTTCTATTGAGTTCAACCAATTGCCAATTGTGAATTATACTGGTCTTGCAGCATCGTATTGTGTAGACCCTGCTGTCCTCATTCCACTTACTGGGTCACCTGCGGGCGGTACATTTAGCGGTCAAGGTGTCGCAAACTCCAATTTCATTCCTTTTGCTGCTGGCGTTGGAACGTTTGATGTAACATACACTTACACAGATGCTAATGGTTGCACAAATAGTCAGGTGCAAAGCACAAGTGTAAGTGGAGTTCCTAGCGTAAGTTTCTCTGGATTAGGAACCTCATATTGCGAGGATGATGCTTCTGTAATAGCGCTTTCAGGAAGCCCTGCTGGAGGAACCTTTGCTGGTGCAGGAATTAGCGGAGAGAGCTTTATTCCAAATACAGCTGGCTTAGGTTCGCATGTAATTAGCTACACTTTCGGTGATGTAAATGGATGTAGCAGCACAAGTACGCAGTCCGTTTTGATAAATCTTCTTCCAGCAGTATCATTTAGTGGATTGGCGCCTTCGTATTGTGGAGTTAGTTCTGTAGTTCCATTGGTAGGCTCACCGGCTGGTGGAGTATTTAGTGGCCCAGGTATTTCAGGAAACAACTTCAATCTAATTGTGGCTGGTTCTGGTGAGCATGTCATTACTTATACGTTCACAAGTGGTAATGGCTGCAGCAACAGCACCACTCAAACGGTGGCTGTGAATGCACTGATTCAACCTGTCATTAGCGCAAATGGACCGTTGGTATTCTGCGAAGGGTCGTCCGTAACTCTTGATGCAGGAAGTGGCTACAACCAATATATCTGGAGCAATAACCAAGTAGGGCAATTAATTACCGTTAGCGAAGCGGGAATTTATCGTGTAACTGTTTCGAATGATCAAGGCTGTGAAGCCACCTCGGCAACAGTTCAAGTGGTGGTGAATTCAGCTCCAGTAGTTGACCTTGGTCCCGATTTAACTATCTGTTCGGGTTCATTTGGAACATTGGATGCAGGTAATGCAGGCAGTACGTTTGAATGGTCTACACAGGAAATCACCCAGCAAATAATTGTGGGCACGGCTGGAGTTTATGACGTAGTTGTTACAGGAGCAAACGGATGTTCTTCAACAGATGCAATTACTGTGGCAGAAGGCACGGTTCTCAACCCAGTTATTACTGCCAATGGTTCTACCACGTTCTGCGAGGGACAATCGTTAACGTTGAATGGTGGTGCTGGTTATGATTCGTACCTGTGGGCTAATGGGGGTGTGGCAAGTCAATTGCTCACCATCACTACTGGAGGAACGTATAACCTAACTGTGACGGACGCGTTTGGTTGCACAGGAACTGCTTCCATTCTTACTGTATCTAACCCTCTTCCAAATGCTGTAATTGTGCCGAATGGCAGCACAAACCTATGCTCTGCTGGTAGCAGTGTTACACTTAATGCCGTCAATACTTCTGGCAACTATTTGTGGAGCATAACTGGGGAGATTACTTCAACTATTGAGGCTTCCATAGCTGGATCGTACACCGTTACAGTAACAGATCCAACCACAGGTTGTGCGGCCACATCTTTGCCTGTAGTGGTTACCCAAGGCACATCTGCCGCACCGGTAATTGTTGCAAGTGGACCAACGGAATTTTGTGACGGAGGAAGCGTTGTGTTGTCAGTTGAGCCAAGTGATGAATACATTTCCTACTTGTGGGTTACAGGCTCGTTCGATCCTACAATCACTGTAGAAGCTTCAGGCTCATACTGGGTGCAGGTGGTAGATGCCAACAACTGTATCAACAATACATTGGTGAATAACCCAACGGTTGTAACTGTTTGGGATCCAACCCCAATAATTGTGCAAAATGGTGGCGATATACAGGTGAGCAATGGCCCATTTGCCACGTACCAGTGGTTCCGTAATGGAAATCCTGTTCCAGGAGAAAATGGTCCCACATTCACTCCTAGTACAAGTGGCAACTACTATGTTCAAGTTACTGATGTAAATGGATGTACTGCGAATTCTTCGAACATTGAGTTTACAGCAACTGGAACAGGTGATGAAAACGACTTATTCAGTTTGAACATCTACCCAAATCCAAACAATGGACAATTTACTATTGAGGCCGATTTGGGAACCAGTACAGATGTGACTTTGGTGGTGAAAGATGTGTTAGGTCGCGAATTGATGCAGCCTGAGCGTATTGAAACTACAACGTTCCGTAGGTCGTTTGACATAAGCCATTTGAGCAACGGTGTTTACTATGTGCACATCATTGGCAGCGAAGGCTTCACAGTCAAATCGGTGGTGAAGAATTAACTGAATCTTCGTGTATTAAAAAAGGAAAGGGCCGCGCAAATTGCGCGGCCCTTTCCTTTTTAACCTTAGTTAGGAACAGGTATCATCTCTTTTTCCCAAGGATAACATGCCATTTCCCACCTTCCGTGCATTCTGCTGGATGTCCATTATCTGTATCATAACATTTGCAAGATTAGGTGATTGGCTAATAAAACGCTCCATCGCAAGTTTAACCTATCAATTGCTGTGAATCCATAGAGGGCAACTGGGGCAAATAGAAAACAGGGGTTAAGGTTGTATTTTTGGAGCCCGACATAAACGCCATGAGAAAATTATTCCCCTATTTGATGCTGATAATTGCAGCAACTGGATGTGCTGAAGACGAAGCAAATCCTTGCGAAACGCCATATTACCAATTGTACGTTAGTGATGGCGTAGTTCATCCAGGTATCAATTTGGCAACTATTCATGGTTTTTTTGAGGCGGAATATGGCCCAAATGGATTTGCGCAAGGGTCGGGAACTACGGTGACCATTAATGCGAATTCTGAAATTTCTGGTCTTGCTAATGGTGCATACGACCTCTATCTGCGTGGCAATTGCGGTGGCGATTCGTGGAGCGATTGGGCTGGGCCTACGAGTTTTCTGATTGAAGGCGGCCAGACCTTCAACTGCCCTACTCCCACCAATGTGCGCATGGTATGGATGAGCTACGATTTCAATATGCTGTGGGATCATGCTGAGGGCGGCTATTATGAGGTAGACTATGCGCTAGAAGGCGTGCCATTGGGTTCGGGAACGGTGGTAACCGTATCTGATGAAGGATATTCTGAGGCTGTAATCACCAAAAACAACTCATATCGGTTTTATGTGCGGGCCAACTGTGGTGCGGAGGGCTGGAGCAATTGGAGCCCGATGGTTACGTTTTTTGCAGACCAGAACGCCAACCGCTGCTTGCCACCTACCAACGTGACGGCCAACCGTCAGAACGGGGGCATCCAGTTCAACTTTGTGCCCGATGGAGAGGGCAACCATGAGGTGAGCATTACGCAATACTACGGCCAGCCTTTGACGGGGGACCTAATGGAAATGGACGGCTCGCAAGGTGGGTTCTACAGTAGCATGTCGAGCTCCAATTGGTGGTATGTATATGTGCGCGCCATTTGTGCTGATGGCAGCCGCTCAGCATGGTCGCAGGCTGTGACGGTGCAATAAAACGGGCATCATTTCCCCGCTAGTTTTTTAGGTTAGAACTGTACTTTCCAGGCTACGAAAATTAGGCCTTTAACTGCCTCGCCCTGCCACACAGGACAGGAGCTGGTGGATATATGAGATTATATTACTTCTATAAACCTATTTCAGCAACTTGAATCGAAGTTAAGTCCTGCACTTTATTTGATCTTACTTTTTTGGACAGTTGAACGTATTCCCATGGTTCATACACTTTCAATGTTACAAGAGATGTCAAAGCAGAAGATATATCATAGTGCATCCAAGTATGAAGAACCATCTTCCCATTCTGGACTTTATATATGATTGAAGCCGTTTCATTCAATTCCAAATCATCACCGTCCAATCTTTTATTATTCGAAATCACCACTTTTTGATGAACACTACCGATTCCCCAGGTCTTTACAAGGATGAAAACACTTTGACCGCCTAAATCCACCTCAAGTTGTTTCACCTCGGAGAATGGATCACACGAGATAAGCATCAGGATTAACAGACCTGCACTAATCTTCATCATTTGCGATTGGAATTAGCCCATTACATTTCAACAACTCTTGTTCTTGATAGCTTATCATGCCACATCCGCCCTTCGCCATCTATGAACACTGACAATGGGTCAAATGGTATCGCGCGCGTTAGTGTTCTTAAGAGTATTTGGAAGATTTTTGGAGGTGCGTCAGGTCCTTCGGTTTGGACTTTAGTTCTCATAGCCATTTTACCAATTGTCCTGTCGAAACAGGCCTCGAAAAACACATAATAGCTAAACCATGCTGTTAGGTATGTTACGTTTCGAATCCACTCGAATTGTATGTTGATGGCTAATAAAAACAATACATAAAGTAGAGATACTGTAATGACAGCAATTATGGATGCGTCAATCAAGAATCCCAGCAGTCTCTTCAAAATCGTGCTTTTCATATTTCTCAACTTGACCAGATTCAACAGTGATTTTCAATTTTTAATTCTCAAACCCCAAACATCGCAAGAATCTGCTTGTAAGTTGCGTTCCAATTAAGGGACCATCTGGTCGGCTTAGCAAATCCCCTTTTGGCAACAAGGAAGAATATTGCCCTCCATGGGTTCCACAGCAGGCAGTAAGGAAGTATGTTGCCCTCCGTGGGTTCCACAGAGGGCAATAGAGAAGTATGTTGCCCTCCGTGGGTTCCACAGAAGGCAGTAGAGAAGTATGTTGCCTTCTGTGGGTTCCACAGAAGGCAGTAAGGAAGTATGTTGCTCTCCGTGAGTTCCACAGCAGGCAGTAAGGAAGTATGTTGCCCTCCGTGGGTTCCACAGAGGGCAGTAAGGAAGTATGTTGCCCTCCGTGCGGTTTTGTTCAATAATGCTCCCCGAATCTTCCTCTGTTATACAGGAATTGCTCCCACAGCTGCATGAATTTCTCTGACGAACGCCTGACGGGAGCAAGGTCAACGCCCTCCTTTTCCAACACGCGCCAATGCGATTCCAATAGCCCGGGATGGGCCAGACCTTGGATGTCCACGGCCTCGTAGGTGCTGTCGGGGTGCGCGGGGTAGCAGCCCTCGGGACCGTAGCGCGGCAGGTGGTGGTCGAGCCATCCGTTGAAATCCGTTTGGAAACCGATGCTGAGGTTCACCTTCTGGGCCTCAGTCATGTCCTCCAGCTTCACACTATCGCCATAGATGCTTGCGAGGTTGCTCTCTATATAATCCTTCACCGCAAGGTAGGTGAACTTGTAGGAGTCGATGCTGCCGTTGCAATACGATTCTAGGGAATCAATCTTGGCCTTGTAGTCGGCCCGTGGCTTATAGGCTCGGCACGCAATGCCGCTGGCAGCAAGCGAAACGAACCCGTTGTTGCGATACACCTTTAGCACATCTTCTTCCTCCATGCCGCGCGGCTGGTTGTGGATGGGTTTGAAGAAATCGTGGGTAGATATGGGCGGTATGTTGTGCATCTCCATGAAGGCCAGCGCATCCTTGCGGGCTTGGTCGCTCATGTGGGTAATGTCGGTCATCACGCCCGCGTTGGCCAGCCAGAGTATGGCCTGCTTGCCGTGCTCTTTCAGTCCACGTTTCTCTTCCCTCCGGAAATGCGCACCAAGGTTGAGCAGGTGCGTGGCAAACCCCGGACGGATGCCCGAACCGCCATATTTCCAATCCACCAAATGGATAAGCGTGATGAAGGCCACGCCTTGGTCGGCCCAAAACTGCGCATCGGCCTGACTGTTCACTAAGTTGCGCCCGCCCTCGATGCAATGCACGAAGATGGTCTTGTCGGTGTTGTGTACCAAATCGCGCACCTCCTGTGGCGAGCGGCCCACGGCAAAATGCTCCGAGTTCTCGGCCACGAACTTGTTCACATACTCAATCTGACTCATGATGAGCCGCCTTGCCTTCTTGGGGCTGCCGATATTCTCCTGCGTCAGTGCGCCCACCGCAAGGATGCGTGCGCCTTTGTTTCCCTTGAAATAGTTGGCGTAGCAGATGTTGTTGAGCAGATGCTTGTGGCTCAGCTTGGGCGGGTTGGCCTCGTCAAAAAACGTTAGTCCAGGGTCGAAAAACTTGTAGGCCATGTGCATGCAAGGATGCAACTGCAGGTCCATGTATTCATCTATCGGCTGTGCCGAAGAAGGAAAATGGAAGATGGAAAGGAGGAGAATGAGGAATAGGAGGCGCATCAATGCGTAATTGTAGGTGGATGTGTTTCCTTGGACATTGAACACTGTCGTCTATCCGTAGAAACTTCAATATACATGTTCTGACCCGTTATGGTCGCAAACTCAAGAACCTGTTTGTAGTTAGACTCTCGAACTGCAACATGCAGCGTATCACACAAGCCACTCTCGATACGTAAGTACTGGCCTTTCTCCCAGTTATCAATAAATGTTGTTGAAATATGAGACCCGCTTTTATCCTGCTCTTTAAGGACATCATATCTCAAGTAGCCATCTGTCCCCATTATCGGTAAATCAATGGGCTCAGTGGAATTGTTACAAACCAGAAAAGCTATAACGTAACCTTCCTTAAGATTTGCCTCGGTATAGCGAACCTCTTCAATAGGTCTTAAGTCAAATTCCTGATTGCTTGAACAGGAGCATAAAACGAGTGTCGCTAAAGAAATCCAACTCGTTGCTTTGGTCAATACTTAACTTATAAGAGTTGCAATTATCACTTTCAAGATGCTAAACGATATATGCTATCAACTACAACCCGAACGGTCTTACTTTTTCGCATGACGCTCTGCGCGCACCTCCTCCACCAAAGCAGCAATCTCCTCAGCACTTGGGGCCTCATCGGCCTGTTTGCGCATTTTCTTGAGGTATGCCTTCACCTTGGCTGAGGGTTCATCATTCACTCTGATGAGTTTTAGTTCTTGCAGCCCTTTTAGAAACTGCATGGCCCTGCTGTCCAATATGTCTATAGTGATGGAATCCATGCTACGAAGATAGGAAAGGGATTTGTTCGCTGTAAATTTTGAGTTGTAACTTCAATGCACCGGTTGCAAGCGATGTTTCAGCAGGGCGATGATGTCCTCACGGGTCATATCGCCATTGAGGTCGACAAACTTGTCGGCCATCTTTTCAAAATCGCTAAACAGGATAAGAAAGAATACTTCAAAGGCCTGGGTGTCCTTAAAAATGACCGCGCGGTTGGCCTTGTATTCCTCGATGTGCTTGGCATAGTTTACGGGATATTCGCGCCAATGCGTTTGCGGGCGCTTGTGGTGCTCCACATGAAAATCTTCGTTATAAACGTTGTATTGTCCTTCCAAAAGGGTGATGCTGTTCTTGTAGATGTTCTTGGGCTCGGAAGGGTCTGTCCAAGCGTGCCACGTGTAGTTGATGGCCGCCAGTAGAAAGATGCACGACAAATGCGGAATGACCAAATACGCCACCCCGAACCAGAAGTTGATGTACATTACCGCTGCTATTACCCCATAGAACGCCACCATGCCCAGCGCCATCTTGCCAAACTCCTTCATCTTCCCCTTACGGAAATGGTAGGCCGCCACGGAGATGCCGCTCCAAAATAGCGAGAACTCGAAGAGATAGATGAGGAACCGCGAGGCGTGCGAACGGTCGTAATACACCGTTGAGGTCACATCTTCGGGCGCGTTGTCGTGCTTATGGTGAATGCGCATGTGGCCCATGGGGTAGCCCTGTGGCACATGCCCATAGAAGAATGCGAGAAAATTGCCATGCAGATTATTGAAGATAGTAAACGGCCCTTTGAAAATGCCCTTAGCCGAATGGCCTTCCTTATGAATCATCGTGGCTACCTGCGAGAAGAAGGCGAAATAAGGCCCGTAATTCAGCAGATTATAGGCAAGTGCGGCCAGCCAGTTTTTCCAGCCCCAGCTTACGTTGGCATCCAAATACGTGACTTGCACATAATACGACCCGAAAAACAAAACGGGAGCAATAATGCCAATGCCGAAATACGAAAACAAGTAGGGACTATCGCGCTCATCGCGCAAGATGCGCTTGCCCAACCAAAGGGCTCCTGCACTCAATTTATTGCCCAACCAAATGGCAGGCGCGGTTTTGTAGCTCCATCCAATAATGCCATACCACAGCATAGTGAGGGCAATTACCACCACCAGCCACGGAATGGTGATAAGCAGTAGGATTGAGAAGAATGAAATGAGAAAAAAAAGTGTGCGTTTAGAGAATATACTGGCCTCTGCACTTGCGTTTATTGCCTTACTGAAACTCATAAATGACGGTGATGGAAAGGATCGAAGTTAGATTACTGTTCTTTTTTCACTTGACTGGGTGCCATGCCAAAATCTTCGGTGAAACACTTGGTGAAGTATGCTGGGCTGCTAAACCCAACGCGATAGGCTATTTCGGAAACGGTGCCCACGTTTTTTTTTAGCAAATCCATAGCGTATTCTAACCGGAAATTACGCACGTATCTACTGGCCGAATGCCCCGTGAGCGCAATGAGCTTGCGATGCACTTGGGCTCTGCTTAGCCCCACCTCTTGCGCCAGCTCTTCAATACTGAAATGCTCATTGCCCATGTGTTTTTCTACAATTCCGCGCACCCGCAACAGGAACTTTTCTTCCATCGAGGGTTCAATCACTTCGTTGGGGCGCATCAGCATTTGACGCGAATACTTTTGCTTCAATTGCTGCCTAACGGTAATCAAATTCTTAATCTGAGCATGAAGTTCCTTACCGCTAAATGGCTTGGCTATGTAGGCATCTGCTCCAGTAAGCAGCCCTTCAATCTTGCTATCCTCGCCAGCTTTTGCTGTTAACAGAATTACAGGAATGTGGCTGGTCTGTTCGTGCTTTTTAAGGGCTTTGGTAAGCTGATACCCATCCAAACCGGGCATCATAATGTCACTCACTATGAGGTCGGGCACCAATTCTTTGGCCATTTCGAGCCCTGTTGTTCCATTGTTGGCCTCAAAAACGCGGTAATCGGTACCCAAGGTAAGCGCCACAAACTTGCGGATGTCATCATTATCTTCTACAACTAGAATAATATTTTGGGCATCCAGCTCATGTTCCGACAGCGTGTTTGGGCTCTCCGCATTGGCAATGTCCATTTCCAATTCTGGATTCACTTGATCTAACGCCACAATGGGCGAGCCATTTGCTTCGGCCACTATGTTTTGAACCAACGGCAACAGAATAGTAATCTCGGTGCCCACACCCGAAATGCTTTTCAAATCGATATGGCCGTTATGCAATTCCACCAGTTCTTTTACCAACGCCAAGCCAATGCCTGTGCCTTTATTCTTGCGCCATCTGCCGCTTTCGGACTGATAAAACCGATCAAAAACCAATGGGATTTGCTCTTCCACTATGCCAATGCCTGTGTCTTGCACAGCAAGTTTCACATGCGGCATTCCGTTGCGCATGGTGCGGCTAATGCGCAAACTAACCTCACCATTTTCCGTGAAATTGAAGGCGTTCGACAATAGGTTGTAGAAAATAAGTTCCACCTTATCAGGGTCGAAACTCATATCGATGATGTCTTCTTCGGCAACAAACACCAAGGCCACTTTTTTGGCATCAGACATCGACTTAAACGAACTGAGCACATCCTTCAAGAACACTACGATGTTGCCGTGCTTGAAGTTAATGTCCATGCGGTCTGCCTCTATTTTGGCAATATCGAGAAGTTGGTTAATCAACTTGCCCAACTGCTTGGCGTTGCGTTGCACAATGCGCAATTCGCGTCTGGTGCGCTCGTCTTCCACTTTGGGAATCACTTGTTCCAAATGGCCCAAAATCAAGGTTAATGGCGTGCGAAATTCGTGGGTCACATTCGAAAAGAAATCGGAGCGCACTTTATCTAAGTGTTTAAGCCGCTCGGCCTCCATTTTTTCGAGTTCCAATTGATCTTTTAGCCTTAGGCGATTCAATCTGGAAGTGAGCAAGCCGTAGGACACAGCAAGCGCAGCCAATGAAACCAAAGGCAACCCCCAAACCGAAAAAAATGTGGCTAGCAACATAGGTGCGAATTTATTTCAATGGAATACGTAGGGGCGTTATTGCACCACAATTCTCTTCGTCATTCTTCCTTGGTTAGTCAAAGCTTGCATTACATACATACCAGCACCAACACCATTGAGCGAAATTTCTTGGTTGATTGCTTCAACGGCCGTGAAATTCTTGCTCCACACCATTCGGCCAGCCATGTCAACCACCTGAAGGATTACGTTTTCCTTTTGATTCAGGGTTAAATCCACGTGCATTCGTCCACCGGCTGGAGTTGGATTGGGATACACTTCAAATTGGGACTCCACCGCGGTTTCTGCAATTCCCAATGGTGCGCCCATGGTGAACCAATACGATATTTCGGAACCAAAATCTGCATTGAAATTCTTAAATATGGCCGTGGATCCTACTTTGCGAATACGCGCATAGCCACTGCCCTGCTCTGGGTAGAACGACCATTGCAATCCATATTCGTCCAATGCAGTAAGATGAAAACGATAGCATCCATTGCCTAAATAAAGAGTGTCTTTATAGAGTGTATTTGAAGCTAAGCTGGTTCTGGAATACACCTCATTTCCAGCATCGTCATACACGTAATACTTAATGCGGTTGCCATAGTTGTTGCTCTGCACCCAAAGCACTATGGCTTCGGTATCGGTAATCACATCTGGAGCTTGGAAGGTGCTGGTGTAGCTGTCGTTGGCAGCATATTCATCTTGGCCGCCATTCGGATTTGAAACGGTAGCATAAAATTCCCTGTATCCCCCACTCCACGTTTGTAAAACAGGTAACTCCACTTCTTGGCTTTTCAAGAAACCTAGATTGCCTGTCCATTCATAGGTTTGTGAGGTTCCGCCCACCAATCCGTAGGTAATGGTAAGCGAGGTGAGGGCTGTGCTGCCAGTATTGCGAATTACGATTCGTGCACTGCCACACACAGGGTTGCTGCGCTTGTGGACATCCTTTATAGAAGGCGTGATGATGTCTATTATCTCCGCATCAAGTGAAAAATTGGGCGCTGCATGTTCTATCAATTGCAGCTCCATGATGTAGGAAGCGCCTTGGCTTGCATTGAATGAGGAAAAATCAACATTTACCGTATTCACCTCACCTGGATTGATGTATTGCGACACGTTATGATTGAAAATGCGTACCGCTTCGCCTGGACACCAATTGGCACGGTCAACAGGCCAAGTACCCGCTTGTGGATATATGGCATTCATGCCGCAATCGTCTTTCCAAATCTCTTGCTGACCCGTGTTGGTGCCGTTTACACGCAAGGTGTAATCCACTCCAGGAGTGAATTCGCCAGCTTGTTGGTGACCCGTAACGAACATTCTTCCAATGGCGCCAACAGTTTCATCCATCAGTTCGATGTTTTTGGCAGGAACGCTATTGGCTTCAAATGTGGAAAGGTTTGGATAGCTAAACCCATTGGGGCCGCTGTCGTAAATTCTGCTCACTTTCAAAACATCCATGGGAGGCGTGCCTTCAATTAGGTCAAAATCCAGTGTTACAGCAAAACCGCTACTCCATCCGCCATAAAATGCGCGAAACTCAACCGAATCATGCAACAGGTGTTGGTATTCGGTCACATCATAGGTGTAAACGTGGGTCCAGCTGTTGTTAAATCCACTTTGTCCAGCGGCCATGTAGCCACCATAGGGTGTAATGGAGCGGCCCAATTCATAATCGTCAATCACTTCAAATACCGTGTATATATCGGTTAAAGCAAGGGTTAGCACTCCTTCAGGCATAAAGGTGGCTGTGGCAGTCACATTTCCTTCGCTGTCAAACACATCGTAGGTCAAATCGGCTGGAAAAACATGCAGGGTATCTGTTGGTGCAAATGGATTCTCTGCATCGCTGTAAAGAACAATTTGAAGGGTATCGGCCCAAAGGGTATCGGTGTCGGTGCCGTTCCACACTGTGGTGTAGGTATGTTCTGCAGTGTAGCTAACGGTTGCAACTTGAGCCCCATCTACCGTAAAATTTGGCGCTTGCTGCAAGGTACTGTCCATCATTCCCGTGCGATGGCGCAGGTCGAGTTGAATGGTATAATCCCAATCGCTGCAACCCGTGCTGGCACACCCAATGGTAAAATGCATCAACACCTTTCTGTATTCCGTTCCCACAGGTGGAAACACACCCCAATCGTCATAGGCACTATACCAAGTAATGTCGCGGCTATCGTGGGCACGTACTCGGGTGGTATCGCCATCGGCAGCCATTGATGGTAGCGTTATTATGGAGAAAAGAAGGGCGGTAAAAGTGGATTTCATGGGAAATGAGTTGTATGTTTTTAGGACTACAATAGCACTCCAATGTGCCAATGGATTGGATTAGTTTGACCCTGCTACAATTACTTTGGTTTTGTAGCGCGTTCCCTGCACTGTAACAGTTACGGTATAGCTTCCTGCTTCAAGATTGCTGTGGATGGTAAGATTGGTTGCGTTTGTTGCATTCCATTGTTGGCTTAGCACAACGCGACCAGCCACATCTATCATCTCAACCAATGCATTGCCCACTGAAGGAGCCACAATTGTAAATGTTCCAGCGCTTGGATTGGGATATACCACCACTTGATGGTCTGGGGCAACATCGGTAATTCCCACCGGAATAACGTTAATGGTATTCGATATCGTACTGCATCCAAAAGCATCGGTATACACTGCATAGTAATCTCCTGGAGCAGTGACAGTATAGGTTTGATCTGTGCCCAGCACATTCGCATTGCCCATGGCAAACCACTCATTTCCAGTGGGTTGGTCTGAACTTAGCACAAGGTCGGTTTGCGAAATGGTTACAGAAATTGCAGCCAGTTGGCCTACAGTTACGGATGTAGTGACCACACAACCATTGCCATCGGTAACACTTACACTAGTTATTCCGGCACATAGCCCTGTGGCCAATGCCGTTGTTTGCGCCAAGGGATCGGCCCAAAGAATACTATAGCTTGGAGTGCCGCCAGAAATGGAAACGGTACCCGTGCCATCGCAGCTTCCATTGCATAAAGCATCTGTGGCTTCTTGATCTACAAGAAGTTCGGTTGGTTCGCCAATCGTTACTGATGTAGAGGCCACACACCCATTGGCATCTGTTACCGTAACACCCATTTGACCCTCACACAATCCACTAACTGATGGCGTTGTGACCGTGTTGTCCCACAAATAGCTGTAATTGGGCGTTCCTCCAGTAATTACAACCGAAGCAGTTCCTGTGCACTCGCCAAAGCACAACACATCTTCAAAATCGGGTGTTGCAGTCAATACTTGCGGTTCGTTTATTACAACCTGTTGGCTCAAAGTAGTAGCGGTATTGTCCATTACGGTTAAGTCATACGTTCCAGCAGCAAGATTGGAGAAACTTGGTGAGGCTTGGTATGTATTTCCGCCATCAATGGAATATTGATAGGGAGGTGTGCCACCAGATAACGCTATAGTGAGGTCGCCATCTTCATCTCCAAAACACGAAACACCATTTGCAATCACGTTAGTAAATACAAACGCATTGGCATCGCCAAACAAGTATACCGAGCCTGCTTCGGCAGCTGTTGCTGCACCATTAGCATCATTATCCTCGTACGATGCCCCAACGATGCAATTGGCTCCACTTATGGCCACTCCCCAGCCAAACCTGTCTTGCTCTGCGCGATCGGATGCCACTATTTTTTGGGTTTGTTGCCAAACTCCCCCCGACAAACTAAACATGTAGGCTGCACCAGCATCGGTGATAGAGGCGCCTCCATTAGCATCGGTGTCTTGCCGATAGGCTCCTGATAGAATCGTATTGCCACTAATAGCTATGCTGAAGGCAAAAAAATCGTTCATAGCACGGTCGGCTGCTACAATCTTTTGCTGCAACCCCCAAACGCCTCCTGTTTGATTATAGATATAGGCCGAGCCTGTTCCAATGTCATACCCTGCCCCATTGGCATCATACGAACTATAGGGAGCTCCCACCACTATATGGTTGCCTTGGGTGGCCACGCTGTACCCAAATTGGTCGTTAATTCCTCTATCTGGAGGCACTATTTTCGATTGTTGGGTCCAAACTCCTCCGCTTTGCACAAATATGTAGGCCGAGCCAGCATTGGTCAATGTGTTTAGGCCATTCACATCCTCTTCTTCGTTCAATGCACCCACTATTACTTGGTTGCCGTCTATGGCTACGCTGCATCCAAATTGGTCGTCAATAGCCCTATCGCTAGCCACTATTTTTTGCTGTTGCACCCATGTTTCTCCCGATTTTTGAAAGATATAAGCCGAGCCCGCTTGGCTCATAAAGTCGCCACTATTCACATCGGTAGAAGAATAAATAGCACCTACAATAATTTGCGTACCGCTTATTTGAAGGCTCCAGCCAAACTTATCGAAGGCCGCGCGATCGTTGGCCACCAGCTTTTGATGCAGATTCCAAACCGTGCCCGTACGCTTGTAGATGTATACCGAACCAGTGTTACTAATAGTGTTTGCACCATTTTGATCCTCATCGTCATTGGCCGAACCAACCAATGCATAATCGCCACTAATGGCCACACACCTGCCATACAAATCGGTGGAAGCACGAACAGGCGCAGCAAGTTTTTGTTGCTGAACCCAAACCGCACCAGTTTTCTTAAAAATATATGCCGAACCAGATTGATACACAGCTCCTCCCCCATTACCATCCTGTTCGTAAGGAGCACCAACTATGGCATAATCTCCACTTATGGCCACACTCCAACCAAAATAATCTTGAGCTGCACGGTCTGATGCTACTGCTTTAATGGCTTGATCCCAGTTTTGGGCGGGTATAGTTGGTATTTGAGCGAATAAAGCAATGCCAATAAACGCAGAGATGGAAACGGTTCTGTAAAGTAGATTCATCAATTTCGGTTTTGAAAAGAAGCCTTAAAGGAAATCAAAAACCCCCTGCTAGATTGCAGTAAAAATTACACCACAGGAGTATCGGTATACTCTGTATTCCAATAAAATGGCCCTAGATTAAATCGCGCCAAAGACTATCATCAGTCAGCTTGTGCTTCAAAAATTGGAATAACGTTGTCTTTCTTGTGAAATCTTTATGCGGGGCAGGTTAATACAAGGCGTAGATGTTCCGAACCATAGGCTTAGGCAATGCTCACCAGCACCATAACGGTGTCGGAAAACAGCCCCACGGGCTTGTCGTTTTTCAAATAACGCAGGCGGTAATAGCGCCATTCGCCCGCTGCCGATTGGTTGGGCGAGGTATCTTCCCAAGGGCTATGCGAGGGTTTGTCT
>Ga0247843_1006328_pt1 | contig 15551 bp, 9 predicted proteins | sample LaCruzMarch2017__FD_192420 | JGI IMG/M metagenome (GOLD analysis project Ga0247843, IMG submission 192420) | Freshwater microbial communities from meromictic Lake La Cruz, Castile-La Mancha, Spain - LaCruzMarch2017_8m | ecosystem: Environmental > Aquatic > Freshwater > Lake | place: Spain... | reverse complement strand
GGCCTCTTCATTCATAAATCAGCCATCATCCAACAATATGCCGTGGATGAAGACTACGAAGAAGGAGCACGAGGTGGAGGTGGCCCACTCCTCGTCCTCGACACCACAACGACAGCGGGCAGTGGGGTTATTCGAATTGGAGCCCAATGACGACGATGATGGGCAGACACGACCACCATCCACCCCGAACATTGGAGACGTTGTCCTTCTCGATGACAACAACGACGACAAAGACGATGCAGACGACGAGGACGTGTCGAATAATAATAACAATGGAAGTATGTTCTCGCGGCTGCTCAATGGCCGTTTTAACAACAACCGTGACATCGATGACAATGACATCGATGATGATGAATTCTATGAAGAAATTGCCAGCTATACCACCAACAGAGCAAACGCAGCAATAACCAATGATGGCAATGATGACACCAAGAATACAGAAGCGGATGATAAGATATTACTACTCTCCTTCACACTATTAGTAATCATCGGTACGGGAAACAAGATATTTCAAAAACTACAGGCCATACCCATGTACAATTATCCCAATTCGCTCAACCTAATAACTACATTTATGTACATCCCATTATGCTTCGCGTACATATTACCCGTGACGAAATATAAATATTTTAATACCGCAATACCCACGGAAGTGGCTAGTATGTCGAAGAGACCATTCGTAATCATGGGTTTGTTAGATGGATGTGCGGGATTATTATTCACATTCGCGTCGGTATATTTACCAGGATCATTATTACTACTATTGCCACAGGCGGCTATACCAATAAGTATGATATTGTCATACTATATCAAGGGTGAAAGATATAATATGCATCAATATATTGGTGCATTGGTCGTGATTATTGGTATAGTTACCGTTTTGGAACCATTGGTATCAGGACGACATGATCCGGAGTATAAATGTATAGCATACAATATAGAGACGTATTGTGCACTTTGTGAAGAAGAGCTGACCATGGAAGGATGTATTAGTCATAATACAGCACTCCTCCCACCGCCAAAGAATGTTAGCAGCAGTAGTAGTAGCTTGGGCGATGATGATGAAGAGGATTACAATGACTATGCATGGACATCACAACTATGGACTGTAGTGGGTACACCTGCGGCATATGCCTATGGTGATGTTATGCTTCGATCATTGATTGGTAGTAGTAGTGGTAGTAGTAGTGACAACAATAAGCACAATGAAGAAATTTGTCAATGGATACCCACTGATGATCCTTCGTCAGACTACGCGTCGTCGTCGTCATCTAGTACAACATCTCTACTCTTTTGGTCTAGTATGGCGATTGTGGCATGCATACCCATGTGTCTCTCATCAATTTACAAGGAATTAACATTAAATGGTGTTCGTAATCTTGGTGGTGGTACTGGTCATGATGGAGAAATAAGAGGCGGAGGAGGCGAAAGAGGGATTGATCCAATCTTTTTAAATGGATGGGTTGCCGTATTTCAATTCGCATTTTCTATACCACTAAGTCTACCGGCGGGCATGTCATCCAACCCTCCAATAACGCTCGCAGAATGGCCAGCTAATATCATTGATGGGATCAAATGTTATTTTGGGTTTGGTACGATAACTACAGGATGTCATCCTGATGATCATTGTGACGAGTCACCAATATATGTCAATATATTCCTATTATTCAATATTGGTTTTAATATTGTACTGGCTTACATTCTCAAGTGAGTTATATTTTACTATTTGCTACCTTCTTTAGCTTGTGATTATTTGGAACCCCCGAAAATATAATTTCTGACTATATATATATTTGATTTTGCATACCACCTCTCTGTCCTTCTGAATAGGTATGGGTCAGCCAACATCTCATTCATGGCATCTGCACTTATACTACCGTTGGGTAATTTGGTATTTGCCTTACCATTCGTACCTGGTTCGATGCCATTGAAAGATTCAGATATTGCTGGTCTATTGGTACTGTTATTTGGACTGTATGTTTACCGCTTTGGTAATACTAATCATTGCTGTACTAAGACGAGAAGGACCATTATGAAATACTTGCCATGGCGACGACGAGCTGGTAGAAGAGCTAATCCCGTATTGTCAATGGCAATGACCGAGGACCAATTTGAATGGGATGCACCTGTATTTAATGATGATAGGAATGAGTCGTCGACTACTAGATTACGAGAGCCATTGCTACTAACTCCAATTCGATAGTGAGTGAGTAAGAGCGAATGTGCAGCTTACATCTCTCAGTTTTGGTTTGGATGTGTATAGTATTAGAGTAAATGCAACAAATAGAGAATTTACGATTTAAGAAATTAAAATTTATTCTACAACTTTGATGCAACATTGTACATTGCCTGTCCAATCTTTTGTACATGATCCTTTGTTAATTCCTCACAATTAAATGGAGGCATAGTGTACAGTAATTTACCAAATGGGCGTAACCATACACCTTCATTAACTAATTGTTGTTGCACAAGTGCCATTTGATCTCGATCTAACCCTTCATGTAATTCACATACACCAATAGCACCAAGTACACGTACCTCTTTTACAATTGATGTTAATTCAGTCAGAGGTGATAGTGATGTAATTAATGATTTGTTGACAGTACGCACACGTTCCTTCCATGGTGATGATAATAGTAAATTTAATGATGCTAATGACACCGCACATGCTAATGGATTTGCCATGAATGTTGGACCATGCATAAATACACCACCTCCATTGGATATTCCATTTGCTACCCTGTTGGTTGTGATTGTAGCTCCCAGTGTAACGTATCCACCCGTAAGTGCTTTACCAAGACATACTATATCTGGATATACTATCTCACTACTATTAATATTGTTATTGTTATTATCATCATTATCATTATGAAAGTTCTGATCATCATTACTAATACTGCTAGTACCGCTACCTTCTTGTTGTTGGTCATTATCATTATTCACTGAAACTACTACATCAAGTAATGATGACCATGGTTTATACGATTTATAATTCTGCCACCCCCCAAATAATGTACCAGTCCGTCCAAATCCGGTAGCAATTTCATCATATATTAATAATACATTATACGTATTACATAATTGTCGTATTTGTTGTAATAAAGTAGGATGATAGAATTTCATCCCCCCCGCGCCCTGTACTATAGGTTCTAATATAATAGCGGCTATTTCCTCATGATGAGTTTGTAATATCTCTTCTATTTGTGTTAGTGCATTAATTGTATCTGATATAGTTGGACCAGTAGGCGATGGTACAAAGTATTGTGTAGATAATACACCCGAAAACATGGTATGCATTCCATTAATAGGATCACATACACTCATGGCACCGAATGTATCACCGTGATATCCATTTTGCAATGATAGGAATTTATTCTTCTTTTGTATAGTTGTGGTAGTTTTGGATTGATTTTGTTGTTGCTGCTGCTGTGTAGTATTATGCCAATATTGTATCGCCATTTTCATTGCCACCTCGACGGCAATACTACCAGAGTCGCTATAGAATACTTTTGTAAAATGATATTCATTATGCATTTTTTCTAACTGTATGTCTGATAATGATGATAATAATGTACATGTATTGGTAGTAGATGCAGCAGTAGCAGTGCTGGGGGTGCGATAATCATTATTGACCAACTGCAATAACCGCATCGTCAGCTCGACGGCTGGACGATGTGTCAATCCCCCAAACATGACATGACTCATACTATTGTGTATCTGGCGTGTCATCGCCTCGTCTAATATGGGATGACGGTAGCCATGTACGGCAGCCCACCAACTTGACATACCATCGATAAGGCGTCGTCCATCGGCTAATGTGATATGTACCCCGCGTGCACCTTGCACGGGGAAGGTGGGTAAAGGGTCGATCATGGATGTGTACGGATGTAGTACGTGCTGTCTATCGATATGCAGGAGAGCGGTGCATGCCCTTGGACAGGTGGGTGGATCGAGACAGTGACATACGCCGCCAACAGACCGTCTTGCTGCTGGTGAACATGCTGATGCCTGATGTGAAGGAGAGGATGATGATGTGGCGTCGCTGACGTCGTCATCAATTTCGTCGGATCGAGTAGCCGGAGTAGCCACTGTTGCCGACGAAGAAAGGAAGCTGCAACCACACCACCGAGTAGTAGCCGATACCGAGCATCGTCGGACCAATCGGGGAGAAATAATCATGACCCGACGACGATAGTAGGGTGGTAATGAAAATGGTGATGAGTCGTGGACTTTTTGTATCCCGCCAAACAAGGAGTCGTGTCCCATATATTTGAACGGAGGCGATGAGGAATTTTGAAAGGAAGGAATGATCGACGAATGATCGAACGGCATTAAAAAAAGCTAGAAACACGAACTGTCCTTTAAACGTGAACATTTATTTCCAATCTAAGCTCATTTTGATTCATCGATAGGTAGCCAATACCCCATACCATACCCCATACAAATCAAACTGTCTGCAGTATCGGAATGATGAAGTCTGCGCCCATCATCCTCCTATCACTCGCTGCATTATGCGTTACCGCCGCACACGGCATAGACGAAGTTACAGGAAATATACGTGGTAGGAAACTAGTTACTAACAAAACCAAACGTGATGCAGGTAAGAAGACGAAGCAAAAGAAGAAGACCAAGAAGAAGGAAGATGCCATTAATAAACCATCTTTGACGAATCGGATGCTGAATGATGAGAAATATAACAAGGCACGACAAAAACTTGTAAAACGGAGGGAGATTGGTGATAATCTACACAATGTACTCATAAAGAGAAAGACAACAACAACAACAGCAACAACGGCTCAAGGTGATAATGTCAACGAGGACAAGAAGAAAGGTAGATCAACACAAGATGGACGTGAACTAAAGAAGGCCAAGACATTCAAGGGAAGTGACGGCAATTACGATTATTGGGATGATGATGACAACTATGGATATAGTAAGGCAGCCAAGTCGTCAGGTGGTGGTAGGATGGGATCTGGCATGATGACCGACAATGATGATGCCGTCTTTATTGGTGGTGGTGGTGGTGGTGGCTCTGGCAAGTCTGGATACAGTGGTGATTCGGCCAAGGCTGGTAAGATGCGTGATGGTGGTGGAGTAGACTACATGGGTAGTGCTGGTGGCAAGTCAGGTAAATCGGGTGGTGGGACATGTGGCGACTATCACTATGTCGAGGTGACGAATCTATCATATGAGCAAATGTTCTCTGAAATATTCATCATGACAGCGGCACATGAGGTCACTGAACTGCTACCACTGTACATTGTGGGCAATTCGTCGAATCCCGCATTGGCCATGCTTGCTGAGGATGCGGATGCATCAGATATGATGGATCGATACATCGATCGACGTGGCGTTGAACAAGTGAAGATATTTAGTGACTTTGATGAGTTTGGGATTGAAGTTGGTCCATACCTTCCCGGTGGTGCCACGGCAAAGTTCAAGATCAACACAGCTGGACATGGTGAACGTTTAACAATTGCTGTTGGTTTGCCATTCACGAACGATGGTGTAGTTGTCTTGCAGGGTGCAGAGATATATGATGGAGCTGACTATCTCATCCCTGCTTTAGATGCTGGAGTTGAGGCGAATGTCCATACATGTTGGTCAGTTGCCGCCTCGAAGGATGACTTTCCTGCCAACGCTGCATGCGCCACCGACGAATTGTCGGATGAGAACTCGAATGACCTACCCGGTGAGGGATTTGTTCACATGCACCGTGGTTTCCAAGACATTGACACCAAGGAAGAGTTCGAGGACCTGTTGTTATTCCCAGAGTGTGAAGATATTCTTGATAAAGAAAAACTTGATGGAACTGAACGATTTGCAAATTACTTTTATGAGGTTGGATTTGACGATGATTTACTTCTATGCGGGGATGATTATCTTGGCACCATCGATCCAGGCTTTGGTGTTGGTGGTAGGCCAAGTGGGTACTGCCGTAATCCTCGAGACGATGAAGATTTCCTTGACGTTATTAATACCCTTGATGACTTCCTGGATAATCGTTACACAGAGCATGCCAAGGACAGTACAGACTTTGACGATTTTTGTGCAGCCATCACAGAAGAGAACAAGGAGATAGAACAAGCATTCGTCCAACTAGAACCTTACCTTTTCGATTGGCGTAACGAGTTAATGCATGTCAAAATCCATTGCGGTCATAACGGCGAGGGTTTGCTCAGAGACTCGCTACATCCAAATGCCGGTGGCAATGCCGGGCTCAACAACGGACTCAACAACGGGCTCAACAACGGGCTCAACGGAGGGCAAGGGTTTAACAACGGGCAGAATAACGAGCTGGCCAATGTGAAGCAAGAGCTGGAAAAGTTAAAGCAAGAGCTCGACAAGGTGAAAGAGCCACGAGTGGGAGTACTAGAGGTCGCTGGTACGATACCATTTGAGCAGCTAGTAAATGGCACTAAATCAAAAGCTGGACCTTAACGTGCTGTTCCAACTAGATACAAATCATTTAAATTTATTTGATCGGCAAATCGATAATTTCATTTGTTTAAATACTGTAAGAGAATGTTGGGAAAAAGAATCATTAGACTAATTATTGCACAGTACAATACAGAAACAAATGGTAGTATTTTCTTTCACATCTCGTGATTGTTTGACAATGAATTAGTACGACATTGCTCACTGCATTACTTTTCTTATATTCTGGAGTAAAATGTCATCATTTAATCATAAAATATTAATCTCTCTCTTCCTTACACTACTCTCCATAGATAGTGCTCACTCGTCCATTTCACCTCCATTTACAAATATGCAATTGCACCATTAAAACGAAAGTCAACAATCTTCCAATTCAATTCCATCTTCTCTTCATTATATTCACGTTGGAATGCCACAACGTACGAGTTGGCACGTATATCATCCTCGCTGCCCTCGACTATGTCCCCCAATTCCTCATCCATGTACGTTCTACTACTGCTAGTCCCCCTATTTTCTTTATCCACTTCCTCTTTTATATCCTCATTATTTGTTTCCTTCTCGTCCTTACTAGTGCTACTACTGCTACTGCTACTGCTACTACCAGCAGTAGTAGTAGTGGTATTGCTTGCTGTCGTAACTACCTTCTTCCGAACACAATGTATCTGTTGACACATAAAATGTAATAATATAATCGGATCACTCCCCCGTTCGACATTGACGCTACTACCCTCCACCTCACATGCCAATATTTCTGCATTCATTATTGCCAACACGTTCGTATCCATCTGTACACCCTCTTTCTTACGTGCGCGTACCTCAGCGGCGAGTCGGTTATATACCGCCTCCCCCAACCACGGTTTTAATTCCGTTATCCGACCCTCTAGGAATAATTTCATAATTTTGGGCAGCGTATAATCGACTACGTCGCGTTTCCAATTTTCCAACGTGAATTCCGGATCTAATATTCGTAATTGTTTAGATGCGATGGCAAATTCGCTCTCGGCCGTTAACGTATCATAGACCGAACTTGCACGATATACCCATGGATTTTGGGATGTTTCCCATGCCTCGGCGGCATCTTCTTTTATAGTTTGTATTTTTTGTGTCGTATTGGTAATGTGATCCCTGGCACCACTTTCTTCATAGACACGTTCGGTACGATCGAGTATGTCAGATATAATAGGCGTGTCACGTAGACGACGTTGCATACGTTCCCATGCGGTAAGTTGTTCTATTGGATCAATTAGCATAATGTCACGAGATCCAGCGTATGATTCATATTTGTCAGCGGCAGCATCATCATTGGCATAATTGGGTGCAGTATTACCATCCGAGTTCGTTGGGTGGACTGTACCAATTTTTTTATTTATATCCTTGGCCTGACCTGAGGCGATTAATTCCTCCCATGTTTGAGATAATGTGTCAAGAAAGTTTGATCCAATGGATGATAGTTTTTCTACGTATGGATTGTTGCCATCATCGCTACTACTGGTGGATGATGCACCTTCAGCTCCATTGTCTTTGGATTCCCCTTTTAAGCGCTCGATGGATTCTCGTAAATCCTTCTTCTTGGTAGTCGTTGTCGTCGTCGTCGCTGTCGGATTATCCTGCGACGAAGATGCAAAGAGCCGCGACGCATACAGACATGTTTCATTGAGCACATGTTGTTGTTGTAGATGTCGGGAGTAGTTTGTTGTCAGAGGAGTATAGTCAGTGCACGATGGAAAGGCAGTCGAGGCGTTTGACTTATGATGATGATGAAGCAGACAAAGCGACGACGTGGATGGCCGCCGCGATGACGGCAATGAAGAACAAAAGAATGGTGAGGATATAGTTGACCCCGTAACAGAGCGCGATATCCGCCAAGGAATTGAGGATACCACCATCGTCCTGCGGTCGTGTTCGATTCCAAATGAAAAATAATGTTGCGGGAAGAGGTGGGAAGGCCAGACGGATCTCCCCAAACACCTGATTTTAGATTTTAGGGACGCACAAAAACACCACCGCCAAATATTTATGTAGAGTCCTAGGTATGAGTTGCCACTGCTGGATGTGCGGCTACTGATGCTGTGTAGTACGAAATCTAACTTGCACCACATCAACATAATATGTCATCCTCCTCCTCCTCCTCATCGTCATTGCTGGCTGCTACAGTAAAAGCTTCATCCTCAGCAGCAGCAACATCTTCATCATCATATCAACAACAACAACAGCAACAGCATCAAACACCGGAATCGAAAAAAGAAGAATTTCGTAAATATTTAGAACGTTCTGGTGCAATCGATGCATTAACAACGGCATTGGTGGGCTTATATGAAGAGAATGATCGACCGTATAATTCAACCACCTACATACATAAATGTTTATCTTCGTCTGTGGCAGCAGCAGCTGCTGTGGGAGGGGGTGCTGGAGGAGGCGGAAATAATGAATTATTATCATCACCGTCTTCGTCGTCTGCTGCCGATGTTGTTAATAACAATAATGGAGGTGGTACTACTACAAATAATCAAGCCGCGGCAGCACAGCAGCAGCAGGCGGTCGAGTATGACAAACTAAAAAAAGAAAACAAGGACTTGCGCAATCAGGTGAAAGAATTGAATAAAACTATTGAAACATTAAAGGCGAATTTGAAACATTCACGGGAGGAAACGAGGAAGGCTAACAACACAAACGAAGTGTGTAAAAATTGAACGAATGAAAGAAATATGAACATACATACGAATCTCAATGCACACGGAGAGAGTGGTGGTTGTAGGAATATGAATACGTATAACGACATTGAAGGTATCCTGTTGTTCTTTTTTACTCTCTCTTTCTCCTCATTTTGGTACTCACATAGGTTTCAACACGGATTCTTCTGTACAACCTGGCTGGCTGGGGGGGGGAGGAAGGCATTGTGCTGACGAGCAATATGTATATACATGAATATATATCTACATAACACTAAAAGATAATAATAAAGAGCATAATTTATTTTGTCGTGGGGGTACATGTGCTTTTAAAACCTACATTGGGTCAAAACTTCGACGTTTTCAGCCTCCACCAATTGGTACAGCACACACATGTGTTCTGTGTGTGTTTGTTTAAGATGGAGTGTCAGACTTGACGATAAAGCACCACAAATGCCAAATGACCAATCCGTGTATCAAATTCTACATATCTATTCTCAAAATGAAGCTGCTCATTCCAATCCCCTCCACCGTCGTAGGCACATTGTGCTATCGCGATCTCATCGCCGTCACAAAGTTCAATTACTTCTTGAAAGTAATGACAGTGTCTGTGCGGTGAAAAAAATAAAAAAGGAATCATTCGTGAAAGCCTGATGGGAAAAAAACACAAGTCTTCAAATCTCTCCTTTCATCTTACCTTCCCTTCATATCGAGAGATTCTGGCGTAATAGAAATTGCAACAGGGACACTGTTCTTCAATAGACTAAGTACATATCCCCGATGTAATGGAGGAAGTGAACCCATTACGAGAACAGTAACCGACGATCTAGTATTTGCATTGTTGCCGTTGCTTGCATTGTTGCCGTTGTTTGCATTGGTGTTGTTGCTGTTGGCCATCATTTGAAAGTTGTTATTCGTTAGACATCCTCGCCAAATAAGTCGATGTCCATCAATATCAAACAAACTTGGTTTGGACCGAGTCCCACCCTTGCCTTGTCCAGGTGGGGCTGATACTGATCTTGTATGGAACCATTTAACCTCACGTTTGTTTAGTGAACGTACAGTCCCAATCATGTACCGATCGACTTCGATTTGAATAATGTGGAACGAAAAGTTGATATTCATAAATAAGGGGGTTGGACAAAAGAATAAGATACTGAGAGAAATAAAAGGAGTACAACAAGAACACTTTTGCATCTTGTTCATACCTTCCATAATTCCATCATCAAGGAGAAGACAACTCAAACTTTGTGATACTGCCGAGCAGAATGGTCCCACCTCTGTCCCCTCTGGGTGTAATCGACAATCACCAGTAGCAGTAATACTAAGCTCAGTTCCGGCCTGTGGGACATGTACAACATCATTAAACATGGCATTCTCACTTAATATTGATAAGTCAGCCCACTCTAATCGTGGCTTGTCCTCAAAGACAAAGCCTACGGCATGTAACAGTCTTCCGCCGACTGATCGGACAGAAAGCTGTGCCCGATGTCCCTCAATGGGACCACCACTCAATACTGAATCAAAGGTCGCATCACGACGACACCCCAATGCGACACGTCCAAGTAATAGGTAGTGACCAGGGTGTGGGAATTGTATAATCGATGAATGTGAGTGTAATACTGGATGGAAGGGTGTGGGATGAAAGTCATTTCTGGGACTTAGCCAACGTGCTGTACGAGTAAGCGATCGATCGAATTCCTCTGCCTCACAGTCAAGTTGATTCTGAAATGAATCATCATTGGCAAAGTTGTCATCATGGTTGTTGCTGTTGGAAGTTGGTGTTTTTCCTCGGGATGTAGGAGATGTGGGTCCACTACAGAGGCCTCCTCCTAAACCACCTCCCAATCCCTGTCCGTCAATGCCAATTCCTCCTCCTCCTACTCGTCTTGTTTTGTCCAATAGCAAACTGGCATCAATATCATCGGGTGATAACTTCAATCGTTCATACCTTGCCATAGTATTACCATAAACCTTCACAAGTGTTAAACTATTCACAAGGTCTGGTGGGGCATTATCAGGGAACGGGGCACGTTCACGTGATATATCATCATTCATAAAGCTAACACTAAGTATATCACCGGCACGTAAACTAACAACATCTACACCACAGAATGTGGCAAATACAGGATCTTCATTAGTCACTTCTTCCTCGGTACGGTAATCCCATAATCCCGCACGGAGTAAAGGAAAGTGTGTTTGTGATTCATCGACTGAATCCATCACAGCCTGAAGGGGTGCTTCAATGTTAACAGTAACAAAGTAATCCTCTTCTAATTCATTACTACGTCTCGAAACACTCCCACCTCCCTGTGATTCGGCATTATTCATATTTGTATCATCCTCCTCATCATCGTCATCGTGGTTATTATTGTGATTATTTCCATGACTATTGCGTCTATTATTACTCCGCGTGGCGGCTCTACCACCTCGTGTAACACGTCGTCCCTCCTCCTCCTCTTGATCCCATTTAATACGTGCTAATGGACTTGGTAATGCTGCCGCAAGCCGTAGTAATAGCAGGTATGACCCATCCTGTCCCACAATCATACTAGACGTGTGTTTGGGATGTGGTTTTAATATATCTGGATTACCATACTGTTGTGACCATGACCAATATTTGTATGGTGGCAATTGATCATCACCTCGTATGACGGATTCATCATCGTCATCATCAATTTCATCCTCTACTTCCTCTTCTTCTTCTTCAACGTCCTCTTCTTCTTCTTCATCATCATCGTCTTCCTCTTCGTCATTGTCACTGTGATTGTCATCCTCGTCAACATCCTCCTCATCGTCATTATTGACATGATCAGCTTCTTCCTCGGCAAGAGCAGCAGCAGCAGCAACCGCATTATTGTTGTTGTCCTCCTGAGGAAGATTAGGTTCATGTGGCTGTTGTTGTTGCTGCTGCTGTCGTCGTCGATGATGATTCCGTGACAGGCACCGTCCAGCAACACGTCCCCATCCACAATCTACAAATACAACCTTACGTCCAATAGTTACTGCATCAATTTCATGCACTAATTCCTGTAATCCATAATAATCTGCCTCGGTACGTAACCGGCGCAATCGATCAATACCATCAGTATTTGTATGTTGTTGTTGCGTAAAAACACCTCCACCATTACTACTGCCTAGCATTGATGACGATGACGACGACGATGAGCAGAGCAACGGTTTTAAAAAGTCGGACCCACCCCGCAAGTACCGCAGCACGTCCCCGAAGGCATCCCCGTCCCTATCGATAAATACCCGACCATCGGCATCGGTCAGGCAGCCGCCGCTGCATGCCCCCACGAGCCATCGGTCCGTCATCATGGTTTCTAATAGCGGCAAGGACGTACGGACTACGTCATACGGGTGTCCGCCGACATTAAGACGGAGCAGACGATGATTATTCTTGTCCAGTATGATTCGACTGCTTGGACTACTGCCGTTGCTGCCATTATTACCATTACTGCTACCGCCGCTGCTGGTGGCCGTTGCGGTGTTGTTGCTAGGAAGAGTCGTCGATGTCGATGCGTTCGAATTAGTCCGTGATCGTTTCCGAGCCGAGGAGGAGGAGGAAGGTAAGCCACTTCTTTCACCAACGCTGTCATTTTTGCTATCATGGTTCATTGGAGATATCTTATTCTACCTATCGTACTTTGACAACAGATAACCATCCCACCGGAGGGCTGTTCTATGGCTGTGTGTTCGCGAAAAGATACTCCCTTCTGACTACTTACAGACCATGTGCCCGAATCCTCCCTCTTCTCCCGTCTTCTGAATCTTCGTTTCTTCAGCATGTTGGTCGCTTGCTCTACAGAAACAATCAACACATCCGACGTTTCACGACTACGACGACGACGTTGAAGACACCCACACATCCAACCACATTAAACCTAACAAGAACCCCCACCTCCAACCAACCCTAATATGGATATCACTGAAGTACTGTGATCCTTCTCCCTCCAATCCATTCTTGACTTCATCAACCCACTTGAGAATCAGTCATACAGTAACAACCCTGGCAATGTTGGCAGCAGCAGAGCCAATGCAGATAATTCATGCAGCAGGCAGGTCAAATCCGATTTTGCCGCTTGTGAGTGAATACTGAAGGACAACTTGTTTTTTTCCATAAGGCGATTCGAACCCAGGCCTTTCGCCTTTCCTGTCTGTCGCATGTCTCACACACAAAACACACACCAAATAAAGACTTAAGCGAATCCCGACTACCCTCCCCCCCCTATCGAATGCAACCCTAAACAATCGGGGCTTTGAATGCCTCACCCTAACATCGGGGCAGCTGTGTGCAGTACCCTACTGCCCTACTACCCTACCCCTCTACGAATATGACCCTAAATAATCGGGTCTGCGAATGTCTCACCCTAAATTGGGGCAGCCCCGTGTACCCTAACGTTAATGCATCCGTGTGTAGTACCCTAACGTCGGGGGGGGTAAAAAATGAGGCGTTGCTTCGCTATGGCCAAAAAGACAACCAACTCCCACCGCAGCGTTGCTTTCAAACGTAGTAATGTTCACACAAACAGACACACTTACCGTGCCACGCTGCAAAACAAAAGCATTGGATTTAATAAAGAGTGAAAAATAATCCTACTGTTGGATTAAGCAAAGGACTTTTCATGTGCCACTACCGATGATTCAACTTTTAAATTACCACGACCGCTGTCAAATGTCTTTTAAAGTACCCAAAAACGACCGTTATTGGGCTTTTGTCTAGTGCAGCACCAAGCGTTTTGTTTTTATGCCCATTTCTTTTAAATTGCCATTTCGTGTGAATAATATGGCTTTTAGTTTACTGTTTTTTCTAGAGTATCCCTTTTAAATTACCGTGCATTGCTATATCACTTTTAATTTACCTGTTCCATATTTTGTCGCTGATTCCTAAAATTCGCGATCCAGTCATGAGTCATGAGTACCGTGCCCATGTTGCATTTAAATACCTGTTTTGTTTGGGTAAGTTTCTTTTAAACTGCCCGTTCCTTTAGCATCTACATAAACTGTACATACGTAAATGAGAAAGAAAATTTTGGCGGGAACACCAAGGTCAACCCCCGAAAAAGAATACTCCATACGAATTAACAGTTTATCAATCCTACCTATCTAATACCTACACTCCGCACAGGTAATACAAGAAAAAACTCGAGAAAGTACACGGCAGTATTTAGAAGTATAGTGCATCTTCTTTGCCACATTTAGGGTTACGAATTTTTAGTTCTATTTAGACGCGTGACATCCTCTTCTACTATTCCTACGTACAATTCTACGGGACCCTTGCGCCCTATTTATTTTGGTTTTCGTCGTGCGACCATGGCGTCGAGCGGCGTCGGCCATATCATGGGCTGTGGTGGTCGTATGCCCTCGACCCAGCAGATTGCCGTGACCCTGACACCATGCGCGGCGCGCCGATGTGCTGGGTCAAGGGCATACGACCACCACAGCCGGAGAAAATTGACGCTGATGGTACCACATTTTTGGTGACTTTTTTAATGGTATTATAATAGACATTAAACAATTATGACTAATAAATTGACACATTAATTAACCATTATACTACTCTAAATTAATTCTAATCATTCCACATTGTCCTTGGCAGTGTCGATTGCGTCTTACTTTCGTCGCAGGGTCTCTCTCTCCTCCTCCTCCATGATCTAATGACAGAGCGAGGTGAGGTCACGTCCCGAACCCTTCATTTTCACCCTTTCACCAGCCACCATTTGCCTAATATATGATGACGCCCATGTTTCCGACCAGGGGTGTCATATACCAAACTGACCGGAAGGGAGTGCTTGACCTTCCTTATCAATAAGACGCGATTATTCGCACGGCGGAGGGTGTGGTAATGGAGGTGCATGAAAGAAGTTCGACAAATTTGAGTTTTTGCAAGACAAATCTACTGGAAATATGGCGCACTTAAGTGATGATGCACCCAACCAACACCAGGAGTGTTGTATATCGATGTGACGAGAAGCGGCTTGTCTAAATGACTGTGAACTCTCCTGGGCCGGTCGTATGGAGACACTTAATGAATTAATGGTGACTGTTGGGGTCGGGGTTTCCTTTTTTTTCGTGACTTATGGGGTGCGTCAAAATAGGTCTAAAAGTCGTAGATTCGTTTCTTAACTCGTTTCTGAATCTTCTTTCACGCAAGCATCATTATTGGTAATTTTTTTTTGTTAGGAAGGAGCCCCAAAGCTGCCGTGCATCACGTCAGAAGAAAAGCGGGAAGGGAGAAGAAAGAATCTGGAACTTCTAACTACTTCTTGACGCATTTCCATTTGCCGCCAGTAAAATTTTTCCGTAAGAACGTTTTCTATGATAGTATCTAGTAACTGCGACTTTTCTGGACTAATGAATCTTTTAATTGACCCCCAGAGAATCTTTTAATCTTCTTTCACGCAAGCATTATTGGTCGCTCTTGCCATGGAAAGGATACAT
>Ga0247843_1006325_pt1 | contig 15554 bp, 6 predicted proteins | sample LaCruzMarch2017__FD_192420 | JGI IMG/M metagenome (GOLD analysis project Ga0247843, IMG submission 192420) | Freshwater microbial communities from meromictic Lake La Cruz, Castile-La Mancha, Spain - LaCruzMarch2017_8m | ecosystem: Environmental > Aquatic > Freshwater > Lake | place: Spain... | reverse complement strand
TAGCTTCTATGCGAAGCACATCATCTTGACCACCCATTAACAATGTGCTCCTGTTGAGAACTCTTGTTTGGTGGGAAATATCTGCTTCAATTGCACCATCAAGAGCTTGGCCATTGATGGAATGTTCCTGGATTGCTTCCAGTAGAATTGGTTTGCCAGTAAATTCTGATGCTGGTTGAGTACTCAGATCCTTTGCTATTTCGGCAGCTTTTTCTTGGGCAACGGCTAGCGGTTCATTTTGAGATTTTAATAATACTTTTTCAGTGTTACCTGATAAAGGAATGACTGGATTTAGAGTATTTCCACCAGTAATATTATTATTTTCGCCGACGTTATTGCTAAGGGCTTCTGCTTTTGCATTTGATTGGGCGGAATTTAATGAATTTGATGGTGTGTTGCTAGTAGTTGAGTTATTATTGGTTGAGTTGTTGTTGGTTGTGTTGTTAGAGCTAGTGCTGTTGCTCTCTGCTGGTGGTGAATTTGTAGTTGAGCTTTGAGTAACAGCGATAGTAGTTGTTGATTTTGACTCTGCTGATGAATTTGAAGGTGAGTTGCTAGTGGTTGAGTTGTTGTTGGTTGTGTTGTTAGAGCTAGTGCTGTTGCTCTCTGCTGGTGGTGAATTTGTAGTTGAGCTTTGAGTAACAGCGATAGTAGTTGTTGATTTTGACTCTGCTGATGAATTTGAAGGTGAGTTGCTAGTGGTTGAGTTGTTGTTGGTTGTGTTGTTAGAGCTAGTGCTGTTGCTCTCTGCTGGTGGTGAATTTGTAGTTGAGCTTTGAGTAACAGCGATAGTAGTTGTTGATTTTGACTCTGCTGATGAATTTGAAGGTGAGTTGCTAGTGGTTGAGTTGTTGTTGGTTGTGTTGTTAGAGCTAGTGCTGTTGCTCTCTGCTGGTGGTGAATTTGTAGTTGAGCTTTGAGTAACAGCGATAGTAGTTGTTGATTTTGACTCTGCTGATGAATTTGAAGGTGAGTTGCTAGTGGTTGAGTTGTTGTTGGTTGTGTTGTTAGAGCTAGTGCTGTTGCTCTCTGCTGGTGGTGAATTTGTAGTTGAGCTTTGAGTAACAGCGATAGTAGTTGTTGATTTTGACTCTGCTGATGAATTTGAAGGTGAGTTGCTAGTGGTTGAGTTGTTGTTGGTTGTGTTGTTAGAGCTAGTGCTGTTGCTCTCTGCCGTTGTTGGTGAATTTGTAGTTGAGCTTTGAGTAGCAGCGATAGTAGTTGTTGATTTTGACTCAGTTGATGAATTTGAAGGTGAGTTGCTAGTGGTTGAGTTGTTATTGGTTGTGTTGTTAGAGCTGCTGCTGTTGTTAATGTTGCTTTCTGCCGTTGTTGGTGAATTTGTAGTTGAGCTTTGAGTAGCAGCGATAGTAGTTGTTGATTTTGACTCAGTTGATGAATTTGAAGGTGAGTTGCTAGTAGTTGAGTTGTTGTTGGTTGTGTTGTTAGAGCTGCTGCTGTTGTTAATGTTGCTTTCTGCCGTTGTTGGTGAATTTGTAGTTGAGCTTTGAGTAACAGCGATAGTAGTTGTTGATTTTGACTCTGCTGATGAATTTGAAGGTGAGTTGCTAGTGGTTGAGTTGTTGTTGGTTGTGTTGTTAGAGCTGGTGCTGTTGCTCTCTGCTGGTGGTGAATTTGTAGTTGAGCTTTGAGTAGCAGCAATAGTAGTTGTTGATTTTGACTCAGTTGATGAATTTGAAGGTGAGTTGCTAGTGGTTGAGTTGTTGTTGGTTGTGTTGTTAGAGCTAGTGCTGTTGCTCTCTGCTGGTGGTGAATTTGTTGTTGAGCTTTGAGTAGCAGCGATAGTGGTTGTTGATTTTGACTCAGTTGATGAATTGAAAGGTGAAGGTGAGTTGCTGTCTGCCGTTGTGATATTACTTGGTGCTTTTTGCGTTATGCTACTTGCAGTTGATGGGCTGTTGTTGTTGCTGCTTATTGATGTGTAAGGTTGCAGAGAATTAATCTTTAAGTTTGATGAATTTATTGTTGATGCTGATTGTACTGCTGCTGCAGTTGTTGATATTGGCTTTATTGCAAAATTGCTAGAGATGTTAGTTTTGCCACTGTAATTGCTGTAATCTAGAACTGTGTCCTTTATTAGTGATACGCTTTCGTAGGTGGATATAATGGCATTTCCTTTGCTTGCAATTGCATTAGTCTCACCCCGATGCTCTGCTTTTAATTCAATTTGCGGTAAAGTAGTGTATTTGCTTTTGTCACTAGGTAATCCCATGAATTTATGCAGCGACTCAAAAGTTTGTGCACCATCGGCAGTGTTTTGATCACTCCAAAAAACTTTTGCTGCGCCCCCATCTGAAAAGCCTGCATCTTTTTTTATAACATCAGCCAGTAGATCTCTAGAGGAATTTATGCCTGAATTTAATAATTTGTTGCTTCCAAGACCGTCAATTGAACGGTCGCTACTTATTACAGAAAGAACTTCACTGCTTGCTCCAGATTGCTTAATTAAACTGTTTGCTTGTTGGGTGATGCTGCTAAATGCATCTAATGCACCGTCGCTAACATTCACTGAGGCAAGTCCGTTGAAATAAGCTTTTAGGTCATCGGTTGCTGCAAGATCCAGGGTTCCGATTGAGCCATCCTTGCGGCTAGCCGCCCTTGCAAGCTCCTTTCCTAAAGATTCAAGGCCATTGAACCCTTCTTGCCCAGCTACCGCCTCAGTTACATAGCCAAGATTAAAAACTTGTGCTGCTTTTACTTTGTAATCAAGTGCAATATCATTATTGTTTAGTGAGCGTGAATTGGATACATTAATGCTAAACGGGTCATATTTGAGCAGATCTATTGTGCTGTCGAGTCCGAGAATTTTGCTAACCATTTTTTCGGCGTCTGCACTTGCCACTCCTAGATCTTTGCTGATGCCCTCCACCAAGGTTGTGATCGGGCTAATTACGCCACCGGTGCCACTAAGACTCGTGACCATCTCATGACGGTTTAAGGAATTAGAAACTGTGTCTGTGCCACCGATTACCCGAACTTGCATTTTAGATCCATCTGTTATGTAGTAAGTGCTGCCATCTTCTCTTTTTAAGGCTTCTGTTTGTTCCCAAATACCATTTTTATTGCTGTCTACATAATCAATACTGAAATAACCAGCATCATCTGTGTAGGTAAACCAATCACCTGTATCAAAATAACCGTTGTTATTGGTATCTATATATGCTGTAGACCCTGCCATTGGCCCATCAAATGCGCGATATTCGAGGCTTGCTGATGCAGCGGATGGTCTAACCACCTCTGGCGCTCCGCCGCCGCCGCTATTTGGATTGCCGCTAAAGCTACCGGCTAAACCCGTGGAGCCTCTGCCAGGACCCGATAATGTTCCCGCGCTTGCTAATTCCTGTACCGCTGCTCCAAACTTTCCTGCCTGCAGACTGGTTTGATCTGCTCCTCCGGCAATTCCCGTTGCCCCTCTGCCAGGGCCCACAATTGCTCCTACAGATGGCGTTGTTGCAGTTGCATTACCATTTTCGGGATTGCGAACACCAGTTGTATCAACAGTTATGGGCGCACCACTATCTCCACGGCCAGGGCCAGAGCTGGCACCAATTGAAATATTTTCGCTTGGTTGAGAGGCTTGTTGCGTTAATTGAGTTTGCGTAGGGCGACTGCTGCTACTCCTACTTGCTTGGTTTTCCGCACCTACTAATCCGCTGCCGCCTTGGGTACTGCTTGCATTACTGGAATATGGAATTCTAGTTTCGTTTAAGGCAAATCCTGGTTTTTGATTGGCTGTTGCGGTTCGATTTGCACTTTTAACGTCGTCAATTTCTACATCACCGAGGTTTGGCGGTGTATAGGCGGATGCTTGCCTTAAGCGCGCCGCATCTTGCATGCTTGCCTGGGAAACAGCGATGCGTCCAGTGGGTACGCGTGTGGCATCAAAATTCAGCCTGGAATCACCCTGAAATTCATCACCACCAGATGCTTGTGTTTGTTGCTGCTGCAGCACCAGCATCATCATCAAGCCGATAGCTGCGGCTGTTAAGGCCCCTTCGGCGGTAAGCCTGCTTTGATTTGATTCAAGCGTAATTGCTTTGCGGAAGCCCTTTCTCATGGCTTTTCCCGCTGTTTCGATCTGTTGCCAGCAGCGTTGTATGTATTTCTACAGATTGAGGTATTTTTCGCGTTTGTGCGCTGAATTGAGCAATGAAGAATATTTCTATACCCGTCAATACGTGTATAGAAATTTGATGTGATAGTGGCTTTTGGGCCGTTGTTCACTGCATGTATTCTTTGCACTTCATTTTTACCTGCTGCGCTTTAGTTGTCAACTATTCGGTCTAAATACACCCGTATATGCATGTAAATACGGCTGAATTCTAAATTTTACGATATCAATTTATCTGCTTTTTTCTTTCCATCTTATCGGAATGCCTCCTATGTGTTTTTTGTTTTTCCACTGAAACCTTGTTGTAGCAGTGGTATTTTCGAGTATTTATTTAACTCATTTTTCAATAGTTTATATTTAGTGTGATTTGCTTAGTTTTAATTGCTTCTCTTCTTGGCTGTGGCTTGTTCTACTGTTCTACGTTAGTGTTTTAGTGAATTTTAGACGAATTTGATTTACCGAACTTGTTTGGCTTGAATGTAGAAATACATATTTCCCTTTGCGCCGCTCTAATCGATTGCCCTGAGGTGGGTTGCTTGTTTTGCTTGGCAGCCAGGGGTGAGATATGTATGTGAAGCATTGTTGTTTGGCGATTTAACGCTTATAAAGGGGTGTGGATTTACGGCTTAATTGACCTTCTAGGGCACTTTTATGACGGCCGACGCATCTGCAACTGAACAAGCGCAACAAGCTGCTGCTCTAACCGCGGCTGCAGCTGTTAGTTCTGTAGATGCAAAAGCTATTGAGATTAAAGGTTTAAGTGTTGGCGACACGTTTTCCGCGCCAGCTTCTTTAACCATTGAAGCAAAAGCAGTTGGTGCTGATAATTCTGGAAGTAGCAGCGCGCTGGCTGATTTGCGTGCCTTTGGCTTAACCCTTGAAGATTTGGCAGATGAAAGCACTGGTGATGCAGTGCGTTCCGCCCTCACCACAGGCACTGGAGCAAATCTCAGCTCAACAGTAAATGTAACTGCTGAAAGTAGTAGTAGTTCCGTTGATGACACTACAAGTGCACGAACTCAAGTAGATACCGCAGGCGTTCATGCAGATCAGGCCAAGGTTGAGTTTGGCGGTACAGCTTCTGTTGCAGCATCTTTAGTTCTTGATGCTGGTGCATCTGCAAGTGCTGTTTCAAGCTCTGCCAATGCCTATTTAGGTATATCACAGGCAGCTGGCCTTGATTTAAGTGGTGGTGATTCAAGCGATGTTCGCTTGGATGTTGATAATAATTTCATTGCTAGCGGTGTTGTTTCTGCTGAGCTTATTTCAGCAGCAGAAAGTGCTGCGGATGATGCAACCGCTACCGCAGAAATTAATCGTTTGCTGGGTGCAGATGTTGAGCAGTTATTGGTAGGAGGTTCGTCTCGAATAGACGGCAATACGAATGTAACTCTTGGCATTAACAGCAGCAGCCAAAGTGGAGCTAGCAGTAGTATTGCTGAAGCAGCCTCTATTCTTGGCCTTAACTTGCAGGAGGCAGCTGGAAGTGGCGACCTTCATGGAGTTGGTGGTGCTCTTTTAGTTAATAATAAATCTGATTTAAACGTAAGCCAAGCATCCACTAGCTCTAATGGTGATTCCTCCGCTTCTGCATTATTCGATGCCGTTGGTGGTATCAACCTTGGTGATGTAGATACAGGTGCCCAACTTGTAGCTAATACCAATTCCACTGTAAATCTTGATCAATCTGCCCAGAGTAGCGGCGGTGATGTTGAAGTTTCAAGCCAAGTAAATGATGTATATGGTTTACAACAAGAGGGTTTGCTGGAAACTGGTGGTAGCACTTCCATCACCTCAAACCTTGAAGTTGAATCCAAGCGGGTTGCTCAGGCTGTTGCAGGTGCTGCCAGTTCAGATTACATCGGTGCTGATCAAGTTGGCATTAGCCTAGGAGTACAGGAATCAGCTGGCAATGTTCAGTTAATTGTTAATAACTTTCTTGGTAGCGAAAGCTTAGCTAGCAGTGTTCTTGCAACTGCTAGTAGCCAGGATGTGCAGGCTTTTATTGCTGGTTTAGAAGCTGAAAGCCTTAGCTCCGGTGGTACTACCACTGTTACCGTTGATAATGTTCTTAATACTAAGGGAACCGCTTCTTCCAATGAAGATACGGCAGTTGCTGCCACAAATGCCACCGAGATTTATGGTGTAGCCGTTGAATCAGTTGCTTCCGCTGGCGATATAACTATTGATTCTAATACCAGTGCATCAATAGAGCTCTTAGCTGAAAGTTTACGTGGTGATGCCACTGCACTCACTAATTTAGGCAGCGAAGTAGCTGTTGCAGCTGCCACTCTGCTTGATGGTAATGCTGATGCAAGCCTTATTGCTAATGCTCTAGCTGTATTAGAAGGCAGCGCTAATTCTGTTGATGGCGATGCTGTTAGTGATTCTAACCTTGGTGCCTTACTTGGTTTACAAGCTAAAACTGTATCTATTGAAGGCGATGCGGATTTAATTGCTAAGGCTGGTTTCACTGCAACTAATAGTGCCGGTTCCCTTGCAGGTGATTCCAGCTCTAGTGTTAGTGCTGGGAATATTATTGGTAGCAGTGTTAATGAATTTAATGCTGAGGGTGATATTACCCTTGGTTCTGATGCTTCAGCGGATTTAGAACTGCTTGCATCCACTCTTGCTGGTTTTGCTAGCAGTGATGTTGATCTTGATCAAGTATTCGCCCTTGAAGGGTCTTACAGCTCTGGTGGGAATGCAGATCTTGATTTAAATACCCTGGTTTCCGTTGATCAATTAGCCTCCAGCGTTGATGGAGATGCTTCTAGCCAAATTTCCATTGCTGATCAAGCTGCAGCCTATGGAGAATCAGCTGGAAGAGATGTTATTCAATCTGATGGCTCTTTAGCTATTGAAGCCGATAGTAAATTATCGGCCCAGCTCGAAGCTTCTAGCACATCAGGTGATGTTGTTGTTCAAGTGGATGGCGGTGATGGTAAGGCTATTCAATTGTCTGGTGTTAATAATAGCGATGTTTCCAGCGGTGAAGATTTAAATGCTTCTATCACAACTGATTCTGTAGTAGTTGCAGAAGCAAGTACCCAAGAAGGTACCTCCACGGTTGGTTTGAATCTTGATGTGGCAGCTGTTGATGCTGCTGATCTTGAAGCTGGTCGTGATGGATCTGTATCTCTTGTTGCTTCAAGCAGCAGCTCTGTTATTTCTAGTAGTGAAGGAGATGGTGCAGCTGATAATGCTGATATTGATCTAAGGCTAAATGTTTATGGTTTTAATGGTAGCGACGGAGATGGAATTGCACTTGATCGCAATGGTTCAATCGATGCTACTGCTTCCAACAACAGCCAATTGATTTCAAGCGCAGAAGGAGGTCAAGCACAGATTGAATCAAGCCTCAAGGCTGTTGGTGCATCCCTTCTTAGTAATGGAGTAATTAGTTTAGCTGGTGCTGGTGATATTTATGGTGTGGGTGTTATTGGTGCTATTGACGCAGCTGGTGAGATCAGTGATCGTGCTTCCATGATTGCCAATAGCCAAGGTGGTGATGTTGGTGTTAGTGCATCGTTCATCGCCCGTGGCATCAGTGGTGGTGAAGTGAAAGGAGCCGGTTCTACTGGTTCGTTGTATGGCGGCGGAATGATTGGTGCCGATCTTTTAAGTGTTACTCTCGAAGGTGATGCTGTTAATGATAGTGAAGCCAGTGCAGTTGGCTTGGATCACAGCATGCTTGGTGCAGGCTTCGGTAATAGTGATATTACAGGTGTGAGCCGTGTGGTTATGGACAGCCTCACTTCAACTGAGTTGGGCAATTCATATGCCAGTCACAACAGCCGTAGTGTGGGTGTGTTTGCTAATTCAGCTAATCCAACGATCACCACTGCTGGTGCCGATTTAGTTGCAATTGCGGAAGGCGATAGCTTTGTTACAGCGATGACGAGCAATGGCAAAGCAAGTAGCCACAGCAGTTCCGAAACCGTTGGTTTGAGTGGAGCAAACGTAACCCTATATGGCGAAGGCGACCTTGTGGTAGACGCTCACTCAAAGGCAACAGCATTAAGTTCCAGCAATGCCTAGTAGCTGCATAATGCAGTTATGAATTTAAGCCGCACTTGTGAGCACTCGCTTTGGTAACAGTGAACTTCGAAATGAGCAGGGTCGTTTCATTGAAAAGCAAACGCCCTTAGCTCGGCGCGTTGAATTATGGCTGGAACCTAGTTGTATTGAAGCAATAGATCGTCATTGCAACCCCCTTGGGGTTGGTCGTGGCAAGTTTTTGCAGCAGTTGTTATTGGTGTTGCTTGCTACTGATGTTCCGGTTGGTGTTTTTTCACCGGGTGCTAATTTGATGCGTGCGTCAATTAATGGTTTTAGCAATTGTTTGGTGTTACAGCAGGATGTTGAGCGTTGTTTATTGCTAACTTCTGACCCGGAACCCTGGTTGGAATGGCAGTTATTGCCTGGTTGGAACCTTGCTGTGCGTCAGCAGCCGTTGGAGGTGGTTGGTGCTTCTCTAGATGATATTGCTGCAGTGTTAGAGCCTGCTTTGCAGGCGTTTGGCATTAGCCCCCTTGATCCGGAATTCATTCAATTGCAGGGCCTCTGTTTAGAGGCGCTGCGGTTAGAGCAACCCTCCCTTGAACCGGTTGCCAGCAACCTTGATCCTGATGAGGATTTGGAATTCATCCCCTGGGATGGCACACCGCAACATATCGAAATAATTTAAGGAAATTTCTTTTTTTGCTTTTTCCCTGGGTTTTAATTGGTTCTTGTATGCACAGATAAATACACGATTATCCGTAATCATAGTGCTGCATGTTTGTTTATTTTTTAAGCGTATATACAATTTTGATTTATTGCTAGGGGCTCTATTTGGTGATTATTTGATATTCCCATCTGTGCATACACAGCCATACTGAGCAATATCGACAGATCTATTCCTTCGGCATAAGGTGTTGTCAAGCCCCGCTGTGGGGTGATCGAGATCAACGTTCATTCCCACAAACAATCCTTTAAAAACATGGCAACTTCTAAAACAGTCTCTTCTTCCGAGTCTTTTCTTGGTAAGACGCTCAATGCGGCTAATGGACAGCAAGATGCAATTAATGTTGCTATCGCCGCAGCAAAAAATATTATCCCGACTGCATTCATCGATGCATCAATGGCAATTGATGATGTTAATGCTGCAGGTCTAAGCAATCTTGGGCAAGTCCTTCTTGATGCTGATGCAACCATTGCAGCCACATCAACTGCCAAATCAACTGCCGATGCATCCAACGTCAGCGCTAATAGTGCAGGCCTTGCCATTGTTGAGGGTAACTTTGGTCTGAATGGGGCATCAGAAATTGGCGTCAAGTCTGATGCTGGGCTCAATGCCACAGCATCTACGACTGTTAACGCCTCTGCGTCAACAAGCAAAGGCGATGCACTATCTCTTGCATCGATTCAAGATTCTGCTGGTATTGCCGATATCAGGGATCTAGATGTAGGCGGTGAACTTTCAGCGATTGGCAAGGTTGTAAACACCATCACAGCATCCGCAGAGACAGTTGTTAATGCGGGCGATGTAAGTGACTCACAGATAAAAGACGGTATATTTAATGGCGCTAATGCCACTGCTGAACTTTCTGGCACCCAGCAGGGCTTTAACGCCAAGGGCATCGATTCGAGTTCAAACGCTTCCGTGCAAGGCATCAGCAGCCTGACCAACAGCGCCACGGCTTCTGTTACCACGGGTGATTTAGCTCTGGCCGAGGGCCTCGCCGGCACACTGATCGGTGCCAATCTTGATGGCATCGATGTTGGCGGCATCGCCAACGTGACTGGTCAAACGACGTTCGGAAACACCTCCATAGCCACCAACGTGGAAGGTGATGCCAAAGCGCTCAGCCGATTGGGTGGCGCGGATGGCTTGATTTCAAAAAATTCCACAGGTGCAACCCAAGACGACAGTGGCACCCTGGACGACTTTGAGGTCAGCAGCGATGCCACGATCAAGGGCCTGACCTCGGTCACAGCTGGCGCCACCGCAGAAACCACCAAAGGCGATGCCGTTGCAACCACCTCAGCGACCAACATCAACGGTGCCGACTTCCAAGGCACCTTAGATATCGGCGGCATTGGTTCGATCACGGGTGCTGCCAACTTCACCCTGGGTGCTAGCGCCACCTCGGTCACACCAGACATCAATACGACAGATGCCCAAGTTGCCATTGAAGGTGGGGCCCAGGCCACTTCAGGCGCCAATGTCCAATCGTTTGGTTTAAAGGGTATTGATAGCAACGCCACTGATGTCAGTAAATCTGATTTCGGCATCGATGTCGCATCCGACGCCACCCTTTCGGGTACCGCGATCGGTAGCCTGATGGCTGATGCAGTCAGCACAGCCGACGACGCAACTGCGAAAGCTGGTTACAGCGCTGATCTGACCGGTGCAAATATCGGCACTTTGCAGGTCGGAGGGATTGCCAATCTCACTGGTGCTGCCCAGTTGACGAGTAACGCCAACGCAGAAAATGTTGGTAGTGCGACGAATGCCCCATCTGGCACAGGCCTAAATGGAAACGATGCCACTGCCGAATCCGGTTTAGCTGCCACCGTGACTGGCCTTGATGCCAATTTCATGGATGTGGCCTCCGATGCCAGCATCACCGCTCAGGCCTTCGGCACCCTCAATGCCACTGCTTCCAGCACCGCTGGTGATGCAACAGCTAAAGCTGGTGACGGCAACAGCCTGTTAACAGGTCTTGCTTCGGGGCTCAATCTCGACATCGGTGGTATTGGCACCTTGTCTGCTCTCGCCCAAGGCAGCGAACTTGCCTCAGCGACGAGTGTGGATGGTATCTCCACAGCTTCTGCCGGCATGGATCTTAAGGGCGCTGAGGGCTTGGATTTCAGCTCGAAATCTGATGGCACTCTCACTGGCATCGCCAAATTGGTGGCTAGCGTTGATGCTACAAATATTGGTGGAATAGCCCTTAACACCGCCACTGCTCTCGGCGATTTCGACGCCACCGGCTTCAAGGGTTTGAAAATCGGCGACACCCTATCTGCCGAAAATGACGTTGCCGGTAATCAAAGCAATTCAAATATTGTTGGCATCGGCGGCATCAGCACCCTCAAGGGCCAAGCCCAAATCGCTGGCACCCTGAATGCTGAATCCGTCTCCGGTGATGCCTTTGCCGGTATTGCCACTGGCGATTATGTCTCTTCAATAAAGGGCTTTGACGGTCTCACCCTCAATGGCGCCAGCGATGGCACCATCCTCGGTACAGCCTCTGGTGTGTTTAACACCAATGCAGAGAGCACAGGGGCAAATGCCTCTGGCTTCTCTAGCCAGAGCCTGATGGGCATCTCTTCCCTCAACCTCGAATTGGGTGGCAACGGCGGCATCAATGCCATCGTCAACGACACCAACTTTGTGGGAGCCCAATCCGTGAGCGGCAACGCCACGGCCGTGGCCTCCGTTGATGCCATCGGCCTCAATGGCGGTGACATCCACATCGCTGGCAATGCCACGATCACATCGACGGTGGGCGTGGATTCGAAATCCGAATCCCATACCATCGCTTGATGACCTAGGCATAAGCCCACGTTTGAGCAGTTTCTTACTGTTGAAATATCAGCCCGCCTTACGGCGGGCTTTTTTATGGCCTGAAAGGATGAGCACCCCACCCATAACCCCATCAATAAGCAATACCAATCAATACATGCATACAGATTCTCCTTGCATCCTCCAACCGCCGGTGGTGCTTTTGCCCGGTCCGCCGGTGGTTGGTTCCGTGCTGCCTATTTTTAACCTATTTGTATATAACTGTATTGATGATGTTTGCGGGCTGAAAAATTACCCAACCACTGGTAAGTGAGAAACAGGTTTGGGCTTTGTATTGCTGTGGACCTTGAAAATGGCCTTTTGAGCAATACATAGTCCGTTTTGGGGCTGGATTTGCTGTTTTTAAATCGCCCTAGGGCTTGCACTGGACTCTTGAAATCCCCTGGGGCGCAGCGTGATTTTTGCACCGTAACGGCGTACGGTTGTTTCGAGGCCTGAAGGCCGAGCGTCTATACACAACCCCACCCTTCCACCCCAAACCAGCACCATGGCTGACACTTCCTCCGCATCCAAAACGATCAGTGCCATAGGTATACAAGATCTTTTTGTAAATACAAATGCCGATGTGACCCTGTCGGCTCTGAGCACCGCGAGGTCCACTGTCGACACCAGCGCCGTGGGTGGAAACACCGACAGCACTTCTCAAATCACCACTAACTCCGCCCTAATTGACACCACTTCTATCGGTGGCGGTGGTGATGTGGCGATCGAGGGCATTGCCACCACCTCTTCTCTGGCGGAATCGAGCTCTGTGGATGGTTCCTCCACCACCAAGAGCTTGGTAGACACCAGCGCTGGTATCGATGGCCTCGCCTCCCTTACCGCCGGTGGCACCCTCTCACTCACAGGTAAGGCCCTAAACACGATTTCAGCTACGGCCAGTTCCGTTGGCAGTGGTTCCACGGCATGGGCAAACCTCACTGATTTGCAGCAAGGGATTGGCGCCACCTCGATCATTGGTAACGGCAGCACCAGCGCCATCACCGGTTTGGTGAGCCTTGCCAACGAAGCCTCTGCCACCACGGTGGATGGCGTTGCATCTGCCCTTGCCACAGCTGATGAGCTGGTGGGTGCCACCCTCGCCAGCGTGAACCTTGCTGGCACCGGCACGCTGATCGGTGAAGTGGATTTCGGCAGTGTGGGCCTGGCCAGCAGCACCGGCGGTAGTGCCACTGCCACCCTTGATGCCGATTTCGCCAAAGGCTTGATCAGCGACACTTCGATCACCATCGATAGCGATGGCAGCCTCAATGGTTTGGTGGTTGGCTCCCTTGATGCCTCTGCCACAGCTGTGGGCGGTGCTGCCTCTGCCTATGCCGGCGCTTCAGACATCACCTTGGGTGCCGATCTCACTTCTCTCACCATTGGTGGCGCTTCAGATCTCAGCTTTGGGGCCCAGGCAAACACCAGCTCCCTTGCCACCAGCGTTGGTTCTGATGCTATCGCCGAAGCCGGTTTGTCTTCTCAAATTCAGGCCTTGGTTTCCGGGGACATCGCTGGTTCTGCCGATGGCATCCTCAAGGCGCAAGCGATCACCAATCTCTCGGCTGAAGCCACCAGCCGCGATGGCAGCGCCACTGCCGCCGCCGGTAATGATGCCATTGCGGGTGTCAACCTCGCGACCCTCACGGGTATGAGTACTACTAGTGACACTGGGTTCGACGGCACCGCCAACATCACCGCCCTGGCCCAAGGTACGGCTAGTGCCCTTGCCAGCAGCGTTTCTGATGAGGCATCTGCCTTTGCTGGCTTGATTGCCACCGGCATCAACACCTTGGATCTCACCACCGGCTCCACCGCTGATATCACCACATCGGCGAAACTCACCGGTTCAGCCCTGGCTTCCAACGTTGGATCGCTTGATGTGGATGCAGGTTTGAGCTTTGCGGCCACTGGCCTCACCGGCTTCGATCTGGATGCCGGCGGCGATTCCACCCTCACCGCCTTGGGTTCTGCAATTGGTGATGCTACGGCCACTGGCGTGGGAGCTGATGCCACCGCCCAAGCAACCATGATTGCCTTGGGCTTCTCTGATGTAACAAGCCTCAAATCTGGTGGTCAGCTGGATGTGGTGGGTCTTGGCATCACCACATCAACAGTGGAAGCCAGCTCCACCGATGGCGCTGCTGCGGCCACCGGCATCTTCAGCGCCTTCGGTTTTGATGGGCTCGATGCCACCTCTGGCGTGGGTGGATTCAGCACCATCAAGGGCCAAGCCCAGCTCACCGGCACGGTGAGTGCCTCCAGCGTTGGCGGCACCAGCGATGCCACAGCCGGCACATCGGTCATTCCTCTGGATGTTCATGGTCTGAATGGCTTGGACCTTATTGGATCCGGTGGGGCCACGGTGTTGGGTACCGCCGCTGGGGTGTTCAACACCAGTGCCACCTCGGTTGATTTGGCAGCTACTGCCACCTCTTTCCAAGACCTCACTGGCATCAGCGACCTCACCGTCAACCTGGGTGGTTCTGCAACCATCACCGCCATCGTCACCGACACCAACTTCGTTGATGCCCATAGCGTGAACGGAGCGGCCACTGCCCTCAGTGGTATCAATGCCATCGCCCTCAACCTCGGTCACATCGAAACCGACTCATCCCTCACGCTGGTGGGTTCCACCACTCTTACCAGCCAGGTGAACGCCACCAACGTGGGCATCTGATTAGGCGATATCAGTTAAATAGTACGGGGTTGTCCCTGGGCTACGAAGGGGGAAGCTTTCCTGGCTTTCCCCTCATTTTCCGTTTAGATAGGCGCGTGTTGCCTTGATTCCTAGGCTTGAGCACCTTTTTGCTAGATGCAGCCCTTTTTGCCCACAATTCACTCTGAGGTCACCACCCCTGGCTCTTTGGATGCTATTGAGGCAATGGTTGGGGAAGCATCTTCTGACTTTTCGTCTTTATTAGTTGGCGCAAAGGTTGCCCAGGGGCTTGTGATGCGTGAGTTAACGCGCGTTTTATCTGAATCAGCGGATTTATTAATGTTGCTTGGCTCTGATCTTATTGATAACGCTGGGCAGCAATTAGATGATTTATTAAGCCTGGATAACGATTCTTTAATGAATGCACCGCCATTAATGGCTTAGATATTACCTTGCTCGTTTGCTGGTTGTATTTAGTCTTTTTGGCTCGATTCTGCCTGTCTTTCTCTTGACAAGCCCGATACAAAACTGCCCTTTGTGGATATTTAAGGAGTAGGCGTTGTTTTGCTGGTTGCGATTGATGAATTCTGTAAACAATTTGTGCGCTCAAATCCTGCTGCCATAGTTCAATCACTCCATGGTTTTACTGGCAACTGATCGATACTGAATTGGCAGCAGAAACCCAGCGCTGTTGCCGCTAGCAACTTTGGCTCGGCCAGCCAATACGGCCAGTACTGATGCTGAACACTTAGCACTGGTGGCGGATCGGGTAGCAGCAATCAAAAACCCAGTGCTGCAAAAGGAAATTGCCGGTGGCTGCCACCTGTTGGCAGGGCTAGGTTTTTCTCAAGAACTAATCAACGCGTATTTCACCATGGGAATTTTGGACGATTCGGTTACCTATCAAGCAGCTGTTGCGGAATACACCCGCCGAGGCCGACTAAAAGGTGAACGGCAAGAAGCTCAAGCGCTAGTGCTGCGCTTATTACCTCGCCGCTGCGGCCAACTAAGCCATGAACAGGAAGTAGCAGTGCGGGCACTACCACTTGAGAAATTAGAAGCACTGGCAGAGGGGGGGTTAGGGGCAAATACCAAGGATTTGCGCCACGATCTCTAGCACTTGCTCTAACTGCTGCGGCTGAATTAAGCCCATCGGATGGGGCTTGGCGTTGCGGGCTTTCCAGTCAAAAGATTTGATCTGATTA
>Ga0247843_1006324_pt1 | contig 15556 bp, 21 predicted proteins | sample LaCruzMarch2017__FD_192420 | JGI IMG/M metagenome (GOLD analysis project Ga0247843, IMG submission 192420) | Freshwater microbial communities from meromictic Lake La Cruz, Castile-La Mancha, Spain - LaCruzMarch2017_8m | ecosystem: Environmental > Aquatic > Freshwater > Lake | place: Spain... | reverse complement strand
GCCGCCCAGCTCCTTTCAGACGCCCTTGCACGGTCTCCAGCCGTGGCGTTGCTCGGACCGCGCCAGGTCGGGAAGACAACCTTGGCGAGCGCCATTGCCGCGGACGCCGCCGGGTCGGTCTATCTGGATCTGGAGCGGGCCGTCGATTTGGCCCGCCTCGCGGACGCCGACGCCTTTCTTGAACCGCTCGCTGGGCGCCTTGTCGTCATCGACGAGGTTCACCGCGCGCCGCGCCTCTTCGAGGAGCTGCGCGGCCTGATTGATCGTCGCCGTCGCGCGGGCCATCGCACCGGTCAATTCCTGCTCCTCGGATCGGCCTCTATGGACCTGCTGAAGCAGTCCTCCGAAACGCTGGCGGGACGGATCGCATTCGTGGACCTTGGCCCCGTTTCGATCGATGAGGCGCTGGCCTACGACCCGGCGAGCCTGGATGCGCTTTGGCTGCGCGGCGGGTTTCCAGACAGCCTCCTTGCGACTTCGGATCAAGCGAGCCTCAGATGGCGGGAAGATTTCATCCGCACCTATCTGGAGCGCGACCTCCAGCAATTCGCCGGCGGCGTGAACCCAATCATTGTGGGCCGGCTATGGACAATGCTGGCGCACGCCCAGGGCGGCCTCTTCAACGCCTCGCGTTTCGCACAGGCGCTCGATGTGTCGGCGCGCACCGTCGGCCGCTATCTCGACGCGCTCGAAGGGCTGCTCCTGGCGCGGACGCTGCGACCTTGGCGCACGAATGTGGGCAAGCGCGTCGTGGCGTCGCCCAAAATCTATCTTCGCGACAGCGGGATCGTCCATGCCCTGCTCAACGTCACAACCCGCGAGGACCTGTTCGGGCATCCCGTGGCCGGGGCCTCCTGGGAAGGGCTTGTGATCGAGGCGATCGTCCAGGCCGCACCCTATCGCGCGACGCCCTGGTTCTATCGCACCAGCGCCGGCGCCGAAATCGATCTGGTGCTCGAATTGGCCCCGGGACGGCTCGCCGCATTCGAGATCAAGCGGAGCGCCCCATCGGGAGCGCCGGCCGGCTTTCGCAATGCCTGCGACGACATCGAAGCGGCGCATCGGTTCATCGTGTTTCCCGGCCCCGGAGGATATCCCATGAGCGGCAGCGTGCGCGCCCTGGCGGCGGCGGACATCGCATCGACCGTGCGCGACTTGCGATAGGGAATGGAAGCGGAGAGAAAGTGCGGTAAGTCTCAAGATAACGCAGGCGCCGTGGAATTCTTCCACGGGCCTTTTCTGCACGTCGTTTTTTCCACCGTGGATACGCCTGTCGCGTGACGTGAAAAAAAAGGTGCGGTCGCGGGCCGCGTGCAAACGCTCGAAAGGCGAATGCGCGCGTGATTTCATCGCGTCCATGGCGACACGCGACGACATCTTCGAGGTGCGCATCGGACGAATGGGCCGTGCCTCCGAATTCGCCAGCGAATTCGGACAACTTGGGGGTCGGATTGGCCGAGCCAATCCGGGGGCGCCCATCCAGGGACCGATGCAGGGCGTGATCGGCCGCGCCAAGCGCGCAGGCTCCGGAGCAGCGAAGACGGCTAAATCATTCGGCCTGCGCGCCCACTTCCGAAAGGGCGGGGCAAAGCCCGCGCACGGCTTCTCAGGCTCGCAACGCCGCGTCGTCGTAAAGGCGCGGATCGTAGCGCATGGCGCCGGCAAGGCCGCGCCGCTCAAGACCCATGTGGCGTATCTCGCCCGCGAGGGCCGCGCCAACGCGCGCGGAGCGCCTTCGGAACTCGAACGCGCCGCGTCCCCCGAAGCGACGCCGGAGCTCTCGCGCCAGGTGGATTATCTGGCGCGCGATGGCGCCGAGGATCGCGGGCTCTACGTCTTCTATGACGGCGCGCGCGAAGGCGTTGACGCCAAGGCCATTAGGGCGAACTGGGCCAACGACACACGTCACTTCAGACTCATCATCAGCGCCGAGGATGGCGCGGCGTTGGGAGACATGAAGCCGTTTGTGCGCGAAGTGATGGGCGATCTGGAAACGAAGCTCGGCACGCGCCTCGAATGGGCGGCGGTCGATCACTGGGACACCGATAATCCCCACACCCATGTGCTGATCCGCGGCCGCCGCGCGGACGGGACGGACCTCGTGATCCCGCGCAAGATCATCTCCCACGGCATTCGCGAGCATGCCCAACAAGTGGCGACCCGCGTGCTGGGGCCGCGCCCGGCGCTCTCCCCTGACGTGTCGCGCGCGAAGGAGATTGCGTCTCAGGCGCTGACGCCGCTCGACCGCGAACTGATGAACCGGGCGCGGAACGGGTTGCTCGACGCGCCCGAGCATGGCCGCACCGACCTCATCGGTCGGCTGGAGCGGTTGGAAGTCTGGGGCCTTGCCGCGCGCCATGCCGATGGCCGCTGGGCGCTGACGGACGACCTCAAGACCAATCTCGAAGCCCTGGGCGAGCGCATCGAGATCAACCGCATGCTCGAGCGGGTCGAAGGACTGGCGCTTGCCGACTTCGATATTCTGGAAGCCGATCGCGGCGCGCCGGCCCCACCGCTTTGGCAGAGCCAAAGCGGCGACTTTGATATGCCAAGTCGACCAAGGTCGACTTAGGGGCGGCTGGTGCATGTCGGCCTAGTCGACGAGTTGTCCGAGCGCACCATAGCCGTCATCGAGGACGCGCATGGGTATCTGCGCTACGCGGGCTTCGAGCGCACCGAGGATCTTGCCGTGTTCGCGGGCGCCGCGCGCGGCGCCATCGTCGAGTTCGAGCCGCGCACGCCCACGCTCAAGCCTGCCGACCAGGCCGTGGCGCGCGTCGCGGCCGAGACCGGCGGGCTCTACTCCCCCGCCCACCACGCCGCGCTGGAGCCGCACGCCGATCCGGCCCTGATGGCGGCGAATGTGCGCCGGCTGGAGGCGATGCGGCGCGCCGGGTTTGTCGCGCGCAGGCCCGATGGCGTGTTCGAGATCGCTACGGACCACCAGAAGCGCGCGCTGAAATACGAAGCCAAGCGCCTCGCGCGCACCCCGGTCCAGGCGCGCATCACGAGCTATTGGACACTAGGCGAGCAGAAACAGGCGCTGGGCTTAACCCATCTCGACCGCGTGCTGGCGCGCGACGAGCCGATGCCAGAGGGGCCGGGTGGGACCCGATAGCTTCTGCACCCAGCCGAGGTTACGAAATGGGATCTTTGGCCCGAAGCGGTCGTTGGCGGGCTGTGTTGTTTTGCGGATTTGCAGGCGTAAGTTCGAGTCATGCCGAACATCATCCAAGTAACTCCCTTCATGCTCGTGCCCGACCTGCAAGCGGCTCTCGACTTCATGGTAGATGTTCTTGGCTTCGGGGTTGAATTTCGCTTGGGCGACTACGCCTATGTCAGCCGCGAGAATGCCGGATTGCGAATTATGGAGGCTGGTCCTGGCAACCCCTTCCAGCCTGGAAGCCGCCGCTTCGCATACTATTTCGATTGCCGGGACGTGGACGCTTTGTATTCGGAGCTAAAGCCCAAGCTCAGCGCTTTGCCTGTGCAGGACGTGCATGGCCCTGCGGACAAGCCCTATGGTCAGCGCGAACTGCTGGTCCTTGCCCCGGACGGCAATTTGATTGCGTTCGGGCAAGCTATCCATGGCGTCCCCAAAGACTGAGCGATGGTCTTGGGTTCGGGGCGCGTAATTTACGGTGTCTCCAATGTCGGCTCCCGGCGATCTGGCGCCGCTTCGCACATCGGGCGATCCGGCGGGCGTGATCTAAACTCGTCAGAACGCGTCACCGGGCCGCTGATCGCTTTGGGGTTTGCGACAGCGCCTGGCTTATCAAGCGGGGTGTGCCAGGGCCGTGAAGCCGATCGCGGTCCCGTGGTCCACCGCGAAATCCAGAATTCGCTCGTCGTAGGTCACGAGCGGGCAGCCAAGCTCGATCGCGGCGGCGATGAGCAGCCTGTCGGCCGGGTCGCGCTGCGGCAGAGCGGTCAGCGGATAAGCGCGGGTCGCCGCGGAGGCTGAAAGCGCGACCGCCTCTAAGCCCGGTCGAGCCAGAAATCGCGCCAGCCAGGCGTCCGGAGCCAAGTCAAGCTTGATACGCCCGACATCGGCCAGCAGCGCAATCTCCCAGGCGGTAATCGCACTGACGCACAATGCGTTTCCAGCCCGCCAATGCGCTTCCAGCATCAAACGCGTGGTGGGGCGCAGGGCGGCGTCCCCGGCATCGAGCCAGAGGACGATGTGGGTGTCGAGCAGCAGCCGCGTGGTCAATGCTCGAGTTCGCGCCCGGATTGCGCCTCCGGCTCGGCATCGAGGCTTGGCGCGGTCAGATCCACGCCTGGCTTCACCTTGACCGAACCAGGATGCGCGCCGAACAGCGCGCCATCGCGCGCGTCAGCCTCCAATAGCGCCCTCATGCCAAGCGCGACCACTTCGGTCTTATTGCCGCGCGTGAGCTTTTCGGCCGCTTCTTCGATCAGCGCGATGACATCTGGGCGGTTGATGGTGACGACGTGCGGCATCGGCTCCTCGATCATTATGGCCATAATGATACATGGTCCGATGCCGCACGCAACCTTGAAGAAGAGCTTCGGCTGGCGCGACAGCCCCTTGAACAAGGCGTCAATCACACGGCAAACCCAGAAATCCTTCTCGATCGCCTGCGCATTGGCGCCAAGCTAAACCGCCGCGGCCTCGAAAAGGTCGCGGCGGTCTTGCTCTTTGAAGTTATCGAACGTCCGATAGTTCGAATTCATGCCGCCAAGTTGATGCGATTCGCGACGATCCTCTGGGCCGGGGCGACCGCCCAGCCCGGAAGGCGCGCGAGACCCTTCGCCAGGTCGCGCGCCGCATCATCCGATTTCCGCGCATGAGCCCCCTCCCTGGAGGGGGACGACCATGCCGGAAGGACACGCGATCACCCCAACGGGGTGGCCGAACTCACTTCGGAATCGGTGGCCGACGTCAAAATGGAATGCCCGGCCGAACTCACTCTGGAATCGGCGGCCGAACTACTCCGGAATCCGCAGTCGACTTGCCGGACTGACGAGGTCCCGCGATCGCCACCACCCTTGTGTCCGTCAGGGCTTCTCGAATGGAGGCTTCGATAAATCTTGGAAACATGACGAGCCGGAAAAACGCGCGCGATACGACCGAAAAACGGGCTTAGGTCTGCCGAAAAACGCGCGCAAAGCAAGGGCCGCAAAGTGCCACGGACGGCAAGTCCAGTTCGAGTCGCCTTTGGGACTCGAACTTTCCCGTACCCAAAATGACATTTACTTTCGTTAATGTTGGTACAGAGGTTGGGTACCGACGCTGACCTTTTCCCAGAGCCTGTTCTCTGCAATATCAAGCACTTAAGGGCGACCAATCCTGGTTTCCTCTTCTTGAATTCCCCAAGAAGGCGAGTCGCTGATTTTGCAGCGCTTTTCCGTCAGGAGACTCGAACCTTCTGTACCGAAAATGGCAGGCGGCTTCTGTACCCTGCAGGCGCTGCTCAGCTCGGGCGCTTTCGCTTCGATTTGCGCGGCAACGGATCATACCAATCCTCGCGCTTCATGTCCCAAGTCGCCCAGTCCCAGCCGGTGTCGAAGTTCGATCGGTTGACGCCGAGATTTTCCTTCGCCCACGCGAAGAGCTCATCCGTCGTTGCGGGCTTGGGCGCGCCAGAGAGCATCAGCGTCTTCAGCCAATCCCTACACCGCGCCGCACGCTCCACCGCAGCGGCCGCGGAGACTTTTCGTATATCCTCTTCGTCCGCGCTCATCCACGCGTTCTCCCGGACAGAATTGTCGCGAGTTCTCGCAAACCTATGGCTTCAACGCCATTGCCCTTGGCGTATCGTTCGTGTCCGCCGTACATGATGAAGGCGCGCGATGGCTGCACGTCCTCCATCGCCGCGTGGAAACCCTTCTCGATCTTTGGCGCGCTTGATCGCTTGATTTCGATGGCCCAGCGCTCGCCGCCGGGCATGTCCAGTACGAGATCCAGTTCAGCGCCGGCGGACGTCCTGTAGAAGCTCGCATCCGTGCGCGGCGGCGCCACGCTGATGAGCGTTTCGATCACATGTCCTTCCCAGCTTCCGCCAGCGACTGGGTGACCGAGGACGTCATCAAGTGTGTCGAGGCGCAGCAGCGAATGGACCAAACCGCTATCGCGAACATAGGTCTTCGGCGACTTGGTGAGCCGCTTGCCTACATTGGCATGCAGCGGCTGCAACCGGCGCACCATCAGCAGGTCGACCATGAGGTCGAGATACTTCGCGACCGTCTTGCCATCGACGGCAAGCGCACGCGCAAGCTCCGCAGCGTTCAACAGGGCGCCCTGGCGATGAGCGAGCATGGTCCAGAAGCGGCGCAGAGTCGTCGCTGGAATGCGCGGACCAAGTTGAGGAATGTCTCGCTCCAGATAGGTGGCGATGAAGGCTTCACGCCAGCTGGCGCTCGCTTCGTCGGATCTGGCTAAGAGGCTGCGCGGAAAACCTCCACGCGCCCAGAGCGCTTCGGCCTGGGCGGACGAAACTTCCGTCACGTCGACTGGCCCAAGCTCCAAGTAGGCGATGCGTCCGGCAAGGCTTTCGCTGGACTGCTTCAGGAGTTCGATCGACGCCGAGCCAAGCAGCAGGAATTGTCCCGTTTCGCGCCCGGCGCGAATGTTGTCGTCGATAACACCCCTCAGAACCTGGAAGAGACCGGGGGCCCGCTGGACCTCGTCGATCACCACAAGGCGATCCGCGCGCGCTCTCAAGTACGCGCCGGCATCTTCGAGTTTGGCCTGATCGGCTGGGTTCTCGAGATCGAGGTAGTCAGGCCGCCTCGTCCCCCCACTCACCTCCTGCGCGATCGTTTGCGCCAACGTGGATTTGCCGACCTGGCGCGGCCCAAGGAGCCCTACAGCCGGGAACTCGGAGAGTCGTCGGAGGACCTGGGACGAAAGTCGGCGCGGAATCATCCTTGTAATTATGGACTAAAGGTCCGCGATTGCAAGGATGCAAGCGGGTCAATTCAGCGTCCAATTCGGAATAGCGCAGCATCCAATTCGGAATGGCGACAGCCGCCCGAACGAGGACTTGAACGTCTTCGCTCTCAGCCCCCATTCGTGATCAAACACCATCCAATTCGGTGCCTAGCGCTTCAAGACTCCCACGGATTGACAAGCGGGATCCCAAGCCCAGCGAAATCACCCACGTTGCGTGTCGCCAGCTCAAGCCCGTAGGCAAGCGCTACGCCGGCGATCTGAAGGTCCGCCAGCTTGTTGGGAATTTGGCGTAGGCCAAGCCCTTGGGCTCTTGCCTGGGCAAGCAGTCGGGCCGCCGCTTGGGCCGCCGCAGCATCAAAGGCGTACACTCGGCCGCCAAAGCGCCGGATTGCGCGCGCGATGGCGTTCGCCAGGGCATCCTTTCGCCGACCGTCCTCCAGCAGCCCCACCCCCGCCTCAAGCTCGAAGATCGTGATGCTCGAGATCGCCGCGTTGGCGTAATTTGCATTCAACCAGCTCACGACGATTGGCGAAGGCGCCGGCCTCAGCGCTTCCGAGATCACGTTCGTATCGAGCAGGATCATTCCAGATGCGCCGGTCGCACGGGCGCGGACCGGAGCAGGTCCAGTGCTTCATCGAGGTCGATGCCCGGCCTGGAGATCGCCACCAGCCAATCACCAAACGGCTCGGCGTCATCTGGACACACGGCCTCTTCGCGGGCCAGCTTGTCGAGCGTGTCGCGCAAGTCAGCCTCGAGGCTTTTGCCACGCCGCTCGGCCCGAAGCCGGAGCAGCTCCTTGGTCGCTTCATCGACCTTGCGGATCAGAATGTCGGCCAGGGGAACCTCCTTAGACAGCAAAGATATCATGATATCAACGCCCGCTCAAGAACTGGCGGACCGACGTTGCGCCAAACCTTGACCCGGTTCGGGTCCGCAGAGGCGATCCAGACCGGTCCCAAGTTTCCCGTTTCTTCCCGTTCGCCATTTGTGCTAAGATATACGGATGGCCGACGCAGGAATTGCGACCGAATCGAACAGGGATTTCCGCGCCCTCTACCGCCAAGCCTTCGAGGCTTTCGGCGCAGCCGCGCTGTGGAACAAGGCGCGCATCGAGAACCCTACCCCCGAGCACGCCCTCGTCATCGCCAAGGCCCTGCGGGTTGAAGGCGACAAGCGTGCACGCCAACTGGCTGAAGACATCGAACGGGCTGTCAGGGGCGCGCCCCGTGCCCCTGAGTAGTTTGCAAACTGAGGCGCTGCAGACTCTTGCCGGCGCCCGCGATCCCGAAAGCTACGTCGCCGGCTCGACGCCGCTGAACGTGTCGAGCGCGCGCTATTCCGCCGACATCGACATTTTCCACGATCGTGCGGATCGGATTGCGACACAGGCTGGGGCCGATGCGGCGTTGCTCGCGGGCGCAGGCTTTGAGGTGACTTGGCTGCGACAAACTGAGTTCATCCACTCGGCGACCATCGCCAAGGGCGGGGAGCAGACCAAACTTGAGTGGGTCGGCGACAGCGATTTCCGGCTGTTTCCGACGATCCGCGATCCACTGTTCGGCTATCGCCTGCACCCCATCGACCTCGCCATCAACAAGCTGTTCGCGGCCGCTGGACGCAGCGAACCGCGCGACATCTACGATCTCATGGTCATTCACGAGACGGTGGCGCCTTTGAGCGTCATTGTATGGGCGGGCGTGGAGAAGTCGCCCGGGTTCACCCCCGAGGGGCTCGTAGCCGAGGTCCGGCGCAATCTGATGCACCCCTTGAGCGCCTGGCAGGAAGTCGCCGCCGACGCGCCGCTCGATCCCAAAGACATCACCGACAAGGTGCGCTCAGCGCTCGCTGCGGCAGAGGCGTTTGCAGCCCGCATGCCCACCCACAAGATGGGAGCCCTATTTCTGGATCGAGATGGCCGGGTGGTCGAACCGGATCCGTCGCGTTTGTCCGATTATGTTGAGCACCGTGGCGAGAGGCGCGGTCACTGGCCTTCAAGCCACGAGATCGCCCAAGCCATGTTTGCGACGTTGTACGGTGAGCAATCCGGCTAGGTGTCGTTTCAGAGGGTGCAGCACAGCGCCAAACCTGCCTCTCCTGAGAAACACCCCATCCAATATCGCGTTGGCCGCGAGTTCGAGTCCGCTTTCGGACTCGAAGACGGCGCCCCTCCCGACTCACAACCATGGATTGACGACGTTGATTGGCAGTCCTGAGAAGTCGTCCACATTGCGTGTTGCGAGGCTGGCTCCGTTCGCCGCCGCGATTGCGGCAATCATCATGTCCGATGGCGAAGACCCGAGCCCCAGGCTCTCGCGCAGCGCTCGAAACTCGCCGGCGAGGCGACCGGCTTGTTCGTCAAGACCCAGCACGGGCAAAGCGGGCGGCCCCAGGATCAGCGCATCGAACCGTTCCATGAGTTCGGAACGGCGCTTGCCATCGGGCAGTCGGGCGAGACCGAACACAATCTCAGCGATGGTGACTGCGCTCGTCGCGAGGGAAGTCGCGCCCAAGTCGCCAAGCCAGGATCGCACCTTGGGATCGGGCGCCGGACGCATCAGCTCCGACACCACGTTCGTATCGAGCAATATCATTCGTCCGAGTCGAAAGCAGGCGGCGTTCGTTCAGCGGCGCGCGACGGGAGTGTGAGGTCGACCCCCTTTGCGCCGGCAAACAAGGCGCGCGATCGCGTCCACAGGTCGGCGGCGGTGGCGCCAGCCACCGTCGCACGAAGGATCGCACGCGCTTCCTCCTCCATGGAGCGCCCGTTCTGCGCCGCGCGCACACGCAAGCGCTCCTTGGTGTCCTCTTCGAGGTTTCGGATCGTCAGGCTGGCCATCTCGCTTCTCCAGCCCCAGCCACATACGCTGTGATTGCGTTGATTGCAATGCAATCAGAGTCCTCCTCTGCGGCGGGGAGTTCCGCTTCGAATCGTTTAAGACTCGAACTCCCCCCATCGGCGATACCTGCAGGGCCGACTGAGTGAAACTTTCCCGGTCGGGAAGTCTAGGCGCTCGACTTGACCTGGAAGGCTGAAAACTTCCCGATCGGTAAAACGCGCCGCCGGGCCGTCACGCCTCTCGGCGGGCCAGAAAACGGGCGCGACGCAGGGGCTGGAAAGAGCGTCGCAAACGTCGCAAGCGGTTCGACTCCGCATTTGGACTCGAACCGCGGCCACGTCGCACTCGAACTCGAGCATTCAGCAATTTACGATCGGCAATGGTTGTGCTACTGTAGCACAATGATAACGATGACCGTCCGGGACGCCAACCAGAACTTCTCCAAGATGCTCGCCGAAGTGGAGAAGGGAGAAACAGTCCTCATCACCAAGAATGGCAAGACGGTTGCAGAGTTGCGCCCCCGCTCTGACGATCCTCGCGACGATCCCGAATGGCGCGCCGCCTATGAGCGGATGGTGGCGCTGATGCGCGCGACGCCTGCAACTGGCTATCGCGTCGGGAAAATCACCGAAGACGATAAGTACGGCGATGCTCCACTGGGCGACGCGACGTGACGATGCGCGCGTGCCTGGACAGCAATATTCTCGTCTACGCAGAGCTGGAGCCGGAAACACCCAAAGGCATCAGGTCTCATCGCGCGATTGAAATGTCGGCGCTGCGCGGCGTGATTGCGGCGCAAGCGATGCTTGAGTTTGTCGCAGTCGTGCGGCGCCGAAGAATGCAAAGCCTTCAGAGCGCGCTCGCGAAAGTTGATGCGCTGTCGACGGTGTTTGAAGTCGCGCCGACCAACAACCTCGTTGCCAGCCGAGCGCTCGCCATGGTGCGCGATCATCAGTTCCAGGTCTGGGACGCAGTGATCTGGTCGGCATCGCGCGAGGCGGGCGCGACATTGTTTTTGTCGGAAGACCTGCAAAATGGGTTGATCCTCGACGGCATGCGTGTGGTGAATCCGTTCACTGTCAGCGAAGCCGATCTCGCGGCTTTGCTGAACGCATGACGTGACAGTGGCTGCAGCGCTCGTTCAAAAGGTCAGCCTATCGGAGATCACGCTTGGACTTCGACACCCTGATCAAGGAAGTCGCCAATGCCGACCGCGTGCCTGACGCGGCGCTTGCCGCGCTCGTACCCCACGCAGCCGAACTGACGCCGAAACTGGAGGCGCTCGCGCGGCGGCGCATTCAGGGAGACTGGCTGTTCCCTATCGAGGACAATCTGCTCTTCTACGGGCTCTTCGTCCTCGCCGCGGCGCGAGAACACCGCTTCTGGCCTACATGGATCGAGATGCTGACGGTGTCGGACGATAGTCTCGAGGGCTTGTTCGGCGACGGTGCAGTCATGTCCATCAGCGCCATCACGCTTGGCCTGATCGGCGATGACGCAGAGCCCGTCGCGGAACTCGCCGGCAGCGTCGAGATCGCCAGCGATGCGCGCGCGGGCCTCGTTGAGGCGCTGGCGCGGACCATGTGCGTGGGAAAATACTCGCGCGAGAAGTTTGTCGCGCTGATCGATCACCTCGCGACCCTTGAAGGAACTGACGACGATGACCGCTGCAAATGGTGCGTCGAAGAAGCGATCGTCCTTGGCGGCATTGGCGAGCGGTCCGAACTGCTCGACAGCCTTTGGCGCACGGAAGCCTTCTCTGTCTGGAATGACGCCGACAATGCCGAAGCGCGCGAACGACTGGCCGCCGCCATCGCCCACCCCATTGATCTGACCCGTTTCGACGAAGTCGGAATAGCGGCGCCAGAAGCGCCAGCCGATGCGCTACGTTGGCTCAAATCTATCCAGCAGCACGACAACGAGACAGGTGGCGTCGCCGGCTTGACGTGGCGCGAGCGCGAATGGCTTGGCGCCTTCCTGCAGAGCGCAGAGTCTCAAGACGAGACCATGAGCTTTGAAGAGCTTGATGGCTTTTTCCATGCTCTGGTTATCGGGCCGGACCTGGTGATGCCGTCCGAGTATCTGCGCGATATCTGGGGCGAGGGACCTGTGTTCGAGAGCCCAGCGCAGGTGGGCGAGGTCATGGGGCTCATCCAGCGGCACTGGAACGCGATCGCAGCGCGCACCGCTGCGCGTGCGCTGCCGGTGATGTGGCTTGAACCGTCTGACGAAGACCCGCCTGGAACCCGCTGGGCTTGCGGCTTTGCACGCGGCGTCGATCTGCGCGCGCAGTCCTGGGCCGCCATCGCCGAAGATGAGGGGGTCGCGCTGTCGCTTGAGTGCGTACTGGCATTGGAGTCCGGCACGCTTGCTTCCTGGGAGCGGGAAGAGTTCCTGCATATGCTCGGGGAGCACTTCACGACGATCGCGGAATTCTGGCGCGAACGGAGAAGACCGCGCGATGTCGCGCGGACGAAAAAGATCGGCCGCAACGAGCCGTGCCCCTGCGGCTCGGGCAAGAAGTGGAAGAAGTGTTGCGGCGCTGCGATGCCGCCGAACCTGCATTGAGCCAAAGTGCTCGAGAGCAGCGGAAGGAAAGCAACTGGCCTTAAACTCCTCCCTTAGGACGACTTGAATCGTTCCATCATCGCCGCTGCGATCTCGGGGCTCGAAGGCCAATGGCCACGACGGGCGCCCGTGTGAGGCGTGTAGGCATTGAGGCAATTCGGATCAGGCTGCACGACCTTGTCGCCGTCGAGAAAGAGCAGTCCGATCTTGTCCGTCGGCATCTGACGAACGAACGCATCGGCCGCGTCGAGGGCGGTGCGGAGCCTGGCCATCGTGGCGAACGGATCGATCGGCTACGAGCTGGCAAGGCGACGCCATTTCTCCGCCGGATAGCGCCCATTACAACTGATCTCGGCGATCATTCCCGCGGGCGTGAAGCTGGGCGTCTTCTCCACTGCTGCCCAGATGTCAGCGCCGATTGGGAGGGTTGTCTCACGAACAACGGTGCGCGCGCCCGAGGTCCGGAAGCATCCATCGGCCGCACATGTAATGGCCGCGACCAATTCGTCGCCAGAACCGTCCCTGCTAAGCATGATAAACAGAAACGGGCGCACTGCACGGAGGTCAGACCACAACCCGCTAGGTTGCACCCGCTCCGAGCACGGCGATCAGCCAGTCGCGCTTGGCCTCGACCTTGGCTTCTTGACTGCTCGTGGCCACAGTTATCATGCGGCCCTCCGGCGCCATGAGCTCCAGCCGGAAAGAGGTATCCCCATCACAGTCCTCCGTTCGCACGATCCGGAGGTGGTTTTTGCGAGGGGAAAACCGAGTTTCCCGCCGTTTCCAAGGCCAAATTTCCTGGGCGGTTACCCAACCGTCCTCGATGGTCAGCCGGGTAACGGGGGATCCGAAAGCGGCGACGGTAAACGCGAATCCGAAAGCCCATATCAACAGAATGAGGAGTACTCCGACCGGGGCAGGAAGGCCATCCGGCGGGCACCCGGACTTGATGACCCCAAGGGTGATCGCCGCCAGCCCGCTCATGGACATGATCATGAAGAGCCAACCGAGCAGGGGCGCGTTGTTGCTTATAGAAATGCGTCGGGTGGGCATTCCCCGACTTTCCTAGCTGGGGAATAAGGCATCTTTAATGGGCAAGGCTTTGTCAGTTCGCACGCGACCGCGCACCACAGGTGCACCCGATTGGACCACCCTCTCCCAAAGATCCCAGCGGACGATCGGCGGACCATGGCTGCGATCAGGCTTGACGACCATCAGTGGCCCAAAGCTGTTGACCCGTTGGATGGCGCCGGCCAGCGAGCGTTCGCCGTCAGGCTCTCAGCCACATGAGACTGAAGAACGCGCGAACTAGCGCGAAACGACGGTAGACGCGAGATACTGTCACTCCAGACGCAAGGCCTGCTATGCGAACCATCGACGCACTTCAAATCCCGACGCAGGCATTTCATGTCCACGTTTGAACGCTACCTCACGCTCTGGGTGGGGCTCTGCATCCTTGCCGGCGTCGCGCTTGGAGAGTTTTTCCCCGGCGTGTTCCAGGCCATCGGTTCAGCGGAAATCGCGAGGGTCAATGTGCCCGTGGCGATTCTGATCTGGCTCATGATCATACCGATGCTGGTGAAGATTGATTTCGCCGCCATGATGCGCGTCGGCGATCACTGGCGCGGAATCGGCGTCACGCTGTTCGCCAACTGGGCGGTGAAGCCCTTCACCATGGCCCTGCTTGGTTGGCTGTTTCTGGGCTGGCTGTTTCGCCCCCTGCTGCCCGAGGGCGAGATCGCAAGCTATATCGCGGGCCTCATACTGCTCGGCGCCGCGCCATGCACCGCCATGGTCTTCGTCTGGTCGAACCTCTCGCGCGGCGATCCGCCTTTCACCTTAAGCCAGGTCGCACTAAACGACGCCGTGATGGTTTTTGCGTTCGCGCCGATTGTTGCGCTGCTGCTCGGCGTTTCCGCAATCATAGTCCCTTGGGAGACGCTGCTTGTTTCGGTAGCGCTGTTTATCATCGTGCCGGTCATCGTCGCCCAAAGCCTTCGTATGGCGCTGCGCCGCGACAACGGCGCGCGGCTTGCCGCCCTCAGCGACGCCGTGCAGCCCGTCTCCATTGCCGCACTTCTGGCCACCGTCGTGCTGCTCTTTGCATTCCAGGGGCGCCAGATACTTGAACAACCGCTTGTAATTGCGCTGATCGCCGTGCCGATTTTCGTGCAGACGATCTTCATTTTCGGCCTCGCCTACTGGCTCAATCGAAGGCTTGGCGAGGCTCACTGCATCGCCGGGCCCTCGGCGCTGATCGGGGCGTCGAATTTCTTTGAGCTGGCTGTCGCCGTTGCAATCAGTCTTTTCGGGATAAACTCTGGCGCAGCGCTTGCGACCGTGGTCGGGGTCTTGATTGAGGTGCCCGTGATGCTTGCGCTGGTTGGCGTCGTGAACCGGAGCAAGAACTGGTACGAGCGCGGCGAGGCGGTACAGCGCACCCAAGAGCTCCGAAGGACTGCCGAGGAGGGGACCGGAGCATGAGGCGCATTGCGTCTTTCTGCGTCGCGCATGCCGCCCGAAGCCAGACGGCTGAAGGTCTCGCGCGCAACTCAGTCTCCACAGTGACGCGACCGGAGCGGCTTGTCGCATGACCATCGTGATCCACCACAACCCCGAGTGCGGCACCTCGCGCAATGTCGTCGAGATCGTGCGGGCCGCAGGCTACGAACCCGTCTTGATCGAATATCTCGAGGCCGGTTGGACACGCCCGCAACTGCAGGGCTTGTTCGCCGCCGCTGGTTTGACGGCGCGAACAGCGCTTCGCGAAAGCAAATCCCCTGCAGGAGAACTCGGCCTGCTGGATCCCGCCGTTTCCGACGACGCGCTACTGAACGCCATGATCGACCACCCGGTGCTCGTAAACCGTCCGATCGTGTGTACTTCGAGAGGGGTTCGGCTGTGCCGGCCGAGCGAGACTGTGCTTGACCTCCTCGATCGCCTGCCGCCCGGGCCGCTGTACAAGGAGGATGGCCAGTTGCTCATCGACGCGAACGGCGAGCGCAAGTTTCCCTAGACGGCGTTTTGGATACACGCCGGCCAGCAAGCGCTCACCGCGACGGCGCAATCTCGCGGATCACGACATTCCTCAATGCTGATCGAAATCTCGCAGCGCCCTCCGCGGCAGGAGGCTAGGAGCCTGTCCGCGTAACGCAAATTTGGGGCGTTTTCGAGCGGTTCAGGTGTGGGGCGACGAAAACGACGCCGTCCATCACGCCATCGCCCTGTAGA
>Ga0247843_1006315_pt1 | contig 15569 bp, 12 predicted proteins | sample LaCruzMarch2017__FD_192420 | JGI IMG/M metagenome (GOLD analysis project Ga0247843, IMG submission 192420) | Freshwater microbial communities from meromictic Lake La Cruz, Castile-La Mancha, Spain - LaCruzMarch2017_8m | ecosystem: Environmental > Aquatic > Freshwater > Lake | place: Spain... | reverse complement strand
CGCGACCTCGCCGCACGACGCAATCCCTCCTTGCCAACCACGCCCTCAATCCATCAGAAAACACCCGTCCGGGGTGGTGCACTTTGAAGTGATCACAGGTGGTGCATTTTGAAGTGATCGGTGACACCGCCGAAGAGGCTGTAGTTCTTGTTGAACGCATCAACCAACCGTCGCTCATCAAGTGGGGCGGTTGCGGCCAGCTTCAGGTCAAGGCCTTTGACGCCCAGGAAATTCATTCCGCCTGTCTCGCGCCGAGGCATCAGGTCGAAATTCGGGAGATCAAGCCCGGCGGTGGGTATCAGGACGACCGTTTTCCAAACATGATACCAACCCTCCGAACTTTGCTCGCTAACCCACATATCGAGAATCTCAAAAGGCCTGTTTCGATAGATTCCGAGAACATGATCCCGGTAACTGTCCGCCTTCCTGAAGATATCAAGAGTGCTCGCGCCTTCTGAGCCCACACCCCCGGTTTCGGCGTGGTAATCGTATCCATTTTCCTCGGCCCATCCGGCGTTGTCTTTCTGATGATTCATGGTTTGTTTTGCTGATTCTACTCGACAGCTTGAAAGGTTACCTGGCCAGGATCCGACGCCACCTCGACAAATACGGGCATCGTGCGCTGGTTGGCGACGATGTCCGCGTGGATCTGGTCTCTCATCGCCTGCGTAAGCTTCAACGTTCTTGGCTCGTTGACATAGATGTTTGTTAATGTGAGTCCCGTTAGTTCACCACCTCTCACAGATGAGTCCACGGATTCGCCGAAACTTGATCCGATTTCCGCGTTAGCCTCGTTCTGGTCTCGAGCGATGAAGTATTCCTGCGTCCGTCCCTCGTGGTTGTAGTTTTTACCAATACATGAACCTACAGCGAACACCCGGATCTCTCGCTGCTCTTCGGAGATGCGGAACTCATAATCCGCGCTTTCGACGTCCGGCTTAACCACTAGGGTATCGAGCACTTCGTTGTTGGCGTTGCATATGACTAGGGTCAGGCCAGTCGGTGCGATGCGTTTCATTTCCTCGGGCGAAATCGTCGTGGCCTCGGTGAGTGTCTTGCGTTGCTCTTCACTAAGCCCCTCGGGGAGTTCGATCAATGGCATTCCGGTGGCCCGTATTATTGGCAGCAGGGGCGAAAGATCAGTGACCTGCGTCCAACTGAGATTGAGCCGTTCGAGCGAGGTGACTCCGGCGAGAGCCGAGATGTCGGTGACCTGTGTATTGCTGAGGTCGAGATCACGCAGTTTTTTCGCATCCTTCATAAAGCCGATGTCAGAGACCGGAATTGAGCTCAAGTCGAGAACCTCCAGCTGCGCGAATGACGCCAGGGTATCGATGTTACGGATCGCGGAGCAGCCTGAGACATCGATTTCCTTGAGCCCTTTGGAATTGCGGAGGAAGTCAAGGCTTGTGACCTCGGTGCACATTGGCATCCTGAACGTCTCCAGTGTGGTCAGAGAGGCGAGATCCTTAAGATTCCTGTCGGTCGCTTGCTTGTTCGCGGTGATATCCAGCTCGCGGAGGTTCTTCAGGTGGAGCAGCGGCTTGTAGTCTTTGAAGGTGTGTTCACTTCCGAGGAGATTGAGACTTTCGATGGCATTGGTTTGTTCCAGAAAGTCCAAGGTATGGATATCGCAGTTTGGCAGGGAGAGCTCCTTGAGCTTGGGCAAACCTGCCAGCGCGTCGAGATTGATGAGTCGCTTGCCGTAAAAGGCGAGCCTATCCAATTCCTTCAGCCCCTCAATGGCGGCGATGTCGACGGGCGGGACTTTTGCCTCCTTGTCTCGTTTTGCGATCGCGGCGGCCTTCTGCTCCTCGTGGAACTTGGCGAACTCCCTGAACTTCTCATCACTCATGCGGCTGAAGACCATCTTGTGTTCCCCCATGCTCATGGTGAGCGCGTCGCCCTCGATGAAGGCGTTGCTTGCTCCGCCGTCGCCATCTGCGAACTCCAGAACCAAGGATTTTCCAGCACTGCCATGTTGCTTGATCGTGAAAGGACTTGGCGGGTTCTCGGCGAGATTTCCGGGCGGCCCGTGTATGGTCATTTTCCCGTCGCGGATCTCGAAGACCGACCTCTGAAAGAACGCTTCCTCAATGAAATCCAAACCGACGCCAGTTTTTTTGGACTGCTCGCGGGTCTTTTCGATGTCGGTCTGCCAGTAGCCGGTCAATTGGCCTTCCAGAACTTCACGCAGGATTGCTGCAAGGGATTCCGCATCAGCCAATCTTTGTTCCGCCAAGCTCTCGGCCTCTACTGCGCGTTTCATGCCGGCAGTGGCGCGCGCCGCCTGCCAGGCGGTGGTGGTGATCCCGGCAAGGAGCAAGGCCAGCATCGCCGCCGCGGTGCCCAGTGCCACTTTGTGACGGCGGGCGAATTTGCCGAAGAGATAGACCGCTCTGGGAGCGGCGGCTTGGACCGGCTCGTTGGCAAGGTAACGGCCGATGTCCGCTGCAAAGGAACTTGCTGACTCGTAGCGGCGGGAACGGTCTTTCTCGATCGCCTTCATCACGATCCAATCCAGCTCGCCCTTAAGCGTGCTGGCGGGGACGGGTGATTTGCGCATGGCGGCCGCACCGTTTTGTGTCTGCATCTGGCTGATGCGGGTGCTGGGAGTGAGCGGTTCCTGTTCACGGATGATCCGGAGCATCTCGTCGTGAGCCACGGAGAGAAGCGTTTGCTGATCGAAAGGCGGCGCTCCCGCCAGCAGTTCGTAAAGCAGAACCCCGAGGCTGTAGATGTCGGAGCGGGTGTCCACGTCGTGCGCACTCATGGCGGCTTGCTCGGGGCTCATGTAAACGGGGGTGCCGAGGAACTGGCCGAAGCGTGTGAAGAGGGTTTTCTCAACGAGCTTGCTTTGCGTGGCCTTGGCAATGCCGAAGTCGATGATCTTCACCAGCGGCTTGTCGTCGGCGAGGGTAACCATCACGTTTGAAGGCTTGAGATCGCGGTGGATCACTCCTTTCTGGTGGGCGTGCTGTACGGCGGAGCAGACATCACGGAACAGCTCCAGGCGTTGGCGGGCATCGAGTTGGCGTTGATCGCAAAAATCGGTGATGGGAATGCCTTTCACCAACTCCATCGTGAAATAGGGCCTCCCACTGGAGGTGGCACCGGCTTCTAGTACCTTGGCGATGTTCGGGTGGTTCATCATGGCCAGGGCCTGGCGCTCGGCCTCGAAGCGGGCGAGGACTTGTTTGGTATCCATGCCCGCCTTGATCACCTTGAGCGCGACCATGCGCTTCACCGGTTCCATCTGCTCGGCCATCCAGACCATGCCGAAGCCGCCTTCACCGATCTGCTGGCGGAGGATGAAATTGCCCACCCGCTCGCCCTCCACTTCGGTGTAAGGTGTTTCGAATCGGGAGGCGAGCACGGTGGCGCCTTCGCCATTGGAGAAGAAGCCGTCTGCCTTCTCGGAGTCGGCCAGCATGCTCCGGACCTCCGATTCCAGTGCAGGATCCCCGGCGCAGGCTTCGGCAAGGAAAGAGTCACGGGCGTCGCCCTCCAGATCCAAGGCGCGGATGAAAATGTTGCGGCTGTTGGCGTCTTCTTTTTTCATGCTATATCAAAACATGCGCAATGGCTTGCGGAAAACCGACACACGCAAGGGATATTTCTCCAGTCAATCCTCACTGGCCTCATTCAGCTCGCGATAGAGCCAAAGCTTGGCAAGTTTCCAATGCCGCTCGACCGTTCGCTCGCTGACATCCAGCAGGGTGGCGATGTCTTCGTTTCCGAGGCCTGAGAAAAAGCGCAGTTTCACGATCTGGGCATCCATGGGGAATTCCACTTCGAGCCGGTCGAGCGCCTCATGCACATCGAGAAGCCGGTCGTCATCCATCGGCGCGGCCACCGGCAGCTCATCGTCGAGGGGAACGACCTCCTCACCTCCGCCGCGCTTTGCCGCCAGCCTTCGCCGTGCCGCATCGACGAGGATGCGGCGCATTGCCTCGGAGGCCGCGGCGTAGAACTGCTTGCGGTCGCGCCATTGCTCCGGGGCGGACTTTTCCAGCCTCAGCCATGCTTCGTGAAGCAAGCCGCAAGTGTCGAGCGTGCCGCCCTTCCGTTCCCCCGCCATTTTCGAGCGCGCGATGCGGCGCAACTCCGCATACAAACCCGTGAACACCTCGTTGTCGCGGGTTGGGTCGGAGTTGTTCAGCCACAGGGTGTAATCAGGCATTTTCTCGTTTTTCAGGGTTTCTCCGTAGCCCGGACTTATTTGCCAAAGTCCTGAAAGATCTCTGGCCCGGCGTCCACACGATTTTCAAACTCCTCCTTGCTCATCCGGGTGAGAATCATACTGCCATTTTCCCCATGGTCCAAAGCCATCTGTTTCTCGTCGAACCTGACTTTCCCTTCCTTGCCGTCGATGCTCAAGGTCAGCGTCTTCGCGGCATTGTCCACTGCGGTGACCTTGTATTCGCTGGGGGATGCGTCGGTTTGCATCCCCTTAGGGGGGTGGATGATCATCTTGTCCTTTTGGAACTCAAAAACCGTCTTGCCCATAACGAGCTTGGTCATCGAATCCATCTCGGGATTCTCCTTCTCCGCCAGCGCGAGGGTCTTCTCCATATCGGGCTTCCAGTAGCCCTGCAATCGGCTTTCGAGGTCGCCATCCTGTGCATCGTTACCCTCCAAAGCCGAAGGATCGATGGATGACCCTGCTACCGCAACCGCCCCGAGTGTGGTGACTAACGGGGCGAGCAAAAGGAAAGCGGGTGCAACAATCAAGCTTACCAGCAATATGGAAACGCCTTGTAGCTTGCTGCCCTTTCTGAGTGTCAGAATCCCCATAATCAATGTGGCGAGGAGGACAGGAAACGCAATCAACCAAGTCAGGAACCCGAATCCCGGTATCAGCGCAACCAGGCAAATCGCTCCAATCATGATCCAACTGGCCAGAATCAGCTTCTTCGGATCGGAAGGGGTCTTCTGGGGGACGGCTTGTTGCTGTGGCGGTTGCGGTTGCGGTTGCGCAATCTGTGAGGTCTGAACGGGTTGTGCCACAGGCATTCCCAACATCTCCGAAACGGGCCGCCAATCGTCCGCGCCCTCAACCCATCCCAGAGTCGAAGGTTCGATTCTGCCTTCATCCAGGTAGCGCCTGATCTTCTCCTCGGTGAACGGTCCGACCTGTTCGTTGTTGTGATATACATATATGTGGTCCATGGTATTGAATGTCTGGTTAGTGCGATGGGGGATGTGTTGTGGAAAAAAGGGGATCGGCGTAGTATGGGCTATTTCATTTCCGCTTCGAAGGAGTCGGCCAGGTCAACGATCCATGCGGTGGAATATTTCTTCATGACAATCACACACGCGCGGAAATGCTGGAAGAACCGACATCGCAGCGAAACTTTTCTTGGCTCTTTGAGTCAGTCACGGGGACCCGATTCGCATCGTTCGCCAATCGACTTAAGTGCCTGGCATGCCCACACGCGTCGCACCCGCCCTCGATCTGAACATGTAAAACATCACTAACAAGCCGATAACGAGTGCCATCAACCCCAATGCCATCCCCAGCCAGGACAACCCGATTCCCTTGATCAACACGCTCTGATTGGGAGTCTTCGGATCGTAATACACCTGCACTTCCTTTCCAGACGCGAAGAGTGACTGCTCCTCCATAGCCGATGCCCGGGAATCGTGGGACTCATTGCCATATCGTAGCCTGTCACCCTCAAACCTCTGACCCTCGACTTCGTAGGAGTATCGGACATCGACCGTGTAGTCCCGGTCCCTGTCGGAACTACGACTTCTACGACGCCCGGAAGAACCGTCGACTTTCTTTTCGACGATTTTCGATTCGACGATTCTTCCCGCTGCTGCTGGCCAGTCATTCGTCTTCAGGCCCTGCCGCAACTCGAATCCCCCGATCATCACGAAGAGGAGGCCCAGAAGGGTGAAGCTTCCGCCAAAAATCCATCCGACTACTGTTTGCAGTTGGCCTGAAGAGTGTCTGTTCATGCGGATCTTGATTGGACAGGCTATTTGACCTCCGCTTCAAAGCTGCCGACGACGAAGCTTCCAGCCTCGTCCGGCAGGCGAAGATGGATCTTGCCGGGGATTTTGCCATTCTTAGCGGTGCCAAATTCGAGTCTCATGGCGAATCCCCGATTGGTGGTGGAGGTGCTGATCGATCCTGGCTCTTTCGAGTATGCCAGTTGGATGCCAAAGCCAGTGTCCTTCTGATCCGGTTTCACCGTGAATGTTTTCCCGGCGTAATTGCCGGCATTCTCCCCCCGGAATGTGATCTCGAACTCCTCCAGGTGGGTGGCGAAACCTTCGCCCTGCCGCAACACCAGGCTGCCATCCTCGAACTTGGCCATCTCGATCTTGAATTCCTTGCCACGGACCTTGCCTGCGGCAGGCTTGTCGGGAATCGGTTGAGCGGAGATGTCTTCAAGCTTCTCCGCCGCCGGGGCTTCTCCGCCGTCTTCCTTCAGGACCTCCGCTCCGGCGGTCTTGCGTTTCTCAAAGTCCTCCTTGCTCATTGGGTTGAAGACCATCCAGCCCTGTTCCTCGTTTTTCATGGCCATCTGTTCCTTGTCGAACCGGATCTTCGCTTCCTTGCCTCCGATCCTGAGCGTCAGGGCCTTCGCGGCCTTGTCCTCCGCAATGACCTTGTATTCAAGAGGCGGGGGGCCTCCGGCTAACTTCCCTCCTGCGGGTGGATGGATGGTCATTTTGTCGTTTTGGAACTCAAAGACCATCCTGCCCATCAAGACCTGCGCCATTGGATTTTCCTCGGGATTCTCGTCGCGACCTTCTTTCTTTGCGAGCGCGAGGGTTTTTTCCATATCGGGCCGCCAGTAACCCTGCAATTGGGTTGCGAGGTCGGCGGCATGGGTGTGAAGCACCGCCGAGGCGGCAACGATCAGTGTGACAAGATGCTTTTTCATTACGAATACACACGCGCAGGACCGGCGGAGAAACCGACACCGCCGTCAATTTTTTTCCAAATTCCGCGCCGCCGGGCTTCGTTACGGGGGAATTTGGAGCGAGCGCAGGAAAGTAGCTCCCGCCCTCTGGACTGGGCGCGCCCCAGGTGTTCAATCCGGACGCACCATGGCGCGCCGCGTGATGGTCCCGCTGGCCTGGGCACTCGGGATACGGCGATCCACAATAGCCGGCAAAAGGCCGGCCTCGTGGATCTCCCTGTCCGAGAGGCCCGCCGTCTTGAACAACTCCAGGGCCTCCGTGTCGTTGACGGCCGCGCGGTTCTGCGCCATGGTCAGTAGGGTCTGGTGCCGCAGGGCTTCATCCGGAATAGTTTGAGCCCAGGCGATGGCGGCGGCGGGATCCATCCCGACGGTGGCCGTGGCATAGCTAGCGGTGACTTCCGGCGCGGCCTCGCCACGACGGCGGGCCTCCAGCAGCCAGGAGCCGGCGGCTTCAGGATCACTTGCGGCCCAGGACGACACGACGTTGGCCCGGGCCTTCGTCTTGTTCTCTGCTGCCACCTTGTCCAGGGAGTCCAGCCAATCCATGGCTTGCCGAGAATCGTCGCCGGCCACATGGCTGGCGAGATGCGCCACGGCGGATGAGTCCAGTTCACTCTGGAACCGGGTGGCCAGTTCCACGGCCTCCTTCGTGCGGTGTTCGTAGACGATATGGCCGAGAATGGCGCTGCGGATTTCCTGGTGCGACTCATCCGCGGGCAGTTGGGCGAGCAGGGTCTCCGCTTTGCCGTGTGCATCGGCATCATTCCAGCCGCCTGCGATCCATTCGGCAGCCGGAACGGGCCTCACATGGCCCGCCACCGTCTGCGCCACCAGATAGTCGCGTGCCGCGTCCTCGTTCGTGACCCGCATGCAATCGGAAACCGCTTTGAAGAGATCCTCCGCGAAGTAGGGCTCGTCTTTGCGCCTGTGACAGCTCCTGGTAACATGATCTTTCAGCCACGCCTGGGCACCCGCCACATCGCGTGAGGCCCAGCCAGTGAGGGCCGCCTCCCGATTCTTCCAGCGGGCGGCGGAGTTTTCCGATACGGAATCCAAGTAGGCAAGGGCGGCCTCTCCATCGATGCCACCCCAGCCGAGGAAGAAGTGTCTCCACTCGTCGTCGCTCAATGCGTTGCGGTTGCGCATGTCCTCCAGCGACTCCGCCGCCGCCCGCGCGCTTTCGGGAGTCATGTTGCTCACGAAGGTGTAGAAGCGACCCGCCCGGCGCACGGGGTCCGGATCTTCCAAAACGGACCTCCATTGGATTTCCCCGGTCACGCTCTCCTGCGCAGCCGGATTGTCTGCCTTTGCGACGCGAATCGGTCCGCGGCGATCCGACTTTGCCAGCTCCCCGGCAGCGGGCTGCCGGGCGGTCGGGGATTGCGCGGCGATCCGGGCGCGGAGCGAGGCGTTTTCTTTCCACAGCAAACCGAGAGACACGGCGGCCACGAGCAGCGCGACGGGAAAAGCGATGGTCTTGGTTTTCATCGGAACACGGGTTCAGAAGCGGGTCCAACCGAACGCCACCTTGCTTCAGACACGGCGACCGGGAAGTTCTTGGAGTTTTCTTGCGAAAAAATCAGCAAAGAAGCTCCCCTTTTCCCTCCTTTCCGGTCCGGCTCGGCCACGCGTCGCGCAGCAAAAATTCCCGCAACGTCAATTCCATGACCGCCCCGCCAGAAGCGGATTCCTGGAGGCCACTGGACGCGGTTGTCACAAGCTCCGCCTTGCAGTAGCTTCGCGGGGATGACGCTCGATGCATCGAAGTTCACCGGCCTCGCGCGCTTTCACACCACCCGGTGGTCGGTGGTGGTCCGCGCGCAAAGCCCGGCCACGGCAGAGGCCGACGAATCGCTCGAATCGCTGTGCCGCCAGTATTGGCCGCCGCTCTATGCCTACGTCCGGGGCCGTGGCCATCCGCCGCACGACGCCCAGGACCTCACCCAGCAGTTCTTCGCCCGCCTGTTGGAAAAGAACTGGCTGGCTCCTGCCGACCGCAGCCAGGGCAAGCTCCGGTCGTTTCTGCTCACCGCCATGAAGCGCTTTCTGGCCAACGAGCAGGACCGCTCCCGGGCGGCAAAACGAGGCGGCCACTACGCCATCACCAGCATCGACTCCGAAGAGGGCGAACAGTTGCTGGCATCCGCCGCCACCTTGCCGGAAGTACCGGCCTTCGACCGCACCTGGGCACTCTCCGTGCTGAAAGCCACACTCCGCCGCCTCCGCGCGGAATACGAGCAAGCGGACAAAACGCGCGAGTATGAACGGATCAAGCCCGCCCTGACATCATCGCGCGGGGAGATCGACTACGACGCGATCGCCGCCGACCTGCTCGTTCTTCCCGCCTCCGCCCGCAGCATGGTCCACCGCCTGCGGAAGCGCTTCCGCGAACTGTTCCGCGAGGAAGTGGCGGGCACCGTGGCCTCGCCTGAGGAAGTCGACGACGAAATGCGGGCTCTGATCGCCGCGCTGGGACACTCGTGAAGGAAGATCCTGCCAACCTCAACTGTCCGCGTTGCAATGCACCACTCACAGGCGGCGTTGTCGATGGCCTTTGCGCCCGCTGCCTCGGCGCGCTCCACTTCGACGCGCTCACCACCGTGGACGAGGCCGGCACGCTGCCCGCTTCAGCGCCGCCCACCGCCGAAGAACTCGCCCCGTTCTTTCCGCAGTTCGAGATCCAATCGCTCCTCGGCCGGGGTGGCATGGGCGTGGTCTATCAGGCCCGCCAGAAATCCCTCGATCGCCGGGTGGCCCTCAAGCTGCTGGCTCCCGAACGGGCGGCCGATCCGGCCTTCGCGCTGCGCTTCGCCAGTGAGGCCCGCACCCTGGCGGCGCTGGGCCATCCGAACATCGTCGGCGTCCACGACTTCGGCGAGGCCGGCGGTTATTTCTACCTGCTCATGGAACATGTGGATGGCGAGAACCTTCGCCATCTCCTCAACACGAAGCGCCTCACCCGGGCCGAGGCCCTCGCCATCATCCTGCCGGTTTGCACCGCGCTCCAGTTCGCCCACGAGCGCGGCATCGTCCACCGGGACATCAAGCCGGAAAACCTCCTCATCGACCGCTCCGGCACCGTGAAGATCGCGGACTTCGGCATCGCCCGCATGATGACCGGAGCGGAGGCCGCCGGAACTGCAACACGCCCGGCGGAGCCCCGATCCGCTGCATCCACCCTGGCCTCCGGCACGCCCGACTACGCGGCACCGGAACAATGGTCCTCCAACGCCACCGACCATCGTGCCGACATCTACTCGCTCGGCGTCGTGCTTCACGAAATGCTCACGGGCGAACGGCCCGGAAGCGGAATCGCTCCGTCCCGCCAGGCGCAGCTCGACGAGCCCCTCGACGCGATCCTGCGGCAGGCGCTGGCAGAAAACCCGCGCCAGAGGTTCGACACCGTGGCGGATTTCCGCAGCCGCCTCGAACAGGTGCACGATCCCTTGCCGCGCCCCCGCCGCGAGCGCCGCCGCGCCCTTCGACGGATCGCGGCCGCAGCAGCCCTCGCCGCTCTCGCTCTTGGGATCGCGATCTACACCGCTCCGTGGCTGCTTCCGTCGAGGGAAGACGCGGTGGAAAGCTCGTTTGATGTGACGCGGAAAGTCTCCAAGGCGGCCTCCATCCTGCCATCGCGGCCGGAGGGAGGCACCGGTGACCGCCAGCAACTCGAGGAAAACCGGACCGCCCTGATGGAGGCGCGCCGCCAGGCCTTGTTGAAAACACCCGACGGCGGATCGCCGCCTGCCGATCTGGCAGCGGAGATCGCCCGGCTTGAAGCCCGCGACCGGGAACTACGAGAACGGATCCGCAGCAGCGGCTCCCCGCGGATTGAGCAGCCGTGAAACATTACCGGCACGCTGGTTCCCGCCCCGCCCGGACCCTGCGGAAAAAAATCCGAAATTTCGCCACATCCTGCCACAAACGCCGGCGGATCCTTAAACCATGGATGAGGAAAGTGCCGCCGGATGAGCCGGGGGCAGCAATCCACAACAACGCAACCCACCAAATCAGAAAGCTCATCCCATGAAATCAAGCTCCCTCATCCTCCTCTCCGCCCTCCTGCATTCGGTCGCAGGCTTCACGGCAGCCACCGCCCAGGAAGAGCCGCAACCGTCTCCCGCCGCGGAGGCTGCCGCTGTCAAACGCACGCTGAGCAAGGAAGAGATGACACGTCTCGAAAAGGCGGTGGCCGACAGCGATCTGGTGGCGGCGCTCAATCTCGGCCCCGCCCGCTTCACGGGGGCCGTGCACGTGCATGAGGCGAAGATCATCAGATTATACAAGGGCCAGCCCAAGACATCCTCCGTCTTTGCCATGATCCACCGGACCAGGACGGCCCCGCCTCCCGCAGCTCAACAGCCCGTGAATCCCTTGCCCGGGATCGCCCCCGGCGACTACGTCGTGATCCTTGAGCGCCATGAAGTCATCAGCTCGTTTCCAAGGCCCGCAGCCGAAAAGACCTACAACTACTTCATCAAGCACGACGAACTCTCGCACTTCGCCTGGGAGAGGGATTCACCCGAAGCCGCCTACCTGCGGGAACTGCTGACCCGGAAATCTCCGTAACCTTTCCCTCACGATCCCTCGGACCCCCGCGCCACCCGCGCCATGATCCCCGCAGCCCCCCCTGCGACTCCAAGGAATCACCCGCCTTCCGAGCTCATCGTCCAAGACCAAACTCACTCGCGAAGGCTTCCGCTTCCTCGCTGTCCTCCGGCATGCCTTGATAAATGGCCGACAGCACCTTGGTCCGGTCGGGGCCTTGCGGGAGAGTCTCGATCCATTTCATGGCGCTCTCGGGGTCGTAGGGATAGGCCTTGGCGGCGTAGGCACCTGCGACTGCCGCCCTCTCGGGACTTGCGGGGGAGCTGTTGAGCCACTGGCCGACGGCTTGGTAGTCTTTCTCCGTCCAACGGGTGGCGAGTTCGAAGGCTCGTTCCCTCGAGACCTCGACAGGCATCCCGGTCTTTGCAAGCCAGTCGAGCCATTGGCCAGTCTCGCTCACCCGCACGTTGTTCTGCATGTTCCTGGTGGCGGCGACAAGTTCCTCGCTCGACAGGTTCGCGGACGCGATGAAATCGGACAACTCAACAAACGAACCCCTTGCGTCGGGACGTCCGAAGACGAGATCGCTCAGCTGGCCTTTCACGAGTTCCTCCTGTTCCGGGGTCTTGGCAAAAGATCTCATTTCTTCGAGCAACTCGGCTCGCATTGAGGGGCGATCCGTACCAAATCGTGTCGAAATCCCGATGTATTTGGCTTGAAACTCCGGCGGCGCCTCGGAGAGGCACTGGAACACGGTGGGGAGGTCGGGATTCTCACCGCTATAGTAGTAGACAAGATATTCAAACGGATCGTAAATCCCTTCAACCCCGATGCCAAACTGCTTGGGCGCCTGGCCCATCATTCGGGCCATTTCGATCGGGTGGTTCCAAATAAAGACCTTCTGAATGAAGTTATTGAGCGCCTGCCTGAGTTGCAGATTCAGGTCCGGGTTGCTGTTAAACTCGTCCATGAAGAGCTCGATCTCTTCCGGGGTGAGTGTGCCCAATCGGCTTTTCAAATCCTCTTCAATTCTCAATCGTTCTTCCGCGGATGCAGCGGCGGGATCCTCAGGAGCCACGCGATACAGCGAAAAGAAATCACGAGCGAGGGCTTCTACTTTTGCCTGCCTCGCGCGTTCTGCCTTGGTCCGCTCCACGCGGACCGGCGACCGGGGATCCATGCCTGAAACGGATGCAATCTGTCTCAGGAGCTTGTCATTCGCTTCCTCCTCGCGGGAAATCTGCTGCTTCTCCCGCCAAGCTAGAAGGGCGGAAGCGAGCAAAATGAGGGCGGAAACGACGAGGGAGCGTTTCATCGATCAATTCAGTTTCTGCAGCAACTCGTTGCGCAGTGCGGCATCCGAGATCTTCGCCGCCAAACCTCGCGCCCTGTCTTTTGGAAAAGTGTTACTCCCGTTCGCGCTGCCCTCGATCAAGGGGACCAGGAGTTGGTCGCCCGCACCTGCTTCAAGGTAGTCAAGAGCGGTCTTCTCGACAAAATCATGAGACTCAGGGTCATTCGACTTCTTGACGAAAGCTTGAAGGGCTACACCCGTCGCTTGATCGGCGGAGGAAGGGTCGACCGCCTGAACCCATTCGCGATTTGCATCGAATTCATCGCGACGCGGGTCGCCGCCACCATTGACTCTCATGGCGCGATATTCGGCAAATTCCGAGAACTGATCCGCCAACAGGGCGGTGCGCTCTTCCGGAGTGACCGCAAAGCTCTCCAGGATTCCTTTGGCCTTTTCCGGATCGCTATCGTATTCACTTCTGAAATGATACTCGAAAACACTCGTTTTCCTTAGGAGGGCCATATACTCCGCCGCGGGCATCGTTTTTCGAAGCAAATCGACCAACGGTTGCCTCTTCTCCTTGGGAACCACATCCACGTAATCCGCGAAGCGTCCGCGCAAGCCCGGCGGAAGATTGTTCATGATCTGCTCGGAAGCAGATGAATCGGAATCGATCAAGGACATGATGAACGCCGATTCAAAGGGAACCCTGGCGGGAGAGTTTCCATCAAGGGCCTTATCAAAGGTTCCCGCAGCGACTTGGCTCTCATACCAATTCGTGGCCGCGTCGGGATCCCTGGCAAGCCACTTGTCGAACGATCCATAACCGCCGAGGACAACCCCGCCATCCTTGTTTCTTTCGAGGTATTGGCTAAAGGCGAACCCGGGATTTTTCTTTTCGAGTTCACCCAGCATCAGCGATTCAAGTTCATTGCGAAACGGGGCATGAACCGGGAGAGCCGCCATGTCCATATAGGCTCTCGTGAGTTCCTCTCCATTCAGTTCGGATGCCAGCGTTTCGAGCCTTTTCCAAGCCGCTGTGTATCGATATCCGGTTGCCGGTTCATCATTGTTCGAAAGAACGAGTCTTGTCCAATCCCGGGAGGTAGCCACCCAGTCGCCCGAGGGATTGTCGACGTTGGCCGTTGCTTTTGTCTCACGCTTCGGTCTGGCACCCGCCGCGACCCTCGTCCTGTCGCTCTTGGACCCGGCATCACTACGATTCTCCCGGGAGAAAGAAGACTTACCCGGGCTAGCGAGCCTCTCCCGAAGCAGGGCATTGTCCTGCCCCACGGCACTTCTCTCGGCCCGCAAGCTGGTGAGCCATGCCGCCGCGATGACCAGCGCAACGACTGGCGGCACGCAATGAATGACTTTCATGACTCGTTAATTCTCTGGGGGCAATCACCGTCAGTAAAGGGTTCGCCCATGCCCTTATCCCGGATTCAAAAAACTCGTCAAAGCAGGAACTACGCCTGGATTGGCGAGCCCGGATCGCCGGAAACCATGGATTGGCCTGTAACTCGAGTTTCTTGACCCTATTGGCCGCCACCCCACATTTTTTGGCCCTCCGCCAGATTTGCTGACGTGAAAGAGGGGTGACACATCCGGGAACGGCCTTGGGCTGGGTGTGTGAAGACCTTCAACCTCAAAGCCTTGTTCGAGTTCGCCGGATGTGTCGTGGAGAAGATTCTCGTCGAGACGATCGGAGTGCAAGTCTCGATGCGGCGTGATCGGCGAACCAAGCCGCATTGCCCCCATTGCCAGGTAGCCCTCAAGGAGGTCCGCGAGGGAGAGATCGCTGTCTATGATCTGCCGCTTGCCGATAGGTCGGCGGTGTGGGTCAAGCTGCCGGTTGTTCAAGGCCGTTGCCCGAAGTGCTGGGAACTGTGCACGCCGCGGCCGCCCGAGGTTCACCCGACCCGCAACGCCACCTGGCGATTGATGCGCACGGTGGCCGCGTGGGCGTCGGTGTGCCCTGCGAGCAATGTCGCGGCCATGTTCGAGATCGGTGAGTCCACCGTGCGCCGCTACGAGACCGACGTGCTCGAAGCCGAACTTCCCGAGCCGGATCTGGACAACCTCGAAGTCCTGCTTGTGGACGAGAAGTTGGTCCGCAAAGGCCACGGCTACGTCACCGTCGTGCTCAACGGCCGCACCGGAGAGCTGCTCCACATGGCGGAGGGCAAAAAGAAGGAAAGCCTCGAAAGCTTCTTCGCGACACTCAGCGACGTTCAGAAGGCCTCGATCCTGGCCGTCTGCATCGACCGCAACGGCGCTTACCGCAGCGTGCTTGCCGAGCAGATCCCCAAGGCGGAGGTCGTCCACGACCGCTTCCACATCATCGCCAACCTCAACGCCGCCATCGACGAGGTGAGGCGCAGCGAATGGCGCTCGGCAGAGGCCGAAGGCAAGAAAGTCATCAAAGGCTCGCGCTACCTGCTGACGACGGGCCAAGAGAATCTCGACGACGCCGGCATCGAGCGATTGCGCGAGCTCACCCGCCTCAACGAGAAGCTCTCGGCAAGCTACATCCTCAAGGAGGAGTTCCGCCTGATTTACAACACGACGCTGAGCATGGATTGGGCGCAGAAGAGGATGCGGCAATGGTGCACCACGGTCGAGGCCTCCGGCATCGCTCCACTGATCCACTTCGCCAAGGGCCTGCTGCGGGACCTGCCGGCCGTGACCGCGTTCTTCAAACACCGGATCACTTCCGGACGGATCGAGGCCTTCAACAACCAGATCGCCCGGCTGATCCACCGGGCCTGCGGCATGACCAA
>Ga0247843_1006312_pt1 | contig 15575 bp, 22 predicted proteins | sample LaCruzMarch2017__FD_192420 | JGI IMG/M metagenome (GOLD analysis project Ga0247843, IMG submission 192420) | Freshwater microbial communities from meromictic Lake La Cruz, Castile-La Mancha, Spain - LaCruzMarch2017_8m | ecosystem: Environmental > Aquatic > Freshwater > Lake | place: Spain... | reverse complement strand
GATTTGGAACCAAAAATATAACACACCAATTTCGGGTATGAACAGCAAAAATGCTGTTCATGCCCAACTTTTTTTCGAATTTAAACAATTCTCAAAAAACGACATGCGACTTTCCGGACAGGCTTTAGTTTATTCACTGGCGGTCAATTTGATTTTGTGGTGTGTGTGGACACACCGAGATATGTAGTCTTCGCTGCGTGGTTGCGAAAAGTCCGCGATCACTGCCAGATCATTGCGTGGACGATGGACCTTCCACTGGAGCAACTGGCACGTCGCCATGAGGGCAGTGGCACCGGTGGTGTGGCCCAGCTTTTCAATCAACTGCAATATCTGGCTCTTCGCTTGTGCAACAAGGTGGTGGTGCTGGGAGATTGCATGTGCAGCCTACTGCAGAAGCAGGGCCTAAGAAATGTCGAAGTGCTTGGCCCATGGGCGGACGATCCCAAGCGGATAGGCGAGTGCACTTCCACGGAGGCGCGTTTAGAAGAGGGTTTGCCTGAAAAATTCACAGTGGGGTATTATGGATACGCTGGGGAGTGGCATGATTTTGATCCCATCTTGGAGGCGATCCCCGAACTGACTGTGCGCTCCAATGTGCAGTTCCTCTTTGCGGGGTTGGGGCCGGGTATTGACCGGGTGATTGTAGCTCAAAAGCAAAACAGTTGGAAAAATGTCATCATCAAGGGGTGGGTGCCACGCGGTGAATTGGGCCTTTTGCCGCTCTGCTCCGATCTTCATCTCGTGAGCTTGAAAAAGAGCATGCTCGGGACCTGCGTGCCATCCAAGACCTACGGAGCGATGGCCTATGGTAGACCGGTTATTTTCATTGGGCCGAAAGAGTGTCAGGCTGGCAAGGATTTAGTGGATGCGCAAGCGGGGGAAGTGGTTGAAACCGGGCTGGATTTGGTGAAAGCTATCAGCAGGTTTTTCAATAACCCCGATTATTTGGGAAAATGCTCCCGGAATGCCCAAAAAGTCTTCCTGGAAGAACATTCAGCCGAGGCTCTTTTCAAGAAATGGGATGAATTTTTTCAAAATTTGGGAACGAAACCTAGTGGCTAGTATTTCGATCATTATTCCAGCGCATAACCGAGCGGGCTTGATCGGGGCGACGCTGCGGAGTCTGTTGAACCAGACGCTGCCGGCCAAGGAGATTATTGTGGTCGATGATGGTTCAACGGACGGAACGGCGGAGAAAACGCTGGAAGCGTTTCAAAACTGGAAACTGGAAACTGGAAACCTTAAAAAAGCCATGGAATAAAATGGGGTGTATGGCTTATTATGGTTGCAATATTTTAATTGTTCCGTAAAATCGCGACTCAAATTTATGGATGTTCCGCGATTCTTAAAAAAACCAGAGAGCCATTTTTTCCTTTTAGGGCCAAGAGGGACTGGCAAAAGCTGGTGGACCAGAAAGACATTTGCTGATGCTTTGCGTGTGGATTTGTTGGATGCTGCGACTCTTCGAGAGTTGGCTGCTCGCCCGGAGCGCCTTCGCGATATGGTCCACGGTGCGCGCGATTGCGATACGGTGGTTGTGGACGAAGTCCAAAAACTGCCAGAACTTTTGGAGATCGTCCATGGATTGATCGAGGAAAAGTCGGGAAAAGTTTTTGTATTAACCGGGTCGAGTGCCAGAAAGCTTCGGCGTGCTGGTGTGAATTTGCTCGGAGGTCGGGCGGGGAGATTGAGTATGCACCCGTATATGGCGGCGGAGTTGGGCGGGGACTTTGCCTTGGAGAAAGCGTTGAGGCATGGTCTGCTGCCGGTTGTCGTCGGGGCATCCGATCCGGATTTTCAGATGCAGGCCTACTGTGGATTATATCTCAAAGAAGAGGTTCAAGCGGAAGGATTCGTGAGAAATGTTGGAAATTTTGCAAGATTTTTGGAGGTCATGAGTTTTTCCCATGGAGGGATCTTGAATCTTTCGAATGTCTCCCGTGAATGTGCGGTGAAAAGGGCAACATTGGAGGGCTATCTCTCGATTCTGGAGGACTTGATGTTGGGGTGGAGGTTGCCGGTTTTTACCCGACGCGCCAATCGGGAGCTTGCAAGTCATCCCAAATTTTATTTTTTTGATACAGGCGTTTACCGTGCGAACAGACCTCAAGGCCCTCTGGACCTCGTCACTGAAATTGAGGGGCCTACTCTTGAGGGACTTGTCGCTCAAAATCTCAAGGCCTGGTGTGATTATAGTCAAGGAAGTCACGCGCTTTATTATTGGCAAACAAGGTCGCAGGTGGAAGTGGACTTTGTGATCTATGGCGAGTCTGGATTGTATGCCGTAGAAGTAAAAAACACTCAAAAAGTTAGACAGGCAGATTTGTCTGCTCTGAAGTCCTTTGCCGAAGACTATCCAGAAAGTAAAAGATTTCTGCTCTATCGAGGTCAGGAATCGCTACTCAGGGATGGAATCCAATGCATGCCATGCGAGAAATTCTTGAGAACTTTAAAGCCAGATGCATGGGCCTAACGAATGCCTGACATTTCCGTCATTATTCCCGCCTACAATCGCGCTGGCCTAATCGGGGCGACGCTGCGGAGTCTGTTGAACCAGACGCTGCCGGCGAAGGAGATTATCGTGGTGGATGATGGATCGACGGACCGCACGGCAATGGCCGCTGAGCGGGCGCTGTCAATAGTCCCAATTGAAAGCAATTGCAGACACGGGATTTCTCTTGGCGATCGCGAATAGACGCGATCAGTATCACTGATTGGGCAGTGAGTTTACTTGCCAAATTGCAAACTGCAAGTCTACTATGGCGACCATCTACCTGCACACTTTCATGTCGAATATGCCGGTGCGATCGCAAAAATTGATATTGAAACTCTCCCGGTGATCCATGGTTCACTTCCAGCCCGGGCGAGGGGATTGGTTATCGAATAGGCCTCAATCCACCAAGATGAACTGCGCGAGGCTTTTCAAAAAAGCTGCCAACATGCAAGCGCCTGATAAGATTGATCCATTGCCTTAAGCGCCGCTGTTTCTCAAGATTTCCCGACCGTTGTCTCTTCTGCCACAGTCCTTGACTCCCGACTCTCGTCCCTCGCTATGATATCTTCCAACACCGATAACAAAGACTGGGACATGGTGCTTGATCCATCCACTCGTTGGTGGGATTTGCAACTGCGCGATGTCTGGCACTATCGTGGTCTGCTGTGGATGTTCGTGCGGCGGGATTTCGTCGCCGTTTACAAGCAGACGATTCTCGGTCCGCTGTGGTTTTTCATCCAACCGCTGCTCACCACGGCCATGTTCACGGTGATCTTCAGCGGATTGGCCAAGCTCCCCACCGACGGCCTGCCGCCGATGCTCTTTTATCTCGCCGGCATCACGCCGTGGAACTACTTCTCGACCTGCCTCACAAAAACCTCCTCCACCTTCGTGGCCAACGCCGGCATTTTCGGCAAAGTCTACTTTCCGCGCCTCGTCACGCCGCTCTCGATCGTTATTTCCAACCTCATCCAATTCGCGATCCAGTTTCTGCTCTTTTTCGCCTTCCTCGGATGGTTCGCGTGGAAAGGCGCGGCGGTGAATCCCGATTGGGCGATGATTTTCCTGCTCACACCCATCCTTCTCGGGATCATGGCATTCCTTGGCCTCGGAACCGGCATCATCATTTCCTCGCTCACCACGAAATACCGTGATTTCACCTTCCTCGTCGCCTTCGGGGTCCAACTCGCCATGTATGCCACGCCGGTGATCTACCCCGCGAGCATGGTTCCGGAAAAATACGCGTTCTGGTTGAACTTCAACCCTATGTCGCCAGTCATCGAAGCCTTCCGCGCGATCTACTTGGGCGGCGCGATCCCGTGGGACGGCCTGGGAATTTCCGCCGCCATCACCGCCGTGCTGCTGTTCCTCGGGATCGTCATGTTCAAAAAAGTCGAGCGCTCCTTTATGGACACGGTGTAATGTTTTGCCGGAGGGAAGGCGCAAATCAAAATATTTACATCAATGGCTCCGTGCTCGGGTTGTCGAAAAAAGGAACCGGAGCGCCGGGCGGCGCGGAGGACGGGTGCCGCAGGCAGGCCCGCAGGGCTTCGCGGGTCGGGAGAACCGCGAACCAAATCGATGAGAAGATCGACGAGATCATCGATTTTGCCGAGATTCGGGAATTCATCGATATGCCCGTGCAGAGTTATTCCTCTGGGATGCCCGTGCTTGGGGTTCGCTGTGGCTTCCAATTTAAGCCCGGATGTTCTGATTTTGGATGAGGTTTTCCAAGCCGCCAAGGACATTCTGGAAAAAAATCCCAAGTCTGCCTCGCCTCATGCAGAAAAAAACAGAACTTGACATCAAGATGATGGCTAATACAGATTGATGTCATGATTAGAACGCAAATTCAACTGCCGGAACCCTTGCTTCATCGCCTAAAGCGAATCGCCGATGAAAGAGATTGGTCCTTTGCGGAACTGGTTCGCAGGGGAATGGAGTCGTATGCCAGCACCTTTCCAAACACCCCCGCCAAGCCCGAGACCTGGTCTTTTCCCGTTTTGCGAGGCAGTGGTGGCCATTTGAGGGATATTTCCGAGAGTCCTGCGGAATCCTTGGCCATAGAAGAGCGATTCACGAATTCCGAAAATGCTAACAGCTGATACCAATTTATTTATCTATGCGGCTGATCCGGACTCCCGCTCGCATGATCAGGCAATAGCGTTTTTTGATCGTGTGCAAACCCAAGGTGAGGAATTTGTGGTGTGTGAATTGGTCCTTGTGGAGATTTTCATTTTGCTTCGCAACCCCGCAGTTTTCAAAAAGCCATACACCGCTGCCGAAGCGGCAGGATACTGCCACGCGCTGAAATCCAACCCCGATTGGCGTTGCATCGATTATGATTCTGCAGTTTCCGAGAAGCTGTGGGAGTATGTTTCCAAAAGTAATGCCGGATATCGACATATCATTGATGCACGCCTGGCGTTGACGCTGCGACAGCATGGGGTGGAATCCTTTGCGACCGTGAATATCAAGCACTTTAGCGACTTCGGTTTCAAAAAAGTCTGGAACCCATTGGTTTAAAAAGGTTCCAAAGCGCCGCGACGAATCTTTCAGGATCCTCAGAATTACCTATGTCCTGACCGAGCCCAAAGCGTTTCACTCGCCAACTCGCCTACACATCTTCCGCCAGCCCTCGGCCCTCGACCCTCGACTCTCCTACCATGTCCGACTGATCCTGCCTCGAAAACCCGTGAGGGGCTTTGTGAAAGAAAGCTCCGAAAATGGAAGAAACACAAAGCAGGTATGCGCGGCGATATGACCGCGAGTTCAAAGAAAACGCCGGGGCGCTCGTTGAGAGCGGCAGGGAAGTCAAGGAGGTGGCCCGAGATTTGGGCGTTTCGCATTGGTCGCTGAAAAACTGGTGCAAGCGGGCGAAAGCCGGCAAAGAGCAAACACGGGTTGGCACGATGGATGGGGAAAGTTCCTCGTATCGGGAAATCCGGCGCTTGCGACAAGAAGTCGACTATCTGCGTCGGCAGAGGGAGATTTTAAAAAAAGCCTTAGGCATAGTATCGGCCGATGTGCCCGGAAGCGTTTTGCGGTGATGGAAGCGATGAAAAGCGAACATTCCGTAATGGAAATGGCCGACGCTCTGGAGGTTTCGGCGAGCGGATATGCCGAGCACTTGAAGAAAGACGAACGACCCCGGCGCCAGGAGGATCAGGAGCTGGGTGAGAAGCTGATGGCGATCTTCAAGGTAAACCGGAAAACCTACGGAGCCCCACGGCTGCAGATTGCCTTGGAGCAACAAGGAATCCGGTGCGGCAAGCAGCGCATCGCGCGCTTACAGCGCCGCTTTGGGCTCCATCCGGTGCAGAAGAGGCGATTTCGCCCACGCACCACGCAAAGCGATCCGAGCTTGCCCGTGGCGAAGAACGAACTGGCCAAAGTGCCCGCGCCCGATGGAGCCAATCAAATCTGGGTCGCAGACACCACCTACATCGAAACGCAGGAAGGTTGGCTCTATCTGGCCGGAATCCTAGATCTGTATTCACGTAAAGTGGCGGGGTGGAACACATCGGATTCGCTGGGGCTGGTAAGACGACGCTGTTGAAGATGCTGAATGGGTTGATAAAGCCAGATGCGGGGTCGATTACGATGCGGGGGAGGGTGGGGGCTCTGATTGCGCTCGGGGCGGGGTTCAACCCGATTTTGACCGGTCGGGAACCGGAGGGTTGGGAAGCCCGCAGGACGAGCAACCGCAGGTTGGCCCGAAGGGTGCAGCGCCGGAGGGAAGGCGCAAATCAAAATATTTACATCAATGGCTCCATGCTTGGGCTCACGAAAAAGCATTGAATTTCCGTTCATCAAACACTAATCTCAAACTATGAGTGCGATAGAAATCGAAGATCAAATTAAAAAACTTGCTCCCGATGAGTTGCAGAAACTCACCGACTGGTTTGTCCAATTTGCTTTAAGGCGTCAAGAGGCGGTCCGTGAAAACGAGGAGTGGACCGATATGGCCATCAAAAATTTTGCCATGGCCTATGGCGACGACGAGCCAGATTATTCGCTCTCTGATATCAAGAAATGACCCCCGGCGACATTGCCATTTCAGCAATGCCCCAAGCGAATGGCCGAATCAAACTCCGCCCCTTGGCCGTTTTGAGTGAATTTCCACGCCACGGGGATTTGCTCGTATGCGGGATCACTTCGCAGATGTGGAACTTCGCCGAGGGCTTTGATGTAGCCTTAAGAAAAGGCGACCCGGATTTTGAAAAAAGCGGATTGAAAAAAGACAGCATATTCCGGTTGGGGCATTTGACCGTTTTACCCACAAGCAAAGTTTCAGGTTCAATTGGTAGAATCTCGGATGAACTCCTGGGCACGCTGATCGCCAATTTGACCGCTCACTTCGAAAAATCCCGCGTCGGCCAGATCTCTGGCTGGTATAAATTCTTCGGTAAAGTCCTCCCCCTCATCAAAGCCCTCGCCGGCAAATTCTGATCGGGTTTGATCGATCACAATCCGCAATAAAACCATGACCACCTCTGAGCTTCCAGTCCGCGTCTACTCGCCCGAGCCGCTGCTTGGCCATCCCGCCAAGCTCGTGGGAACGATCGCCAAGGATATATGGGCAGGTCGTGAACTCGCCTGGAGGCTCTTCATTCGCGATCTCAGCGCGCAATACCGGCAGACCTTCCTCGGCTACATTTGGGCGTTCCTGCCGCCGCTTGTGGCCTCGATGACCTTTATTTTCCTGAATTCGCAAGGGATTGTGCAAATCACAGGCACGGGCATTCCTTATCCAGCTTTCGCTATGATGGGCACGCTTTTGTGGCAGGTCTTTGTGGATGCAATAATGAGTCCGCCAAATTCCTTCAACTCCGCCAAGTCCATGTTGGCAAAAATCAACTTTCCCCGTGAGGCCATCCTGCTCGGAGGTCTTTACATGGTGGTGTTCAACTTTTTTGTCCGGTTGGTATTGGTGATCGCTGTCATGATTTTTTGGCAGGTTCCCGTCGATGCGAGCCTGTTATTCTTTCCGGTTGCCATGGGCTCGCTTCTGCTTACTGGTTTCGCCATCGGCCTGGCTCTCACTCCCTTGGCTGGCCTCTATGGTGATGTGGGCCGAGGCATCCCGATCATCGCGCAATTTTGGATGCTCCTCACGCCCGTCGTTTATCCCGCACGCACCGAGGGCCTCGCTGGCTGGCTCGCCACCTGGAATCCCATTTCGCCCCTCATCACCACCGCCCGCGAATGCCTCACTGCGCAGTCGCTTACGCTCTTGCCCGCCTTCTGGATCGTCACGGCCTGCGCCGCATTGGCCACCTTCCTCGGCCTCGTGCTGTATCGACTCGCGATGCCGCATTTGATAGTGCGCATGGGAGGGTAGGGGAGCAGGAAAAAATATAAAAAATCCCAATATGAATAAGCCGCTTGATGTAAAAATAATCCAAGAAAGCATCTTGGAAATACGAGGTCAGAAAGTGCTCTTGGATCAAGATGTGGCGTTGATCTATGGAGTGGAAACCAAACGAATAAACGAAGCTGTTAAAAACAATCCAGAGAAATTTCCCGAAGGATATCTCATACAAATATCAAAAGATGAGTGGGTTGGTTTGAAGTCGAAATTTTCGACTTCAAAGCGGGGCGGCAAAGTGAAACCCCCTACAGCCTTTCCTGAAAAAGGCCTCTACATGCTGGCAACGATTTTGAAGAGTCCACAAGCCACGGAGGCGACATTCACGATCATCGAAACTTTTGCAAAAATCCGAGAGCTTTCGCGGACAATTACGACCTTATCGACCACGAAGGAAGAGACCGCGCAAAAGCCACTGCTGCAACGCAGCGGCGAACTGGTTTCTGAGCTATTCGAGGATGAACTTCACACGAGCGATACCGAGACTTCAATCGAGTTGAACTTCGCAGTTCTAAAGTTCAAACATGTCATCAAGCGCGGAAAATGAATTCAATCTCCTCTTCATTGCCCTCGCCTCTGGACGCTCGACCCTCGCCTCCGCCTTCGAAAGACGAAGTCTTAGTCCGAGTCGAAGGGGTTTCGAAAAAATTTTGTCGGTCGCTGAAGAAGTCGCTTTGGTATGGAGTCTGCGATATTGCTAGCGAGTTGCTTCCTGGGAGGAAGCACCAGCGAGTAGCGGGTAGCGAGTTACGCGTAGCTGGTGAAGAAGCAGAAGTAGCCGGTAGCGAGTTGCTAGTAGCGAGTGAAGAGGGCAGAGTCGCGGGTAACGAGTCACGGGTTACGAGATCCGCTTCTGGACCCGCCACTCGCCACCAGTCACCCGCTACAGCGTCGGAGACGCCATCGCCACTCGTTACAGCGCCGACAGGCGCTTCTGGACACGTTACCAGTCACCCGCCACTCGTTACCTCGCCGACAGGCGAAGCTTCGCTTCGGGACGGCGAATTTTACGCATTTAGAGATGTGTCATTCGAATTTCGCCGGGGGGAATGCTTGGGGCTCATTGGGCATAATGGGGCGGGTAAGACGACGCTGTTGAAGATGCTCAATGGGTTGATCAAGCCGGATTCGGGGTCCATCACGATTCGGGGGCGGGTGGGGGCGCTCATTGCGCTCGGGGCCGGGTTCAACCCGATTTTGACCGGTCGGGAACCGGAGGGTTGGGAAGCCCGCAGGACGAGCAACCGCAGGTTGGCCCGAAGGGTGCAGCGCCGGAGGGAAGGCGCAAATCAAAATATTTACATCAATGGGTCCGTGCTCGGGCTCACGAAAAAGGAACCGGAGTGCCGGGTGGCGCAAAGGAAGGAAGCCGCAGGCAGGCCCGGAGGGCTTCGCGGGTCGGGAGAGCCGCGAACCAAATCGACGCCAAGATCGACGAGATCATCGACTTTGCTGAAGATTCTTTCAACCCTGCCTACGCGGAAAGCCCATCGACAGGCAAAATAAAATGTTCAAAAGGTATTGAACGTTTCTAAAAATCGCATACCGTCTCACTCGTCACCCCCCCCTCACAGAGGCTCGTGGAAAACAATATTCTTACCATGCCACCGGTAAAAAACACCACTTTTACCAAGGGCGGCAGCTTGTCTGAAAAAAAACCGAAAGCCTTGCGAGCCGCACGGGGATTAGATCTCCAGGTATCGCCGCCTCCGCCGCTCACCGCTTTTCAGCTCGAGTCCGTTGCACTTTTTATTCATGTCTTCGGAGCGCTTTCACTGCCGCGCTCCATCGGTGAAATTTACGGCCTTCTCTTCAGCACGCAGGAACCCCTCTCGCTCGACGATGTGCAGATGCGCTTGCAGCTCAGTCGCGGCTCCGCGAGTGAAGGTCTGCGCTGGCTCCGCTCGCTCGGCGCCGTGAACCAAGTCTACCTGGCCGGCATCCGCAAAGAACACTTTACCGCCGAGACCAGTCTGCGCAAGCTCGCCGGCGGCTATCTCCGCGACCGCATCGATCCCCACCTCGAAAACGGCCCGAACCGCCTCAGCGGCCTCGAGTCAAGTATCGACCCCGCCTCACCCACCGCCCCCTTCGAAAAATCCCGCGTCGGCCAGATCTCTGGCTGGTATAAATTCTTCGCCAAAGTCCTCCCCCTTATCAAAGCCCTCGCAGGCAAATTCTGAGTCACTTTTTCCTCCCGCAATCCACCACGCTATGACATCTTCCAACACCGATAACGAAGACTGGGACATGGTGCTCAACCCTACCACGCGATGGTGGGATTTGCAGCTCCGCGATGTCTGGCACTACCGCGACCTGCTTTGGATGTTCGTGCGGCGGGACTTTGTCTCCGTCTACAAGCAAACCATCCTCGGCCCGCTTTGGTTTTTTGTCCAACCCATCCTGACCACTCTCATTTTCACAGTGATCTTCAGCGGCCTGGCCAAGTTGCCTACCAATGGCCTGCCGCCCATGCTTTTCTACCTCGCAGGCATCACTCCGTGGAACTACTTTTCCACCTGCCTCACAAAAACCTCCTCCACCTTTGTGGCCAATGCCGGCATCTTCGGCAAAGTCTACTTTCCCAGACTCGTCACGCCCCTTTCGGTTGTCATCTCAAACCTCATCCAGTTTGGTATCCAATTTCTGCTCTTTTTTGCCTTTCTCGCCTACTACTCCATCAAAGGCTCCGATCTCCATACCGATTGGCCCATGGTTTTCCTTTTAACACCCATCCTTCTTGGGATCATGGCCTTGCTCGGACTCGGCGCCGGTATCATCATCTCCTCGCTCACCACAAAATACCGCGATTTCGCCTTCCTCGTCGGTTTCGGTGTCCAACTCGCCATGTATGCCACGCCCATCATCTACCCGGCCAGCATGGTTCCGGAAAAATACGCCTTCCTCATGAATTTCAATCCCATGGCCCCCGTCATCGAGTGCTTCCGCGCCATCTTCCTCGGCGGCGCAATACCATGGCAAGGCCTCGGAATTTCCGCCGCCATCACCGCCACGCTGCTTTTCCTCGGAATCGTGATGTTCAAAAAAGTCGAGCGCACCTTCATGGACACTGTGTAGTTTGGGCCATTGCCTCGGAGTTTTGTTTTCAATGGAGAAAAAATCAACAATTTCCTAAAAATTCGATGCCAAAACTTTATGAATACTTTGGGCTGATCATTATCTTTTACGCGAATTAGCATGATCCGGTTCACGTGCATGGAAAATGCCAAGGCCGGGAATGCCGAGCCGATATCTTTGTAGTTGAAGGGAAGGTTGTGGAAATTCAATTCTCACCAGAGACTGGAAAGCCCCCCTTGAGCCAGACCGAAATGAGGCACTTTCAGGATCTGGTCAGCGCTAAAGCCCTTGAAATTGTCGATAAATGGATTGATTTTTTCATTTTGAACAAATCGATCAAACCCGAAAGAATCACACGCAAAATCAAGTCATGAATTCAATAGTTAATATAATCCAAGCAAATTACTTGGGAGGATATAGTATCGAATTAGAATTTGGCGACGGAATGCGCCAGAAAGTCAACTTCGAGCCATTTCTCAAGAAATCCCTGCATCCAGAAATCCGTGCCTACTTAAATCAAGATAAATTCACGCAATTTCGCGTCGAATACGGTGATTTGGTTTGGGGAGATTACGAATTGTGCTTTCCGGTGAAAGATCTTTACGCAAATCAGATTTGTCACAGCAACGCAGACCTAATCGCAGCCTGACCTCCTGAGTGTGGCGGGTAACGAGTAACTTGTAACGAGTATGGGATTTGCAGAAAATTTTGAAGACCTGCAGATTTGGCAACGCTCACGCGTTTTGACGAACGAGGTTTACGACGCTTTTGAGAAAATCCGAGACTTCGACTTCCGCAGCCAAATTCAGCGAGCGTCTTTCTCGGTCATGAATAACATAGCGGAAGGTTTTGAGCGGCGGACGAAGAAAGATTTTGCACATTTTCTGGATTTGTCCAAGGGCTCGTCCGGCGAAGTTCGCTCCATGCTCTATCTTGCCGAAGACCGTCGCTACCTGAGCCAATCTGCCGCCGAGAACCTACGCACCGAATACAAAAACCTTTCCCAATCGATCGGCGCCCTCGCCTCCAAGTTGCGCTCTCAATAATAACCACGCCAGCAAAGCTGGCGTTAGCGGGTAACGAGTTACGCGTAGCTGGTGAAGAAGCAGAAGTAGCCGGTAGCGAGTTGCTAGTAGCGAGTGAAGAGGGCAGAGTCGCCGGTAGCGAGTCACGGGTTACGAGATCCGCTTCTGGACCCGCCACCAGTCACCCGCTACAGCGTCGGAGACGCCATCGCCACTCGTTACAGCGCCGACAGGCGCTTCTGCACCCGTTACCAGTTACCCGCCACCCGTTACCTCGCCGACAGGCGAGGCTTCGCTTCGCCCCGGCGAGTTCTTCGCCGTCAAGGATGTGTCATTTGAATTACGCCGGGGGGAATGTTTGGGGCTTATTGGGCATAATGGGGCTTTGCCAGCTTTGCTGGCTGTGGCGGGGTAAGAGTAGCGAGTTTCGGGTAAAGAGATGATCACTGCTTTCGCGTTACCAGCCACCCGTTACTCGTTACAACATCGCTCTGCGATGCTTAGCCGGATGCGGGGTCGATCACGATGCGGGGGCGGGTGGGCGGGCGCTCATTGCGCTCGGGGCCGGGTTCAATCCGATTTTGACCGGTCGGGAACCGAAGGGCTGGGAAGCCCGTAGGATGAGCAACCGCAGCTTGGCCCGAAGGGGGCAGCGCCGGAGGGAAGGCGCAAATCAAAATATTTACATCAATGGCTCGGTGCTCGGACTCTCGAAAAAGGAACCGGAGCGCCGGGCGGCGCAAAGGAAGGATGCCGCAGGCAGGCCCGGAGGGCTTCGCGGGTCGGGAGAACCGAGAACCAAATCGACGAGATAATCAATTTACCACAGCTAAATTTGATCCATGCCTGAAAAAGACTTTGAGATTCTAATCAACTCCGAAACAGCCATCCGAGTTTATCGAAACACAGTCTCCGGGCGGCTGGTAACCTTTGCCATCGTGTTGCTGATTTACCACGGGGATGACTGGATCGATATCCAAAGATTCGATACCGCCCACGGATGCCCGCACCAGGACATATTGGGAAAAAAGGCGGACTGCTACAAAAAATCTGGTGTGATGACTTGAGTCCTAAGCAAGTTTTCTCACTCGCCATTTCCACATTCAAATCCAACCATGAACAAATCAAAGCAAACTTCCTCGCCAATTAGAAATTCGGCCAAGCTCGCCAATTTCATCCCGCTGCTTGCGGCCAATCCCACGGTCGAAGAACTCGACGAATGGATCATAGCCATGGGAGGAAGGGAGTTAACCCCTGAAGAAGCCCAAGAGTGGAACCGCAAAGTGCACTGGACTCCGGTGCCCGGAGAAAAAATGCCACTGGGAGCATGAAATTTCGGTTTGGAGAAAAAATGTGCCGCAGGGACTAAAGGTAGCGCTATTTCTAGCTCGGCGGCTGCGGAAAAAGTCGCGGTGTGGGAAACCCAAGACCTTTTGAAGCAAAGAGGTGCGTTGGTGGATCCTCAAGCAATTCGCCGGATTCTTGACAAAATCCCGGATGTCGAACCCGAGCACGAATGGGATCGTATTCCGCAGAAGTAATTTGTTTAAAGAAGCGGCCTAAAAATTCTGTAATTATGTTAATTTTGTCAAAAAATGTCTGATCGGGATGTTGTAATTCGGGTGGAGGGGGTGTCGAAGCTTTACCGGCTGGGCGAGGTGGGGACGGGGTCGCTCGCGCATGATGTGAATCTCTGGTGGCATAAGGTTCGGGGGAAGGAGGATCCGTATCTCAAGATCGGGGAGGTGAATGATCGGACGAAGCCCGCTGCGCGGGCTGTAGCGAGTAGCGAGTTACGCGTAGCTGGTGAAAACCAATCCGCCGAGGGCGGAACTGGAGCGCAGGGGCTGTGCGGAGAAAGGGGGCCGCTGGCAGGCCTGCAGGGCTTCGCGGGTCGGGAGAACAGCGAACCAAATCGCGCCGGCCGGCGCCTCTGCACCCGCCACCAGTAACTCGCTACTCGCCAGAGCGCCAAAGGCGCAAGTTAATCCGATTTTGACAACGCAAAACTAACAGTTTAATGAATCATGGAAATGGAACAAATCATATCGAGCCCGCAGGGAATACTGGAATTGATCCGGAAACAGCCGCCAATGACATCCGAGCGATTTTGGATGCAGGTGGAAAAGGCTCAGGAATTCTCGCCCAACGAGGAGCCCTCCTCGAATGGGCAGAGAGAGCTGGAAGAAGATACCGCGAAAGCTTCTGGATAGCAGAGGCCCGCATCGGGGGTCTCGAACATCTTGTTTGGAACGATGCAAAATGTCAGCTCGTTCGAAAAGCAACCTACGGCGGCAGTTTTGGGAGAACAGTTCGTTTTCTGGATCGCGGGCTCGTTCCGGGGACTCCCTTGGACTATTTTGATCGGTGGTCGCTCCACAACAAATTATTCGGAGCCATCACAAAAGTCTCCGGTATTTTGGAAACAACAAAAGGCGATATTTCGATTCTCATTCACCAAGAGCCGCTCGTGGGTGAACTCCCAGATGAAAGACAGATCGCAGATTTCATGAAGCTATGTGGATTCTTTCCCATGTCGGGAAAACGCTATGCATGGGTTGGTCGATCATTGGAGGTTGCCATTTTTGATGCTCGGCCGGCCAATTTTGTTCTGCTTGATGGGACACCAATTCCTTTCGATTTGATCACTTTGCCAATCTCGCAAGTCAGCGGTTTCCCTGTGCCAAAATAACCCGCCCCGCTTCTTTCCACCCGCTCTCTACACCTACTATGTCTTCCCAATCGCACTCGACGCTCGACTCTGGACCCTCGACTCCGCCTTCGGACGACGAAGTCCTGGTCCGAGTCGAAGGCGTTTCGAAGAAATTCTGTCGGTCGCTGAAGAAGTCGCTTTGGTATGGGGTCTGCGACATCGCTGGCGAGCTTCTTCCCTTCGGGAAGCGCCAGCGAGTAGCGGGTAGCGAGTTACGCGTAGCTGGTGAAGAAGCAGAAGTAGCCGGTAGCGAGTTGCTAGTAGCGAGTGAAGAGGGCAGAGTCGCGGGTAACGAGTCACGGGTTACGAGATCCGCTTCTGGACCCGCCACTCGCCACCAGTCACCCGCTACAGCGTCGGAGACGCCATCGCCACTCGTTACAGCGCCGACAGGCGCTTCTGGACCCGTTACCAGTCACCCGCCACTCGTTACCTCGCCGACAGGCGAAGCTTCGCTTTGGGACGGCGCATTTTTACGCATTTAGAGATGTGTCTTTCGAGCTTCGCCGGGGGGAATGCCTGGGGCTTATTGGGCATAATGGGGCTTTGCCAGCTTTGCTGGCTGTGGCGGGGTAAGAGTAGCGAGTTTCGGGTAAAGAGATGATCACTGCTTTCGCGTTACCAGCCACCCGTTACTCGTTACAACATCGCTCTGCGATGCTTAGCCGGATGCGGGGTCGATCACGATGCGGGGTCGGGTGGGGGCGCTGATTGCGCTGGGGGCCGGGTTCAATCCGATTTTGACCGGTCGTGAGAATATTTACATCAATGGCGCTATTTTGGGGATGCGGAAGGCCGAGATCGCGCGGAAGTTCGATGAGATTGTCGAGTTTTCCGGCTGTGCGCGGTATATCGACACGCCCGTGACCCAGGCGGCGGGGCAGCCGCTCGGGA
>Ga0247843_1006309_pt1 | contig 15581 bp, 8 predicted proteins | sample LaCruzMarch2017__FD_192420 | JGI IMG/M metagenome (GOLD analysis project Ga0247843, IMG submission 192420) | Freshwater microbial communities from meromictic Lake La Cruz, Castile-La Mancha, Spain - LaCruzMarch2017_8m | ecosystem: Environmental > Aquatic > Freshwater > Lake | place: Spain... | reverse complement strand
CCAGTTGGGCTTGAAATTGTAACTATTGGCGGTGTTGGATATCCAGACCCCGTTTGAATAATAGATATTTGTGAAATACCGTTATATGATGTATCTATACTACAAGTTGCTGCTGCACCTACGCCACTACCACCCGTAATGATTATAGATGGTACTGATGTATATCCACTACCAGCATTTGTTAATATAATTTCTGATATAGAAAATATCCCAGATTTATTAGTTGTAATTGCAACTGCTGTTGCTTGTGATCCCGAAAGTGGTGGAGAAAATGAAACATTTGGTGTCGTAGTATAACCATATCCATCATCATTTAAAAATATTTTTCTTATATAATTTTGAGATACTACTGCATTTGCCTGTGCAGTTTGACCCAAACCAGAAAGTTTAATAGATGTTATATACCCTTCATCATCAAGTATTCGATCAATTTGATCAATAGAAGTGTCAAGTACTTCATCTTCATATTCAAATAATTCGCATTTTAATTGATAAACATAATTTCTACCTAATTGATAAAATGGACTTTCGTGTTCTACAAATTTAATTTCAAATAATCTACTACCTAAGGGAAAATATATCAAATCACCCTCTTTTGGTCTAGTTCCATTTAAAATTTCATTAGCAGGAAGTCCCACTAAAAATGGTGATATAAAATCTTCAAATATTTCTTTTGAGATAATTAAAGTTACTTCATCTCGTAATGACATTCCAAATTTTGTTAAAATATCTCCAGATCCAGAATATCCTTCATAGTTTTCAACATATGCCTCTATTAAAAAATTATCATCAAATGTTGATGAACTTATTTCACGCAAATCTTCATAATTATAAAGTTTACCTCTTCCAACAATTTTTCTAGGTATGTAAGTGACTTCAATTCCATATATTTTTAATTGCTCATTAATAAGTTCTTGAATAAGTCTTTGTTCACCAAAAGAACCTTGAAGAAAGAAAGGATTTAATGACATTATCCAATAAAATCATATGGGGGAAGTTCATAGTCCATTGACATTCTTCTCGTAATTTCGCCAATTTCTTTTTCTGCATCATCATACATCTGGCGACCATTAAGTTCAATTCCTCCTGGCAATTTTACTCCTTGAAATTTCATCATATTTTGACCCCATTGTCTTTTTATAAGTGATGTTAAATATTTTTTTAAAAAGGAATCATTATAAACTTTAGTAAATGAATTTGGGTCTAATGCTCTGTAACAATCAATAATAAACCAAGTATCTTTTGATTTTGAATTCCAATCAATATCTAGATACAATCTGTTTTGTCTTTTATTGAATCTTATTTGTTTATCTGTTGTTAATAAAAAATCAATATCTTCCAAATATCTTTTAGTCATAGTATATTGAAGCAACTCAACAGAATTAAAATAATATAAATCATTTAAAAATAATTGATATTTAATACTGAACATTCCTGAAGAAATAGAACTAGTATCAAACTTAAATATTTTTTCTATTCCAATAACTGAATCTGGAACTTGAATATAATTTGAAGTTTCGTAAAAATTAAATGTCGTAGTTCCATACCCTGTTATATTGGAAGTTCCTGTTGTCGTAACAATTCCAACACCATTTGTATTTTTTGCTCTACCTCTATCAATATCGCTTTGTGTAATTTTATATTTTAGATACATTCTTTCAACCCCATCAAAATGCCTCTCTTGAAAATATTGAAGAGCATCGTCGACTAAATCATCAATTTGATCTTCGTCAACATTTATTTCCAAAACAGGAGCACCAAGACGCCTTAAACAATAGTTAATTAAATTTTGTCGGGTATTTGGTTCAGACATTTTTCATTTCCTATTAGTTGTAATCATTTTTTATTATTTTTGATTCAATTGATTCAATTTTTGGTATTTTTTTAGAAGAAATTTTTTCACTTAATGATAAATCCAATTGTCTTTGTAATTCTAAATTATTTAAAAGTATTTTATTTTTTTCTTCTTCATAAGTTTTAATTATTGATTTTGCTTTTGCTTCTAATAAAATATTTTGTGACATTAAAGAAACTAATTTTTCATTATAAACCGAAACTAAAACATTAATATCAATTTCACTATTCATTTTTAAAAAGTTCCCCCATCTAAAGTATCACTCCAAACAGGAACATTATTCGCATTAGTTGTTAGGACATAATTAGAAGTGGAAGCATATCCAGTTTCTGGTGAATTTGTACTAATAACCTTTCCATAAGAATCAAAATATAGTGATCCTCTTGTATGTATTCCAGAAACTGCCCAATCTAAATAAATTGCACCAACATCTAAAGTTCCTTTAACACCACTAATTACTTCATTGGTATTAATTGCATCAGGAATATATGTCCAATATGAGGTACTGTCATCATATCCAAAAAACCCCAATTTATTATTACCAGAACCAATTCCAGTATTATATTGATATGAAATTCCTCGATCCGTATTGGTATCATATCCTGTAGTAATAGTTAATCTAGTTACAGTTGAAATTCCCCCAGATAAAACAACGTCATTAATTGTAATAATTTTTGTATTGTTATCAATAGAATTAATTGTAGTAATTCCGGAAGGGGAGAGATTTGTAGAACCGGAAACTACGTCATTAGTATTCAATCCAACAACAGAATCTAAACGAATTGTAGTAATTCCAGAAAGGACGTTAGACATAACGACCCTCTCAGTTGTTACGTCACCAAGTCTAATAATAGCATTATTAATTGTTGCTGACGATGAATTAACAGTAATTGTAGTTCCGTCAACTTGCAAATCTCCCTTAATAATAACAGTGCCTTCATTACTTAATCCATCTGGATATGGATCAATGAATAATTGATTACCGGCTCCTGGTTTTGTGGAAATAACATTAGAAGAAATTCCAATGTTGTCAATTACTGCTCCTCCAACATTGATGAAAAATCCAGAATGAGTGACTGATCCTGAAAAACTAGTAACTCCTGCAAGATTGAAAGAACTAAAAACATTTAGATTATGGGTATTAGTTGTCTGTGCGCTTAAAATATTTTTGCAAAAGAAATTTCCAGGACCACCAGCACCAGCAACAACGGTTCCAATACCAGTAAGCGTTGTAATTCCAGATACACCAACAGAAAATACATCTTCACTATTTGCTCTCAAAAGCAATAAACTTGATCCATTAGCAGAATTTGAATTAATTGCATTATAAGTAATTCCAGTAAAAGCAACTCCAGCGTTATTCCAAGTTGCTCCAGATTCTAATGTTGGTTGATTACTAGTTAAAGTTCCTTGATTAATTGTTGTTGATCCATTAATTGTATCAACAATAAATCTATTAATTGAACCATCATTTATTATATAATTTTGAGATGATCCACCAGTGAAAATAAAGTTTCCAATTCCATTCGGAGAAACTATAATATCACCATTTACATTTTCGCTTGAAAAAGTGTTACCATCTAAACGAAGATTGTCAACATTCCATTGATTAACTTTTCTATCATTATCCATGATAGCGATAATGCCACCATCAGAATTTCTAGTATTAGTAACTCCTTGAACGGTTCCTGCCTGATGATCCATCATTGAGGTATAGTATCTACCCCCAATTGAGAGAACATTAGACCCATCATCACCAATAAATATTCTGTCTTTATATTGATTCAATCCTCCGTAACTACCAATACCAGTAACATATGCCAGTTCTCCCCATTGTAAGGATGCTGGTATGTTAGTTCCACTAGATCTTTTGACTCTTATAATACTTGCCATCAGAAGTTACCTCCATTAATTTCTAAATTTTGAGTATTTCCTGGCGTTAATGTTAATGTAGCATCCCATTTAGTAGTGGCACCATTATAAACAAGAACCATTCCATCCGATAAATTTGTGAAATTGACATCACTCATTTGAGATAATGATCCACCAACTTCTCCAGCAAGAGATGATATAACCTTCACTGCTGGTTGTTGTCCGACTCTAACTGATATTCCGGATTGTTGTCCGAGTGTAACTGATATGTTAGGCATTAACGAGTAACTCCCTCTCTAACAAGAACCATTCCTTCAACAACTCTTGTCTTAATCCCAGTACTAGATTCAGTAATTATGACATCATATACATATCTTCCTGGTTTTAATAGAGAAGTTATTGTTGCCCCCAAACCAATTGTAATATTTCCAGAAATAGCGTCACTTACCACAGAAGAAAAAACCGTTGAAGAACTACTTCCAGAATGTTTTCTTAATAAAGAATTAGTAGTATAGTTTGTCAGATTTAAATTGGAATTTGAATCATTATTATCTAATGAAAATATCTGACTAAAATCCGCTCCGGAGTTTATAACTAAATTACTAGTATATACTGCCGCCATTTGGTGAAATAAAATTTCTATGTGTATAGTTATTTATATTAAGACATTTTTTTTTCATTTAAAATTTTGTTAAGCATAGATTTTATTTCAAAAACTTCTAATTTTAACATTTTAATTTCTTCTTTTTCTTTATTTTTTAAATTCCTTTTTGTAATGTAATGATTATATTCTAAGCAATCAAAATTTATTATTGCTCCGCTATCCTCATCTCTGAACAAATTATTATGACCATCAACTTTAATCATATTAAGCTAATGCAATTGCTCTAACATCCGTAAATCTTGGTGGTTTCGATTCATCAGTTCCACTCATAACTATTTTAATTTGATATCCAATAAATGGACTTAAATCATTTATTGAGAATTGATATTCTAAAAATTCTCCATCTTTACTTGATCTAACTTCAGCATCTGACTTTCCTGTTGAGTCAGATTCTTCAATAATTTTATCACCAAATCCATCGCCATCAGTATCAATTAAATTGTCATATCCAGGAAATAGTTGAAATGTTGGTTCAACCCCATTGGAATCAAATCTAAACAGTTTATAAAGAACTCTTAAGTCTGATAATGCAGGTCTATCGGCAGAAATAATTACCTTTAACGATGTTGCTGGTTGAGAAATAGTTATATTTTTGGATAAATAAACTGCAGAATGGGGATCATTATCAATTTCATTAACTCTTCCGTCAGTAGCATAATTGCTTATTGGATTATTTAATCTACTTCTAATAAGAACAATATCTGATGTATTCAAATCAAGTATAGGAGATAAATTAGGATCTTTAGTTTCAAATCTAATACCTAAGGTTAATGATTTATTTTTTGGTATATTTGAAAGATATGTGGTTTCATTTATTTCAGAACAAACTAACCTAGTTGGAGTTAACTGATTGACTTGATTAATTTGAACATTTTCATATCCCTGATCAATAAATGAAACCTCATCTCCACCAGCACTAGTTCCACTTACTGTCCTTAATTGTGAAGATATTAATGTAGTATTTCCTGGAGCAACTGCAGATATTCTTGGAAGAATTTTAGAATATTGAAAATTTCGTGAAGATTCTCCTAAATCTCCCCCAATTTGAGATTCCTTATTAAAGCTTAATTGAGAATCTCCTGAAGTACGTTGATATGGTCTAATAATTTGTAAATAATACTTATCTAATTGATTTTTAGCACTTAAAGATGAATTGTTAGGAAAATTATGAGTTTTATTAATATTAGTTAAAGATATTCCACCAAGTTCATATTTATATACCAAATCTCCAGGACTATGTGGAATAATAGGAGTTGAATCAACTCCTCGTGAAGTAATTCCAAGGTTTCCAGATCCTACAGATTCGTAGAACATTATTTCTGAATTAATTTTGACATATCCTCTATTGGTAGTAATTCCTTCAAAAGTATTAAATACTGAAGTGCTAGCAACTGATATAGTATTATCTGAAAGATTAAAATTTGAAGATAATAACGTTGGAATGGTGTCTGGTAATATGCCTTTAATTTCTACTAAATTATTTGATGAGTGCATTGAATGTCCATATGAGGTAACCTCAAAGACGGTTCCATCATAAAAATCACTTATAACAGAGGAATTAATAATTGTAGTAAGAGATAGTGAAATTGGGGAATTTCCATTATAATATACTAAAGGTTGTCCTGGGGTAAATGTTTCTCCCTGCACATTTGTTAAATATAAAGTATCTATTCCATTAATAGTACTAACTGTAATTTTACAATTCCTTCCTTTACTGACACTACTGGTAGTAATTCCTAAAATATCACCAACAGAATATCCATTTCCAGAGGTATTTACGGTAATTCCTGTAAGAACATTTCCGGCGAAAGTTAAATCTGCCGTTGCTCCAGTTCCTGAACTTATTATATTATACAATGAAACATTATTATATACTCCACTTGAAGTATAACCAGTTCCTGAATTAGTTATATTAAGTGTAGAAATTTTACTTCCTAATTTTTCTATATTTCCATAAGGTCCTGGTTGAGTTCCCTCACTGACTTTAATTCCAGGAACTAAAACAGAATTTAAAATTGCAGTCGTTCCAATTCCAACTTTTAATTTTCTTGGATAAATTTTTAATGGATCTGAAAGTAATTGTGGAGTATTGTTTTCGGATATTCCTAAATCTGGATTATAAAAATAAACTGTCCCATCATTAGATGTAAAATTTGCTTTATAAAGTTTAAACTTCAAATCTTCGAATTGACTTTCTGTCCAAATGGATCCATTTTGAGATTTAAACAAAGATCCTCCAATATATTGTTTAGTAACAATAACACTTTCAGCATCTGGTAGAAATTGTGAATTAACAGTTTTTTCTCCCATTCTTGCAGACCAAAGTTCATAATTATTTGTAGTTGGGGCAAGAATTACTAATGCATATTCTCTTTTTGGTTCTAAATAAATTGGGGAAGGAAAAGTAACTCTTGTGGGTATTGATGCATTAGTTGATATTGATATTTGGCTTGGTTCGAGAAATTGAGTAGCAAAATCTTGCATAACTACATTTCTTGGAGTTCCCAATTCAACTTCTCTAACTTCAACAGATACTCTCTCAACATCATCTTTATTCGCAAAAAATAAATCTACAGAAGTTAAGAAGGCACCAGTCTCATCAACAGTAAAAGATTGTGCTAAAGGATCTTTACCTCCTCCTCCTCCTCCAAAAAATACGGGGGCTGGAGCTGGGGGGCGTCTTACAACTACCCTATCTTGTCTAAATGTATTGACAGTTCCTGTGGAGGAGTAAGTAGTTTCTGCATTACTAATTAGTAAACTTCCGGGAAGAGGTTTTGCATTAGTTGAGCTTGATGTAATCTGAAAAGATTTTATTCCTGTTCCTATACGTATAGTCGGGGGTGGAGATGTTAAAGGATCTCTTAAAAAGAAACTTCCCAACAAATCTCCAAAATTGTCAGTCATTAAACGAATTCTTGTAACTCTAGCTGATGCATTTGAAGTTCTTCCAAACAAAATACATCCAACTTCAACTCTTCCAAAATATTGACCAATTGCTTCCCTTGCCATTGAATTGGTATCAACGTTTAATATTGTTGAAGATTGTGAATAATTTCTTGGAATTATTTGTTTGGAATCATAAGGATTAACTGCATATTCTCTAGATGGATTGGAAAAATTACCATCTTTATGAACAGGAGATGCCGCTCTAAATGCAATAATTCTATTATTTCCAACAAACCCTTCTACATTTTCTCCGATTAAAAATGATCCTGAAATCATTTCAATTTCTAAAATTTTTGGTATAACATCAACACCACTAACTCCATCTAAAAAATGATAAAACATGCTACCAGGTCTAAGACCGCCGGCAAGGAATTCAATATTTCTAGACCTCATCCAATTTTCTGGAACCGAAGAAATTAAAATATTTTCAATAAAATCTCCACCATCTCCAGTAATTTCTCTAGTTCCACCAGGAACAAAAACATTTCTTATCCAAGTGTCTGCATTTGGACGAAGAATTGCTGTTCCAAAAAATGCAATCATATTAAATGGGTTAACATTTTCAACTCTAGATGCAAGGGGTTGTTCTATCCAACCTTTTTCTTCATAATTTAAAGTTACTAATTCTCCAGTTTTTTTAACATTTGGATCTAACAATTCTAAATTTGTATTATAGTCTGCAGTAAATTCATTAATATTTGAATTTAATGCTAATACTGGTTGAAAAGAATAAAAATCTGTTTCTGTTATTAGCGTATTATCATCTACATTAATATCTGCCTTTGTACCAGATCCGAATAATTTATTATTTTTAAAATCATCAACAAAAAATCCACTTTTAAATCTATTCAATCCATCGGCATCTTGAATTTGTAATGTTTTAGTATCAACTTCTAATAAAGATAATGAAGTCAAAATTTCCAGAGTTTCAATTCTATTTTCTAATTTTCCAATATCTCTCATCGTATATCTTCTATTGTCAGTTAAAATAATCTGAGAATCTTTTCTTGGATAATAAAGATATGCTGGTAAGGTTATTGATGCTATTTCCATAGCAAATTCATCATTAGATGGTGGTTTTGGATTTTCTGCAGATAGTCCTTTTAAGTATGAAAACTGACCTTCTTTATTAAGAACAATTTTATCAATTCTTGGCAAATAATACGAATATCCTATCAAAGAACTTTCATTTGGCGTAACTACAGGAGTTGTGTTAGATGAAACTGATTCGAATAAACGAGAATTATAATCAAAAGGCGATGAAGTATATGAGTCAAAATAAGAAACTCTAGGTCTAATATCTAAAACATCAGACAATCTAGTTCCATTTGGTAATGTTGGAATATCTTCTTGATATCTTTCCTGATCATATGAATTTACCGTATATATATCACCAGTATCATTATTAGGAACACTATACCTATTAAAAATAATTAACAATCTTTTCGATGGTGGTGCTTGCCCCAATTTTCTCACTATTCTTGAATAATCATAATATTGATCTTTCTGCCCACCATCTAATCTATATCTATCACTAATATCTACATATTGACCGCCAGATATTCCTTGAATTGTTGATGATATTTTTGATTCGGAAAATGTAACTTCTTCGCCTAAAATAAATTTTGATTTATTGAGGTAAACAAATTCAATATCTATAGAAGAAGAACGAGTAACCAATTGTGCAACTGAATTGCTTATTTTTCCAATTATTTTTTCGCCAATTATTGACGAAGTATTTAAATTTAATCCAGAAACAAAGGTTAATTTATTTAAAACTGGATTGCTTAGATCCAAAGCTTCATATACTGCAACAACTTTTACTACATCTGGAAAATTTAAACTAATTTCTCTATCTTCTACTCTAGAACCATAATAAAAACTAGTTGATAATCCGGTGATACTTGTAGAAGAAGAAGAAACTGTTCTAGTTACTTCTAATTTTTCACTTCTAATATATAATTTTTCTTTATTATTAATAGCAATTTTCCTAACAGTAGAATTTATTGTTATATTACTTGTTTGATTAGGTTTTAATCCTGATAATACCAAAAGTGTTCCATTTGATTGAATTTTTACCTGGTCTATAGTTAAATCTTCAATACTCCCATCATTATAATGTACTGAATATCTATCTGCATCATAGGTTTCAAAAAATGCACTAGTAATTCCAGTTGCTGAAACATTAACTGATAATGATCCAGTAGAATCAGTGCTCAATTCTCTTAATTGCTTGGTAATTAATAAATTTGATTGTCCCAAATCAACTCTAGATACGTTAGTTGAATTTATTTTTGATGTAAGAGATATATCCTCCTTTTGTCTTAAACTTGGAGTTAATATTGAGAAAGTTCCAAAAAATTGTGTAGACGGCAATGAACCCAGACAAACTCCATCAACATTACTACTAATTCCTACCAAAGATGCAGTTTTGCCATCAATAGAAACTGAATTTACCCTGTTAAATTTGAAAGAATTAATTCCTACTTCTTGATATCTAATAAGAGTATCAGATCTTATTCCTAGAAATGATTTTCCGGAACAAGTTGCTACTCCTGTAGTTGATATGGAAATGTTGTCAGTTATGCTAAATCCTGGAGCAATTTTTTTCTGTAAAACTACATCTGCATTAAAATCTGATTTTAGTTCTGAGCTTAAAGCAGTACTATCTTGATAGATTGATTTGATATCATCAGTTGTATAGTCTTTAACTTTTTTAATAGATCTCGTAAATTCCAAGGTTTCGTTTATATATATTTGCTCTCCGGAAATAAATTTTCCAGAAACCTGTGATAATGAAATTGAGACTCCATTTGGAGCAGTTGTTACATATCCAGTTGCTCCACTACTTAATCCTCTAATAAAAGATGATGCTGGGCATTGAGAGGAAACAAGAGAGGAATTTATTTCTAGTGTGGTGTAAGTTTGGATATCAAAAAGATATAAATCCCATTGTGTTGATGGGACACTATATGAAGATTCTGACAATCCAAATGAATATACTCTTGCCTTTCCTATTTCAGATCCAGAATTCAAGATTGGATCAATTATTCTATAATTTCTTAATGATACTGTGTTATTATTTTTATTAATTCCAATAAAAGGAGTTCCGTATACATTATTAACTCTTAATAATGTACCAAGTTCAAATGGAACTAAAGATGCATCAACCCTTTGAGTTTCTCTTGGTTTGGGAACATCAATTATTGTAGTTCCTTGCGTTTCTATATCAAATCCTCTAACATATGCCTTTCCTGAAGAAATTTTAACAGACAAAAGATCTTCTGATGGAGAATTTCCTTGATCTGTTTTTTGAGTATCAAGAAAAACTCCATCAGTTGAAATTAAATCATTTAAAGAATTTGAAATTTCAATATTAAATTTATCTACCGAATAGTCACCAGACTCTTCATATGTTCTTTTTGCAAAATAATCACGAATAATATTATATTGAGATTTATCTACGAGTTTTTTTACTTCACCATCATCTACACGAAGTAGTTCGACAAAGTTTTTATCATCAAAATCATTTAATACTTTTTTTGATAAAACAGCACTAATTTTTAATCTATCAGCTCCTGGAGATGCATAATTTGAAAATCCTTTAGCATTATCATATAAAAGTTGATTATCTCCTGCTGTTATAATTTCTTCTGAAATTGACAATCCAACTCTGTATGAAGGAGTATTTTCGTATGGATCTAAAACAATTTGAGATCCTTGAATATCTACAAAAGTTCCTCGAATAAAATAAACACCAGGAGAAATACTAACCCTAGATCCAATTGCCGAAGATCCTACAAGAACAACAGTTGCAACAGAGGATCCTGAATTAATGATTGAATTTCCAAATTTTACATTAGATAATGCTATCAAAAGTTCTCCATCTTCAAATTGGGAAAATGAAAGATTAACTCCTGCATTCTTATATTTGATAAAAAGAGTTGGAACTTCAACTCCCAAATTAGGAGGAAGAACATAACTATCCACAATTGCAGTAGTTCCTGAAGTTTGTCCCTGCAGTATAACCCCTATTAAAGAATCCAGATACAATGAAATATCTATACCCAAATGATCAAAATTTATTTTAATAGAGTAATAATTAGAATCATATGTAATTCCTCCAGGAATTACCATCGACCCCTCTTTAAACATATGACTTCCAAAAGATTCTATTTGATTTTGTAGAATACTTTGAAGAGTTGTTATTTCTCTAGATTGAACAGGAAATCCCGGTTTAAATAAAACTCGATAAAAATTATCGTCTTTATTAAAATCGTCGTAATATGGATTTATATTAAGATTAGTCTTTTGTGGCATTTTTTTTTAAAATTCCAAGATAACTTTGATGTCTTCTTTTTGTCTAGGATTTCTAGATATTAAAGGACGATTGTCCAAATAAATAATTTGTCCTGATGATTTATTTATTTCAGTAAAAGAAAGTCCATTTATAAATTGTGTTCCAACATTTATAATTTTTGTTCCTGTTGGATTTGTCGTAATTCCGGAAAATGATAAATCAATTGATCCAGAAAATCCTCCAGATGAAGTGATAATTGATGCTGACGATTCAAAATTTAAAACTTTTGCAGCAGTAGAAATTCCAATATAATCAGTTTGATCTAATGAGGAATTGTTGAAATATAATGATCTATCTCTAATATATTTTAGAATTTTTGTTTCATTATCATATGATGTAACATATCCTTTGGCAATTCCTCCGGAAACAGGTTGAACAATAACATCTCCTACAGATATCGTTCCACTTGAGGAAGAAAATTTAATAGCATATGACGAAGAATATTGAATTTCTGAAAAAATGTTAGTAGATCCTATTGATGTTGGATTTTTAACAATTCCTATCTGTGAAAATTTAGTATCAATAGGAAAATCCTTAGTCGTATCATCAAATCTCGCATAATTTAAAACACGATCTGATCCCAATTCTGTGTAAATATCATATCCGTGCCCTTTTGATGGTGGAATGATTGGTATTAATTTTGCAGATTTTGCTGGAATTACATTTGAATTTATTGGATCCAAATCAACAATACCATATGTATACCCCTTACCACCAGAAGATACTGTGGCATTAATTATTTTCCCACCAACAACATCTAATATTACTTTTGCACCAGATCCATCTCCTAATATTGATACTTCTTTACCCAAACCATCGGAATAATTTTCTCCAGGTCTTTCAATATAAACTTTTTTTATTTGATTTTCATTTATTGAAGAATCCCCGTTTTCGCGAATTGCTTGAATCTGAGAATCTGTGCTAGTATTCCAATCATTGGGAATGGTTACGTATTCGGTAGAATCAAATTTAATTATATCGCTTGGAGAAACTGTAAACAAATATTTCCATACATATTCATCTCCACTTTCTCCCGCTATTGTTGGTTCTAAATTTATAAAAGTAGGTTCGTCTTGAGATGAATTTCCTGCTGTATTTATTCCTGAAGACCCATTACTTATAACAAGATAAACTCTATAATCAGAATTCATCACATAATAGTTTGCATCATATAAACGAGAAGATTGTGAAATTGGGGATGGATTATTGATTGAATAATCGTGCCTATACATTTCATATCTACCACCAAGAGTCCAATCTACTCTCCGTATTAAACGCCTAACATTGGAAGAATTAATTTTTTTTCCAAATAACATATTATCGAAGGTATTATTCAAAGTATCTAATGAGTCTATTGGAGCAGGAACATTAGAATTCCAATCAGATGTCCTACCAAATCCAATCTGAGTAGGATTAGAAAGACCTACAAAAATATAATATGAATTGTTGGAATCAAAAATAGAATCTATGTAATTAGATGCATTTAATATTCTCAGTTGGTCTGTTATAATAGCCGACATTTTATTTCTTTTTTTTTCTATTTATGTTGGTTATCATAATATTTTTCTTAATGCTCCAGAATTTCTTAATCCATATCCCCTTCTTTGGATATGCGGGAAAGTTGTTAATCCTGGATTAATTGTAAATCCAGTAACTGCTATTCCGAGAGGTTGAACACCCCTATCAAAGGAAGTTAGTTTTCCCCAACTAAATCTTCCGACATTTGTTGATGCCGATCCAACTGTAGATATTCCGGAAAAAGAAGTATTAGAATTTACATTTGTTATTATTTCTGCATTCAATCCAACAGAGGATATACTATGCACATAATATATATTATCCAAATAAGAAGTTCCAATACCAACAATAGAATTATTATTGAAATCTACCGAAGTTATTCCGAATCCAATATTTGTATTATATACACTAATAGGATATCCAACAAGTAAAGAGTTAAACGCTGTAGTAGAATTTAAGAATAACTTAAGAGCTGTTGGATGTCCACCAATTCCAGTAGTAGTTGTTATTCCAGTAATAATTCCAGAAAACCCCAATACTTCATTTATATTCGTAATATTCTCATATGTTAAAGTAGAAATTGGAGAAAGAACTTTTGGTGGATTTGAAGAACTGTAACCAAATCCAGGATTATTTATAGAAGTTGATACTATAGATCCATTTGAAATTGTTGCTATTGCTGTTGCTGTTGTCCCAATACCAACTCCTATTGTTTTTGGAGATGCTATAGAAATATCTACAGTAGCGCCAGAATATCCACTACCACCACTAATAATATTAAGAGACTGAATAGTTCCTCCAGCACTTACTGAAGATGTTAATTTTGCTGCAACAGGATCTTCATTTACTATAACTATAATGGCACCTAAGTTGTTTATAGTTAATGAAGATTCATCTTCTTCATATCTAAACAATTCTGGATTATCAATAAACAATTCACTATCATCCGGAGAAACATTTTTAATTATTTGTGCTATTGGAAAAATAATGGATTCCAAGGAATCTCTATCTTTATGGATATTTTCTCCATTGATAAATTTATCAGATTTTTGTTTAGTCCAAATTAATGGTTTAAAATTATTTTGATCAATTCCTATATCATTATATAAATTAGTTTCAATTTTATCGGATGATGATACCTCATAGACAATTCTAACATTTTGGGAATTTGTTGTTCTTATGTCATTATTTGATGTTATTTTTACAGAATCTCCTTTTTTAATTGTTTCATTAATGTTGGTAAATATGCTATCAATATCCCTACTTCCTCTATAGAAAAATATTGCCACATTTGCTTCTGAACTAGGCGGTGATACAAATTCAAATGAAGTGCCTCCATTAAATGTATATGAATCTCCGGGAGTTTGTATAATTCCATTAATGAATATTAGAAGTAAAGAATCCAAATCAATTTTCGAAGAATCTGGATTATTGGGATTTATATCAAAACTTAATAGTTGAGAATTATATAAAAGCGGAAATCTTTTTCTAATTCCATTCTGGAATTGTTTAATTGAATCTATAAAATCAAGTTCACCAAATTGCCAAGAGGCAAAAGAATCTGTATAAGTTTCTAAGACAGTTAGCTCAAATGGAGAAATTGGTTTTGCATATCCTTTTGCAGTAACTAGACCAACAGCAGTAAATACATCTCCCTGGTTAAATGAATATCCAGGTCTAGATATTGTAAATGATCTAACTTCACCAGTTTCAGATCCAATTCCTATATTTTCTCCATATTCTGTTTGGGGACTTCCGATTTCTAGAGAAAGAAGTAATCCAATTCCACTTTCAGTGGTTGATCCAATTCCAACTCTAGAAACTCCTTTAATGTTTAAATTTTCATAAGATACTGCAGGAATTATTACTGTGGTATTTGTAAAAGCATAACCAACACCACCACCAGTTATTAAAAATCCAAGGGTTCCTCCTATTCCAGCAAACGCATTCACAGTTGCTCCATATCCAGTTAACGATGTTACTGATACTCCAATATTTCCTCCTCGGTATCCAGATCCAATATCGAAATTATAATATTTACTTACTTCACCTCCACTTACATAAGTATGTGCAAAACCAACCGTATATAAATTTGTTTCAAAAATATTGTTATTATTAATTTTTCTAATTCTATATGGTCCAATTCTCTTTTTAGCAAATGCATATCCATCACCAATATAATTGTGAGTAATTGTTGATGGTCCAACATTAACAACGATAGAATTTGCAGTAGGAATACTTATAATACGATAATTATTATCAGAATCTGGGAATATACTAGTTGTGACTCCTACCTGAACAAATCCGCCACTAATATAATTATGGGGTATAGTAGATACTCCAACATTAGTAGTAAATTCTGT
>Ga0247843_1006305_pt1 | contig 15589 bp, 16 predicted proteins | sample LaCruzMarch2017__FD_192420 | JGI IMG/M metagenome (GOLD analysis project Ga0247843, IMG submission 192420) | Freshwater microbial communities from meromictic Lake La Cruz, Castile-La Mancha, Spain - LaCruzMarch2017_8m | ecosystem: Environmental > Aquatic > Freshwater > Lake | place: Spain... | reverse complement strand
CGCCTCTGGAACAATAAATCCTTACGCGTTAGATCTCATTAAAAGCAATCACCTGCCTCATGAAAACTTACGAAGCAAAAGTTGGGATGAGTTTGCTCAGCCAGGGGCACCTGAGCTTGATTTTGTCTTCACCGTTTGCGATAAAGCCGCTGGTGAAGTTTGCCCCATCTGGCCCGGCCAACCCATGAGTGCACACTGGGGAGTCGAAGAACCGTCCGCCGGTGATGGCACTGAGGAGGAAAAGAGGAAGGCGTTTTCAACTGCGTTCAGAATATTGCACCGCCGTCTTTCTTTGTTCACCTCTTTACCAATTGATAAGCTTGATAGTCTTTCGTTAAAGCGCGAATTGGACACAATTGGCACCGTTAAAGTTGAAGGTGCCTAACGCACAATGGTGATTACAGCCAATACCAGAGCCAAGAAAACCGTCGGCGACACGATGAGCACTTTTGAAAGATTTCTAACTGTTTGGGTCTTTCTCTGTATCGTCGCGGGTATTGCACTGGGTCAGCTTTTTCCAAGCGTGTTTCAGTCGATCGCCAAAGTCGAAATTGCACAGGTCAATCTGCCGGTGGGTTTTTTGATTTGGGTGATGATCATTCCGATGCTTGTTAAGGTGGACTTTTCGTCTTTAGGCGAAGTGCGTCGGCATAGCCGAGGAATCGGCGTCACGCTCTTTGTGAACTGGCTCGTCAAGCCCTTCTCTATGGCATTTCTGGGCTGGCTGTTCATCCGTCATTTATTCGCCGACCTGTTGCCGCCTGATCAACTCGATAGCTACATCGCTGGCTTGATTCTCTTGGCTGCAGCGCCCTGCACCGCAATGGTGTTTGTTTGGAGTCGGCTCACAGGTGGGGATCCATTATTTACGCTTTCACAAGTCGCGCTAAACGATTCAATCATGGTGGTTGCGTTTGCACCGCTCGTTGCCCTCTTGCTTGGTATCTCTGCCATCACGGTGCCCTGGGACACACTTTTGACTTCGGTTGTTCTTTATATTGTGGTGCCGGTGATTCTGGCTCAGCTTTGGCGTAAGGCCTTACTCAAAAAAGGCGAGGCTGTCTTTAATGCAGCACTGGAAGCGATCGGACCTTGGTCAATCGCTGCCTTGTTAGCCACTTTAGTATTGCTGTTTGCGTTTCAGGGCGAGGCGATTCTTAAACAACCACTAGTAATTGCGCTTCTCGCCGTACCCATCCTGATACAAGTTGTTTTTAATTCAGCACTGGCGTATTGGCTAAACCGTGTACTTGGCGAAAAACACAATGTAGCGTGTCCGTCTGCTTTGATTGGTGCTTCTAATTTCTTCGAACTTGCCGTCGCGGCAGCGATTAGTTTGTTTGGCTTGCATTCGGGTGCCGCCCTGGCAACCGTCGTGGGTGTGCTGATAGAAGTTCCCATCATGCTGTTGGTGGTTTATGTAGTGAACAATTCTAAGCAATGGTATGAAAGAGCCTGATTTGCTAGGCCTGTTGGCGCACGGCTCAGTGTGCCACCGTCACCAACAAACAAGATAATTAATAGTGGAAATTTGAAAAATTACACTTCAAGATGTTTTAGGCAATTTTGAGTAAACCGCAAAACCTAAGGGGCATTAGCGCTCAGCTTTCATCGTTCCAGGCATCGCTGATCGCAGCATGTTTGCCCGCACACTCAGAATACTGAATCACCAGCTTCATATAGTTTTTCATCAAATCGTCCCAAGACGGTGAAGTAAAACTATCGACCGCCGGGCAAGGGCTGGCCAGAATTGCTGGTATTGGCGGTCGAGATGGCGGCGTTGAGCTCGCGCAGCTGGTCAGAATCAATAAAAATCGTTTGTGGCGTTACGCGACTTCGCCACAAACCACATCTCACCACCAACTTTTGTTCGCCAAGGTTCACAGCTTTCTCGCCAAAACTACCATGGAAGAACCCCTGAACCTACGACCTGAATACTGCTATTTAAATGAATACTGCCATCCCCCGTTAATGGGGTAGAGCCGGGTAGAGCCGGGGCTCGTGGCATATCGAATCTCTGCGTAGCAGGTTCGAAACTTAAGTTTTGGCGGACAGAGGGGGATTCGAACCCCCGATACGCTATGAACGTATACACGCTTTCCAGGCGTGCGCCTTCAACCGCTCGGCCACCTGTCCGCTGTCATAACAAGCCACGCATTCTAACAGAGGCAGATATGCCGCCCGAGCGGCTCAACACCGCTGCAGCCTAGGCCGCCGATGCCTATACTAGCGGCCATGTCAGCCAGCACGCTCACCCCAACGCCCCCGGCCTCGCCCAAGACAGCCCCAACCCTCGGGCTGCTGTTCATTTTGTTTGCCAAAATCGGTGCAACCAGTTTTGGCGGGGGTATTTCGGGCTGGATGTATCGTGATTTTGTTGATCGCTATCACTTTTTGACCGAAGACGAGTTCATGAGTGCGCTGACGATCAGCCAGATCTTGCCCGGACCCAATGTCGCCAACCTGGCTTTGCATATTGGACAAAAGCTGCGTGGCGGTTTGGGCGGCCTTGTCTCAGTGCTGGCCTTGCTAGTGCCCCCAATGATCTTGGCAGTGCTAGTGAGTATTGTCTTGCTTGATTTGGGTTCAATCAGTTGGATCCACGATTTTCTTGAAGGCTTAGCCGCAAGCGCGATGGGGCTGACAGCGTCGGTTGGGTTCCGCGGGCTCAAGCGTTCATATCTATTAGGGCTGTGGCCACTGGCGCTGAGTATTTCAGTGTTCATTGGGCTATTTTTATTAAAGCTGCCCCTTGTACCCGTCATTTTGGGTTTGGCGGTTGTAGGACTCGTATTTGCCAATATTCATCAAAAGCGTATTAGCCCAAAACCAACCAAGCCGCTTGCCTGATGAAAACCTCAAACATTTATCTCGATTTGTTTGTTGTCTTTGCGCCGTTATCCCTAATTTCGGTAGGCGGCGGGCAAAGTGTCGTAGGCGATATGCATCTGCAGGCCGTCGATATTTATCACTGGCTGACCCACGCACAATTTATCGATCTGTTTGCAATCTCGCGTGCGGCACCTGGGCCAGGCGCCTTATTGGCAACCTTGATTGGTTGGCAAGTGAGTGGCTGGCAAGGTGCGTTAGTGGCTTCTCTTGCGTTGTTTGGGCCGTCAACCATCTTGGCGTATTTTGTGACGCGCGCTTGGCACAAAAGTCACGACAGGCCCTGGACAACCATCGTACAAAACGCCCTCGCCCCCCTGGCCTCAGGGCTTTTGCTCACTAGCGCGGTGATCATCTTGCGTTCAACCTCTGGTGGGGTCACTCCGTGGTTGATTGCAGCTGCATCGGCCGGAATATTCTGGCGCTTTAAAACAATCAATCCACTGCCAGTGCTTTGCGTAGGCGGACAGGTGTTGGTTATAGCGCGGATGTGGTTATAACTCGACTGTAGCTTTAACTCGGCCTTAGTTATAAGGCGGCTCAAGTTCTATTTAGTCAGTCACGACGATCTGAAGAGAGTGTGACCTTTATGAGCGCTATTTCGGCAACGACAACATCCGTTGCACATAGCGCGCGATCGTATCCACTTCTAGATTGACACGTTGACCAACCTTTAGATGTTGCAACGTTGTCACGGCAATCGTGTGCGGGATCAAGTTGATACTAAAACGTGTACCACCCGCCACATCTTCTACACGGTTCACGGTCAAGCTCACGCCATTCACCGTGATAGATCCTTTGTAGGCCAAAAACGCTGCAAGAGAAGCGGGGGCTTGCACGACAAGCTCCCACGACTCGCCAACCGCCTCAAACTTCACCACCTCGCCCAAGCCGTCTACATGGCCCGATACTAAATGCCCACCGATCTGATCGCCAATGCGCAAGGATTTTTCTAAGTTCACCGGGCCTAACGCATCAAGGCCCATGGTCAGTCGCAAACTCTCGCGCGACACATCAACCGAAAACCCCTCAGCATGCTTGGACACCACCGTCATACAGGCGCCTTGAATTGCAATTGAATCACCCAAGCCCACGTCGGCTAAATCTAAACCACCGGCGTGAATCTTGATGTGTACGCCGGTATCAGCTTTGTCACCCGCAAAGGGTTCGATACTTTGAATTTGACCAACTGCAGCGACGATTCCGGTAAACATCTATTGCACCTTACCCGTGTGACTTTCGATTAAGTGAATGCTTTGCATCAGTTCGCGCCACCGCTCAGGCAGGCGCGCGCGTACTCTAATATCTGTACCCAACTGCTTGACCTCAGTAAACTCAAAGCGCTTGGCGCCCTCAAGCTGTGTGAGCACTGGCAACTGCGCCATGCTTCTACCTTCGCCAAGCAGCATAGGCGCCATGTACACCAGCAGCTCATCGACACAACCGGCATCAAGCAAGGCACCGTTTAAGCCCGAGCCCGCTTCACAGTGAATTTCGTTATGCCCTTGCGCGGCTAACCATTGCATCATCGCGCGCATGTCAATGCGACGGCGCGCCTGACCCGCTTGAGGTGCAGTAGCCTCTGGCACAGACACCACTTGCACTCCACGCGCGGCTAAGCGTGCCGCTTTGTCTGGGTTGGTATCGCCCACAAACACAAACGCATCGCCGCCTGCCAACACCGCCGCATCTTCAGCAATTTCAAAACCAGGGTCAATCACGGCGCGCTTGGGTTGACGTGGGGTCACCACATGCCGCACATTCATTTTTGGATTATCCGCACGAACGGTACCAATGCCCGTGAGCACCACACAACTGCGTGCGCGCCAGTGATGTCCATCGGCACGCGCCTCAGGCCCGGTAATCCATTGAGAGACGCCATTGTTTAAGGCCGTGCGCCCATCAAGCGAAACAGCCGCTTTCATCCACACATAAGGCATGCCCCGTGTCATGCGCGAAACAAAACCTGGGTTCAACTCAAGCGCTAAATCTGCACAAACGCCCACATTGACCTCGATGCCGGCTTCGCGCAACGCGAGCATGCCGCGACCCGCCACACTCGGGTTAGGGTCGAAGTGTCCAAACACCACGCGCTTGGGCCTTGCCGCGATTAATGCATCAACACAAGGGGGGGTGCGACCGTGATGGCTGCACGGCTCGAGCGTGACATATACCGTTGCACCCTGAGCATTTAAGCCCTTGGCCTTCATGTCGTTTAATGCCATGATCTCGGCGTGGTGGCTACCCACAACTTGCGTCGCACCTCGGCCCAACACTTGGCCCTCACGTACGATCAAACAACCTACCCGAGGATTAGGCGAAGGCACATACAGCGCCCCTTCGGCCAAAGCAAGCGCCTGGCGCATAAAAAAAACATCTTGATCAGGATTACGCGTATCAAGAGCGCGCGCAGAGGGCTGGGTCATGTCTTACGCCGCAATGGTGGGCCCTGCATCTCGCGAATCGCCTCAACGAACTCGCCGATATCCTCAAAGCTTTTGTATACCGAAGCGAAGCGCACGTAGGCGACTTTATCAAGTTTTTTAAGTTCGGCCATCACGAGCTCGCCTAAAAATTCGGTCGACACTTCGCGCTCACCGCTTGTCAGCAGTTTGTCTTCAATACGCATGACGACGGCGTCAACGTCTTCGGTACTGACTGGGCGTTTGCGCAATGCAAGCGATAAGCTTGCGCGTAATTTACTAGCCTCATAATCGTGCCGGCTACCATTGCGTTTCACCACTGAAGGCATCGAAAGCTCAGGGCGCTCGTAAGTCGTAAAGCGCCGGTCGCACTCAATGCAGCGCCTGCGACGGCGAATAAAATCGCCCTCGTCAGCCCCACGAGAGTCAACCACTTGTGTATCAGGATGCCCGCAAAAGGGACACTTCATCGGAGTCCTAAACTTAAAGGCGTCTGTGCGGACACGACAGCCTGTCTAGCCCCATTTACAGGAGCGATCGGACACAAGGCTTTGATCGAAAACATTGCAGGCGTCATCACGCCGTTTACCTGATTATCGATACACCGGGAAGTTCGCCGTCAACGCATTGACCCGTGCACGCACGGCTGCGACATTGGCTGCGTCTCGCGGATTATCAAGCACATCAGCAATCAAGTTACCGGTGAGTTCGGCCTCGGCTTCTTTGAAGCCACGGGTAGTCATTGCTGGCGTGCCTAAACGAATGCCGCTTGTGACAAAGGGTTTTTCAGGGTCATTGGGAATCGCATTTTTGTTCACAGTAATGTGAGCCTGACCCAACACGGCCTCGGTCTCTTTACCGTTCACACCCTTGGCGCGCAAATCAACCAACATCACGTGACTTTCAGTATGGCCCGACACGATGCGCAAACCACGCTTGAACAAGGTCTGCGCCAACACTTGCGCATTTTTCACAACCTGTGCAGCGTAGGTTTTAAATTCAGGCGTTGCTGCTTCGTAAAACGCCACCGCTTTCGCTGCGATCACGTGCATCAAGGGGCCACCTTGAATGCCTGGGAAAATCGCCGAGTTAATCGCTTTTTCGTGTTCGGCTTTCATCATGATGACGCCGCCACGTGGGCCACGTAACGACTTATGCGTGGTTGAGGTGACAAAGTCAGCGTGTGGCACGGGGTTAGGATAAGCGCCACCGGCTACCAAGCCTGAATAATGCGCGATATCCACCAGCAACAAGGCACCGTTGTCTTTAGCGATACGTGCCAGCCGTTCAAAATCCATACGCAGCGAGTAGGCTGAAGCACCCGCAACAATCATTTTGGGCTTTTGTGTTTTAGCCAAGTGCTCAACCTTGTCGTAATCGAGCACTTCGTTGGCGTCTAAGCCATATTGGTGAAAGTTATACAGCTTGCCAGAGGCATTGACGCTTGCACCATGGGTTAAATGACCGCCCTCAGCCAAACTCATCCCTAACACAGAGTCGCCTGGCTTTAAAAATGCCAGATATACCGCCTGATTAGCCTGCGAACCCGAGTTAGGCTGAACATTAGCCGCTTCGGCGCCAAACAGCGCCTTTAATCGATCAATCGCCAGTTGCTCGACAATATCAACATACTCGCAACCACCGTAATAACGCTTGCCAGGATAGCCCTCTGCATACTTGTTCGTCATCTGCGTACCCTGCGCCTGCATCACTGCGGGGCTGGCGTAGTTTTCAGAAGCGATCAGCTCGATGTGCTGCTCTTGGCGAGTGTCTTCTTGCTGGATAGCAGCCCAAACGGCTGGGTCAACGCGATCAAGGGTCAATTTACGGTCAAACATAGAGGTTCCTGGCGAGCCTGCAAAATTGGTTGATGATAGTGTACTGCGCCTAGCAAGGTCTCGCCCAAAGGCAAAGGTACGCCCCTGCAGGCGCCTTTGCTCTGGCGCGACCCTCAACGATGCAGAAGCTAGGCTAGGGTTACCCGTGCAAACTTACGCTTACCCACTTGAATCACATAAGTACCAGCAGGCAGTTGCAAGCCTTTGTCTTCGACTTTCACGCTATCGATTTTGACACCACCTTGTTCAATATTGCGCTGCGCTTCGGCACCCGAGGCCACCAAACCGGCCTCACGCAGCACCTTCAGCACCCCTAGCGGAGCACCTGGCAGAGTCATTTCGGGCATATCCTCGGGGATAGCACCGTCACGAAACCTTGCCTCAAAGTTTGCCAGCGCCTCTTGCGCAGCTTGCTTTGAGTGAAAACGCGTAATGATCTCTTGAGCAAGTTGCACTTTGGCGTCGCGAGGATTACGCCCAGCCTCGGTCTCGGCACGTAACGCAGCGATATCCTCAAGGCTATCAAAAGACAGTAGCTCAAAATAGCGCCACATCAGCGTGTCAGAAATCGACATCAGTTTGCCAAACATCGAGTCGGGCGCCTCGCCAATCCCGATGTAATTATTTTTGGACTTAGACATCTTTTCAACGCCATCCGTACCTTCTAGCAATGGCATGGTCAGAATGCATTGAGGCTCTTGTCCGTACTCTTTTTGCAGTTCGCGGCCCACCAACAGATTAAATTTTTGGTCTGTGCCACCCAATTCGAGATCGGATTTCAAGGCGACCGAGTCATAGCCCTGCATCAACGGGTATAAAAACTCGTGCACCGAGATCGGCACCCCACCTTTAAAACGTTTGGTGAAGTCGTCACGCTCCATCATGCGAGCCACGGTGTAACGCGAGGCAAGTTGAATAATGCCCCGTGCGCCCAAGGGATCGCACCATTCAGAGTTGTAGCGAATCTCGGTTTTGGCCGGGTCGAGCACTAAGCTAGCCTGAGCGTAATAGGTTTTGGCGTTTTCAGCGATTTGCTCGCGCGTCAGCGGAGGGCGTGTGGTGTTGCGCCCCGAGGGGTCGCCGATCATTGACGTGAAATCGCCAATCAAAAAAATGACGGTATGCCCTAAGTCTTGCAACTGGCGCATCTTATTGAGCACTACGGTGTGCCCAAGATGGATATCAGGCGCCGTCGGATCTAAGCCTAGCTTAATTCTGAGAGGGATACCGGTCGCCTGACTACGGGCCAGCTTTTGAGCAAACTCGGCCTGAACCAGCAGCTCGTCGCAGCCGCGCAGGGCAACACGCAGTTGAGCTTCGGTGTCTTGCGTGATCGTATATTTTTGCATTGACATATCAGAAAAAAGTCATTTTGGGTATTAAAAATAATAAAAAAAGACTCGGCAGTGAAAAATGAGCTAACATTGTTGTTTTATTGCAAGGGCGTTGCGTCACATCATACGCAAACCCCACGCAACGCGCTAAGCGCCCCCAAGTGTAATCGCTGTAATCACGCGGGGTTGCGCGCACGACTTAGTTGAACAGGATTATCGCTTAATGACTCAAAACAACGACCTAGCCACTGCAGGGGCAAGTGCCCTCACTAAACTAGGCACGTCTACCCAGCCAAATGCTGGCTCGCGCTTGCTGCGCGGCTTACTGTTGAGTGCGGTCTTGCTCTTGTGTATCGGTGCCGCGGCGCTTGGTATGGTGCAACCCGCACAAACCGAACCCATCCCACCTGAACAAAGTCTGGTTCAAAACGTGTTGCCGTTTCCGCTTTCGGCAGATCCAACCCCTGCCGAACACTCGGCAACTGCACCCAACACGCCCTACGTCACCGAAACACGCATTCGCTCTGGCGATACGATCGCCACAATCCTTAGGCGGCTCGATATTACCGACTCAAGCTTGTCGGCCTATTTAGCCAAAGAAGCCAAAGTTCGTTTCGCCAGCAAACTCGTTCCGGGTCGCTCGGTTCAAGCCGCCACCGATCACAACGGGCGACTGCAATGGGTTCGTTATTTTCATACCCCCACCAGCAACTCGACTGGTGAACCAACAGTCAAGTTGTTACAAATCAACGCAGAGGCAGACGGCTTCACTGCAGAAGAACTCGAACTTCCTAGCGAAGTTCATATTGAGGTCGCGGTCGGCACCATCGAGCGCTCTTTATTCGCCACGACCGATGCCGCCGGCATCCCTGACAACATCACCATGCAAATGGCCGAAGTGCTCGGCAGCAAGATTGACTTCTTTCGTGGCATTCATCGCGGCGACCAGTTTCGCGTTGTCTACGAAAACCGCACGTTCGAAGGCCGCCCAGCGGGCCCAGGCCGGGTGTTAGCCGTCGAGTTCATGAACAAAGGTAAATCATCAACAGCAGTCTGGTTCAGCCCCGATGGCAAAACTGGCAGCTACTACAACCTCGAAGGCGAGAGCTTGCGTGGGGCCTTTTTGCGTAACTCGATCAAATTCTCGCGTATCAGCTCAACGTTTGGGCTACGCACCATTGCCAATAATCAAGCCTGGTCCGGACATCACCCAGGCGTTGACTATGTGGCCCCGACCGGTACGCCAATTCACGCGACAGCAGACGGCGTTGTGCAACTCGCTGGGTGGCACTTTGGCTATGGCAACACAATCATTCTCAAGCACCACAGCAAAATCACCACTCTCTATGCACATCAAAGCCGCTTTGCCGATGGCATCACTGTTGGCACTAAAGTCTCGCAGGGGCAGTTGATTGGTTACGTCGGCTCAACAGGATGGTCAACCGGTCCGCATTTGCATTACGAATTTCGAGTGGCTGACAAGCCGATTGATCCACTTTCAGCAACGGCGGCCATGCCCGCAGCAACCCCGCTTGAGCCCGAGCAGCGCGCTGAATTTGCCCAAGCGGTTGCACCCTATCGTCAGCAGCTTCAAGTCTTGGCCAAGTTTCAAGAGGTCATGCCCGAAATCAGTAGCGTAGCAGTCCGCTGATACCGGCCCCAGTGGTGAGCGCGTCTTACTACATCGGGCTGATGTCTGGCACCAGCCTAGACGGGGTTGATGCCGTACTGGCAAGCTTTGATCCCTCAGGCAAGCCTACCGTCATTGCCCGCGCGTCAAGTGCGTTTGACCCAGCGTTGCGCGAAACGCTCTTCTCGTTAAACACCTCAGGCCCCGACGAACTCGCCCGCGCTGCACTGGCCGCCAATAGCTTGGTCGCGCTGTTTGCCAAACTAGTCGCTCAAACGCTCGAACAAGCCAAGCTCTCGTCCTCGCAAATTTCAGCCATTGGTGCCCACGGGCAAACCGTCAGGCATCAACCGAGTCTTGGTTACACGATTCAGCTCAACGCACCCGCACTGCTTGCCGAGCTCACTGGCATCACCGTGGTGGCCGATTTCAGAAGTCGCGATGTCGCAGCGGGTGGCCAAGGCGCACCTTTGGTGCCGGTTTTTCACGCTGGGATTTTTTCTACCGACCATACTCGCGTGATTTTGAACCTAGGCGGCATCGCTAACATCACAATATTGCGGCCAGATGCAGACCCGCTTGGTTTTGACACCGGGCCAGCAAATGCCCTAATGGATAGCTGGTGTCAGTTGCATACGCAACAAAGCTTTGACGTTGACGGGGCTTGGGGAGCACAAGGCTTGGTCAATCAAGCGCTGCTCGATCGCTTAAACAACGCAGAGCCTTGGCTGAAGTTGCCACCACCAAAGTCTACTGGGCGCGATTTATTCAACCTTAAGTGGCTTGAGCCTCGACTGCAACACTGCCTGGGGCGACTTGAGCCTGGCCAACATTTAACGCCTCAAGACGTACAGGCCACGCTGTGTGCCTTCACAGCGGCGACAGCGGCGCAGGCGATCAACACCTATGCGCCTGACGCAAAAGAGGTGTTGCTGTGCGGTGGTGGCGCTCACAATAGCGCGTTGCGCCAAAGCCTGCAGGCGGCGCTGCCCTGCGTTGTATCAACGACTGAGAGTGCGGGGGTAGGCACACAGGATGTTGAAGCGCTGGCCTTTGCTTGGCTCGCTTGGGCCCATCAACATGGGGTCGCTGCAGGCAACCCTAAAGTCACAGGGGCGCGCGCCGCGCGGATCTTAGGAGCGACTTGGCCCGCCTAACTGGTGCAGCTTAGACTGAGAACGACGAACCACAACCACAGGTTGTTGAGGCATTTGGATTGCGAATGACGAATTGCGATCCTTCGATGTCTTCTTTGTAATCGATCTCAGCGCCCACCAAGTACTGAAAGCTCATCGGGTCAACCAGCAAGGCGACGCCATTTTTTTCAAGTGTTGTATCGTCTTCGTTGACGTCTTCATCAAAAGTGAAGCCATACTGAAAACCCGAACAACCACCACCCTGCACAAACACGCGCAGTTTGAGGTTTGAATTACCCTCTTCGATCAATAAATCTTTAACCTTGGCAGCGGCTGAGTCTGTAAACAGAATCGGCGTAGGTGGCGCTTGCAGATCAACGGTTTGTGTGGCGATGTTCATAAGTGACTCCTGTCCCGCGGGACGATACTAAACTAAATGACGTGATACTTGAGTACATTGGTCAACTATACCGCAAATGCCTAGGTAATTCATAGAGCAACCACTCTAGAGGCAAGGACAATATCACCGTCAAGCACGCGAACCGTGACAGACTTTGGTGCAAATCTGGGGGGCAGCGCCAGGAAACCCTGCCCGCGCTGAAACTGCGCAAAGTCTAGTCGCAAGGCAGCGCGCTGCGCCTCAGCTTGCTGCGCCTCAATCTGTCGCCCCATCTGCGGCTGGGTGCTCACCCGTTGCGGTTCAGTCTGTTGCGACTTACCGTGCAGGCTCTGGGCGACCAGCCCTTCAGAGCCAACCGGTAAGGGCTCGGCCAGCAATGGTTGCAAAATAACCATTTGCTCTGAGCCGTCAACATCACCACGACAATGCCCTATGGCAACAAACTGTAAGGTACCCACAAAATGCTTGGTCGTTTTGCCACTGCGCATCAGCAAAACCCGATACTGCAACCCTTCAGCATGTTGCTCAATGTCAACCGCCCGAATATCGAGCGCCCCGTGAGGGCTTGGTGGCAGCAGGTCTTCAAAGAACGCCAGTTGATCTTGCGTACGGCCAAGCTCGAACTGAACAGTTGCCAATATTTTTTCAAGTTCGAGGCGAGCAGCCCGCTCGGTCAGCAACGCTCTTTGGGTCTGATGCAAGGGCGAAGCGGTTTGCGCGCGCTCGGCCTCTATTTCAGAGCGCTCTTGAAGCAAGGCGGCGCGCTCTGTGCGCAGTTCCAAATGCTGCGCCCCTGTACCCGTGCCATGCAGCATCAAGGCGGCTAAAAGCCCGCCCAGCACGAACAACAACATGCCGCCGCAAATCACCCTTGCAGGCGCACGCCCAACGACTTTCACCATGCGTTCAAAGGCCTTACGGAAGAATCGCGACTTGATTCAAGCCTGTGTTTTCGGGTAAACCAAACATAAGATTCATATTTTGAATCGCTTGACCCGAGGCGCCTTTGACTAGGTTGTCTTGAACGACCAAAATAATCAAACGATCGCCATTGCCTGGGCGCTGCAGCGCAATACGCAAGGTATTTGAGGCCCGTACCGAGCGCGTGTCAGGCTGACCACCAAACGGCATCACATCAACAAAACTTTCGTTGGCATAACGCGCTTCAAAGAGCGCTTGAAAATCAACGCCGCGCGCCTCAGGCAAGATCCGAGCGTAGATCGTGCTGAACATGCCGCGAATCATGGGCACCAGGTGCGGCACAAACGTCAGCCCAACGGGGCCACCGGCCAAACGTTGCAGCTGTTCGTCGATTTCGGCTTGATGACGATGCCCGGCAACACCATACGCTTTAAAGTTATCGCTTGCTTCAGATAGCAAGCTGCCAACTTCTGCCTTACGACCAGCGCCACTGACGCCCGATTTGCAATCTGCAATCAGGTCTGAGGTATCGATCAACGGTTTGCCGCCAAGCAGTGGCGCCAACCCAAGCAAAATCGTAGTGGGATAGCAACCGGGGTTACCGACAACACGCGCCTTGGCTACCGAGGAACGGTTAAGCTCAACCACACCATACACAGACTCTTTAAGAATCTCGGGGCAGGTATGCGGGATTTTGTACCATTTTTCAAACGCTTTAATGTCTTGCAAGCGAAAGTCTGCGGCTAGGTCAATGAGCTTGACGCCTGCAGCCAGTAACTCGGGGGCCTGTGCCATCGCCACACCATGTGGTGTGGCAAAAAATACAACGTCGCAGCCCGTCAACGGTGCTTTGTCAGGAGCAGAAAATGCCAGCTTCACGTGCCCACGCAGATTAGGAAACATATTGGCGACAGGCATGCCGTCTTCTTGACGCGAGGTAATGGCTGTGAGTTCAACATTTGGATGCTGCGACAGAATACGCAAGAGTTCAACGCCGGTGTAACCCGTGCCGCCGACAATGCCAACTTTGATCCGTTTTGCTGAAGCTTGTGTCATATCTAGACCCCTGAATCTATAACTGCCGAGCTACTAAAAAAAACGCGGCGCTTTGAAAGCAATATTATCCCACGCTCGCATGACTTATTTTCAACATCCCCCCGCTAAAAGACAGGGGTTCTGACTGACTCGACCTTTGGATAAGGTAGATCGCTTCGTTGGGTTCGTGTTGCAAACGTCCTTGCAGAACAAAACCATGCGAACAATTTAGTGCAAGCTAAAAAAAAGACCGCTTGCGCGGTCTTTCTGCACTGAGGCCAAACTGTAGCCTCGGGCGGGTCGATCAACGCTTGCTGAACTGTTTCCGACGACGTGCTTTGTGGAAACCGACTTTCTTACGCTCAACTTCACGTGCATCGCGCGTGACCAACCCTGCTTTGGACAGAGAAGGCTTTAGCGCTGCATCGTAATCAATCAGCGCACGAGTAATGCCGTGACGCACTGCGCCCGCCTGGCCGCTTTCGCCGCCGCCGTGCACATTGATATGAAAATCAAACGACGCTAAGTGGCCGGTAAGTTCGAGCGGTTGACGCACGACCATACGACCAGTTTCGCGAGCAAAGTATTCGTCAACGGGCTTGCCGTTCACAACAATTTTGCCTGCGCCTTTTTTCATGAAGACACGAGCCACCGAAGTCTTGCGGCGGCCGGTTCCGTAATTCCAATTACCGATCATGGCCTATCCTTTGAGTTCGAGGGGCTGTGGCTGTTGGGCCGAATGAGGATGTTCTGCACCCGCATAGACCTTCAGCTTTTTGATCATCGCATAACCCAGTGGGCCTTTAGGCAACATGCCCTTAACGGCCTTTTGAATCGCACGACCCGGAAAACGCTCTTGCAGCTTGGCGAAGTTTGTTTCGCGAATACCGCCTGGATACGTTGTGTGACGGAAGTATTTTTTATCTTGCGTCTTGTTGCCGGTTACGACGATATCTGCTGCATTGATAATAACGATGTAATCGCCTGTATCAACGTGGGGTGTGAACTCTGGTTTGTGCTTACCGCGCAAACGGTGTGCGACTTCGCTGGCCACACGACCGAGGACTTTGCCCTTCGCGTCAATCACGAACCAGCCACGTTGGACTTCATGCGGCTTAGCCACAAATGTCTTCATGATTGGATCCTAAAAATACCTGCCCGGGACCATCCCAGACGGGCCCTCAAATAACGTTTTAGCTGTTGCCAAAGCGTGTAACCCGCCCGTGCGCCAGCCTAGTTATTGGAGGAAAGCCTTCGATTCTACAATAAAAAAAGGATGCTGACCAAATGGCAAGCACCCTTTTTAGTTAAAACTCCGTTCAAATGAAGCCCAACGGGGTAAAAACGACTGACTGAATCGCTTATTTTTGACGTGACAGCGCAGCACCTACGTACTGATCGTACGACGCCTCGGCCAATCTGAACCAAGGCACCACCTGATCGCGATAGCCCATGTAGTTGTCGTGAATCGTTTTGAATTGCGGGCTTTTAGCCGAATACTCAGCGAAAACCTTAAGCGAAACATCCCAACAAGCATCCATCACAGCACGAGGAAAGGCGCGTAGCAAAGTGCCTTGCGACAACAGGCGCCTTAACGCTTGCGCATTGAGGTTGTCATAGCGCGCCTGCATCGTTGAATTGCAGGCACGGCTGGCCGCTTCAATGATGGACTGATAGTTCTTAGGGAGTTTTGCCCATTCACCGTCATTGACATACAAAGCCACCTGCGCCCCACCTTCCCACCAGCCGGGGTAGTAGTAGTACTTGGCGACCTTGGCGAAACCCATTTTTTCATCGTCATACGGGCCAACCCACTCGACCGCATCGATTGTGCCTTTTTCAAGCGCTGGGTAAATGTCGGGGCCAGGCAACTGTTGGGGCAAACCGCCCAAACGGGTGATGATCTCGCCAGCGAGGCCGGCGATTCGCATTTTTAAGCCCTTGATGTCCTCGACCGTTTTGATCTCTTTGCGATACCAGCCA
>Ga0247843_1006304_pt1 | contig 15592 bp, 8 predicted proteins | sample LaCruzMarch2017__FD_192420 | JGI IMG/M metagenome (GOLD analysis project Ga0247843, IMG submission 192420) | Freshwater microbial communities from meromictic Lake La Cruz, Castile-La Mancha, Spain - LaCruzMarch2017_8m | ecosystem: Environmental > Aquatic > Freshwater > Lake | place: Spain... | reverse complement strand
CCGAAGAAGTGAAAGTTCCTGAGAAAATGCAGAAAGCTGCCGAGCTTGTTTACTGAGCAGGATCTCGCTCGGGACCGGCTAGAAAGTGACTAAATTTTACTTGCCACTACAGCCAAAGAAGGCCACGAAGAAGTGAAAGTTCCTGAGAAAATGCAGAAAGCTGCCGAGCTTGTTTGAGCAGGATCTCGCTCGGGACGGCTAGAAAGTGACTAAATTTTACTTGCCACTACAGCCAAAGCCCGAAGAAGTGAAAGTTCATGAGAAAATGCAGAAAGCTGGAGCCGTCCCCCGCCGCCAGGCCAGGAATCCCTAAACGGATGAATTATTTCGTGAAAGGACTTGAACTTGAGCTGCAGGAACGAACGGAACTTTACCCCTACGGCTTGAATAATCCAGGGCTCGTGAAAGGACTTGCTGAGAGCATGCAGCTGCTGGGAGGAGAGCGGAATAGGCTCGTGAAAGGCTTTTGACTTTTGAGTAGACCCTCAAATGGCAGGAAAACTTGTCATTGCTCAAGATTGCCAACAGGTAGAAACAATTCTAGATTTGATTTGAGTGTTGTAGTCGTTGTTGATATATTGCTGCTGACTAAGCTGCTATGACGATGATGAGCTGAAAGTTATTATTTAGAACATTGTGTGAGGATTAATCGTCGAATGATCAATTAGATGAGAACCTTTGATGTATGAGGTATGGTTGTAACATGAAGGACCTATGATACCAGCAGCATGCTGTCAAGCTTCGTCCACAATTAAGGTTACAACATCTGTTAGCAGACTGTTTCATATTACTTCATTACATAATGACAAGAGATAAACAAATCATATATACCCAAAATCAATACAGATCTCTCTCTTACACACATCCACAGTTGACAATTCTCCTCTTCCGACAAAATCATACATGAGTTACTGACCATTGCTCTTGAATTTCTGCATCACTGACCCCAGCACCGAACCTTTACTCTTCGTGGAATGTGGCGACGGGTTACGCACCATTACACTTGTTTTCTCAATACCACCGGAATCTACAACCTTCTTGGGAGACACTTCTCCTTTTGGTGTCTTGGGAGACGTCTTCCTGCTTAGACCAAGTACGTTTTGCATACTCACGCGTACATTTTCTAAATCACCCCTCACAGATTCTTCACTATGAGGCTTGCTGGATTCAGTGTCAGCCGCGTCCGAAGATGTAAGTGCCTCCCTTTGAGCCTCCAATGCTTCAGCAAGTGCAATTTCATACTTGGCACGTTCGTCTTCTACCTTTGCAGCGATGATAAGTGTAATTTCCTTCTTCATTTGCACACGTGCTACGTCGTTACTGCTATCATCAATGTAATCCAATGGAGTCATGTCCTTCTTATCGGTAGCAAAGATACCCTTGGGGAAAGCCTCAATAAGTAAGCTAACAATCTTATTACTTGCATTGTGCTCCATTGCCAAATGGATTGGCAAACGTCCACGAACATCCCGCCCACGTGCAGCCAGGGGGTATGAACTATAGATCTTCATTACTAGATCATCTGGTGCACCAAAGACCAAGGCCGCGTGGAGTGGCAAAGCCCGGAAACGAAGCTGGTCTTCCTTCTGTCCACGTGTTACAACCCATGTCTTACAGTCCTTGGTAAAACGTATATTTGCCTCATTGTACATTAACTCTGCATACTCATACTGCCTAGCCTCAATGGCCTGGAAGAGATCGGTTGGGGCAACTTCATAGTCAACTTCGAATGCTTCAAGTTCACCCCACTGAAGGTCTACTCTTGGGGAGCTTGGGGGAGAGCTTGTGTTGACGACATGATTATCATCATTTACAGCGCTGGAGATGGCTGGTGAGGTAGGCGCGAGTGGTGACTCCTCATCCTTCTCCTCCTTCATCGACGATTCAGTCTTGCTTTGAATGCTGGATATGAAGGTGTCGAGATGGAACATACTGAGAATAGACCGAGGAGCAGCTGCTAATGCTTCCTGACTAGGCTCTGCCTCCACGACTTTGACTCCTTCTTCTCCACCGACGTCGTCATCTTCGAGAGCATCCTGATTATATTCACTGTCATTCTCCTCCTTACCATCACTTCCTGCCTCGACACTGTCTCCATCTTCTTCTCCACCGACGTCGTCATCTTCGAGAGCATCCTGATTATATTCACTGTCATTCTCCTCCTTACCATCACTTCCTGCCTCGACACTGTCTCCATGGTCTTTCTGAACCTCGCCAGTCTCCACCTCCTCCTTTATCATCTCCTCAACACCAGCCTCAACTTTTAACCTAATCAACTCATCCTCATCGACATGTATAACACGAATATACTTTCCCCACTGTGTTTCTGGAAAGATCTTATGATTCGATGTATCGACCTCAAACTTCAACACTGACGATTCACCCTCGACCTTTTCAGTAACTACCGCGTACGTCCACTTCCGATCGGAACGTCGAATGAATGCGGCATCTCCCACAGTTAGGGACTTGGCCTCCTCGGCTGCCACTTCACGTGTGTCGGCAGCGTTGAAGTGATTAGCTTTGCCCTCGTCACCGAGGTTGTAAGTTGGTAGATAAATAGGACCGCTCATTATTGTATCTGATATATCTGATTGCGCACTGCCTTCTTCGTCGCGTCAACGTGAAGCGGTGGCAATTAAGATTGATTCCTCTCTCGCCGAACCGAAGCGAAGAAGAGAAATTCTTCTCTTTTTACGAGAGAGCATCAGGTACGTAGAGAATAGGTAGGTAGAACAAACTTACGGAACGGACAAACTCCGGTCATTAATTTCTATTACCCCGATGTTTCACTTCAGCATCAAGAATACTACACTACTACCTACTACTATATTTTGAAGGGACCATGGTAACGCAAATCGCGGCCGCCGCTACCAGAAGATGGCGGCGCAATACTGTCGTGGCTATAGTCCTGTGTGCTACAACTTTTCACATGATCATTTCATCATCATGGGATGATAATTCTTCTTCACAACTCGATGACCTAGATGACAAGCGTCGACAACTCGCCTACTTTGACACGGTGCAGATGAAGCCAATACCATATGGCCGTCGGTTGATTGACCCCAACTTTCAATCTCTCATTTATCCCACAGATATTGATGGAGGCATGTTTAAGAAGCAAACACCCGAAGACTTTGAAGCGGCTGCCGCCGATGCCGACACCGACAAGGGAGGAGAGTCATCCACCACCACCATCACCAAGAACTGGTCGGCATGTGAGGACATATTACTCTTCATGCCATACCCCTTTGCACATAATGGACATGCCTCGCAGCTCAACAGCTTCATATTGGCATCTCTCGTGGCGACATACACCAATCGTGCCATGGTAATACTCGAACCTCCGAATCAATTGAATGCCTTCAAATCCAATTCTCAATTCGGTTGTCCACCGGAGGCATGGATGACGGAGGTACGGCGGACGGGTGCTGAACCAGTCAAGATCGGGTGGAATGAAGACTTCCCGGTGGGGTTGACTCGACTAATACGTCATCCATCATGGCTGTCACGAGGATGTTCCATGCCGTGTATTGACGAATACACATATGAAATGTGGGATTCTCTACGTACCAAGGATACTGAACATGCCCTTGAGCCACACCAGATCCAATGCGGTAGTAGAAGTGATGACGCCTCTACCGCCAAGTCAACAACAACCAACGTTGTTGTCATGGGAGGGGAGGAGGTACGTCAATTCTTCGTTACACATTACAAGGATCAAATGCTCGATCGGTCCACGGTGCTGGCCATGACACAAGCCCACGATTGGTCGTTGCGACTGGGTGCCAAGCCACATGAGGCACGTGTATTCTCCAACGCAACTCTTGATTTTGACTATCGTGATAAATGGGACTATGTCTCGGCATTAGTGGCACGGTCCGGGATACTACGCTTCCAACCTTGGATTGGACGAGATGTTGAGGACTTCATGAAAACATACGTCCCCGATCTGAACTTGAATGAACCATATGATGCAATTCATGTACGAAGGGGGGATAAGATATATGCCGAGGCAAAACGTCACGTGCGGTATTATTGGCAAGAGCAAGGTCAGTATGATGAGGAAACGGGTGCTATGCCAAGAGATTATATTCCATTCCGACAGGTGAGTGTCGTTCATATGTTACGTCGAAATTATTAGACTCAACCGATTCACGTTTGATATACAATACCATGTGTACTCACTCATTTGTTGCTCTTGATGATGTTACTCAAAAAATAATTTTCAACAGTATCTTATTCAATATGAGAATGTTACCAAGTGTTTGGACGGTCCTCGGACAGTATATGTTTCGACAGATGATCCCGTGGAAGTCAAGGCTGAAATTGACGACATGCCAAAAGATGAACAAGGTTACACACTGCTCATGGCGAATACTGGCGAGCTCACTTGTCACAAGTTCCGATTAATCTTCTCAACGTACGACCAAGAATTATTGTCTAAAGAAGCAGAAAACCCAGAAGATGATGATGACAAGAAGGCATCCGCAGGTATGCCTGGTTCGTCGCCATTTCATCTCCAAGATGATCCTGCCAAGAGATCATGCGAGGATCGGTACGAGCGCAATCTCGCAAGTATTGCTGACCTAATGTTACTTGCCAAGAGTAATGTTGCCGTAGTGGAATACAACTCAAATTGGGGACGATTGGTACGCTTGTTCCGATTGCGGTTAAATGATACCCCGAGAATATTGAACGGTGCTCGGCCTGTCTTGCAGAAGGGGGAGTTGAAAATAGCGTGGGGTAAGAAACTTCCAGGACCGCCTGGTTTTTGAAATTTTCATGTCTCCCCAGATATGTAGTTTTGTACAGTATATTTATCTTTACACATGAGTCCTTGAGGATACCAGTGTTTAATAGCATGACTAGACTGTCTGCACACTCTAAAAATGTCAACTAATATTTAAGTAGAAGATTGATTAGTACAGCTTTAAAACAGAACTAAGTATTTTTCTAAGGCTAGCAGTGCAGGTACTATATCTAAAAACAACAAGATGAAGTTGGTATTGATGCTGTCATTTATTTTGGATGTTGGATCTCAGGAGCTTGGACTTATTGGAGATACTGGGAGATGGGGATGGCATGGGTGATAGGGTTGGCAATCCACAATATTCACGTCCAATCCCTTCCATGGCCTCAATTTCACTAGTAATATGATAATGATGCATTACATAATCCAATCGCACATTACAGGGGGTAAAGTTATTCCACATGCATGTCCCACACCACCACTGAAGATTGGGATTGGAAGTTGGTGCTTCTGTAATCCCACTGGGAGATTTCGTTGGCTTCGTACAATAGTCACTCGCGCTTTCCATGGCTTCTCTCATAGAAATATGATATTTGTTCATTTCCCATTTCACACGAGCATCACAACTTGTTATATTCTTCCAACTGCATGTCCCACACCACCAATCAAGGGCCTCATTGCGACTTGGCGACAAGCTTGGTGACCAACTTGGTGTCTCGGAAGGATATTCACTTGGACTTTGACTCGGTTTCGAAGATGGCATGGGTGATAGGGTTGGCAATCCACAATATTCACGTCCTATCCCTTCCATGGCCTCAATCTCACTAATATGATAATGGTGCATCACAAAATTCAACCGTTCGTTACAGGGGGTTAAGTTATTCCATATGCATGTCCCACACCACCAAGCAAGGTCTGGATTGGGAGTCGGTGCCTCTGTAATCCCACTGGGAGCCTTGGTCGGTTTACTACAATAGTCACTAGCGGATTCCATGGCCTCTAATTTGGTAATATGATATTTATGCATCTCCCACTGTACACGATTGTCACAATCTGTTACATTCTTCCAATTGCATGTCCCGCACCACCAATCAGGGGTGACATCGTCGTCGTTCGGTGGTGGAGTAATCTTGTTGGGTTCCTCCTCCTCCTCCTCCTCGCCTTGATCGTCAGTATGATCAGTGTTTGTCATCATCTCTGCGTCGAAGTCCTCGAATCTGTCGCCCACCCCCACCCCGCCGGCCTCGGAAGAAATGCCATCTTCGTTGCTTCCCTCGACGTTGCTGATTCCACCGCCACTACTGTTGCGGTTGCTGCCATTCAAACTGACATGAACAATCCCAACCCCGATGACCACGGCCAGCAGGAGCTTAAGGACAGGCCAGCGGAATCGATGCATCGTCGTCGATCTGCCGCGCATCCCGACTATTCCGACGCTATCGTCGCCAAAGTTGTCATTGACACTCTCTCGTAAGAACAACCAGTTATCATCGTTTTCTCCGACTAACAATCGTAGCGGTCGCTGGATTGGTTCGGCTGGCGGTGTGATGATGGAGGCTGATTCCTCTGTGGCCGCTAACGCTACTGCATCATCATCCTCCTCCAACACGACGTGGCCAGCACTGCTAGAGCGGGGGTCGTCCGAGTAGCCTCCCGACGATCGGAGCGAACGACTGCTCGTCCTGCTAATAATTGAGGCAGGTGGCTCCATGGCAGGCATGGCGGCAACAATCTTGACCGACTCGTATGTACAGGTATGTATGTACGGGAAGCGAAAAAGAAAATAGACCTTTGGGCGGGAGAGGATATCCCGCCGAAATGAATCCATCGGCCAAGTGTATTTTGTATTTCGAACATGTCATCGTCGTCATCGCCATCCTTGTCATCGTCGTCAGCGTCATCACGACGACAGACTCACAATATTGTCGAACAAGTCGAGTTTAATAAAAGTTTTATCATCGGTGGTGTAATTGGTACCATCCTAGCATTGGTTATTGCTATTGCGACGATTATTCAAATTAAAGGTTGGCGTCGTACAGTACAAACTGAAATTAATAATCAAGACAATTCCAAGAGGAGACGTAAACAACAACGACAACAACAACGACAACAACAACAACAACAACAACAACAACGACGACAACGACAACAACGACAACAACAACAACAACAACGACAAGCAGCGAATTCTATTCTGACTGTTACTAATGGTGGATCCGATGGTGGAGTAGTTGGTGGTTGTACCACGACGGCAACATCAACAACAGCAGTGATGGCGGAGCTTACAAATAATACCAATATTACTAGTCGTATGGATGAAACCATTCACCTGCCGCCTATACAAAGCCTCTTGCCACGACATCTCATGGCTGAAAATCATCTACAACAGTCATCAGTCGATTGTCCCTCACAAACAACAATTAATGTAAATGACAGTACCAATGATCAATTCTATGCCAACCTTGTATCCATACCCTTTCGGGATGAAGAAGATAGTGATAATGCAATATTGCCTGTCCAGCTGCAACGACTTACAACAGTCGATTCAGTACCATTACACCACTCGGATGATGTGACATCATCAACCGCAAACCAAATAGTCTACTCAGAAGATTTGCAGCAACGTACGGGTACCTTTTCGCATATGCTTATTAATGATGCATTGCTTAGTTCGGCCACGTCCGATGAAAATAGTGATAATGACAATGATGAGAAATATGTCCATGGTCGTTCATTTGTCGAATATGATGACAGCAACGATCACTATAACGAGGAGATCCAACCAGACATGTTAGACGGTTCGACTGATGAGCTTGATAATTACAAGAATCAAGATTTGGAAATATTGCGTACTGCCATTGAACAGTCAGTCAATGATGTTGATATGCTAATTAGTTTGGCTGTTACTTATGCATATACAACTTCAACAACAATGTCAACTTGTTTGGGGTGGTTTGGTGGTGAGGAACATCATTCAAGGATTGAGGCAAGTTGTTTGTGTGACACATATGACTGGTTGAAGACAAAGTTGTCAACCATGGATTCAGTGTGAGTATGAATGGAGTAAAATGTGTTCCATTGTAAATAAACTATTTCTCTAATACCCGTTTCATTCTAAAACAATGATCTTTTATTCGCATCAACACATCATTCCTCGCAGGAATGAATACTTTTCAGAATTACTGAAACGAATAGTTATTACTGTTATGTTACGTATCCTTCCACCTCATCATGGTGCCAACATAGTACACTCTTGTGCCACAATTCTTGGTTTAGATCTACTAAAGAAACCACCAAATACAACACTGGTAATACATGGCATGAGAAAGACAAATACATTAAAACAAGGGTATAACTTCATTGTCAAGGCATTTCAGCGATTTGGAGAAATAGAGGAGGCAGCGATAGCACCAAATAATCATGGATTTGGTAAGTATAGAGAAAGAAGGATTTGTATACCATTCAATTCATATTGCTAAATGAATGTGTTCTCATTCATTATATACTCAATATTTCATAACCATCATCCAGGCCTAATTCGATTCAGTAAACCAGAATCGGTGAAACTTGCATTGGAGGAGTATAATCAATCTGAGATTGATATTCAGGATGTATCAGTGACAATAAAAACACTGAAATCAGAAAGGATAACACATCATTAAATCAAATAACAAACTCAATCATTGGATAACATATAGGAGTTATATACTATAATCTTTTGCAATACTCTAGTCACTTAAGGGAGGTCTGTTCAAACACCTTCAAAGCCAAATAGGGGGGGTCCGGGGGGAGGCATTCCCCCCTGGCATTCACACGTACCAGGGAAGCCGTTTTCATTTGAGACTCTTCACTCTTGAGATAGACTTTGAATTCGCTTATATTCTAATGAGAAGTTTCTAGACCCCCATAGCTCTAACGTATATCCGAAAATGAACAAAGTCAACTGAGTATCTAGTTTCTAAACTTTTCTGCTATTGATGCCACAAGAGCTCTAAATATTGCTTAGCTCGTTGCGTGAATTCCAGTAAAGCGTCACTGGTCAGAATTGCACGAGATGGCATCATGATGTTGTCTTCTGATAGGTACACAGAATAATCACGTTATTACTTCAATGATATATTTTGATGAAGAAATCATCCCAAGCAGTGAGTGAATCTGCGGCGTTCACTGTCACAATTGGAGGGGTTGGCTTATGCCTCACACAAAGGCCCGGTCTCTTTATTGATGACAACAACGACGCTTCTGCCATGTTCATGTCGTTGTCAAAATTCTCCAACAGCGAAGTTTTTATTGATCTGAATGCTTTATCGGAACGCTAGCACTAAATACTAGTACCAAAAACCATAATTCAACAAATAATGAATAAAGAATCAAGTTAGGCATCAATGACACCACCAACAGTCATAATGGTTGATACAGTGCCTGACGGTATACGGTATTGAAAGTAATCTAGAAGATCTTATCAAAGGTCTTTTGATTGATTCCGTGTAAATGGTAGATACTTGGGAAGGAAATTAGCAGCATGCAGTAAATTTCACAATGCGAGCAAATCAGCTCTTCAAGATTTGAAAGAGAATTTTGGCTCATTGAAAAGATTTGTTACAGCGCGCAAGGATCTCTTCAATACCAAGATGATAAAGAACGGAAAACCCCCTTCTCAAACGTTGCCACACCTTATTGACACAGGACAGTGCTCTCTCCTGTGGTTCCGACAGTGACTCTTTTGATTGAAAGGTCCTCGGCATAAGAAGACTCGTTTCATCAAGGTGAAAAATGTCTAGGTAGAATTAATGTTTTGTCTAATTTCTTAATTTTTATTGTACTGACACAGAAGGATATATATCTTGTTGCATTTATGCTCTTATAATTATACTGAATTGATCACAAGTCATTAAGAAACAATCATTCTGTAATCAGATTTGCACCGCATGTATATGAAATCCATGTACTCAAATAAATAATGGTACATCACCTTCTCGTTTAAGCAATATCACGATCAGATTGAGTTTAGCAGCAGCGCAAACTGCAAACTCAGGAAGCAAATACAAATGATTGCATACTCACATCCAACCAGCGTTTAGCTTCAGTTTCAACATTGCGGCTAGCTGCTGAAAGTACTACTTATAATAATACATAGATATGCAGCAGCAAAAAAAAAGTGGTGGAGGAAGGTACGCTCTCTTTTTGTATATATAAATATATTGTCACTTAATTTAGTATCTACATAAGTATAATTTGTGTTTTTCCAACTCGTCTTATCATACGTCATTGCTCCTAGCCTCACCTAGTCCCTACTAGTGAGGCATGCTGTAGTATTGTCCATTCCGAAATTGTTCAAAAGTTGTATATCCCTCCGCTGTATGGTCGTTGAACCACGATGATCTTCCCCGTTGGCTTGGTGTCCACCTGTTGTCGCTGTGATGTGATTTACTCACGCTAGCCGCTTCTTCCCTTGTCGCCCTCACATAGTGTAGTCTTCCGAGTGTGAGCTTGGCTTGTCCTCTTACTATCGCACATCCTATGGATCCGTCTGCGTCGGAATTCTGATATTCTGGAAAGTTGTAGTTAATTGGCTCCAGGTTTCTCTTATTGCCGAAGCAACGCCTCGTGGTTGGTTATCCCTCCCTAACATATGCTCCCATAGGTTCGTGACTGGACAGTTGAAGCTTCCCTCGCCTAAGTATTCGATGATGCTTTCCGTATTAAGTCGTCCTGGTACTATATTACCCTCCTTGTCAAGTCTATCAATCAACTGTGGTATGCATTGTGCCACCGCTCCGATGAATTGCGCATATCGTATGTCCTCTGCTTCCCTCAAACCGCATCCCTTATTGCGGAGAGGTAGTCGCATTCGTTCTCTTGCAATGTCCGAGAAAGATGCAATCCTGATACCAAACGCTTTCTCCACTAGTAGGTAGATTTTTGTGCGGGTCTTAGTCACGAGTGAGACCAATTCATGACTGAGTTACCTCTGTACTCAAAACCAACCAAACACAACAACACGTGACACTAAGGTACGCGGCGACATGGTGTGCAACGCGGTGAAGGAAGGCGCTGGCGTTGTGTGCTGTAAAGATGTTGCCGCCGATGAGGAATAAATCGACGAATGGACGGGGGGAGGGGGGAACAAAAATCATCATCAATTATTGATGAGAATGATGTACTTGCCGCTCGCGGAAGCAGAGAGGAATGCCTGGCGCAGGTCCTGAGGGCAGGGGAGGTTGATTGATGGGGACTGAGTTATGCATACATATTAATTGCTTCACACATTATCAAGTTCCTCACAATTTGCGAACTCTTTTCCTTGTTACTCCTTCACAGCCGAATATTTCTATCGTAACAGCGTCCAAAAATGGTCAAGGCATATGAGCTCCGGGGTCTACCCAAGGAAGAATTACTAAAGACACTCGCCGAGAATCGCAAGCAGCTAGCCGAACTGCACGTGGCCAAGGTCACTGGCGGAGCACCGTCCAAAATTGCCAAAATCAAATCAGTACGAAAGAGTATCGCACGTGTCTTGACGGTACACAATCAACAACAGAAGGAAGGGATACGTAAGGCGGCCGCGGGGTCCAAGTATATATCCAAAGATTTACGTGTCAAGCAGACACGCGCCCTCCGTCGTGCTTTGACGAAGGAACAACGATCAATGAAGACATTGAAACAGAAGAAGAAGGATATGCATTTTCCGATGCGTCGTTATGCTGTCCGAGCCTAATAATAATACGATACGAGCGGGAGGACACACTAATGCACTAATTAACCAAGTATTATAGGAAGGCTATGTGTGGAGTCCTTTGGAATTTACGTTAAAGAGTTGATTTGACATATGGCATCATTATACTTACATTTCAAGTCTTCAATTTCCTCGAATAAATCAAGATGATCTATCCGTGATAATCGTTCATTCTCCTTCCTCAGCACATCATTCTCCGCCTTGAGCTTTGTCAACAGCTGAGCCTCGATGGAATGATTGCTCTTACCATCCGCTTTTGATGTATGCATCGTCACCTCCTTGATACAACTATTCATTTCCTCAATCTTTTGCTGGAGAGATTTGTTCTCACTTTTCAGAGAAAGCACCTGCTCAGCTAACAACACTCGTTGAGAGTCGTCATTACTACTATCGCTAGAATTGTTCCGTGTCGTCGACTGCTGCTGCTGTTCCAGCACAGTCTCCAATTCAACAATCCGTTTCTGATACTTCTCGAGAATGGACGAGTTGTCAGTAGTTGCTGAATAACGACGCTTCTCTTCAGCGAGTGACTTCTCGAGCGACTTCACTTTCTCCTCCAGTGCTTGACTTCGTTCCCTCGATATACTGCTGCGTGTGGTAGCTGCAGTAGTGGTAGTTGCCGTCGTCTCCGATTCCACCTTCATCTTCTGTTTGGCCTCTGCCAATTCAATACGGAGAGAGCTATTCTGTGCGGCTAGACCAGACACAGTACGGTTTAGCACATCTATTCTTGTTGTCAATTCGTCCACAGTCTTGGAGTTTTCATTTTCAGTAAAACCCTTCAACTTCAGAGTGGATTCCCGTACTTTTTGTGACATTTTCAACTTCTCATTCGTCGCTGCAATCTTCTCGGCTTTGAGATTGTTCATTTGTGCTGTCATATCCTCCAAGGCTTTCTTCAGCGAGGCTATTTCTTCGTTGCGTGCCTTTACCACATCCTCGCTACGTGCTCTGCCTTGACGTGCAACATTGAGGATACTCTTAGACCGCACATCCATTGCAAGTAGATCCTTGATCCTCGAATCCCTCTCGACAACCTCAATTCCAATCTGCTGCGCTTTCTCATTAAGGTCTTTCACCTCCCTCTTCACCTTGTCCAATGCATCCGTCATTTCGCTACACTTCTGTTGGTATGCCGCCATGCCTTTCATCGCTGTATCCGCCTCACTTGCACGAGAAACAAGAGTCGATATGTCAGTCTTCATCTTCTCATTTTCGTTCGTCAGGTTCTGGTATACCTCGTCGGCATGTAAAAGTTTCTGCGTTAGGTCAACAATTTTCTGGGCTTGCTCGCGAATCATGTTGTCCTTCTCTGATATGATTCGTAACGATTCCTCGAGGCGCTTATGCATACTTTGATTGAGAGTGTGCGATGATCGTCCTGACAAACTCGAGCTGTCAATGGAACTTGTCGATATCGAACGATCAGATTTGTGGTCTCGATTATCATTATCAGCCGATCGCACACGATGTCTTTTATCGCGTTTTCCAGTAAACGCTTTTTGATTCCCCTCTTGCCGAGCTGCAAGTGCGTCATACAGGCGACTCTTCTCACGAATAATTTCATTCAAGCATAAAATCTGCTTTCTCGCCTTGGCATAATTGATGCCGTTTTCTTGAGCTGCGAGGACAGCAATGCGAAGAGTCTTAATATCGTTGGTGTACCTAGAAATCGTCTGTTTCGTTTGCTCTAACATGGTCAACATTTCTGCCTGAGTAACAGACACAGAATTAACAATATCACCGGTTCCGTTGACTGTTCGAGTTTGGGCCCCGATGAGTTGCTCATGCACGCTGCTCGTTTCTGTCTCCTGCGTCTTTTTCTCGTTGAACTTCGCCGCGTTTTGCGTTACAACTGTACTTTGAGCACCAGTTGCCGATGAATCCTCTAACTTCCTGACTTGTGCAATGAGCGTGTCTCGTTCGAGGGTAAGGTTCATCAAGGCACTCTCTAATTTACTCAATTCCGCGATCCGCCCTTTTGCCAACGTGTGCTCTTGAGCTAGATTGTCATAGGCGTTGAGAACACAGATGATCTGAACCTCCGCAGAAGCAGGCATAGCAACTAATTCTTCACCAAGCACTTCCTTCGCTCTTTGTCGCATCGACGGAGTCAGGGCAGATGACTTTGGATCAATCGGTCCACCTGCCTTTAAAATAGCAATGTCATTTCTCAATATCCGATTCTCTGCTGTGACAGTTTCAAGAATTTGCTTCAGCACAGTAGATTCGCTCGAGTCACTCCTACCTGTCGCAATTTCTCGCTCTAGTCTTGCTAGCGTAGCTTTCCCCATTTCAATCTCAGATTTGAGGCTGGAAATTTCGGCTAGGAGTTCTTTGGAACGGTCATTAAGAGGAAGCTCCACAGTGCCACGCCTCAAATTGCTCGCAAACTCCATCACTTGTGCTACATGCTCCGTGTCCATCCCTAAAAAACGCGTTCCTTTCTCTCCCAAATCTATGGCTCGTTCTCTCAGCTGCCTTAAAAGCACAGTGCGTTCGACTTCGAGCGATTCGATCTGACGTGAGAGCTCGGCATTCTCACTTTGAAGTCGACTGTCTTCAAGCTCCAGCGCCATCCGTACCTCATCATCATCGAATGAGAAATCGGGCTCTAGCCCAACTTTTTCTTTGAGCCAATCGCATGCTTTTGTTATTGCTCGTCGCCTTTCTATTTCGACGCCCAGCGTAGTTTTGATTTGCTTCAAATCATAATCTCTCCTTCGTACATCAGCCTCTAGCTGTTTTTGTAGTCGAACAACCTCCGTCAGCCCATTGTTCTTTTCGTATAATGCATTACGTTCGTCGCTACATCGAAGTTGAGTACGTAGATTTTCGAGCTTCTCTTCGGCATCAAGGCATCTTTTCGTCACACTCTCGAGATTGACAAGTGCCTTATCGCTTTTAGCAATTGCCTCCGTCACGTCTGACTTGCTTTTCAGCAGAGCCGATGTAGTTTGCTCCTTTGTATCGCGCTTGGAGTGGTTGAGAGCTTGAATTGCTTCGTCTAGATCTCGTTCGGCTTGATTCTTGTCAACCAAACAGAGATCGTATATTGAATGCAGTCTCTGATTCTCCTGTCGCACATGTGCTAACTCTTTCCGAAACGCCTCATTTTCTTTTACGAGAGCGGATTCTTTGTGCTTTGCTCTTTCATCCTCCAGTTCCGTGCGTAGCCTCGTGTTTTCCGATATGTTGGCAGCATCCTTTCGTTGCCAGTCGTCAAGTGCTTTGCGATATTCCTCATCACGCTTCGTCCCATCAATCAAGGCATTTTCCATTTCACTTTGCAACTGACTGATCGTCCTCACCTTTTCATCTAATTCAGCGTGAAGCAAATCACACTTTGACGCCAAGTCTTCGCTTGATTGTTGAAAGTCACTCTTCTGTCGCACCAGAGTCTCGATTTCATTAACAAGGATGTCGTCATTCTCTTCGATTTGTATGATCGCGTCACGTAGTCGCTGATTCTCAAGTTCGAGTCTGTACAAGTTTTGGTTCCCATCTTTTTGAATCTTCTTCGTGTCCTCGGACGCCTTGACCGACGCTGCGAGTAAGTTCATCTGTGCATCCAACTGTGACTTTTGAGAGCTAACCTGATCGGCCAGCAATGTCTTGTCTTCTAGCAGACTGGTGTTGTCGAGGCGGAGCTGTTTTATCAACGACTGGAGTTCTTGCACCTCCTGTGTTTTATCATCGAGCTCATCTTGCTGCTTGTCATTTTCTCCTTCTAGATTCGTTAGAACGGCCTCCAGCTCATCTATATTACGCTCGCGCTCTTCGAGAGCCTCATACAGCTCGCGAAGTTCGTCCTCCATGTTGCGGCTTCACAGATGAATTTACAACGAACTTCGGTATTCCGATGGATTTCGCGGTCTTGGTTTGGGAGTGTTTAAAAATCAAAATCCTTTGTCGTCATTTTTTCTGAAATTTCTGAGAACAAATGAGGAATATGGCCATCTTCGCTTACTCCTTCACTTGTTCTCTCTAATCTTGCCGATTTGTTGCTGGCAGCAGTGGGACTACTCGTCCTTTACAAACGATGGATCGAGAGAACTATGGACAATGGCCGAATCGTCTTTGAAATATCTTAATACTTGCACAGT
>Ga0247843_1006302_pt1 | contig 15598 bp, 19 predicted proteins | sample LaCruzMarch2017__FD_192420 | JGI IMG/M metagenome (GOLD analysis project Ga0247843, IMG submission 192420) | Freshwater microbial communities from meromictic Lake La Cruz, Castile-La Mancha, Spain - LaCruzMarch2017_8m | ecosystem: Environmental > Aquatic > Freshwater > Lake | place: Spain... | reverse complement strand
CCATATTATGTACAAATGAAGGTTTAATAGTTGTCAGCCCTTACGACATTGCTATCTCAGGGATTGATAGTTGATTTTTTGACATCAACAAACTGTCCTATTTTGGGAACTATGTTGACTTATAATAGATTAAATTTGATGTTTTGTCAAATTTTTTTATAATAATATAAATGGAAATAGTGAAAAATAAAGCCCTATGGTCGCTTTATGCTAATAAATGCTTAAAGCATTATAATATTTTTAATGAGAATATTTATGATAAACCAGAGCAATATCCATGTATTGCTATACCTCAATTGATATCTGATATGAACGGCCCAAGAATTAAATTTAATTTTGTTTATAAAAAAGATTGTCAAAGATTATTAAAAGCTTTATAATGTGTAAGATCAGTTAGTTCTTTAACATTGGGCCCGTAATGGTTTCGATTTTAGAAAAATAAATTAAGATGCAGGTGGAGGTTGAATCGAGGACTCCTTAAAAAGTTTCACTTATATTAACTGCCAAAACAGCAAAATATAAAGGTCATATTTCTGCAAGAGTTTCTCTTGTTGAGATGACCGCTTCTGTAGCCTAAGTTCTGCAGCGTGATATCCACTACGCATCTACTGGAATATTGCGTAATTAGATGTTTATTATTTAATAGTTTTTCTGTTCTTTAAATAATAATACTCAAGACAGTATACGCCGAGTATGTTTGTTCTTATATCTATACAAAGCTAAAAAACAAAAAGAACTAAACTTGTAGTATTTTAATTTAGATTTTTAAAAGACAAGAGTTCAATTCTCTTCGGGTCCAAGCAAACGATTTCCTTCGACTGTTTATAAAATAAATCAAAAGTTAAGTGGGTACCTACTAAAAAATAATTTTGATTGTAAAATATAAGTGTATATATTTATATGCCATACTCATATCAACCACAAAGGTACATAACTGTAGGGAATGATCGCTATGTAGAACGAACTACGTATTTCGTAGGTGGATCGTCCACTACTATCCGCAGACCCGCACAATCCTATATAGCTGTTCCACAAACCCAAAATTATTCATCAAACCCAGCAAGAACATATCCAGCAAATAACTGGACAGCAATATATGCTGATGGAAAAAGGCTTACATATCAATTTGTATCGGGTTTAGCGCCATTTTCTACAGTAGATCCCATTGGTAATAATTACAGTAGTTTAACACCACCAACTATAACATCAATTTCAGTTAATTCAAATCAATTTACGGTTAATTTTACAGACACAAATTCCTACGCAGGTTACGAATCGCCAGGGTATGTTGTTGTTGCTAATGATATAGTTAAAGGGCACGCTTCAGCAAATGGAGCTGGATCAAGCAAAAACATGGTGCTTTCAGCACTAACCCAAAACACAACATATAATTTAAAAATAGCAGCAATGAGATACAAAAATCTTGCAAACCCATTGTATTCTCAATCAGACTATTCAAATACATACACAGCCACAACATCATCAATCACAACACCCGCAAAAGATTCTTCGAAAAATATTAATCGTTCTACATTTATCGATGTGGTAAATTTACCTATTAGCGATTTTAACAAAGCTGAGATAGTTCCAGAATCATCATATTTAGATGTTATAACTCTTCAACAAAATGGGGGAGTATATTACGATACAGGAGTTTACGTAGAAGATTACTTTGTATTGGCTCAATTCAACGCACAATTACAAGTTAAATTTAGAGCAGTAAATGGATCCTCTGATAGTCTTTTCGCTGGAGCAACAGATTATTCTATTAAAGATGTTAAAATTGAACTTAGTAATCCATATCAAATTGTAAAAAATATAGATAATCAAGATGTAGCTGATGTTTTTGATGAGAATACTACAGATGCTCAGCTTTTAACAAATACATTTCAACAACAAATTGAATCTCAAATAAAAAGACAATTTTTATTATCTTTTAATCACATACAAGATAAAATTAAAAAAGTAACCATTACCGATTACTCAGCATCAGCAGCACAAGATAGAAATGTTATAAGAGATCTAATAGATCTACATTTTGCAAATTTAAATTTAGATGGTTCTTTTCAACCAAAAACTATAAATTATATAGGTAATGTGCTTTTGAAAACAAAAATGCTAATACCCGCCACCACTGGTGAATATTTTGATTACTCTATAATAAATTCATCAAATGGAAAAACTTATAAAAAAGGAAGAAATGGAGGGGTTATGTTGTTTAGTGATATTCAAGACCCTTGTATATCTATAACTACATTAAATCAAGCATCTAGTAAAACAGATGTGCTAGGAGGATAATTATGGAGAAAAATACATTATTAGAAGAATTATGGGAGAAACAATTTGAACAATTTATTGTTACTCAAGATGCTTATGGTAACCAAGATCCATGCGGAGGAAGTACTGGGGGCATGCCCCCAGCCTAACAAGCCATGACAGTTCAAGATGCCGCCGTAAGAGAATGGGCGCGAAAAAATGGAGAAAATCCAAACCTTTCTTATGACGATCTAAACGCTGCAGAAAAAGCAGAAGTAGATGCTATTGCAAAAAAGAATCAAGACGCGATAGACAAAGCGAATAGAAAAGGTAATGGTGGCATAAATATTAGTATTCCTATGCCTAATATTGGTCTTAATTTAAGAATACCATGTCCAAGACTTGGTAATGTAATTCCAAATCCCGCCCCTGTTCCGCCTTCTATTCCAACACCTGACCTTCCAGGCACAAACAATACTTCAACTAACGGAGGCACAAACCGAGTTCCAGGAAACACAAATAGTAATCCTATAATCAGAACAAATCCAAGTAACGTAAACACCAATCCTGGTAGCACAAACAGAGGCACAAATGGCAACGGCAGAGGGGTAAGTCCTCGAGCTGGATTTACAGATTAATTTATGACTGCTCAACAAGCCGCAATACGGCAATGGGCCACTCGCCCCGAGAATAGATATAATCCAAATACTGCCTACGGAGATTTAAACGCTGCAGAAAAAGCAGAAGTAGATGCTATAGTAGCAGAAAATAAAAGAAGACAAGACCAAGCAAACAGAAAAGGTAATGGTGGCATAAATATTAGTATTCCTATATCTAATATTAATATTGGTCTTAATTTAACAATACCATGTCCAAGACTTGGTAATGTAATTCCAAATCCCGCCCCTGTTCCGCGTTCTATTCCAACACCTGACCTTCCAGGCACAAACAATACTTCAACTAACGGAGGCACAAACCGAGTTCCAGGAAACACAAATAGTAATCCTATAATCAGAACATATCCAAGTAACGTAAACACCAATCGTGGTAGCACAAACAGAGGCACAAATGGCAACGGCAGAGGGGTAAGTCTTCGACCTGGATTTACAGATTAAAATTTAAAAATTTGATATTCTTCATCTCTCAAATATAATATATTATTGAACATTCTTTGGCCAGATATACATAAAAATCTCACTAAAAATATAGCAAAAGCATTTAATCTTTTGGGACATACTTTAATTCTACCAAGTAACGATTATATACCAACAAATTTACCACCAAAACAATTCAATCAATGGGCATGGAGCACAGCATGGACCCAAGAAAAGGTAGATCAAGAATTTAGCACAAATAATATTAAAGTTTTAAACAAAGAACAAATACTAGATCTTAAGCCAGAAGTAATCTTTGTCACAAGTTTTGAAAGTCAATTTGAAATATTAAATGAAATTTGGCCTCACTTAAAACAAAATAGCAAACTAGCTTGTTATAGTGGCAATGATTATTGGGATGGAGCTTATCCATTTTATATTATTAAAAATTATCTTTGTGCAGATTATGTTGGTTTTTGTTTAGCTAATAAGTATAAAGTAAATCATCTTTATTATAAACCTTGGGTAGACTATGATAGATGTACTTTTGATGGACCAACAGATGGAAATATAGTTGGAATTTATATTTCAGAATACGAAAACAATTTTAATCAAGAGTATAATATGAGCAAAGCATTACAAGCAATAACTCCATATATAGACTATCATTATCACACAAATAGTTCTCAAGAAGAATTAACTAAAAGTTTAAAGTCAAGTATCGCAACTCAACATATAAAACATCTTGAAGGTTATGGAATAGCTGTTATAGAGAGCATGGCTTGTGGAAAACCAGTATTAATGCATCGTAAAATGGCACAAAATAAAAGCTTAATAAATTGGAGCATTGAAAATGTAACAGCTCTATTTTTTGAAAGTGAATATGAATATATAGCTAAATTAAAAGCTTTACATGAAAGTAAAGATTACAGATATTTCCTTCAATATACAACAGCTAATGCTATAAGACAAATCATCGACAATAATAAAGAAACCGAAAAGCTTGGACATTTTCTTAATAATCTAGTATAATTTCACATAGTGAAAATTTGGCTCTGCGGAATTACTCAAAACGAGAAGCAGAATATTGATGATATGACAAAAGATATATATCAATATTTTGATGGTTTAATTTTTGTAGATGGTGGATCAACAGATGGCACATTAGATATATTAAATACAAGAAAAGGCCAAGGAAAGATCATAAATAGAGAATGGTCAAATGACCACGATCTTCAAATGAATGGTTTTTTAAGATCAAATTTAATACAAAATGGAGACTGGTTCATTATTCGTGATAGTTGTGAAAGGTTAGATGTAGACTGGGTAAAAAACTTGCGTAATTTTATAGAAAATTTCTTAGAAAAGAATAAAGTCAATAGTTGCGTTGACAGACAAAAAGCTTTTCTTATTAAATATTTTGATGATATGATATTTCAAGGAAGCCCTCATTGGGGATTACAAGGCATGAGAGCAGGATATCTTGATCTTTATGAATATTATGGAAAAGATCAAAAAATGTTCGCATGGGAAGAAAGACCATCCCAAAGAAAGCACTATATTGATAGCGATATGAAATATTACTTTGTTTATGGAAGATCGAATCATTGCGTTCTTCATTATTATGATAATGGCAATACTCCACAAATATATCGAGAACAAGAAAGAATAAGGCAAGGTTTTAGATCTTTTTGCGAAAGTTTAGGAATAAAATTCAATCTAGATTCATTAAAAGAATATTGGCGAGACAATACTATCAATGACCATATGAAATTTTTTATTAATAAAGAAAGATTGATAAGGAGATTCTATAGATTAAATATTTTAAATCATCCATTAGAACAAATAGACACATCAGAAGAATGGAGATTAGAATGAAGTTGGTTGATTGCTTCATGTTTTTTAATGAAAAAGATATTGCATATTTAAGAATAAATGAATTATATGATTCCGTGGACTACTTTGTAGTTAATGAATTATCTACAAGCCATAAAGGAATTAAAAGAAAAAGTATATTTTGGGAAGATGAGAGATTAGAAAAATTCAAAGATAAGATAAAATATAAATTCATTGATATTGATCATAGGTATGATTTGCTTTTTAATACTCATTTTAAAGATTCTTCACATTTTGTTGGAAGCTGGGCGGAGCATGAGCAAAGATTAAGATTAATGAATCAAGTAGAAGAGTTGAATTTATCTGATGAAGATATTATTCTTTTTTCTGATTGCGATGAGATACCAAATAAAAATATATTCAATCAATTAAAAGATTATGAAATCGTAGCTTTGAACCAAATGTTCTTTGTTCATTATATTAACATCTATACAAATAAAAATGTAACAGGAACCATTAGCGTAAAGTATAAAAAAATAAAACAAATAAATAATAATACTCAAAATTTAGGGCTACAAGTTTTAAGAAGGCATAAAGATTATATAGCAAGAATAGAAAATGGAGGGTGGCATTACTCTTATATGGGTGGAGCTAAAACCATGAGCGAAAAGGTAGTGTCTATATATGAGGGCGATCCAAATTCACATCTTAAAGACGAAGATCAATCCAAAGAATTTATTAATAATACGATAAGAGATCTTAAAAGCCCGTTTTCATCACAACCAATAAAAATACTTGACTTTAATAATAAACAATTGTTTGTAGACTTTGTAACTGCTCAATCAGGTAATTGGATTAAAAATGCGAATAAATGCCAAATATATCCAGATATCTTAGAAAAAGAAAAAGAAAAACATAAAATACTAATATATGAATAATCCATTTGATTTTTTTGATAGAATATATTGCATTAATCTTAAAGAAAGAACAGACAAGTGGCAACAATGCCTAGAAGAATTTAGTAGATTGAATATACAAGATAAAGTAATAAAATTTGATGCTATCAAATTTACTGGTGAATTGTCTCCTCAATACAGATGGTTCAATATTAGAGCCCTTGGATGCACAGCTTCTCATAGGCAAATTATAAAAATATGTAATCGAGATAATGTAAAAAACGTATTAGTTCTAGAGGATGATGTAGAGTTTCATAATGAACCAATAAAGAATTTAGCACTATCAGTAAATGAATTAAAAAATCATCCATGGGATATATTTTATCTTGGAATGAGCCCAACAAACGAGAAGCATGAGAAACCCTTAGAGAGAATAAGTGAAAATTTATTAAAAGTAAATTGTGCTCTGACAACTCATGCCATAGCATATAATAATTCATCTTTTAAAATCTTATTAGATACAATTCCAGATGGAGCAGATATCGTAGAATGGCAAATAAAAAATGAATCTTATGATGGATTTTTAATGAGAAACTTTCTAAGCCAAAATAAAGCTTTTTGCACGAATGAATATTTAGCTACCCAAAGAGATAGTTTTTCAGATATCAATCTTGGTCAAGCATGTCATGGCAAAGCAATAATGGAAAATTTTTATAGATTTAGACCAGCATGATAACTTTCAAGGGCTTGGGCCATGCTGGGGCTATAGGTAATCAATTGTTTCAATATGCTGCACTTTATGCAGCAGGTAAAACTAATAATTTTGATATAAAAATACCAAACACAAAAGATTATTATGACACTGGCACGAATAGAACGCAGCATTATTTTTTGAACTGCTTCTATAATATTAAAGCGGAAGTATTAAATCCTAAAGATGACGGTGAAATAAAAAATGAAGTAAACTTTGAAAAAGCTATTTTTTACTATAAAGAGCTATTCGATATAAAAGACTCTACAAATATTAATGGATATTTTCAATCATATAAATATTTTGAGAACTTTAAAGAAGATATTCTAGATCAATTTATCTTTAAGAAAGATATAGTAAATAATATAAATAAAAAATATAATATAAATTTTTCAGAGTATTCTGCTGTACACTTAAGGTGCGGAGATTATTCATACAGACAAAACCATCACCCAATTATGGATTTTGACTATTATGAAAGAGCTTTTAATATTATTAATGATCAGAGATATTTAGTTTTTTCTGATACTGTAGAATACGCGAAGAATATTTTTAGTAAATTCAAACATATAGATTTTACATATATCGAAAATAATCATCCATTTGAAGACATGTATATTATGTCTAATGCAAAAAACAATATAATTGCAAATAGCACTTTTTCTTGGTGGGCAAGTTATTTAAATAAAAATAATCCCAAAATTATCGCACCATCAAATTGGCTTGGTCCAGCTTATGATGGACAATGGAATATTAATGATTTAATACCAGAAGATTGGATATCAATTTAAATATATTGCATTTTATTTATAATTTATATATAATATAACAAATGATATCTAAAATAGCTTTATTGGGAGCAAATGGTTTTATTGGTAATAAATTTCACCAGTTTCTGTTAAAAGCAAATCATCAAGTGTATCCAATCACAAGAAAAGAATGCAATCTACTAGATAAACTACAAACTAAGAAAATTTTAAAAGAAATTAACCCAGACTATATTATTAATAGTGCTGGTTTTACAGGGAAACCAAATGTAGATGCTTGTGAATTAGATCAAAAGACCTGCTGGGCGCAAAACTATACATTGCCAAAGTATTTAGCAGAAATATGTAATGATTTAAATAAAAAATGGTTACATGTTTCTAGTGGATGTATTTATTCTGGAAGTAAAAATGGCAAAGGTTTTGATGAAAATGATGAGCCAAATTTTTCTTTTGATAAGCAACCCTGCTCATTCTACAGCGGAACAAAAGCTATAGCAGAAGATTTGCTCAAAAAAGAAAATAACGTCTATATAGCTAGACTTAGAATACCTTTTGATGACTATAATAGCCCTAAAAATTACTTAACAAAACTACTGAATTATAATTGTTTATTAAATGCAGAAAACTCAATGAGCAATACCGAAGAATTTATAGAAGCATGCTGTTATTTACTACTAAACGAAAAAGAAACTGGTATATACAATATAACTAATACAGGATCTATAAACACATTTGATATAACTAAACTATTAAATAAGTACATAACTAGAAAAAAATTTACTTTCTTTGAAAGTGAAGAAGAGTTTTATGAAAAAGCGGCAAAAACACCAAGATCAAATTGCGTTCTAGATAATTCAAAAATATTGAAAAGTGGATTTAAAATAGAAAATATTCACGATAAAATCGAATACTGCATTAAGAATTATTCATAAATTATAGTTATGTTAACTTCTATAGCAGTGCCAGTATATGAAATGAATGGCCAAGGAATTCATTACCTTAAGCATAACTTAAATAAAATAATTGCTCAAAAAATAAATTTTGACTTAGAGGTTATCATATCAGATCAAAGTCAAAACGACACAGTAAGAAATTATATAAATGATTTAGGTATAGATTATATTAAATATATCAAAGCTAACGAAAAAGTTAATAGCTTATCTAGCAATACAAATAACGCAATTAGAAATTGTAATGGTGATATTATTAAAGTACTGTATCAAGACGATTATTTTTTGGATGAATATTCTTTACAAAAAACTATTGATACTATTTCAAATACTAATAAAATGTGGCTTATTTCAGCTTGCGAACACTCAAAGGATTTATCAACTTTAATTAGGCCATTTTATCCTCAATGGAATGATAATATGATTTTTGGTAATAATACATATTCATGTCCATCAGTTCTGTCGTTTAAGAAGGAAGCAAAAGATAATTATTTTGATGAAAATTTAGATTATTTATTAGATACAGAATATTACTGGAGAATGAAAAATAAATATGGAGAACCAGTATATCTTCAAGATATAACAGTAGTAATATCTATTCACCAAAATCAATCAACAAATTCTGTCAGTATGAGGTCCGAAAAAGAAATAGAATATATAATAAAAAAATATGCCAACTAAAGAATTAGTTATAGCGGCTTATGACAAAGACCTATCTTGGATTCATAACTTAAATAAAGATATAGAAAAAACAATTTATAGAAAAGGTAACATCTTATCGTTATCTAAAGACGAGATATTAATAGAACCAAACGTAGGTAGATGCGTACATACCTTTTTTAATCATATTAAAAACAATTATCATAATTTATCTGATTATACTTTTTTCGCACAGGATTACCCATTCGATCATTGGGAAGATTTAATTGAAATTATAAATGGAAACTCGGAATTGATAAAAAATAGATGTGCTTTAAATATTGGAGGATATTATGGATTCCATTTCAACACAATAAAAGTTCCTTCCGACAAAGGAGGCATAATGTGGTCTATGCATGAATCTAAACATCATAATAATGGTAAAATAATTTCTTGTCATAGCAATGGAATGCCTCAAGACCATAACCCCAATATAAATGTTGACGACTATTGGAATATATTATTTAATGATCCAACACCAGAGATATATGAATTTATACCTGGAGGTCATTTTTGCGTTACTAGTGAACATATTAAATTAAGACCTTTATATTTTTATTCTAAAATTACTGACTTATTAGAAAAAAATCAAACAGCCCCATGGTTAATTGAAAGACTAGAATGCTATATATTTAATCCAAATTTTGCAATTAAATAATTCTTTGATTTTAATATAAAAAAAATTATAATATCTTAAATTCATGATAACCACAGAAATATATAATGGACAAGGCCCTGGAGACCAATTATGGGTTTATTTAACGACCAGATATATAGCTTATAAGAATGGTTATGATTTTGGTATAGGCCACTCAGAAAGATGGAAATTAAAAAACTTAAATATCAATTTTGGATTGCCAGTAATAGGCGGAAGTAATGTCAGGGAAGGTGGACCATATATATCTTTACCAGATGGAATATCTAAATATTATAAAGAAAAGCACACTTGGAATACAAATTTTCATGATTGCAATATTAGTGATATCGATTGGGATTCATTTAAGGTAGAAGATTTTACAAAATTAGAAGGTTTATTTCATTATTCTTTTTTAATTAAAGAAAACTTTGAGCTTTTTAAAAATTGGTTAGATTTTGAATCAGTAATAAATAGAAATCCAGTTGTACCTGGAAAAGTTATAGCGAATATTCGTGGTGGCGAATATAGAGATATTCCAGATTTGATTCTACCTAAAAAATATTGGGATTTAGCTTTGGAACGATTAGGAAATCCTTCGGTAGAAATTGTAACGGATGATCCTGCTTATGCATTAACATTAATACCTGATGCAAAAATATTTGAAGGTAATATGATTAATCATTTTGAAAGACTATTTACAGCAGATAAATTAATATTATCTAACTCGGCTTTTGGTTTTTTTCCTGCAGCATTAGGGAATTCATCGGAAGTTATCGCTCCAAAATATTGGAGTAGATGGAATGTATCTGATGGATTCTGGTGCATGGAATGCGACAGATATGAGGGTTTTACATATATTGATAGAGATGGAAAAGAATGAAAATCTACGATTGTTTTAATTTTTTTAATGAATTAGATATTTTAGAATTAAGATTAAATATTTTATATGATACAGTTGATTTTTTTATAATAGTTGAATCAAACTTAACTCATAGTGGACAAAATAAGCCATTTTATTTTGAAGAAAATAAAGATAGATTTTCTAAATTTTTAGATAAGATCATATCTTATAAAATTTATGATAATCCTTCTGATTTTGTAAATTTACCTAATACAGAAGATATTGAATTACAAAAAATTTATGGTTTTATGAAAACCACAAAAAGATTTAATCCATATTTTCAAGGAGACTATGGTAGAGATTATTTTCAAAAAGAAAGTGTGAGAAGGCCACTTGTTAATTGTGAGGAAAACGACATTATAATTATTTCTGATGCAGATGAAATACCAGACCCAAAAGTATTAAAACAGCTAGATAAGCTTGATTTAAATAATACTATATACTCTTTAAATCAAACAATGTATTATTTTTATTTAAATGTGTTAAAAGAAAATACGTGGTGTGGCTCAAAAATGGGTATGTATAAAAATATAAAAAAATATTCATTTAATGAAATCAGAGGGGACTCTTCGTTAACCTCTGTTATACCCAAGGCAGGTTGGCATTTTAGTTTTATGGGTGGCGAAGAAATGGTAAAAAATAAAATGTTGTCTTATTCTGCAAGAGATATGGTCGATCAGAATGTATTATCTAAAATAAAATTAAATATGGAAAACAATATGGATCCTTATTTTAGACATGCCTTATCTAAAGTTGAAATAGACGATTCGTATCCAAAATATATTTTAGATAATCTTGAAAAATATAAGGATATGATAAAATAATGAAAAAAAATATTTTAATAACTGGCGGCGCTGGTATGATAGGTAGCGTTTTATCTAGATATTTTTTATCTAAAGAATATAAAGTTATTTGTTTAGATAACTTAAGTGGAGGTTTTATAGAGAACATACCGAGTAATGTTAAGTTTTATTTAAATGATATTTGTGATTCTAACGCGATAAATAAAATATTTGATTCAGAAAAGCCAGATTACGTGATACATTGCGCTGCTTATGCAGCAGAAATTTTAAGTCCATTCATAAGAAAATATAATTATGAAAATAACCTCATAGGTTCAATCAATATTATAAATGCTTGTATAAATCATAACATCAAAAAGCTTATTAATTTTTCTAGTTTTGCCACCTATGGAGATGGTAATCCCCCTTTCAAAGAAGGCGATCAAAGAAGCCCAAAAGATCCATATGGAATAGCTAAATTAGCTATTGAAATGGATTTGAAGGAAGCTTATGAGCATTTTGGGTTAAGGTATTCTACAATATTACCTCATAATGTTGTATCAAAGTATCAGAATTATTGGGATAAATATAGAAACGCCATAGCAATTTGGATTAGACAAGCCTCACTTGGCGAAGATATTACTATCTTTGGGGATGGGCTACAAACCAGAGCATTTTCTGATTGCAAATTTTTATGTGATCCAATAGAAAAATTACTAACAAATTATGATGATCATTTTTTTAATATAGGATCAGATTCACCAATAACTATAAAATCTGGTGCAGAATTAGTTTTAAGTGTCGGAAGAAAATTTGGATTCAATAAATCAAAGATTGTCTTTCTTGAAAAAAGAAGAGAAGTTGTACACGCATTTTGTGATCATCAAAAAGCTAAAGACCTATTGGAATTTGAAGATAATACTGATTTAGAAAAACTTATAATTGAAATGTATGAATATTATATTCAATTCCCAAATAAAAAAGTAGAGACTATGAATTACGAAATAGATAAAAATATGTATTCTTTTTGGAAAAAATAATATATTATTATATAATATGTAATGAATACTAACGAACAAAACTTGGAAATATTATTTAATACTCCAAGAATGGGTCATGTCGGACTAGAGCCAAATAATAGCGTAAGGGGTTTATACGAGCTAGTTAAAAAATATTTAAAACCTGAATCTGTAATTGCGGAAATTGGTTCTTTTCAAGGAGTTTCAACAATACTATTCTCGATGCATGTACAAAAAGTATATAGTATTGATTGTTATGATTATCCAGTGCCAGCAACTGGTAGAATACCATCCCATGATCAACTCTTTATTGATGCAGAAAAATTATTCTTAGAACGCACAAAAGATATTAAAAATATTATTAAAGTTAAAAAAACAAGCTCAGAAGCTTCAAAAGAATTTCCTGACGGAATTTTAGACGCAGTATATATAGATGCTGAACATGACGAAGCAAGCGTTAGAGCTGATGTTAAAGCTTGGAAAAATAAAATTAAAATAGGAGGAATACTATGTGGTCATGACTTTGTACATCCTCACATAGATCATATAAATAGAACATTGGTAGAAGAAGATCTTAAAAATGAATTCACTGTGTATTCGGATTCTTCCTGGTCTGTAGTTATTAAATAAATACTTACAGTAGAAAAATATGAATCTAAATAATGTAACAATTATTTCAGTTGCAGGAGTCAGAGGTAAAGAATCTTTAAAAGCAATTGAACACTCTACAAGAAATATAAATTTTAAAAGCTGCAAACTATTAACTCCAGAAAAATTAGAATCTTCAAGTATAGAAATTATAAAAATAAATCCAATTAATTATGAAGAATATAATAAATTTATTGTATATGATTTATATAAATATGTAGATACAGATTACGCATTAATTATTCAAGATGACGGATTCATTACTAATCCAGAATATTGGACTAATGATTTTTTAAAATATGATTATATAGGTGCGCCATGGATTCTACCAAAAGATAACTTTTCTTATAGAGATATATTTGGGAATATTATTAGAGTTGGAAATGGCGGATTTTCTCTCAGATCAAAAAAATTACTATCTATCGCTAATAAGGTAAGTATCCCATGGAAATCTTACTATGGTTTTTATAATGAAGATGGATTTATAGCTTGCCACAACAGACATCTTTATGAAAAAGAAGGATGTAAATTTGCTCCACTAGAAGTTGCCGTTAACTTTTCAAAAGAATTAGAAATTTCAGAAAATATAGGAATTAAAACTTTTGGCATGCATGGTATAAAAAATGCATTTAATTGACATGATTACTTTAAATACCATATTATATGAAAATAATTTTAATGAACTTCTTTCTGAAGCTTCATGGTTTTTTCGATTTAATTCAAAATTTATATCAGAAAAATGTTTAACAATAAACAATATAACATCAACTAATACATTTTTAGAAAAAATTAATAATTTAAAATCTAAATTTAATTTTAAACTAATATATGTTGATGAACATAAAGACAAATCTATAAAACAACATAATCTAAATATTAATGAAAATACACTTGGATTTAATTATACTATACCATATTTTGTTGCAATTGATAATATACATACAAAATATATGCTAAACATAGCAACCGACTGCATGAATGATATTTTTATAGATGATGAATATTTAAAAGATTCTATAAATGAACTTGATAATAATCCATTATGCTCAACCACAATGGTATCATGGATTAAAAATAATCAAATAAAAGAAAGTCCTCCTGAAAATAGTATCACAGTTCCGCAGTATCAAGAAAATGAATATTTTAAAACTTTAAATATATCTGAAACCTATAATAATAAATTCAATTATAGCCCTGGATTTTCTGACCAATTCTTCATGGGGACTATTGATAAACTAAAAACATGTGATTTTCATGTAGATAAAAGTATTTGCTCAATTATTTATCATGGACCAGATCGTGGAGGAGAATGTTTTGAAAAAAGAATGACTGGACATAACATAAAGAATAAGGTTTATAATCTTATATATAAAGGAAATCAATATTTTATCCACGATAATAGATATTGGTAATATGAAAATGAATTTATTAATAACTGGGGGGTTAGGTTTTATTGGTTCTAATTTTATTAAATATATAATTAATAAAAAAGAAGTTCATTCTATTGTAAATATAGATACTACAAGTAAATATTATGCAGCAGCAAATTTAAATAATGCAAAATTTTTTCAAAATAATATTAAATATAAATTTGAAGATTTTTGGTTGGAGATCTTGGATAACCCTATAGAAATTAAAAGATTTAAAAGTATATTAGAAGAAAATAATATAACTCATATCGTTCATTTTGCTGCTGAATCTCATGTAGATAATTCAATATCTGACCCAAGAAGATTTATTCAATCTAATATACTAGGCACATTTAATCTATTAGAAATTATTAGAGACTTTCCAGACATTAGATTTCACCATATTTCTACTGATGAAGTTTATGGCGCTTTAGGTGAAGAAGGTAAGTTCACAGAAACAACTCCATATGCCCCAAATTCTCCATACTCTGCATCAAAAGCTGCTAGTGATATGCTAGTTAGAGCTTATAATCATACTTTTAAGAGCTTAATTACAATTTCAAATTGCTCTAATAATTATGGACCAAATCAACATAATGAAAAATTTATACCAGTTGTTATAAATTCAATACTAAACAATAAAAAAATACCTGTTTATGGAAACGGAAAAAATGTAAGAGATTGGATTTTTGTTGATGATCATTGTGAAGCAGTATGGTCTATACTAAATAATGGTAAAATTGGCGAAACATATAATATAGGTGGAGATTGCGAAAAAACAAATCTAGAGATTATTAATGATATTTGTGAAGTATTAAATGTTAACCCTCAAGATCATATGTCTTTTGTAGAAGATCGTAAAGGACATGATTTTAGATATGCAATAGATAATAACAAAATAAACAAAGAATTAAATTGGTATCCAATCACATCTTTTAAACACGGACTAAAAC
>Ga0247843_1006300_pt1 | contig 15601 bp, 12 predicted proteins | sample LaCruzMarch2017__FD_192420 | JGI IMG/M metagenome (GOLD analysis project Ga0247843, IMG submission 192420) | Freshwater microbial communities from meromictic Lake La Cruz, Castile-La Mancha, Spain - LaCruzMarch2017_8m | ecosystem: Environmental > Aquatic > Freshwater > Lake | place: Spain... | reverse complement strand
AGGAGAATGGCACCAAAGAACTACCAACTACCCACTACCCACTAATAACTACCCACTAAAAAGCCACGAATGCACGAATGGTGTGTTTTTGAGGCTAGATTGGCGTAAGGAAGGTGAGCCGCGGGGAGCTTAGCCAGGAATGCACGAATGCTATGTTTTTGAGGATAGATTGGCGTAAGGAAGGTAGGCCGCGGGGGGCTTAGCCACGAATGCACGAATGGGGTGTTTTTGAGGATAGATTGGCGTAAGGAAGGTGAGCCGCGGGGAGCTTAGGAGAATGGCACCAAAGAACTACCAACTACCCACTAATAACTACCCACTAATAACTACCCACTAAAAAGCCAGAAATGCAAAAATGTTTTGTTTTCGGGGCGACCAACTTAGCCACAACCATTCGTGCATTCGTGGCTAAAAACGTAGAGGCGGACAGCTCCTGACTTCCGCGTATTTTCATAAGCCCTTCTGCAACCCATTATTTTACTGAGAATAAATTTGGGCTTGGGTGTTAAAACGCGGAAGTCAAAAAGAAATGAGTTGAGCCGTGTGGGAACAATACAAGAAAAGAAACCCGGAGTCGAGTTTAGCCCTCAAGACGCTAACCCCCCCCCCTTACATTCCCCTAAACGCCCCGTAAAAACGAAAAATCAGGGCAGCACATTAAATTCAATCACCGACAAAGCCTTTACGTTTCCTCCCGCTTGAAGTGTGGTGCCCGACGGCAGCCACATGGGCAAAGAGGTGGAGATTTGAGGGCGGGTTCGATCCATTCTGGAAAGGGCAACCGTGCTGCCCGAACTCCCTACAAGATTTGCCCAAGAATTATTCACAGAATAGCAGCAACCACACCCAGAGCTAGCATTATACGTTTCAACAATTTGAGCCCCGTTGGCCAAATTCACGACTACCCTGAATTCGGGAGTTCCCCCTGAAGTTGGATTTCCCGCCGCCAACCAAAAATTCCAGCGGTCAATCTCGTTGTTCCCCGGCGACGGCGGATTGAAGGTGGCCACCGTGGTAAATTGGTTGTAGGTGCTGTTTAAGGTGGCGCTGGAATTGTCTTGATCAATGGCAGAACCGCCGCCGCTGCCCAAAAAGCGCATCCGAACTACGGTATTGCAAAGTTGCCCACGAACCTGCACCACCACCGAGGTAACATTCTCCCACCTACTTACATTGTACGAATCGTAACCCAACACCACGGTATCGCCATTGATGTAAAAAGTAGGCGAAACCCGAATGCCCTGCGAAATGCCCAAGACCGCGCTTTCGACCTTCCATACCTTGTTCTGCGGCACCGAGTCGATGGCCTGAACCAATTTAACCTGATTAAACTGCAAATTTCCCTGGGCATGCAATCCCAAAATCCACAAAAAGGGCACTCCGACCCACAAAAAACGCACAAACAAACTATTCATGTTCTAAATGTACAAAATAACACCCAACTGAGATTCCAAGTCCAAGCTAAAAATAATGCGAATTAACATTTGGCTAATAAAAAGATTAATTCGTACCTTGCTCCAAATAACCGTTTAACCATGCTAAAAAAGTACATTTTCCCCGCTGCTCTTTTTGCTGTTGCAGGACTAGCACAAGGCCAAAAGGTCAGCCCAGAGCGGACCATCGCAAGCCTGTATGAGTTGCCCTTTACTGGTGGAAACAATTCCACAGAAGGCGCTTCAGATTTTTTCTCTTCCGTTGTGTATTCTGAAACTTGGAGTTACGGATTCGCTGGCGAAATGGGTCCTTGGACCAATCCGCTGAAGCAATCTACCGGCACCAATGGATTGGAAAACGACAACGATGCCGCTTGGGAATTCCGAGGCACTAGCACCGTGCCCGACAATACCGTTGGTGGCCGTGGTGCTTGCGAGCCCTCTATTATTAACTCAACCACCGTATCCAATGGATTCGTGATTTTTGACTCTAACTGGTTGGATGACCAAGGCCCTAACTGCGCCGGCGCACTTGGATCAGGACCCGCTCCTGCCCCACAACGCTCCATCTTAACCTCGCCCATTATCAACCTTTCGGCCAACCCCGTTGTAGGTTTAGCTTTTGAACACTATACCCGTGTGTTTCAAGGCAACCGCATCGTAGAAATTTCTACCAACAACGGCACCACTTGGACTCAGGTTTGGGCTGCAGCAACCACTCCCAACGGCACCGACTCAGGCACCGTTTACGTGCCTCTAACCGTAGGTGGTTCTCCCAACTTCCAATTCCGTTTCGTTTGGGATTCCGATTACTACTCTTGGATGATTGACGACATCTACATCGGCGTTCCATTGAACTATGAGATTTCTCAGGCCGATGCTCAATTCTCATTCGATTTCCTAAATTCAAGAGCCTTTCAAAGCGGCGATACCCTACACACCAAATTGTTCCAAACAACCCCAACCATCACAGCCGGTTTAGATTCCTTGTACTGGGGAACAACCGTTTCAAACATGGGTGGCATGAACCAAAACGTAACCGTTTCGGTGAAGTTGTTGGATATTGCAAATACGGTTTTGGGTCAAGATTCACGCACCTTTAATTTGGCTGCTGGCGCTACCCGTGTGGTTCGTCGCACCGCGGGAATCGCTGCCCCCACCGCTTTAGGTACCTACCGAGTGGTTATTGAATCGCAAGGCGCCAACGCCGATATGATCAACCCGAACGACAACGTGTTCCAACACACGGTTGTAATCAACGATACCGTTTATGCTATGGAAGGATTGCCTGCCGCAAACCCCGTAGGCGGAACCGATTATCAGTATGTGTTCCACAATGCAACTGATGCATCAATCCCCAACGCTCCCAACGAGCAGAAGTACCACGTAATGACCAATTTTGAAGCCAGAAATCTAAACCCGTTAAAGACGGTGTATTGGGTTGAGACCTATTTGATTGCGAACGCGGCTTCTCAAGCCGTTCCAGCTCGGGTATCTACTCCTGGAACTCAGTTGTCAGGCTTCTTAGCAAACCGCACCCAGTCCGGTCTTGATATCTTCGGCTTCCCCGACGACATCCATACCATTGCTCCTTGGAGCCAAGGTGAAACCGGCCGCTACATCCGCATGAAGATTTTCCCAACTCAAATTCCTCCTACCGATAGCACGACCATGTTCTACGCAGGTGTTATGTTGGAGTCGGCTCAAACTGCCACTACCGACCCCGTAGGAAAATTTGTGGTTCCAGGCATCGGCGGCGACCGCCACCAAGGTCAAACCACCTTGTATTGGTCTCCTTCCGACTACACCTACTACATTTACTCTGGAAACGCAGTAGCCACCGTTCGCATGGGCTTGCAGCCCTTGGGCAGCAGCAACGCTATTCCTACCGAAATTGGTGATTTCAGCAGCTTCCTGTTGAGCGAAATGTACCCCAACCCTGCTCAAGACGTGTCGAACCTAGAGTTCACCCTGAACGAGCCCGGCAAGGTTGAAATCTATACCCGCGATTTGAACGGCCGCGACATCGCAGCACCTGTTCAAGGCATGATGCAGGTTGGAACACACCACCACGTTGTAAACACCTCCGCTTTGTCGGCCGGCGTTTACCACATAACTTTCATTGCCCACGGCAAAACAGTTACCCGCAAACTGGTGGTAGCAGCGAAATAATTTTAAACCGAAGGGTTAAAAGAGGGGCTTCGGCCCCTTTTTTTTTGCTTTTTTCTGGCCTTAAAAGCACATTTTTGGGCGGCCGCCGGGCTTTCACCGGTAGTCCGCGTCCAGCAGCAGCGGGCCCAGCGGCTTTGCGGGGGCTCCCAAGGTCGCCTCCGCAGCTCGCGGGCCCCCTGCTGCCGGCCTTGCGTGCTACCGGGTTCAATCCCTGCCGCAGAACCCCCTCCAAAATACCCCTGCACAGCAATTTAGGATTTCGTATTTTTGCACCCGAGTATGAAGGACTTTTCTACCCTGCCCGCCAACAAATACGACCGAGAAACCCTGCGCCAAAAATTGGAGTCAGAAGGGCTTGCCCGCATTACCCTTTCCTTTTATACCTACGCCCATATTTTAAACCCGGTTGAATTCCGCAACACCTTGTACCAACAATGGAATGAACTTGGAATTTTGGGCCGAACCTATGTGGCCGCCGAAGGCATAAACGGACAAATCTCTGTGCCCGAAACCCAATTCGAAGCCTTCAAGCAACAGCTCTATGCCTTTGAGTTTTTAAAAGGAATACGCCTCAACATGGCGGTTGAATCCAATCCCAAAGCCTTTTTTAAACTCATTGTACGGCTGCGCAATAAAATCGTGGCCGACGGATTGCAAGACCTCAGCTTTGATGTAACCCAACCCGGGCCTCATTTAAATGCCAAGGAATTCAACGCCCTGTTGGAGCACCCCGATGCGGTGGTGGTTGATATGCGAAACCATTATGAATCGGAAGTTGGGCACTTTAAAGGAGCCATTTGCCCCGATGTCGATACGTTTCGAGACAGCTTGCCTGTGGTGGAAGAAATACTGAAAGGACAAGAACAAAAACCGGTTTTGCTCTATTGCACCGGGGGCATCCGCTGCGAAAAGGCCTCGGCCTATTTCCGCCACAAAGGGTTTCAACAGGTATATCAACTGGAAGGCGGAATTATTGAATACACGAGGCAGGCCAAGGCCGAGAACCTGCCCAATAAGTTTATCGGCAAAAATTTTGTTTTTGATGAGCGGCTGGGCGAACGCATCAGTTCCGATGTTATTGCCCAATGCCACCAATGCGGGCAGCCCAACGACGACCACACCAACTGCCGCAACGAAGCCTGTCATCTGCTCTTTATTCAATGCGGCTCTTGTGCCCAGGCCCATCAGGGGTGTTGCTCTGAGGAGTGCCAGAATGAGCTGAGCTTGCCCATAGCAGAACGTAGGGTTCGGCGCCGGGGAAAGGAAGCCAAGCGCACCTATCAAAAGGCGCGGTTGCGTCCACCGTTAAAAACCCCCGAAACCGGGAGCTCCGACTAAAACTTACAGGTGCTGCAGGCGTTCGCTGTCAAAATAATGCACCCCCGGTTCCAGAGGCATATCGGCCAGGCGAATAAAGCGCTGAAAATCGCTGGGGTTTTGAACAAAATCAACTCCACTGGCATCGACCAAAGCCACAGGCAAGGTATCTAGGCTTTTCAATAATCCAAAATATCCGTTTTGTATTTTTTCCAGGTACTCATCTTGGATGTTTTGTTCGTAAGAACGCCCCCGTTGCTGAATGTTGGTTTTAAGCCGTTCGCGGTTGCTGTGCAAATAAATGATTTTATCGGGCAGCGGCAGGCTGTCGCGGATAATTTTAAACAAGCGAGAGAACAGCTCAAATTCATGTTGTTCAAGGGTAATCTGAGCAAAGATTAACGATTTAAGCACAAAATAATCGGCTACAATTAAAGGGCGAAACAGGTCGGGGCGGCTCAGTTCGTCTTTCAATTGCTGATAGCGTTCGGCCAAAAAAGACAATTCCAGGGGAAAAGCAAATTTATTGGGGTCTTGGTAAAATCCAGGCAGAAAAGGATTGTCGGAGAATTGCTCTAAGACCAATCGAGCGGTGAAATGTTCAGACAGCATGGTTGACAGGGTTGTTTTTCCTGCCCCGATGTTGCCTTCAACCACCAAATATCGCCAGTGCTGCATATTGATTTGTCAACCGTTTTATTTCAGATGGGTCTGTGCAGCCGGCCAGCAGTTCCACAGTGGTTTTTCCGAAAATCGGGTGAACCCATTGCGGTGCAATTTGGCTGAACGGTTGCAGCACAAAGTTGCGTAAATGTAGGCGTGGGTGGGGCAGTATTATTGATTTTTTATTCACAATTTGTTCACCTATGGCCAACACGTCCAAATCGAGGATTCGGCTTTCGTATCTGCCATCGGTGTTGCGGGTTCTTCCTGCCTTATGCTCAATCTGCAGCAAGGTCTGCATCAGCTTTTCGGGGCTCAAATCGGTTTGAACGGACAGCACCGCGTTCAAGAATCGATCGGGGCTGTTAAAACCCCAAGGTTCTGTTTCGTAGCAAGAAGAAAGTGCTTGTATTGTGCCCCATTGGGGTATTTCTTCGGCAACACAGCGAAAAAACCAATCGGCAGTTCCAGGGGTATTGCCCCCCAATTGAATGTATGCTGTTTCCGCCTTAGGCATGTGGCCTTGTGGCTAGCCTAAGGGCTCGAAACGCCGATTTAAAACGTAAATGTGAATTTTCCGCCCATTTGAAAGGCTTCGTGGCGCATGCTGTACATGGCAAAGCTGCCAAGGGTGCAAATACCAAAGCGAAAATCAAAGGCACCGTATGGCCCATGGGTAAAGGGCCCCACTCCAGCAAAGTCGCTGCCCGGAGCAATGGCCATCATGTAACCTCCCCCCAAACCAAGACCCGCCCCGCGCACTCCCGCTAAGGCATTGCGGCCTACGTTCACGTTTAGGGTTAACGGTATAAATACGCTGACGTCCATGGGGCCAATGTCTTTAACACGGGTAATGTACACGCTGCTGTTGGAAGTGCCTGTTGCGTCGGAAAGAACGGGAACACCTACATGCAAAGGCACATTTAAGCTCAAGGAACTTTTATAACCGATGGGCAAAAAATTGTAGCGGAATTCGTAATGCAGGTTTGCCATTAGAATGGTGCCCTTGACATTTGCGGTAATGTCATTCACCACCAAGGTAAAGTCGTTCATGCAATAAGTTGCACCCACTCCAAAGCTGTGCATCATATCGGAGAAATAGCCGGACTTGGACCTGCCGTTGGCAATCATGTCGGAACTGCGGCTAGGCGTACCCAAAGTGGCTTTGCGGTAAACCTTTATTTTCTGAGCATAATGGTAGCTGCAGGACGAAAGCCCTGTCAGCATAATTGCCATGGCTAGAAAGAATGGGATATAGCGTTTTTGCATACGACAGGTAGATATACGGAGGGTAAATTTATGAAATTATTCTAATTTACAGCTATTCAAGATTAACTTTCCAATAAGGCCGGGTCCATTCCCACATGGCCATGCCCACGGCAGTGGCAATATTTAAGGAATGTTTGCTGCCTTTTTGAGGTATTTCGACGGCTCCCTGGCACATTTGCAAAGCAATTTCTGAAACCCCGTCCAACTCATGGCCGGCAATCAAAAGGGTTTTTTGAGGCCAAAGGCAAGGCCATTCATGCAAGGGTTTGCTGCCATGTACCTGCTCCAGCGCCCAAATTTGATAGCCCTGTTGGGCATAAAAATCCAAAGCCTGTTCAATTGATTCCCAATGTTTCCATGGAACGGTGGACTCGGCACCCAGCGATGCTTTAAGCAAATCTTTAGAGGGCGGGCAAGGGGTGTAGCCCACCAAATCGAGTCCTTCCATTCCCAACCCGTCGGCGGTGCGAAACGCCGACCCAACGTTGTGGGCGCTGCGCACGTTTTCAAGCAGAAGCCGCAGGGGCAACCGGGGGGCCGTTCTAGCCTCTTCGGGGCTCAACCGCATCAACTCCGTCATTGTTTTCTTTTGCATGGTTCAAAGATAGCTTGCTCCTCAGGTTTTTGTATCCGTGGCGGAATGTGTACCTTCGGAAAAATAAAAAGGGGTGGCAACAGCATCGCAGGAAACACCATTGATGAAGCAGTATTATGAGGTAAAGGCGACCCATCCGGATGCCCTTTTGCTGTTTAGGGTGGGGGATTTTTACGAAACCTTTAGTGAAGATGCCATTGCAGCCTCGAAGATATTGGGCATTACCCTAACCCAGCGAAAAAATGGGGCTGCGACCACTGTTGAGTTGGCGGGTTTTCCATACCATTCGCTAGACACCTACTTGCCCCGCCTGGTTCGTGCGGGTTTGCGGGTAGCGATTTGCGAACAGCTTGAGGACCCGAAATCGGCGAAAGGCATTGTAAAAAGGGGTGTTACCGAGCTGGTAAGTCCAGGACTGACCTTAAACGAAAAAGTGTTGGATTCGGTCAGTGCCCACTATTTGGCCTGCATTGGAACCGAACAGCAAGGGGATTCTGGATTGGCTTTTTTGGACATTTCGACCGGGGATTTTTTTGCAGGGCAGGGCGATGAATCCTTTTTAAAGCAAATGATATCGGCCTTTCAACCCCGAGAAATCCTTTTGCCGCGTGGCCGAATGGATTGGGGGCGAAGCCTATGGGCCAGCACGTATTTGTACCCGCTCGAAGAGTATGTTTTTCAATCCGCGTTTTGCGAAGACCGGATTCAGCAGCAATTTGGAGTGGCGGGGATAAAAGGGTTTGGGCTGGAGAATTTGCCCTTGGCCAGCATATCGGCGGGGGCGGTGTTGCATTATTTAGAGCAATCGCGGCACCGAAACCTGCCGCACATCAACACCATACAGCGGCTAAACCAGTCGGAATTTGTTTGGATGGACGATTTTACCATTCGCAACCTAGAGCTGGTGCACTCGGTGGCGCCCGGCGGCAGGTCTTTGTTTCAGGTAATGGACCGCTGCGTTAGTCCTATGGGCTCGCGTCTGCTGCAGCGCTGGTTGTTGATGCCCTTGCGCAACAAGGCCGGCATTGAACAGCGCTGGGATATGGTAGGGGCCTTGGTTGCCGAGCCCCAACGCATGGAAGTCTGGAAAAACGAAATAAAGCAAGCGGGCGATTTGGAACGGATTGTGGGGCGTTTGGCCACGCTTCGGTTGTCGCCCCGTGAAATACCCAGGTTGGCACAGGCCTTAGAAACCGCACAAGCCCTGGCCGACGACGTGCACAGCAAAGGGCCAAAGGCCTTTGTGCATTGGGCAGAAAACCTGCCCGAAGTAGGTGCACTGGCCGAGCGGTTGCATCGGGATTTTGAAGACGAGCCGGCCGTTCAGCCGGGCAAAGGCCCTGTTTTTAGAGCCGGATTTAATGCCGAACTTGATGAATACCGGCAGCTGGCGTATTCGGGCAAAGACGTGCTTGTGAATATACAGCAGCGTGAAATTGAGGCCACAGGAATCGGCTCACTGAAAATAGGATTCAACCATGTGTTTGGATATTACTTAGAGGTAACCCATGTTCACAAAGACAAAGTGCCCCAATCGTGGATGCGCAAGCAAACCTTGGTAAACGCGGAACGCTACATTACCCCCGAGCTCAAAACCTATGAAGAGAAGATTTTGGGTGCCGAGGAGAAGATTGTGGAATTGGAGACCCGGTTGTATGAAGCGTATTTAAGAGACTTGCACCCACTGATTCCGAAGCTGCAGCAGGTGGCTCAAGCCTTGGCAATGGCAGATGTGTTGTTGAACTTTGGCAGCTTGGCCTTGGATCGGGGTTATCGGCGTCCGGAATGGGCCGAAAACCACAGCATTACATTGATTGACGGGCGGCATCCTGTAATAGAAGAAGGGTTGCCCCCGGGCGAAAAATACATACCCAACAGCGTTCATTTGGACGGGGATCAGCAGCAAATATTGGTCATTACTGGGCCAAATATGGCGGGAAAAAGCGCCCTGCTAAGGCAAACGGCCTTAACGGTAATTTTGGCCCAGGCGGGGTCGTTTGTGCCGGCCGTGCAAGCCCGGTTGGGAATTACCGACCGCATTTTTACCCGGGTAGGCGCCAGCGACAACCTAAGCCAAGGGGAATCGACCTTTATGGTTGAAATGAACGAAACCGCCGCCATTATGAACAACTTGAGCGACAGCAGTTTGGTCTTGTTGGATGAAATTGGCCGGGGCACCAGCACTTACGATGGCATTTCCATTGCCTGGAGCTTGGTGGAATATTTGCACAACCACTCCGGCGGCAGGGCCAAAACCTTGTTTGCCACCCATTACCATGAGCTGAATGAATTGCAAGGGCAGTTGCCGAGAGTAAAAAACTTTCATGTTTCCATACAAGAGAAAGAAGGGAAAGTGGTGTTTTTGCGCAAATTGCTGCCGGGGGGCAGCGAACACAGCTTTGGCATTCATGTGGCGAAAATGGCCGGCATGCCCTTGACCGTAGTTCGAAGGGCAGAAAAAATACTGGCAGAATTGGAATCCAGCCGAAAACAAGAGAAACCGAAGGACGGGTTGGAGGCGGGGAAAAACATGCAGCTCAGCTTTTTTCAGCTGGACGATCCCGCCTTAGAATCAATCCGAGATGAGCTAGAAACCCTAGATGTGGACAACCTGACACCGGTTCAGGCATTGCTAAAATTAAACGAAATAAAGCGAATGGTGGGTTTAGCAAAAAAAACAGGTCGAAAATAATTTGCGAAAACAGAAAATCAATGTAAATTTGCCTCCCAATCTGCGGGAATAGCTCAGTTGGTAGAGCACGACCTTGCCAAGGTCGGGGTCGCGAGTTCGAGTCTCGTTTCCCGCTCCAAAGCCTCGACTTAGGTCGGGGCTTTTTTTTTGTGCGTTTAATTTAAGAGTTGGCCGCGCCCCCGATTGAGGCGGCAGGCACGAACGCGGCGGCCCACAGGCCTGCGCTGAGGAGGCGACCTTGGGAGCCACCGCAAGCGCATAGGCCTGAAGGCCGCCGTGTTTGGGACTACAGCCGAAAGCGGGAATAGGCGCCCAAAAAAAGAAAACAAATCAAGCCCTAAGCCCTTGTCGGACCAAATCGAGGAAGGTCCAGACCTCTAGATGCGTGTTGTAAAGGGGCACGGGGGCTATTCGCACCACGTTGGGCTCGCGCCAATCGGCTATGACTCCGGCGCGGCTAAGCCAATCGAAGAAACTTTTGCCCCGGCCTGGGAAAACCAAGCTGGACTGACAGCCGCGGTCGGGCAGGGATTCGGGGGTCAAACAATCTAAGCTGCCGGCCGGCAAATCCTGTTGCAGAGCGTGGTAAGCCTGCAGAAAAAACCGAACCAAACTCTCGCGCTTGGCCTGCAGGCGGTCTTGCCCTGCCTCGGCAAACAAAGCCAAAGAAGCGCGCTGAGCCGCCATATTCATAACGGGAGCGTTGCTGTGTTGCCAGGCTTCGGCGGTGTGGGCGGGCTGCATGTGCCTTCCCATCAAAAAGCGGGTATCGGGTTGGTGCCCCCACCAGCCTTCCAGCCTGGGAATGTCGGATTTTCCCAGATGTTTTTCGTGCACAAAAATGCCTGCCGCAGCTCCGGGCCCGCTGTTCAAGTATTTGTACGAGCACCAGGCGGCAAAATCGATGTTCCAATCGTGCAGCGACAGCGGCACGTTGCCAATGGCATGGGCCAAATCGGTGCCCATGTTGGCCCCCACCCGATGGGCCGCCTTTGCGATGTTCTGCAGGTCAAAAAATTGGCCGGTCAGGTAATTTACTCCCCCCAACATAACCAAAGCCAGGGAAGACCCCAGGGCTTCGATTTGCGCTAGGATATCATCGGTACGCAAGGTGTGCTCGCCGGGGCGGGGATGGATTTCTACAACGGCTTGAGCGGGGTCAAAGCCGTGCCAACGCGCCTGAGAGTCGAGCGCATAAAAGTCGCTGGGAAAGCTGCTGCCTTCGCATAGAATTTTGAATCGGGTAGAACTGGGCCGATAAAAAGAGGCCAAGAGAAAATGAAGGTTTGCTGTGAGGCTGCCCATGGCTACCACTTCTTGGGGCTGAGCGCCGAGCAAAGGGGCCAGCCAATCCGAGAAAGGTTGGTGGAAAGACACCCAGGGCTGAGGGCCTTGAAAATGTCCTTCAACCCCATATTGGCTCCAGGTATCGAGTTCTTGCGTTAAGCTATCGCGGGCGGCCAAAGGCATAAGGCCCAAGGAATTCCCGGTAAAATAGATGGAATTGGAATCGTGCAGCTTTGGGTAAGCAAAGCGGGCGCGAAAAGAGGCAAGCGGGTCGGCCAGGTCTTGGCTCAGGGCTACCTGTTTAAGGCGTGCAAAGGGAGATGGAATCATTGAATAAAATAATAACGTACCACCATGCCGGCGGCGATGGCGGGAACGGCGGTCATTAGGGCATTTCTGAGTTTTCGTTTTCCGGCTTGCAGGCGGTAGCCTTCTTGAAACAGGGGGTCGTTAACAAAAGGGGTATCGGTTGGGCTTATGGCTTGAATTCCTGGCGGCAGGGTGTCGGCGGCATAGGGGCCAAACATATTGCCTGGGCCGTGTTCCAAGACGCGTTCGGCCTTTGGAGGCATGTAGGCCTGGCCAACCATGAACAAGAGGGCGGGGCCGGGGGCCCAGAAGTAATTTAAGACAAGGGACGCGGAACCAAACAAGCCACCACCGATGTAGGAATATACGGATTCGTAGTTTTTTCGGGCAGACCGTCGTCCGAACACAAAAGCACGGGCTTCGTTTTCAGTGAGTTCAAAATTTCGGAGGGTGCTGTCTTGCCGGTACAAAACGGATTCGCCGTTTGAGTCGGTGAATGAAAAAACAGAATAGGCAGGAATGGCTTTAATGGGGCCTTTTCCCGCCTTTTTTTGGTAATAGACCACCCCGGCGGCGGGTTTAAAGTCCAAGAACCCGGCTTGGATTTCGCGGCCGTTCATGCATAGAATCTGGCCCTGTGCCAGCAGCAAAGGGTTGAGGCCGAAACCGAGAAAGAATAGAAAGAGAAAGACTGTTCGCATGAGATAAAAAGGTTAAGGCTAAGACGCAGAACCGCGCTTTCCACCAACAAATATGTTTAATTTTGCGTTGACTTAAAAACCCATTGTCAATTGTATGCCGCACGCCACCTTTGTTGACCGACATTTAGGCCCCGATTCGGGGGAATTGCAACGCATGTTAAAAGCCGTTCAATCGGCTGATTTGGAGGGCCTTGTCTCTGAGGTTGTGCCCCCCGCCATCCGCTTAAAAAAGAAATTAGAATTGGATGTTCCAATGACCGAGGCAGCCTACCTTTCGCATGCCAAAGAATTGGCAAGCCAAAATGTAGTGGCAAAGAATTTCTTGGGGCAGGGTTACTACAACAGCTACACTCCCTCGCCTATTTTGCGCAATATTTTTGAAAATCCGGGATGGTACACAGCGTACACTCCGTATCAAGCGGAAATTGCCCAGGGTCGGATGCAAGCCATTTTGAACTACCAAACCATGGTCATGGATTTAACCGGCATGGATTTGGCGAATGCTTCGTTGTTGGATGAGGCTACGGCCGCGGCCGAGGCCATGTCGATGGTGTTGGGATTGCGCAGCCGGGAGCAAGTGAAGGCAGACGCCATGAAGTTTTTTGTGAGCGACACGGTATATGCCCAGACCTACGATGTATTGTTGACTCGGAGTCAGCCTCTAGGCATAGAATTGGAGGTAGGTCCGATATCGGATTTCAAGCCGGGGCCAGCGTATTTTGGGGCTTTAGTATGCTATCCAGACTGCTGGGGCAGCGTAGGTCGTTTTTCGGAATTGGCAAGTGCCTGTGCCGAGCAATCGGTCAAGGTAGTGGTAAGCACCGATTTGTTGGCTTTAACCTTGCTTACACCTCCGGGTGAATGGGGTGCCGATGTGGTGGTGGGAAATTCCCAGCGCTTTGGCGTACCTATGGGATTTGGGGGTCCGCATGCGGCGTTTTTTGCTTGCCGCAAAGAATATTCGCGTCAAATTCCAGGGCGGATTATTGGTGTAACGGTAGATGCCCAAGGCAAACCGGCACTGCGTATGGCCTTGCAAACGCGAGAACAGCATATACGCCGCGACAAAGCCACCTCAAATATTTGTACGGCTCAGGCCCTGCTGGCCATCATGGCAGGAATGTATGCGGTGTACCATGGGGCCGAGGGGCTTCGGTCTATTGCCCTTGACACCGCAAGCAAAGCAGAGGTTTTAAGCAACGCCCTACAAGGGTTGGGCTACAGCCTAATGGGCGGAGCGCGGTTTGATACGTTGGCGGTGGTTGCCGACTCGAAAACAGAACGCGTGCTGACACAATGTCGAGAGCAGGCCATCAATATTTATCGGCACAGCAACGGCTACCTTACCATATCGGTAGATGAAACAACCGGCACCGAAGATTTAAATGCCCTAATACATGTATTTGCAGAAGTAGCCGGCTTGGCGGCACCGGTTTTAACCCCCCAGTCGTTGGAGGGGGTTTCGGTGTCTATACCTGAGGATTTGCGAAGAACATCGGCCTTTTTAACCCATCCTGTTTTCAATCAACATCGGTCTGAAACCGAATTGATGCGGTACATCAAGCAGCTGGAAAGAAAGGACATTGCGTTAAATTTCAGCATGATTGCATTGGGTTCTTGCACCATGAAGTTGAATGCGGCTTCGGAATTGATGCCCTTAAGTTGGCCTGAATTTCAAGCCATTCACCCTTTTGCTCCTGCCGAGCAAACCCAAGGGTATCAGGCCATGATTGACAAATTGGCCACCGATTTGGCCGAGATTACAGGTTTTGATGAGGTGTCCTTGCAGCCCAACAGTGGAGCTCAGGGTGAATATGCGGGGTTGATGGTGATTCGGGCCTACCATTTGAGCCGGGGCGACCAGCAACGGAAGGTTGCCCTTATTCCATCGTCGGCGCACGGCACCAACCCGGCCTCGGCCGTGATGGCCGGCATGAACGTGGTGGTAGTGGCTTGCGATGAAAAAGGCAACATTGACCTTGCCGATTTGCGTACCAAAGCCGAGAAGCACAGCCATGAATTGTCTTGCCTAATGATTACCTACCCTTCTACCCACGGGGTTTTTGAAGAAGGGGTTATAGAGGTAACCAAAATCATTCACGAGCACGGAGGGCAGGTGTACATGGATGGAGCCAACATGAATGCCCAGGTAGGTTTAACCTCGCCAGCAAACATTGGGGCCGATGTTTGCCATTTGAATTTGCACAAGACTTTTGCCATTCCGCATGGCGGTGGCGGCCCTGGTATGGGTCCGATTGGAGTTAAGGCTCACTTAGCGCCGTTTTTACCTGGCCACCATGAACGCCGCGTGGGCGGAGAACAAGCCATCCCGGCGGTTTCGGCGGCGCCTTGGGGCAGCACCCTGATCTTGTTGATTTCCTATGGCTACATTCGAATGCTTGGAGCCGAAGGGCTAACCCGCTCAACCCAAGTTGCCATATTGAATGCCAACTTTATGAAAGCCATGTTGGAGCCCCACTACCCGGTGCTGTATAGCGCTGAAAACGGCAGGGTGGCCCACGAATTCATTTTGGATTGCCGCGGATTTAAAAAGGCGGGAATTGAAGTGGTTGACATTGCCAAGCGATTGATGGATTACGGCTTTCATGCGCCTACCGTAAGTTTTCCGGTGGCGGGCACCTTAATGATTGAGCCGACCGAGAGCGAAAGCATGGAAGAAATGCAGCGGTTTTGCGATGCTTTGATTCAAATTCGCCAGGAAATCAAAGAAATTGAAATTGGATTGGCCGACCCACAAGACAATGTATTGAAGCATGCACCCCACACTGCGGTTGTGGCCACCCAAGACGATTGGACGCGCCCTTACAGCCGTAGAAAAGCCGTGTTCCCATTGCGGTATGTAGAAGAAAACAAATTTTGGCCCTCGGTAAGTCGGGTGGACGATGCCCATGGCGACCGGAATTTGGTTTGTTCGTGTTTGCCTATGGAGGCGTATATGGAGCGGTAACGGCGGCGCAGCGACGTTCGAGGCCTTAGGTATTCCGCGGCGACGCACCACGGTTGGACGCTGTAGCGAGGCCGTCGCTGTTCCGCAGCGGCGCTGCACGGTACGGCCCCGCAACTCCGCCGCAGCGGCGTTAAATTTCAAAATTGAACTTGGCATAGGTTAGGGCGTTTCGCCCCTCAACGCGAACGCTGTATT
>Ga0247843_1006299_pt1 | contig 15607 bp, 16 predicted proteins | sample LaCruzMarch2017__FD_192420 | JGI IMG/M metagenome (GOLD analysis project Ga0247843, IMG submission 192420) | Freshwater microbial communities from meromictic Lake La Cruz, Castile-La Mancha, Spain - LaCruzMarch2017_8m | ecosystem: Environmental > Aquatic > Freshwater > Lake | place: Spain... | reverse complement strand
CTGTCCGGACAGGGCGACCAAATTTAGCCGGATTTCGCATCTAGCGACCGTGCAAACCCTGTTTAGCGAAAATTAGAATTCTAAAAATCCGGCCTAAACCGTTTAGCACAATTTTGGCAGTCACCCAGTGGGCTAATGGTCTCAAAAATCATTCTAGTTCCTCTGTTAGATTCTACGTGACGATAAAAAGATTCGCAATAAATATCTTCGCAAAATAGTTTAAGGGGTCAATTGTAATGACATCGGTAGTACAAAAGTAGAATGTTCCGTGGTAACGAGTCGGACATCTGAATTTAGTGAAGTTGCAAATCTGGAATGTGCATTCTCCAAAGCTATTGACTCCATCATGAAGCTCAACCAATTTCAAGTCGAATCTGTTTGCAAATGCCCTCGCTGGTATCGCCAGCACAGACGGGTCCACCCTGACACGAACAACGCCCTTGGAGCAACAGCTCCTTCTCCCACTCCTGTATAGAGAAATACTTCGGCGGCATCAGCCATGCTTGGACGGGGAGGAGATAACCAACACCCTGTGGTAGTTCCACACGCCCGCCTTTACTACTCCACAGCCATGACCAGCATCAACTTGAAAACGGAGGCAATTGATAAATGGATGTATTCCCATGAATATGTCCATGGATGCAAAGACATATCTGAAATATACATTGTAACCAATGATGATGATACAGCTAGCATAAAATCTCGATCCCAGGAGCTGCGACCACTTACACGTACCGTCAACGTTACCGTTGAAACCGATGGAGAGTCCATCTTGTCAGCGGAGTGCAATTGTCCCGTTGCAGAGAGGTTCCGTCCCGGCTACCATCGATGCAAACATGTACAGAAGGCACTGTATCGCATTCGAGACTACCAGGTAACTAGTTACATGCAAAGCAAATCATGATGCTCAATCACAGTGCGGTGCTCAAGTTTACCTGGCAATGACGTCAAAGTCAGATGATTATAGTTTCAGTGGCTAGAAAATACCTCGTTTCCAACTGGAGGATTTTGACCAAGAAATACTCGGGATCTTCTCCTCTCTCAGTGCGGCCAATCGTTGTGCCAAATCATATGTGGAAGATGACCTTGATAAAGATTTAGTGGACGGCGAAGATGAAAATTTATGGGTCGATGAAGAGTCTGATGATGATGACATGGGCAATGAAGAGACAGATGATGACGACGACCAGTTTGAATTTTCCTGGGAAAGTAAGGGTGAATTTCGCAGGGAGGGTGAATTGAATTTAGCATTGTCACCAAGGTTTGGGTAGACAGCCGGGCCATGGAAGACGCAGCAGCATGATTTCATCGATAATTGTATGTTGGTCAGGCGAACGATGTAGATTGCTTTGTCTGCGTTGCTCCCAAATTAGTACATTATATACAAAAATATCGTCCACGGCGTTGAAGACAAATAGTTCATAAAAATTGGCGATTAAGGGATAACAAATGCGGCATTCCTCAGATTAATGTTAGTATAGCACCAGTCATGTCTCAGAACACATCATCATATGTCTGGCTCATCGTCACTGTCTACATTGTCATCATCATCATCATCGACATCATCACTGTCAAATTCCAAATCATCTAGGTCTTCATCATCGTCGAATAATTCCTCATCCACTTCTCCCAATTGATCCGGATCTAATGCACTTGTATCATTTGCCATCTCTTCGGCTGCTGCCTCTAACAATTCAAGATTAAACAATCCAGCTTTATCACTAAATATCTGAAAGCCAGTTAGCCGCTCTTCCATAATAATTGCTGCATTTGCATCCTTCTTTTTATCCTTGGATTCATTGACTGAGAAGGCTCTCTCACCTTCCTTCTTTTGTTCCATCTCCATGCTAAACTTTGCCCACCATTCGGCAAAGGTATCATCAGTAACGGGTGTGCCCTCCTCTCGTCGTTTACGCACTGCCAATTCCTCTTGCTCGGCTATTGACATAACATCTTTCTTAGTTTGGGACTCAAATTGCAATGCCGCCTGGGCCTGTAAAAGATGATTATTATTATCCAAGAATCCGCAAAGTTTGTATCAAATGTTAGCTGATGTTTCCCATGATGAATGCATATAAACCATATTTAAAAAACGAATGTTGCTCCAGATATTATCCATCCGAATCAGTTCACACGAATAATTCACACCTTGTCGGCGTGCATGACTGTATGATGATACCAACGAAAGGATCTTGTCCATGCAGGTTATGCTTTAGCATGTTTCACATCGAATAAATGTTTAGCGTTGTTCAATAATATAGAATATTTTATTGTTGATCAATCTCAAAGAAACATGCATCCTCTCACACAATCCAAAAATTACAACAGATATGTGATACGAGCACATTAGATTTGTATAACACTTACCTCTCGTCTTTCTGCCTCCTTCGTCTTTCTCATCATTTGTGCATACATACTAGCATCATCTAATCCCTTAACATTATTATCCGCCAACCAGGATCGTACTGCCTCACATACGGCAAAAATAACAGGCATGCCAGCATTGGCCTCAGCCTCATTATTTGCCAACTGTAGTAATTCATCCTTGTTATCCTGTGACATTCCCTTAATTATTTCTAACTCCAGCTTTGGTAATGATATCTCTGGATAATCGAGTGGGATAGTAGCAACTAATTTTACCATGACATGATTCAATGCCTCCTCCTCGGCGGAGTTAGTATCGCTACCACCACAGTCAATTGGTACCAATTTAATGGCCCAAACAAATGGCTGCTGTGACGTTCGTATTTCAAAGGCGGTATCAAATATGGCAGCCAGTGCCTCTGCCTCCATCTCTTGCTCTTCCAATAACGACATCGCTTACTTATCACCCTCTCTGGTTGGTACAGTCCGTCCGTCGTCTGCGCGGGACATCATATCTCCTCATCTCCCTCCTTCACCCCCCCAAGCTCACCCAGCTCTCCCCAGATCTCCCTATCCCAAGTATCTTGCATCAATCATGAAGTTTATCATGCTAGCCTCTCTCATCTCGTCCACAGCAGCCTTTACTGCACCCGGTGCAACACGAACTGCAGCATCTCGCTATGCCGCCACGATGAGGTCATTCTCTGGCTCGTCTTCATTGTTTGCGAACCCCAAGGGTATGTATCCAATTGTTGGCTATGTAATCCCCATCACTACTCTCTAACGCGTCTTCTTCTTCTCTCTCTCTCTCATCTCCATCTATTAGTTTACTTCGATATGGAAGTTGGTGGTAAAGACATAGGTCGTATTACCTTCGAACTGCGTGCCGATGTGGTCCCCAAGACGGCCGAGAATTTCCGTGCCTTATGTACGGGCGAAAAAGGTTTCGGATATGCGGGCAGTTCGTTCCATCGCGTGATCCCCCAATTCATGTGTCAGGGCGGGGACTTTACTAATCATAATGGCACCGGTGGAAAGAGTATATACGGGACCAAGTTCGAGGATGAGAATTTTCAATTGAAGCATGAGGGACGTGGGATCTTATCAATGGCCAACGCCGGACCAGGAACGAATGGATCGCAGTTCTTCATTTGTACCGTCGATACGCCCTGGTTGAACGGGGCACATGTTGTGTTTGGTAAGGTGGTTGATGGGATTGAGGTAGTTGATACTATTGAGGCTGTTGGATCGCAAAGCGGATCAACATCGAAGCCCGTGAAAATCAAGGCTTGTGGAGAAATCACAGAGTAAACATCATGTGGGAGTTAATCAGTTGTATAAGTGGGAGCGAGCGGCCTTGGATTGAGGAGAGAGCTTACGATATGCATTGTTCTCATTCAAAACTGTGTTTCGCCTTATCTTAGTCTATTAAATGGTGGTAAACAATGCTTGCCACCACTTGGGTTTTGTGTGTAAGAAATTACTTATCCCACGAGCCATGTACACACCATTACTACCCTCTGAATCTATCGTCCAAAACATGAACCCTCGTGGAGATAGGTCGCCGTGGACCGAGTTTACAAGTCTATTATATGCTCTTTGACATTCCATTGGAGATATGCACACTGTTTTGTTGTTATTATTATTGAGTGTATTATTATTAAATGCCCATCCATTCGCCAGTCCTATAACAAGTTTGTTCAATTCCATCGGTACACGTACACTACTGGATCCCATAGTACCTTCCAATTGCAAATCTTGTGTAAAGTTAACAAGGAATGATTGATTATTAACATGAGCAATATTGTAAATATAATTGTACATATAATCTTCTGCCGTATTACCGTCATGATAAATTGACATTGCCGCATTCGAATAACTCTCATAAAATTGTATCGAAACTAAATCAATATAGGTCCCGTACTTGTATAGTGTGTAGGCATATATATTATTACCAAAATAACTAAAATCATCATGCCACCCTCTATCTTGTGTAATATTAACATATTGCGTAAAGCCGGAACTATCAAAATTTAAATAAGATTGTGGAGGTGCAATCGTAACTATATACCCCTCGTCCTTCATTTGTTGACTAATATGGCCCATACTATCAAGTTCCGTTCGATGGAAGTAATTTAATGGACTTTCAACGTCATCATTTCCCTCAAAGTCCCAGTCGATACCATGAAATATTGTCGATACAATTGACGATCTCCAAGCTGACATCCAACTGTTGGAATATTCACGTGCACTACTTATAGGCGACAACGGTTGTTGTAAATGTGGACCATCCCATCCGCCAAAACTCGCAAGATGGACGACGTGTGAATAACCGGACATATCCAACTCGATAATTAATCGTTGTGTTTGCTTAATATTCAAATTCGTTTTCAATACTCCCTCATCTCCTCTAGTACTCGTCGTCGTACTCGTCGTCGTTAGCGACTCTGGTACAATAATCTCAACGAATGACCAAATGACTACATTCACTCCATCGCGTACTACGGCATTACGGACCGTGTCATAATCTCGTCCGGCAGTGTACCCAATGAGAACCTTGGATGGAAGTGCACGTCTTACTGATCGTTCGCGTGACGAATAATACGATGACGACGACGCCGGTGGAGTGATGTTCTTTGCCGTCGTCGCTCGATGATGACGGATCGAGGTGGAGAGGAGGAGAAGGAGGACAATTATAATTGTCGCGACTGATGTCGCTACCACGGACTTCACCATTGATCAATGAGGCGCGCTCGAGCAAGAAAGTTGAAGGCAAGAAAGTTGGAACAACGGTCATAAAAACCCCGCGGCGCATTGTCGTACGACCTCCCTATTCCACCACGCCGATCAATACCGTCCGTATCTTCTCTACCCTGAAGCTTCGGCGCCTGCGGCTAGGATACCCATATCGGCTCCATTCTTCCGCCTAAATATTGAATTCTCGGCACGAGAATAATGTCACCGACACAATCATCACCGAAAGTAGGAACGCAATCGTTTCCATATGATCATTTGTTCAAGCTATTAATGATTGGAGATGCTGCCGTTGGGAAGGTGAGTTGACATTAGTTTTCCCGTGTCGTTGCATTGGTTTGTTTCTTTGTTACTAATCACTCCTCTACACACAATAAAAAAAACACAGTCATCCATGCTCATACGGTTTACAGATGACGCATTCGACGAGCACATCCAATCAACCATCGGTGTTGACTTTAAAGTGAAGCATATAGAACTGAATAATAAACGTATCAAACTTACCGTGTGGGATACGGCCGGTCAGGAGCGTTTCCGTACATTAACATCCTCGTACTACCGTGGTGCACAGGGCGTGGTCATGGTATATGATGTAACGCGACGTGATTCATTCGATAATTTGGATCATTGGTTAAAAGAAATCAAGCTATACAGTCCGAACAATGGCGAAGGCGTAGTCAAGTTACTAGTGGGGAATAAAATTGATCTTTCGGATGGTACTAGTAATGATAATGATGGCGAAGTGTACGAACGACAGGTGGAACGATATGAGGCAGAGGAATGGGCACGCAAACAGGGTATGTTGTTTTTAGAAGCCAGTGCCAAGACACGTACCGGCGTGCAGGAATCATTTATGGAAGTGGTACATAAGATATTGGAGGATCCTGATTTATTGTTAAATACAGTCCCCGGTAAGCCCAAGGGAGCGACTAGTACAGTAAATTTGGCAAAGAATAGTAGTGCTGCTGGGAAAAATATGGATTTGGACGATGGTGAAGGGGGATACTGTTGTTGAAAGGAGGAATTTTGGTATGGTGTTGCCAAGCCGAAATCTTATCTCAAAACCCCAATCATCTTTATTAGACCAGAAAGAAAAAATTGGTAAGGTACAGACTCTTCAATTCGTCACACTGAGGCACGCACACGTAAATAAGGGTCGACGAAAAGGATCACAGTCGGATAACAAATGAGGAAGGAGGACAATATCTAGAGTAGCACCCAATGGAAAGAATCTATGTGTCTATACAGCCTCTTATTGTAGTTTATTATGTATTACCCAACCCCTCTTACTCACGTTTCCTTTTACGAGGCGATACCTCCATCGATTCACCTGTCTCGTCAATGGCAGCATTATTCAAACTTGCAACGTACAATGCTTTTTCCCTTCGAAGGTCATTTAATGTTAGATCCTCAAAATCATCGTCTGCAGGATAATGACATCGTCGATCTTTAACATCGTTAGCAGCTTTCTTGAGTTTCCTTTTTAGTGCGTCTGAGTTACGATGAATAGTAGTGATTTTATCAGAGAATGTTAGGTATAGTATCGTATTAGAAATGAAGACAGGTATATACTGGGAATCAAATAAGAGCTTGTAAACAACTCACCAGTATCTAGTATTTTAACAACCACGCCATCAAACCACACCCCATCAAACATTCGTTTGAAGCTATACCCCACAGCCCCGAACGTCTCATCTTCCGCATCGATATCGGCTTGTGTAATTGCCCCCTCGCCCACGCTTCGACGTTTGAGGCGTTTTTTTCTTTCTTCGGCACGTATGCATTTCTCAATATCAGCGTGGCTCAATTCTTCGCCTAGACCATTATTTGCAGTGAAAAAATCACACCTATACTTTGTCGGAACTTAAGAGTAGGGGAAGAGAAATAATAATCAAAGCACACACGAATAAGGCATATGATCAATCATGGAGAATCAAATGCATAAACATGCACGAAATCACATACCAGCCTGAGGAGCCAGCTCTACTATTTCGCCATCAAACCAACCAAGATCATTACCGTCATCATCTATGAATTGCTTTTGGAACTTGAACCCAACTGCATAAACAGTTGTAGCAGTAGCAATCGTAGTTGGTCGTTTTACTCTTGAGGTAAGGGTACGCTGTTTGCCGCCGCATTCGTCGTCAACTTCTTCGCGACTCATATTCTGCTTCCTGTTTGCCGCTCGCTTAGCTTGTTTCAAACTTCGGAACCGTTCACCGGTGGGAGAGTAGTAGTAGTAATCGTCCCTCTCCATACTTGGTCTTGGAGCGCTTTCCTTCTTCCATCCTTTACCGATCTCGGGAAAATCGATGAATGTGCTAGTCCGAGGAACGGACTCCTCCACAGAAGTACGAGGCCTCTTCGGTTCTACCCGAGCTGCATTGGCAGTAACGGAGGGAGAGGGCCTTTTTCTATCTTGGACATCTTGTGGAGGTCTCCGATGAGTGGTTGGCTTAACGCTGACGGCAGCCTTTACAATCATGGCATTCGACTTTTTTATGGTTGGTTGAGAGACGGCCTGTTGATCATTGCCTTCATGGAGGAAAGGAGCAAACGCAGCTTTACGCATTGTGACGATATTCTTCTGTGCTTGTTCAGAAGTGTGGATATCCTCTTTGAATTGAGCGACGCAATCTCGAGCCAGCTCGTAAGCCACCGCCGCATCTATCTTCGATTCAAAAACTCCTATATAGCGTGATTTCCCAGCATAATACATTTGGACTTGCTGCGAAGATCAATCGACGAAAAGAATGAAATTGATGATATAAAAGAAAATGAATGGCAGGGAATAGAAATCATACTTGATGCTAGCTCACCCATTTCCCAGACGGTCGCAAAGTAATGCCGCGAGGCAAAGAATCGGCCAGTTTCTTCGCTCTGGTGTAAACATCAGGACTAAAATTAGGCCCGACCTTAAGCTTTCCGCTAGCATCTAGTACAAAGTTTTTGACTACATTTGGTTTGGTCGTTTGTTTCGCCTTGACTGTACGTGCAATAGGTGTAGAGTCCTTAGGGGGCTTAAACATTCTCGTCTTGTTTTTTTTCTGAGCCTCCACTTTATCTACAAATATATTGTGCCAAAGGGGTTTCTTTGATTCGGATGGGGCTCGGACAATATCTGTTCTCTTTGACTTAGCTTTTGTCGTAGCCGCTACTAGTGAACCCTCCCTTCCAACCTGTTCCACTGTGCTAGTTGTGGCCATGTCTCCAGAAAAAGATACTTGCGTCTTCCTCCTGGCATTATCTTCCTCGCTACTACTATCTCTGTTGGAACTGTCGTCGTCACTGCCCTGTGCTTCTATTTCTCTGGCTAAACTCGCGATTGTTGGAGTTGATATGATCTTCGGACCCCTCAACCCATACTTGTTATTTTGCGCCTTCGCATCAAGCTCGGCCCTTATGTTGGCTAGCTCTGACATCATCCTTTCTTCCTCACTCAGTCCAGGACCAGGTTTCCTCGGCCCTTTCCTGCTGACAGTCTTGCCATGTACTACAACCTCGTTTTTGTCGCTGGGTTTTACCTTCATCATATGGTGACAAATTTTACGATAACATTTTTGCTTCATTTTGTTAGGACCACCGAATTTTGGCTTATCTATGCAAGCCTTGCAAGTGCCACAATCATCACGTTTGCAATTCGTACATATGCCGCAAATGACAGCTCTCTTCATGATCACAACAGGCATACCACGATTGATAGATTTACGCTGCCTGCGACTCGGTTCGTTGGTTTCATCTTCTTCGACGTCTGATTCTTCTGCCTCCATGGAATCCTCATCATCTTGCACGTCGTCATCATCATCATCATTATCATCATCCATCAAAGACCGTGCTTCGTCGTACGACTGAGATGTCACCGAAAGCAACAAATCCAAAGACGTAGTTGCTGTGTTTGTCACCGGCTTCTTGCTCACATAGTAGCCCACGTACGGAATATGAGTCCACGAAAAATTCATCGCCTCCAACAAATTAATCCGCTCGATCGACATTGACGTTGACAGGTTGTCTTGAAAACGTCGGTACTGTTTCCGACACTCCTTGACGAAGAGCTTGACTTGATTCCGAATTTCCTCGTCAGGTATGACAAGATAATTCATCATCCCGTTGACCTTGATGCACGGACGTAATAGTTCGAGACTTTTGTTCCACCGACTTTCGACATAAGAGATACTTTTCTTGACATCCCTTGCGTCGTTGGATCTTTCGCTTTGCTCCATGTGCATAGCTCTATCTGAAGGTGATTCCGTTGCGTCTGAGAGCGGCAATATGTAAGGACATCTCCTGAGAATACATTTTTTTCGCATACGATTGGGCCCACCTGACAAAGATAAAATTAAAGATTAGATCAAAGTGGGAGAGCAGCTACTTGACAAAAATCAAAGTCCGTAGAACAGTACAAGCCAAAGGCACATACCAAATTTGGATTTGTCGAGACAGGTAACACACTCTCCGCAATCTTCTCGCAAGCACACGTCACATTTCCCACACATATGCTGATGCTTCTTCATTTTGAAATTGCTTCCTTGATGATTGGCGTACGATACACCATCTGTAGCAGAAAATATCGCGGAGGATAAAAGATCGAGCGGCGACTGGTAGAAAGGCTCTGTTGGCTCTCCTATCGCAGCCTTCCTTTTAGTATGGTCATTCGTTGATCCTCCATATTTAGCGGGAGAAGCCAACGAGGACATTGCAGATGTGAGAAGATCGAGTTGTGATACCCCCTTCCCTTTGACTTGAGACACTCCAGCCTTCGATTCCGCAGGAGTGACAGTAGGATGTCCTTTGATTGGATTTGTAATTTGTCCACCGCTGACATGTGTCTGATCAAAAGGTATCCCATAATATTCCAATTCATTCAGAAACTTCTCCCTCCGAACGGGCGGAGGCAAAGTCACCTTACCGTTGCTGATAAAATACACGACGTGGCAGAACAGTTCGTAGTCGCGGGGGAGAGAAATGGTCATCTCAAGTGCGCGAATGGCAGATCTTGTTATTTCGGCAAGTCTGGAGCCCTTTTGCCTTAGTAGAATATCCGACGGGACTTGAACGATAATGCCATTGAGGTCGAACTTCACTTGTTGCTTGTTCGCTGTTGCAAACTTTTTTCCCTCTGGAATGAAGCGCAGGACGCAACCCGCTGGTAATTTTAAAGCTTCAGTATCGACATTGGGCGGCGAAACAGTTCTCTGGCTCTGCTCCTCTGCCACTTCTTCTGCTTGATTGCCGCCTCCATTGTTGGGATCAAAGGCATCATCTGCAACCGCATTAATTGGATCTATAGTGGGCGAAGTAGTACGACTGACAGTCATCATCATCATCGCCGCTACAGCAACTGAATCGGCATCTGACGAAATAGCAGCGAAGCGGGCTTGAGGCAACTCCGTCTTGCCACATGACTCCACAAATGCAGAGGAATTGACATCCGCGTTGGCCGCGGATTCCTTGAGTGCCGCCAGTGCCGCGATTGTGGACGAAGGCTTCGCGGAAAGTTCCTTCGGAGGCAGCTTGACAGCACTAGCCGGGTCCTTGTCCTCACGTTTAGGCATCGATGCGTTATATTCAGTGGCCGTCGGCAACCTGGGACGTGAGTACAATTCGTGAAAAGGAACGGTCGGAATCGGCGGTTCGGGATAGACACATTTGGGTGGATTGATGCGATCTGATACTTGCCTCTTCTGTGGAGAGACATTGAGTTCTAATGATCCTTCGCCTTCCATTTCTCCGTTCTCGCCTCCTTCAACAACAATGTCCATCGCCTCGGTCTCGAAATAATCAACGACATTGTTGTCCTTGCTCTCAAGCACGTCTCGCATGAACTCGGCGACATTTTCGTCGTCCGAATCGTCAAATCCTGCTATCATCTCCTCGTTGTCAAGATGGACGGAAATTTCATTCTTAAGAGTATCAATTCGTTCATCCACGGCACTAATTTCTGTATATATTTTATCATTGTGCGATATCTCTTTCATTGTCTCTGCCTTTTGCAGTTCGTTTTTCTTATCATAATAGGTTGTAGGATAGGAGATGGATTCCTCAAATCCTGCTATCACCTCCTCGTCACCTTGTTCACTCTTCAAATTTGTCTCGACCTTTCCAGGGCACAAAAGGGGATCATCGACTACAGCCGTTGTTGAATCTCCCGTAGCTGACGATCTTCCACCATTGTTGTCAGTGGCATCGGCCGGTGCCGTAAAGAACAGATTGCTGAGTAGGTCTGCCCCCTCGACGATGTCTTCCTTGGCTATTGAAAAATGTCCCCCATTAGTACTTAGATCATTGGCGGTATTACTGGTAAGTGTGTGGGTACTTTCACTAATGTTATGTGTATTATTTTTCCAGTATGTAATTGGGACATTATTGGCCTTGCTCATCCGTGTCCTTGCCCTTTGGAACCAGCCCTGAAGCTTCCTTGCGTCCGTGATTCCAAACTGTTGCATAATTTCATGCCTCTCGGCTTTTTTGGGGTACGGATGGGATGCATGATCTGACAACCATTGCGTTAGATAGGCCTTGGCCTCGCTTGATATGCCGTGATTTTGAGTACCGGCTTTGGTGCCGTTGGTGACGGTTTCCAGCTCATTCTCCTCGACCTTTTGATCCTTGGTTGTTGTTGATGCTGTTGTTGATGATGAGTAGGAGTTGACGAAGACAGCTCTTTTATTTCCCAGAGCTGTTTTACTTCCCACGGGTCTGCGGTAATGGCCTGGAGGTAATTTCTGGAAATGTGACGGCAGCAGCATCATGGACGACCAGGTCATCAAATGAGACAAGGTGGGAAATAATAAAATGGGGGGGGGGTGCGGCAGGTGTTAATAATGCGCGGAATATACAAGCCGGTGCACACAACGACGGCAATCAAGGACTCACCTCGAGCGCGGTAAGATAATCTCTCGCACTTACTCTCTGGTCATCTTGGATGGCGGATGAGGATGATGGTAGGTCGCTATCCCTCTCCCGCGGGGGGATGCCGTCGGCATTGGCATTGGTTACGACAATAGCGGGGTCGACGACCGGCCCCGCACCGTCATCGCTTTTAGGCGGCGGTTCTGTCACATCGTCCCCCCCTAGACTATGCGATGGTAGCGGAAGCTCCCTCGTATCTCCGTCCGTCGCGGCCGGGGGGTTGAGCGTGCCCATTATTTCTTGTTGGAAATCCAGAAGCGCCAGGACCGTGGCGTGGTCTTCGACGTCGTCGTCGCCATCGTCCGCATTGGTCGGACCGATGATGGGCGAGGGGTGGAGCGGCGACGATAAGGCTGACGATTCTAGCGCCGGGGCATTGGTTGCGGTGATATGCGGCATGATGCTCGGTTGCGTTGACTTTGCGTCGGCGTTGACTCCGTCATTGGGTTACTCCATCGTGTTGTGGTTCGGAGAGAGGGCGGAGAAAAAAAATTAGGGTTAGTACATTTTCCATGTTTTTTCGGCACAGTTTTTAAGGTAAATATTCATTGTATTCTACAGTCTTGGAACTCATATTAGAAAAGCGTACTCCGCCTGAGTGTGCCATTAACCCTAGGCAGCTCTGCCTTTGCCTCCTCGAGATTGTCGTCAAACAACAAATAAGGAGAGCATGAGCAAGCCCAAATCCAGCCGAAAGTACTCCCAGCGATACCCCCGCGGAGTTAGCGTAGACTTTCGCACGCTATCCGTGAGCACCCAGCTATCATATATTGGTCATTATGGAATACCCATCTCCGTCGAGGCACCGCCGTCCGAATTGGGTGTGGCAGTGGCACAACATTTCGAGACGGTCGATATTAATGAAGAGTCCGCAATTGGGGGATTCTTGGCTCGTCTTGAAGCGGGGGGCAGTGATGATCCGAAACCACCTCCCGTGCCTGACAATAAAGCCGGTAGTGGTTGTGGGTTGACATCATCTAGTGGTGGGGGGATGAAGGCACTATCGGCCGCTGCCGATCAACTCCTCGCCGAGTACGTTCGATCGACTACTCACTTTGATGGGCAGGCATTGTCTCCCACCCGTCGAAAGTGGAAACGACGTAAATTTGCTGCTAATCAAGGTGATCAGGTGGCTGCTAAGGTAACTCGGACTGATGAGAATGGATCATGGATCCTGGCGTACGTACTTCGATTTTATCCCGATAGTGAAACGTACGATGTCCAGGATGAGGATGATACGTCTAAGCTAATACGATTACCGTGGAATCATGTTATGCGACTTAGTACAGGTACAGAGGGTTGGTTTGAGAAGGGTGCACGAGTGATGGCCATCTTTCCCGAAACGACTAGCTTTTATCGTGCCATTGTATCAAAACAACCCACATGGACTTCTGGAACATCTGCTGATATGGCATCTGGTGGGGTGGGCAATGCACACAAACCCCGTGTGAAGGAGGTGATACTCAAATTTGAGGACGACGAGGACCAGGAGAGTGGGAAGACACCGCACCGTCGAGTGCCCAGTCGGTATGTTATTCCCGTCCCACAGCAATACTTTTATGAGGATGAGGATGATGTGGATTTAACGGCGCCTAATAATACAATGTGAACGGTTGAATATTCACCGACGCAACATTCTTGATCGGATAATACAATCGCTAACGTACATGCATGAAACTGAAGTAACTAATTGTATTGAACAGTATGGGATGTTTTCAAGAAGTATTTAGCATATCGTAATCTATTGTCTTCACTTTCAGTAATCTACTTAGGGATCTTCCATCATAGTGATATTATTTGCAACAGCAAAGGAGCAACCAGTTGCCGCTCGAACATCATCTACTGAGATTCCTTGGGCTATTTCAAGTAGCGTCAAGCCACCGTTCTTTAACCCTTTCTTATCACAATCAAAGACACATAAATCGGTGATGATTCGATCTACCACAGCTTTGCCAGTGAGAGGTAGAGTGCATTCTTTCAAGATCTTTGGCGAGCCGTGTTTATCAGTGTGCTCCATTGTTACGATTACTGTGCTTGGTGAACTCACTAGATCCATTGCGCCTCCCATTCCTTTTAGCTTAACACCTGGAATGAAGAAGCTTGCAAGGTCGCCAGAACTTGAACACTGCATCCCACCAAGGATCGTAAGATCTATGTGCCCACCACGTATCATTGAAAAGCTCTCAGAACTGCTGAAAGTACTTGCGCCAAGGATTGGCGTGACTGTCTCCTTACCTGCGTTGATAAAATCTGCATCGCCGTGTTGACCGAGAGATAAATCAGGGTAAGGACCAAGACCCATTAAGCCGTTTTCGGCCTGGAGTTCAATGTGTACTCCCTCTGGAATAAAGCTCGATGTCATCGTGGGTATACCGATTCCTAAATTCACATACATGCCATCTTTGAATTCCTTCGCTGCCCGTTTGATAATCCTGCCTCGAGGGCCTGAAATATCGGCTACTTGCCCTGCAACTTTTTGCCGTAATCTCTCGATCCGTTTCTCATTGTCCTCCGCTTGGATCAAGTAGTCTACATACACGCCCGACACATGAATTTCATCAGGATCAAGCACACCTACTGGTACAATTGTTTCGGCCTCGACCAATACCACTTTTCCTGCCACCGCACAATCAGGGTTGGCATTCTGAGATGTCCCTCGAAATATCAAATTGCCTCGAGTATCTGCCTTCCATGCCTTGACAAGACTGACCTCTGGCCGCAATGCGTACTCCATAACGTACTCCTTCCCATCGAATATTTGTGTTGGTCTTGGTTCACTCACCATCATTACTGAACCATCTGATGCATATTTAAGCGGTATACCTCCGTTAGCATACATAGTCCCTGCTCCCGCAGGTGTAAATATCGCTGGCATCCCATTTCCAGATGCTCGTAGTCGAGCGGCAATCGTTCCCTGTGGTACCAGCTCTACCTCGAGCTGACCAGTGAAGAACATTTTCTCAAAGTTCTTATTCTCGCCTACATATGAACTTATCATGCGCTTCACTTTCCCTGACTCGAACAGTCTACCTAGTCCGAAGGAATCCACGCCTGCCGTCAAGCTCGCGACCGTCAACTCTGTTGGCCCATCATGCTGGGATGATAGTTCGTTCAGCAACGTTTCCGGTATACCTCCAAGACCAAACCCCCCGACGGCGATGGTATCACCTGATTTGAGACCCGAGAGTTTCAATGCAGTCTTGGCATTGTGACAAACTTTTGTCGCCAACTTATTGCTTGCATGCCGACTGTGAATTAAGCGACTAGAGACGAGAACACGTCCAGTGCGGCACAATAGGCCACCATAGCCCTCCATCATTTTGATACAGATTTTAATGCTGCTTGCCTCCGCGGGGTGTCCAACAACATCGTGTCAAAGAATTTCCCATGCCGTTCCCGCCTAACAACATGTCCAACAAGTCACGAGCTGTCACGAGCGAGGTCAAGCACAATATGAAAACTGCTTCGCTCGGGCTTTTGGAGGTGATGGTGGTACGTGTGAATGCCGGGGGGGATGCCCCCCCGGACCCCCCCTCTGTTGGTGACGTCATGGGCCCATTCCCCTTTCTTTGTTTTCTTC
>Ga0247843_1006296_pt1 | contig 15610 bp, 15 predicted proteins | sample LaCruzMarch2017__FD_192420 | JGI IMG/M metagenome (GOLD analysis project Ga0247843, IMG submission 192420) | Freshwater microbial communities from meromictic Lake La Cruz, Castile-La Mancha, Spain - LaCruzMarch2017_8m | ecosystem: Environmental > Aquatic > Freshwater > Lake | place: Spain... | reverse complement strand
TCTTTATCGCATTCCACATAGGGCAATTCCCGGCCTGCTTCTGTGCCAAAAAGATTTTTTTGATGGAAGCAGTGGGTGCACCACCAGGCACCATAAAAAATTGCCCCCGCCTGCTTTAGGGCCTTTGCAAATTTCAACTGCTCCGCCGTGGACGGGCTAACTGCATCGCCTAAATTGCCTGCCCTAGCGGGCATTTCAAGGGGCGCTACCCACAAGCAAGCAAGCAGGGGTAAAGCCCAGCCAAAACGAGCCATCCTCTTAGGGCAATTGCCTGCAGATTAGGCGAATAGGCCAGCGTTCGGGCTTCCGCCTCCCTTGCTTAGCCAAAAGCTGAGACACTGGGGCAAATGGATTTTGCAGGTTGGTGATGGCAGGGGGTGGTTACCGCGACTATTTCAAGGTGCTTGAACTGGAGCGGGGGGCTGATGCTGATGCCGTAAAAAAGGCCTTTAGACGCCTTGCGCGGCAATATCACCCGGATGTGAACCCTGGAGATGCCAGCGCAGAAGCTCGCTTTAAAGAAATAAGTGAAGCCTATGAAGTGCTTTCAGATCCGGAAAAACGCCAACGCTACGAACAGTTTGGCCAATATTGGAACCAGGCCGGTGCGGCGCCAGGAGCTGGTTTTGATGTGGATTTCGGCCGTTACGGCAATTTTGATGATTTCATCAACGACCTCCTGGGCAGGTTTGGAGGCCCAGCCGGTTTTGGCATGGGTGGATTCCCTGGGGCTGGCTCAACCCCTAGCCCAAACCTTGATGCTTCCGCAAACCTAAAAGTTAGTTTTGCGGAAGCATTTCGCGGCTGCGAACGCAGCTTGCAGGTGAATCAAGAGAAAGTTCAGGTGCGCATACCAGCAGGAGTACGCACTGGCAGCAGGCTACGGCTAAAAGGAAAAGGCAACCTGCAACCCAGCAGTGGCCGCAGGGGCGATCTCTACCTCAATATCCAATTGGATAACCATCCAGTGTGGGAACTTGAGGGGGATTTAATGCGCGCTGATCTCCCCCTAAGCCCAGAAGAAGCGATTCTTGGTGGTGAATTAATTGTGCCCACCCCCGATGGGGAGGCGCTGATAACAGTGCCGGCTGGCATCAATAGTGGCCGCAGCCTGCGCTTAAAAGGAAAAGGCTGGCCCCTGCGCCAAGGTAGGGGCGACTTACTGCTCACTATTCAAGTTCAAATCCCATCAGAACTAAACCCGGAAGAGAAGCTTATATATGAAAAGTTGCGCCAGCTGCGTCAAAGCCTTAAGTTAAATCCAAGGGACAAACTGGTTGTAAATGGTATTTTGTGATATTGTTGAATTATAAATAATCTGGGAAGCGGATTGAAATGGGTATTAAAAAAGTTTTTATTTTATTTTTTATTGGCTTATTCTTTAGTTTTAGCCTTGGCTTGGGGCTTCAACACCACAGCTTTGCCGCAACCCCTAGGCAAACAGAATCCGATTTAGCTGTTAGACCATTAGATCCCAAGCGAGATATCGAAATTGGCATCCATATTGAAAATATTTACAATTTATCCCTGAAAGATAAAACATTTAACGCTGAGGGTTGGTTTTGGCTGAAGTGGCCGGAAGCGGTGCAGGAAATAATTACCAAAAACAAAATACCTATTCTAGAAATTGTTGAATTAGTGAATCAAGTGGAAACCTGGGATTCCAATATTCAATTAGATAGCAATGAACCAGAACTGCAGGCTGATGGAAATAGGTTGCAACTGGTGCGTTTTTCAGCAAAATTTTACGACGACGCTCAGGATCTCAAGCGCTTTCCCTTTGAAACCCTTGAATTACCGATCACGGTGGAAACCAGGCCCACCATATTTTCAATGGCCGATCAAGCAATCAGCCTCTATCCAAAACTTGGCACCACAGGGGTTTTAGGCCAATATGCAGGCCTTAATGGCTTTGAGCTGCAGGGTTCATCTTTAACTAAATCAATTTATGCTTATAGCACTAACTTTGGCGAAAGCAATGGCGAAAAGGGAGGTGAATTTAGCCGAGTTGATTACACCGTTAACTACGCAACGGAATTTTGGCCCTCTTTTTACCAATATATAATGCCCTGGCTTGCTGTGATGGCAATGTTAATTTTAGCGCCCAACCTTGAGGGTAAATTCACGGAATTGCGATTAGCGATTCCTTCCACCGCCCTTTTAACCCTGGTGTTTTTGCAACTTGGCACAAGCTCAGATTTGCCAAAACTCAGCTATATCACCTTCATCGATCAGCTCTATCTGTTTGGATATATTGCTTCCATAGTTCTTTTCGCCCTATTTGTTTGGGGCAGCAACTTATACGAAACTGCTCCAGCAGAACAGCAGCAAACTGTTATGTTAAAAATAAATCGAATAGATCTTATCTACCAAATCAGTGTTATTGCTGGCAGTGGTTTAATCGCCGTTTCCGCCTCTCTCTAGGATTCCCCTAGCCAGGTTTTATGCCATGGAACTTTCCTACCGTCCCCGCCGGCTCCGGCGCACCCCTGCCCTGCGGGCAATGGTGCGGGAAACCCAGCTAAGCCCCGCTGATTTCATATATCCCCTTTTTGTGCATGAAGGGGCAACCAATGAAGCGATCGGTGCCATGCCCGGCTGCCAGCGCTGGAGTTTGGATGGCTTAATCCATGAGGTGGGTAGAGCTTGGGAATTAGGCATCCGCTGTGTGGTGTTATTTCCCAAGGTGGCCGATGGCCTTAAAACTGAAGCTGGCAGTGAATCCTTCAATGCTGGCGGCCTTATCCCCAGGGCAATCAAACGCATAAAGGAAGTGCATCCCGCCATGACGGTGATGACCGATGTTGCCCTCGATCCCTACTCCTGCGATGGCCACGACGGCATTGTTAGCCAAGAGGGAATTGTGCTGAACGATGAAACCGTTGAAATTCTCTGCCGCCAGGCGGTTACCCAAGCCATGGCCGGTGCCGATCTAATTGGCCCCAGCGACATGATGGATGGCCGGGTGGGGGCGATTCGTGAAGCCCTAGATGCTGAGGGTTTTGAACATGTGGGCATCATTAGTTACACCGCTAAATACGCCTCCGCCTACTACGGCCCCTTCCGCGAAGCCCTGGATTCAGCCCCGCGGAGCACCACAGCCAAGCCGATCCCAACTAATAAATCCACTTACCAAATGGATCCCGCCAATGGCCGGGAAGCCCTTACCGAAGCACTGCTGGATGAACAGGAGGGTGCCGATATCTTGATGGTGAAGCCAGGCTTGGCCTACCTAGACATCGTTCATAGGTTGCGGGCAGAAACCGAACTACCAATCGCTGCCTACAACGTAAGTGGGGAATACGCCATGGTTAAAGCCGCCGCCGAACGCGGTTGGATCGATGAAAAAGCCGTGGTGCTCGAAACTTTGCTTTGTTTCAAGCGGGCCGGTGCTGATTTAATCCTCACTTATCACGCCTGCGACGCAGCAACATGGCTCCGCCAAGGCTGATCTTTTTTGTTGGTTGGGTTTATGCCCCCTGGGGGGCTGCCGCCACCTGCGCACTGATCGCCATGCGACTGCTTTTTATCGACCAGTTCAGTGAGCACAGCCATGGCTGGGGCTTGATCGGTAATGGCGCCATCTGCTTCAGCATTGGTTGTGTTTGCAAGGTGTCTTGGGGGTTAGCCAAGCTCAGCAAAGCCGCCCCCCAGCAACGTTGATGCCATGAACCGCCAGGTGCTGCGTTTACTTGTGAGCCTCCCCTGGGTAGCGGCCCTTGTGGTGTTGCTGGCGGTTGTGAAATTGGCTGACCAGCGCAGCAAAGTGCATTGGGGGCTGCTGGGCAGCGGCCTGATTTGCTTCAGCATCGGCTGCTTAGCTCGCACCAGCTTGGGTTTACACAACCTGCGCTCGGCTGAGGATCAAAAGTGACCGCAGCCATCCTGGTGGCGGCAAGCCTTGGCTTGGCAATGGTGGGGCCATTAGCGCAAATACAAGCAAAAGCTCCTGCAGCTTCTGCTGCCCTATTGCGTCAACTAGGGCAGCTAGAGCGGGAATTAGGCCAGCTAGATAGGGCCCTTGGGGAAATACCAAACAGCAAAGAAACCAGCCTTGCCTCCTTAGCTGATGCCCCGGCCGGCAGTTTACTAGCGCCAGCCAATTCAGCCATTCCAAATCAAGCCGATGCACTAACGATTCGCCAGGAACTGCACCTCACCCTGGCCCAAGCACAAGAACTGGCTTTGATAAATGATTTAGCCCTAAAGGAACGCCAAGCCCAAATAAACGAAAGCCAAGGGTATGTGCAAAGTGCCAAGGGTTTATTTGCACCAACCATCGGCTTTCGGGCCCGCGGTGGTTATAGCCAACAAAGCCAATATAATTTCGCTCCCCAAAACAACTTTTCGCTTTATCCCGAATACAGCAGCGTTAGCCAAGCAAATGGCAGCAGCATCAAAACCTATGCCCCCAGTGCCAGCTTTCGAGTTACAAGCGATGGCTGGAATGCACTCACCACTGGTTTTGCTGATATTTCGGCTGGCCTACGGCTTGATTACAACCTTTTAGATCTCAGCCGTGGTCCCACCCTGGCGGCAAGGCAAGCCCAACGCCAAGAAGCGATTGCTCGCTATGGCGATCAACTGCGGGCCACCCAATTAGCGGTGAGCAGCAGCTTTTACAGATTGCAACTAGCTCAACAGTTGGTGCGGATTCGCGAAGCGGTGCTCGCAAACGACCTAGTAATCCAAAGCCAGGTAAAGGCCCTTAAGCAGGCAGGCCTAGTGCCCCGGCTCGATCAATACCGCATCGAAGCCCGTAGCCAGGAGGGCAAACGACGCCTATTGCAAGCAATGGCTGATCGCCGCAGCAGCCAGCGGGAACTTTCCAACCTGCTCAACGTTGCCTTCAACACCACCATCAGCGCCGCCGGGCCCATCAATCTGCAACCCCCCTGGCCCCTCAGCCTCGAAAACACCCTGGTGCAGGGCTTCTATCAAAATCCCCAGTTGCTAGCCCTAAAAGCGGCGCGGGATGCCCTTTTGCGCCAAGCCGATAGTCAAGCTGCCCAGCTGCTGCCAAACCTGGGTCTATTTGCGGAAGGGGGCTACGGCCAAAACAACATCAGCAACTTTGGCGTAAAACTACAGGGTTGTTGCGCTGCCACCCACATCCCAGTAGTGCAAAACCAACAGGCAGATTGGGCCGCCGGCTTGCGATTCAATTGGCGGCTTTTTGATGGTGGTGTAACCAGCGGCCAGGTGGCCGCCAGCCGCGCCGCAGCTGAACGGTTGAGCCTTGCCAGCGCAAGGGAACGCAATCGCATTCGCCAAGAATTGGAAAGCGCATTTTTTTACTACGAAGCTTCTTTAGCGCAAGTAGTGGCTGCTCGGTATGGCTACCGCGCCGCCAGGGAAGCCCTGCGGGATGCCAGGACCCGCTATGGGGTGGGCCTTGCCGATTACAGCGATGTGAGCGACAGCCTGCGGCAATTAACTGTGGCCATGGAAGCAAAAGCAGAAGCAATTACCCAGGCAAACCTCAGCTATGCCCGCTTGCTGCGGGAACTTAGCCCTCCCCTGAATCAACTTGATTCGCTTGCCACCAACAATTAATCCCACGCCAAATTAATAACAAAACCAGCAATACAAACCAAAACCACAACTCCGGTGCGTTGGCATGGAGCAGCACCACCAAAAGCACAGCAGCTAACGCCAACCAAGGCAATTCCCGCCGCAATGGTGTGTGGAACCAATTCATCAGAGTTCCTCTGGATTTTGACGCAGATTTGAACGATCCCAACGCAATTGCCGCAGGGTGCGATAGCTACCGGTGAGATTGCGCAACACCGGCACTAAATAACTAATCGGCGGCCGCCATTCCACATAACTATGGGCCGTGAGGGTAAGCCCTTCCCTAAGCGGAAACACCCTGCTGCCGGCGGAAAGGGTCCAGCGGTAGCCATCTTTTGTGGCAGGGTTGCGACTCAACAACAATTCAGCCCGCATTACGGGGCCATCCTTCACCAATTCCCGGGCCAACTGGGGATTACCAAGGGTTGTATTCACGTCTTCCTCAGTGGCAGGCAGCAAATTCACCCTTTCAACCTCCGCTTCTACGCCGCCAAAGCGGCCCCGCTGCTGCCAATCAGGCACTAATTCCAAAGGCAAGCCCCGCCGCAAACGCCTGGCATCGGCGGGGGAGAAATAAGCCACCGCCCGCAGGGGCAGGGGCCGTAGGCCCTGGAGCGTGCCGAGCCTTTGGCCGGCCTTCACCGTTTGACCGCGCACCACCTGCACATCCAAAACCCTGCCATCCCTATTTGCTTTTAGGGTGCCTTCAAAAGCAAGCCGTTGCTGGGTTACTCGAATCGTGCGGCGCAAATCGTTGATGCGGTAATCGCGCTGCTGCTGTTCACTATCGATCTCAAGTTTGATCTTTTGATATTGATCCTGGGCAGCCCGCTCCTGAATGCGCAAATCAGCAATATTTACTGCTAATTGGGTGGAGCGATCCTCTGTGCTCACTACAGGAGCAGCTAATGGTGCAACCACCTCCCGGGCAGCTAGGTAGCGATAATCGGCAAGTTTTTGGTCGTAAGTAGTTTTCAACTGGCGCAAATTGGCAGCATCGCTTTGCAACTTCACCAGGGCGGTGTTTTTAAGGTTTTGGGCTGCCCTTAAGCGGCTGCTATCCCGGCGGTTGAGGTTTGCGTTGATCGCAATCAGCTCTGCTAAATCACGGTTTTGACGCTGCAATTCCTGCTCCAAGGCAGGTAGATAGATCCTCAGCAGCGGTTGCCCCCTTCGCACCAATTGACCTTGCTCCATGAATAAATCAAGGATCTGGCCGGCTGCCCTGGCATCCAGCAAGGTGGCATCACCTGGCACGGTTAACACCCCACGGCCAACAACTTCCGTGGGCACAGGCCACAGCAGCACCCAAGCGGCAGTTAGGGCTGCCATCCCAGTGAGGGAAAGCGCCACAGGGCGATAGCCAGGGGCATCAAACACCAAAAAAGCAGGCCACTTAACTTGCAGTTTGCCTGGAATCACCACTAGGCACCATTGGCCTCAACAATGGGAGTAATCGCATCATTGCCATGGGAGTGGAAAGGCTGGGCCATGTGGCCATTCGAGTGGCTGACATGGCTAGGGCTAAGCACTTTTACCAACAATTAGGGATGCGTTTGGTGTGGGATGCCCCCGACTGGGCCTACCTGATGGCAGGCGCCGACGGCTTAGCCCTACTAGGGCCCAGCTACAAAGCAGCTGGGCCCCATTTTGCTTTTCATTTTGAAGATCGCCCCGAATTGAATTCCCTGCACGCAGAACTGCAATCGGCAGGCCATAGCTGTGGGCCCATCCATGACCATCGCGATGGCACCGCCAGCTTCTACCTCCAAGACCCGGAAGGCAACTGGCTCGAAATGCTCTACGAGCCCCCCGGTGGCATCCCCAGCAACCTGGAAAGGGATGCCAAGCACGCTTGATATCGAAGCAGAAGCACTCCAATTACTGGAGTGGGGCAGGCTCGGCCAACAATTGGCCCAATTCGCCGGCAGCGTATTGGGGCGGAAATTATGCGAGGCCATCCCCCTTGCCCCCAACCTTGAAGAGGCGCGGCGGCGCCTGGAGGAAACCGCTGAAATACTTGGCCTAGACGGCCTTTTAGAGGGTGGACTCAGTTTTGTTGGCGTTGCAGACACAACTGAAACCGTGCAGTTATGCGCCAAAGGCGGCTGCAGTGATGGTGAAGCCCTACTGCAATTAGCAAACACCCTTGCTGCCGCCAGGCGCCTGCGGCGTCAAATCGATGATCCCCTGCTCAGGCCAGTTAGCACCGCATTGCTGGTGGGCTTGCGCACCCTGCCGGAATTGGAACAACAGTTGCGTTTTGCCCTAGAGGAGGGCGGTCGCGTGGCGGACCGCGCCAGTTCAGCCCTAGAAGCCCTGCGGCGTCAATTGGCAGCCCAACGGCTCGAGCGGCAGCGGCGCCTCCAGGAATTAATCCGCCGCTGGGCAGCTCAATTGCAAGACAACGTGGTTTCCCAACGCCACAACAGACCGGTGCTTGCCGTGAAGGCCAGCGCCGTTGGTCAAATCCAGGGCCAGGTGCACGACAGCTCTGCCTCCGGCAGCACCCTATTTATTGAACCCCAAGCGGTGGTGGCCCTTGGCAATCGCATCGCCGAGCTGGAAGGGCAAGAACGGCAGGAGGAGCGGCGCGTGTTGCTAAACCTCAGCAAAGCGGTGGGGGCTGAAGCCGATGGCCTCGCGGCCCTTCAAAACTGCCTGGCCCGGTTGGATCTCGCCCTTGCAAGAGCCCGCTACAGCGCCTGGCTTGGGGCGGTGAAACCAGAACTTGGCAGCCAGCATTGGCAGCTATTGGAATTACGTCATCCCCTACTGGTGTGGCAGGAGCGGCAGGAGGGGGGTGCGCCTGTGGTGCCGGTGAGTTTGCAGATCGAGCCCAATTTGCGGGTGGTTGCCATCACAGGCCCCAACACCGGCGGAAAAACCGTAACGCTTAAAAGCCTTGGCCTAGCAACACTGATGGCTAGGGCGGGGCTGTTTTTACCCTGCCAAGGCACTGCAAAATTGCCCTGGTGTGCGGCGGTATTAGCTGATATCGGCGATGAACAATCGCTTCAGCAAAACCTTTCCACCTTCAGCGGCCATGTGAAACGCATTGCCAGAATCCTTACTGCTATCACCAATCTGCAATCGGCAGCTAACGGTGGCCTAGCTCCGGCCCTAGTGCTGCTAGATGAGGTGGGCGCTGGCACCGATCCCAGTGAAGGCAGTGCCTTAGCCACCGCCCTACTGCAACAGCTGGCGGCAACGGTGCAGTTATCGGTTGCCACCACCCATTTCGGTGAATTAAAGGCGCTCAAATACAACGACCCCCGCTTTGAAAATGCCTCGGTTGAATTCAATGAAGCCAGCCTTAGGCCCACCTACAGGTTGCTTTGGGGTATTCCGGGGAGAAGCAACGCCCTAGCGGTAGCAAGGCGATTGGGCTTGCCTGAGCCGGTGCTGCAGGCAGCTGAAACCATGCTTGAAAACCAAGGTGCCAGCTCTGTTAATAGCGTTATCTTTGGCCTTGAAGAGCAAAGGCAAAGGCAACAGGAGGCCGCTGAAGAAGCAGCCGCCCTTTTGATGCGGGCAGAACTGTTGCACGAGGAACTGCAACAACGCTGGCAGCAACAACAACAAATCAAAATCGAGCAACAGGGCCTGGCCCGCGACCAACTGGTGGGATCGATTCGCGAAGGCCAAAAAGAGGTGCGGCAATTAATTAAACGGCTGCGCCGTGGTGATGCCGGCGGAGAGGATGCCCGCCAAGCTGGCCAGAGGTTAAAAGTTTTAGAAGCAGCTCACCGCGGCCAAATCGCCCCCCAACCAGCAAAGGGCTGGTTGCCCCAGGTGGGTGATCGAGTGCGCTTGCTAAGCCTTGGTAAAGCAGCTGAGGTGCTGGCCATTGGCGATGGCGGCAACAGCCTGCAATTGCGCTGCGGTGTGTTGCGACTCACGGTGCCCCTTGATGGCATCGAAGGTTTACATGGTGAAAAACCAGTGGCACCACCTCCAGCTCCAGCTGCAACTCCAGCAAGAGTTGTTAATTCGAGCGCTGCCAGCAGCAGCCCGCGCACCAGCAACAACAGCGTTGATGTGCGCGGCATGCGGGTGCATGAGGCGGAAGCAGTGGTGGAAGAACACCTGCGCCGATGCCGCGGCACCCTTTGGGTGGTGCATGGCGTTGGCACCGGTCGCTTAAAGCGTGGCCTACGCAGCTGGCTGGAGGGGCTCAATTACGTGGACAAAGTTTGTGATGCCAACCAAGATGAAGGCGGACCAGGATGCAGCGTTGTTTGGCTGCGTTAACCCCACCATTGGCTCATCCCCACGAAATCCAACACGAACATCGGGATGGCAATCCCGCCGCTTTCCGCTGGAGTGTGCTCCTAAACAGTGGCCTTTCAGGGTTGCAGTTAGCCATTGGCATCGGCTTTGGCTCCCTTGCCCTGATCGGTGATGCCTTGCATAACCTCGGCGATGTGGCTGGTTTGTTGCTCGGTTGGGGCGCCGAACAATTAAGTGCAAGGCCCGCCAGCAAACAATTCACCTATGGCTTTGGCCGCAGTACCCAGCTGGCCGCCATGGCCAATGCGGCACTGATCTTGATGGCCTCCGCTGTGGTGATTGTGGAGGGGCTCCAGCGCTTAGCAAAACCGGTGGAAGTTACAGCGGGCCCGGTGGCGGTGGCCGCCTTCATCGGCATCCTTGTAAATCTTGGCTCCGCCCGCTTATTTGGCCATAACCACGGCCACGACTTAAATAAAAAAGCCGCAGTATTCCATCTGTTAACCGATGCCGCCGTTAGCGCAGCGGTTCTTGTGAGTGCCCTTTTGGTTCAATTCACCGGCATCCATTGGTTGGATCCCTTCACCGGCATCTTGGTTGGCTTGGCAGTGGCCTGGACCGGTTGGAAACTGCTGCGTCAATCCGTGGTAGTTGCCCTAGATGGGGTGCCCCCAGGCATAAATATGGAAGCAGTTGAAACCACCCTGGCATCCCTACCTGGGGTGGTGAACGTGCATCACATCCATGTTTGGGGCATGAGCACATCCCAAACCGCCCTCACCGCCCACCTACTCAGGAATCCCCAAGCCGTTAACGATATGGAATTAATCCACCAGGCCAAGCAAGCCCTGGCTGAACTCGGCATCGCCCACTCAACCCTGCAACTAGAGAACCTGCCCTAGGGCAAGCCCATCTGCATCAAACAAGCTCCAGCCGCTGGCATCCACCTCCAAGTGAATCACTTGCCCCAATTGCAAAGCCGCCGCCGGCAGGGCCCTGAACTGCACTTTTTCGCCACTTTCCTGAAGCACCGCCGCCACCAGCACTTCATTACCTAGGGCTTCAATCTGTTCCACCTCCGCTGGCAGATTGCGGTTGGTGGCAGGGGCAAGCCGCAATTTTTCCGGGCGTAAACCAGCCGTAAGCTGTTTCCCTAAATGGTTATGCAGCAATCCGGCCGCCGCTGGCTCCAGGGTTATGCGGCGCCCCCCCAAGAGCACCTGCTCTGCTGAAACCACTTCAACCTTGAGCAGGTTCATGGGCGGTGAGCCAATGAATTGAGCCACAAATAAATTTGCAGGTTTTTGATACAACTCCATGGGGGTGCCGAGCTGTTGCAAACAGCCGCCATTGAGAACGGCAATGCGATGGCCCATGGTCATCGCTTCCACTTGATCATGGGTTACATACACGGTGGTAACCCCAAGGGACCGCTGCAAATCAACGATTTGGCGCCGGGTGTCACCCCGCAATTTTGCATCCAGATTGCTGAGCGGTTCATCCATCAAAAACACAGCCGGTTCCCGGGCAATCGCCCTACCAAGCGCCACCCTTTGCTTTTGACCACCAGATAATTCTTTTGGTAAGCGATCCAGCAATGGGCCGAGGTTGAGCATTTCCGCCACTTGCTGCACCTGCTTTGTGATGGCTTGCTCCCTGGGCGAATGCACAAATGCAGTGTTGCGGGCCAACCAATCCCGCAGCTGTTGCTGCCAACCACGGTGACCGCTGCGCCTTAGCCCAAAGGCAATGTTTTGCGCCACCGATAGGTGGGGATAAAGGGCATAGCTCTGAAACACCATTGCCACGTCCCTGCGGGAAGGGGGCAGGTTGGTTACGGTGCGCCCGCCCACCAACACCTCCCCTGCGCTTGGGGTTTCCAAACCGGCCAACAGGCGCAACAAGGTGCTCTTACCGCAACCGGAGGGGCCCACCAGCACTAAAAATTCACCATCTTTAATCTGTAAATCAATTCCGCGTAAAACCTCAACCGCAGCAGCACCACGGCGGGGGGGATATTGCTTGCGCAGGTTTTGAAATTCAACCTCAGCCAAATGGGCAGGGCGAGATGTTCAACTTTAATGGGGGATTGGCTAAGGCATTTTGCAGTTCATCGACCAGGCCAAGATCGCCGTTAAGGCCGGCCGGGGGGGCGATGGCATCGCTGCTTTTCGCCGGGAGAAATATGTGCCAGCCGGGGGACCCTCAGGCGGTGATGGCGGCTGGGGTGGTGATGTGGTGATGGTGGCGGATAGCAATCTGCAAACCCTGCTTGATTTCAAATACAAACGTTTGTTTGAAGCAAATGATGGCCGCAGGGGAGGGCCGAACAAATCCACCGGAGCCAGTGCAAACGACCTTGAGATCAAAGTGCCCTGCGGCACTGAAGTGCGTGAGTTACCAAGCGGCATGTTGCTTGGCGATTTGGTGGATGAGGGGGAAAAACTGATAATCGCCAAGGGTGGCAAGGGGGGGCTGGGCAATGCCCATTACCTGAGCAACCGCAACCGGGCCCCGGAGAAGTTCACAGAGGGCAAAGAGGGCGAGCAAAGAGAATTGCAATTAGAACTAAAACTTTTAGCTGAAGTGGGTTTAGTGGGCATGCCAAATGCCGGCAAAAGTACCCTTATTTCAGTGTTATCAAGTGCCAGGCCAAAAATTGCCGATTACCCCTTCACTACGCTGGTGCCAAACCTTGGCGTGGTGCGCCGTCCCAGTGGCGATGGCACAGTATTTGCCGATATCCCTGGCTTAATTGCAGGGGCGGCCAGGGGGGCTGGGCTAGGCCATGATTTCCTACGGCACATCGAACGCACAAAGTTATTGATTCATTTAGTTGATTGCTCAACCAGTGATCCCCAAGCTGATGCAATTACACTATTAAATGAATTACAAGCCTATGGCCATGGATTACCGGAGCGGCCCAGGATCACAGTGCTAAGTAAAAGCGAATTAATAGATGCGGAACAGCAAAAAGAAATCCAAACAAACCTGGAAACAGCTCTACAACAAAAGGTTGCCTTGATTTCAGCCGCCACTGGATATGGCCTCACCAGCTTGCTGCAGGCGGTGTGGCTAGAGCTTGGCATTGAAAATCCCTAACTGGGAAATTGATTGATTAATCAAACCAACTGATTGGCCCAGGGCATGAATCGCTCCAATTGCTCTTGATTACAGGCCGCCAGCGTTGGATAACTGGCATCAGCTTCTGCAGATCCCTTGGTTAAAGGGAAAGGCGGTGCTGCCATTGAGCGCAGGGGGCACTGCAATTCCTGCAGCATCAGCCACACCGCAGCGATGTCCCACACCTTGGGGGTGGCTTCCAAGGCCGCGAGCATCGTGCCTAAACCAACCCCAAGCAGATTGAGGCTTGCCACACCAAGCATGCGGGTTTTAGCTGGAAATGGTTGCTTAAGGCTGCCTAAAACCTTGATTGAACGGGTGCAAAGGCTGGCGCAACTACAGCCGTGGCGTGGTCCGCCGGGGCTAGCCAGGGAAACCCCATCGCGCCACACCCCCTTGCCCTTGATGGCAACAAAGCGTTGACGCAAGGGCGGCACATCCAAAATTGCCGCCACGGGCTGACCGCCAGCAAAACGGGCCATGGAAATTGCCCAAATCGGCAAACCCACGGAGAAATTTGTAGTGCCATCAAGGGGATCCACCACCCAGTAACAATCTTCCGCAGGCACCACGGTGCTGCCTTCTTCACTCAAAAGGCCATCGCCGGGATAAATCCGAGCAAGGCCAGCGGCCAAGGTGCTGTCACTCCATTGATCACAGGCGGTAACGAGGCTGCCATCGGCTTTAAGGGCACTGCTGATCTGGCCGAAATCCTCCCGCTGGCGATCAGCCACCAGATCAACCAATTCAAATAGGGCTTGCCACTGGTGATCAACAGGGAAAGTGTTTTGGGGCGAGGGGTGCAGCTCAGGCATCAAGGTCTAGGGCAAGTAAATCGCCAAGGGCCCGTTGCACCCTTTGCTGGAATAAGGCGGTGTCAACTCGTAAAAGCAGGATGCCCGCCAGCAACAAGCCAAAGGCCTGCAGCAGGAACACACTGGCATAGGCGCCGTAGCTGTTTTGATTGCCAAAGAAACCGCCAAACAAACTAAGTAATCCACCGCCAGCAACTGTTGCAAATCCACGGGCATAGGCCTGGGCTAATCCCCACAAGCCGATAAAGGTGCCCGCCAGTTGGGGGGAGGTGAGGCCAAGCATCAAGGTGAGGCAAGCATTTGTGCCAACACCTGCTCCGTAGCCAAATAAAACAAGGGCAAATTTAAAAAGTGGCACCGATTGCAACAGGCCAGAGGCTGCAATTGCCACTAGAAAAACAGCCGAAACAACCCCACCGATAAGGGCGGTGCGTTGGGGGCCAAGCCTTGGCACCAGGAGAAAACCGGTGCTGGCAATACCCACCAAGGTACCCATGCCCCAGAGGGCATTTAGCCTGGTGGTATCACATACGGTCATGTTGAAAACGGCGCCGCCATAGGGCTCAAGTACGGCTTCCTGCAGAAATAAGCTGAAGGTAAATAAACACAGCACACAAAAGAAATAGGCAACTTGTGGGTCGGCCCGCAGCAATTTAATCGAATCACTAAAACCCAACTCTTGGATCTTGCGTGAGATCGCAGTTGCTGGTATTGGGCCATTGGTAAGCGAGGGTTCAACCCCGATTACCGCAACTAAAATCAAGCCAAAAATAACAATTGGCGCTACTACCGTGAGCTCGCGCACTGCGGAGATCACCAGACTTAAATCGGTGCTGGCACAGGCACTACCTAAAAAGCGACTGGCAAAAATTGCACCCACAACAATGCCAACCGTGAGCATCGACCACACCACCGACACCAGGGCGGGCCGTTCCCGTTCATTGGTGACATCAACCAAAAGGGCAGCAAAGGGGGTGGAACTGGCTGAGATAGCTGTGCCATAGAGCAGAAAAACCAAGGCCAGCACAAGCGAGCGCGTTAGCACCGCGGCGCTATCGCCTGCCTGGGCTGCGGCCGCCACCCACAGCACTGTGCTGCCGGCAAGCCAAAACAAAAGGCAAAAAGCTGCTGCACCGCCAAGGATGAATGGGGTGCGGCGTAAACCACCGAGCCGGCACTGATCAGAGCGCTTGCCAAACCACACCCGCGTAAAAGCAACCAATTGCTGGCAACCCAAGGCAAGGGCCGTTAACACAGCCGGCACCTGGAAATCATCAATCAATAAGCGATTAAATATTCCCAGGGTGAGCACTGCCAGGGCACCTAAACAGGCCTGAAATAAACCAAGCCTGAGGGCTAAAAACAGCAAGCGGGAAGAGGGCAAGATTTTCGAAGCTATTTGGGTGCCGCTTGAATTAGGCAAGGGGAATTGGTGGGCACTGGAATAACAGGTACTTGTGTGATTGGATCCCTTGTGGGCTTAGTGGGTAATTGGGCTGGGGTGCAGCGCAGCACCCGATCAAGGCCGGTGCGCCGTTGCAATTGGGCCACATTTGTGTTGTATCTACCAATGGCGTTGGAATATTCAACCTCTGCGGTGGTGGCATCCCGCTGGCTATCAACAACATTGCGTTGGGTGCCAACCCCAGCTTGGAAGCGCAAACGGGCCAGGCGTAGGGATTCGCGGGTGGATAGAACTTGCCTTGATGTGGTTATTAAATTGCGGATCTGAGCCTGCAGAGAAAAATAGGCCTGCTCAACTTCATAGCGAATTGCATCCCTTTGACTTGAAAATTTATAGGTGTTTTCGGTTGCGAGTTGGCGCTGCTGGCGGGCCTGGGCTGCTGATCTACCGCCATCAAATA
>Ga0247843_1006293_pt1 | contig 15619 bp, 15 predicted proteins | sample LaCruzMarch2017__FD_192420 | JGI IMG/M metagenome (GOLD analysis project Ga0247843, IMG submission 192420) | Freshwater microbial communities from meromictic Lake La Cruz, Castile-La Mancha, Spain - LaCruzMarch2017_8m | ecosystem: Environmental > Aquatic > Freshwater > Lake | place: Spain... | reverse complement strand
AAGTATATTTTGTCACTACTGGGACAAACAATGTCACTATTGGGACAAACAATCTGTCCGGGCCTTCGGACGGTGTGTCTAAAACGACTCCCAAGAAATCCTGTCTGACCCAAATTGTCGCCTCAGGCCGCGCGGCGTACGTGTGGTGAACCTAACCACCACGATCGCAAATATCAAGGATCACTCACTGTCTATTGATCATCAATTTTTGCCACGTGCAAACTCCACTCCTTCTCCGAGTCAAGAACAAGAGAAATATCAGCTCGCCATAGTCGTTAATCGTCGGGGTCTATTTAACTCTTTATAAAAATGACAAACAAAGTGGACGAGTCGTCTCCGCTGGCCCCTGATGGTGATGACGGGAAAGGGGTGTGCTACCTGTGCCTTGGTGGGGGAGTCGACGACGACGCTGGTCAGCCGTTGCGGCGCGATTGTGCATGCCGAGGCACAGATGCGGGATTTGTCCACCTCTCGTGCCTAACTGATTATGCCGAAACGAAAAGTAAGCAGGCTCTTGATCTGCGTGAATTTAGGGATCCGTGGTACACCTGCCCTAGTTGTCACCAAAAATACCAGAATGAGCTTGCTATTGATATCGCGAATAAGTTTGTACCGTTCGTTCGACGGCAGTATCCAGACGACACACAAATGCAAGTGGAGTCTCTTTATGTGAAACTGTGTGTTCTGATGGGCATGCTCATGAGACTGCAACCTAGGCAAAAGAGAGAAGCCGGAGTAACTGCAGATGTACTTCTATCCATGATTGATCGGATGAAAGCAAATGCACTGCTATTACGTTACTCGTGGTTTGAAGCAAATGCATACCACGTCCATGGTATGATTGCTCTCCAAGAGGGAACAGAAGAAAGTGCAAGGAGGGCAGTGACTCACTTTGAAAAGGCACTGGAAGTGTTCGAAGCAATCGGTGATGATGAGGGTATTGCCATGGCAAAGGCCAACAGAGCTGTTGCAAAGTCTATTTACGAGGATGACAATAGTGAGGAGTTGTTGGAGACATCCCAAGAGGTGTATGAATTGCGTGTCGCTAAACACGGTGAAGGGAATGAACAAACAATTCGTGCTGGTAAAAAATACGCTATTGACCTACATAACGCCAACCGTAGGGATGAGGCAAGGGAACTTTTGACAAAGTTGCTTGCCACAAGCAAGCAAGTCCTCGGTCCTCATCACAGTACCACCAAGGAGGTTGAATTCGCACTCCAAGAGGATGACTGTGATGACTAATCAAGGTTTAGCGGCCAGTGCACATTCATTGTCAATTTTGTGATTGTTTCTTTGCCATTCAAAGTTGAGTTGTCTTGAATCATTGTCATATTATTCATAAGTGCATATTACAAATAATCTGGTGGTACAAAATAGTAAAACATAGAAATTACTATTTACTGTTCTTGCTTCAACCCGCCTTCACATTAACCATCCGAAATCTTTTCTTTATTTTGTGATGACAGGTTATACTTCTTGAATGATTTTCATTCTCTCCACCTACACTTCCTTGACCTCCCCATCGACCATCCGATATCCTTTTTTGTTGAACGTGTAGTCTTTTCCATTCATGAAACTTGTGGCCAACTGAAAAAAAAATGCATAAATACATGTATTCCAACAAAAATGAGGCTGTGATTGGCAACTACATACCTAAAATGTATTTTACACGAAAAAAGTATTACAGACATCATTGGAGATCTACCTTACCTTCACCATGCCATACTCAAAGCATTGTTGATATTGACGAAATCGTTCTGCTACTAGTATATTGGCCTCTTTATGGAATCGTACATATCCCGCGGCCTCTAATGTATCGAAGAATCCTAATGCATATTCGGGTGGTGCATCGTGCGTTTCGACGAGTATTTGATGTAGCATGGGTATACCTTCGGCTAGCCAATCAGTGTACGAAGTCCATTCACAAAATTCACAATCAATTTTAAATACATCAATGACATCCAATTCTTCGTGTCCAAGTAGTTTGATCGTGTCTTGTAATCCATACATCTCTTGTCCAGGTTGAGGTTTGTTGTTGTTGCTACCAACAGCAGCAGCATCATCTTCTTGTTTCTTGAGACCCCATTTATGATAATACGCCCTCTTCAACTCCGATGGCATCATACTCTCAAAGTCACCCATATCAAAGATATGATATTCACACACTCCCACGCCAATCTCTTTTTGCATCCCCAGTTCAAAGTTAAAGTCCCCATTCGAGCCTATGGAATAGACGACACATCCACGATTGTTGGGGTCCTTGGCCTTGCGTTCTATTGCAAGTCGTTTAATCCGATGGGGATCACAAACCTTTGGGGTTGAACAATATACCAGATAGAGAGAGAGGGAGATTTTAAATTATGATTTTGGCGATTCAGAAGAGAGAGAGGTTTAGGTGTGGCAAAATAAACTCTTACCCACTTGGGACCATCACCATTCATAGTATACCCACCCAATCGTTTCTCAAAGGCACAATTAAAATTGGGTTCGTAATTATTTTGATACCAAGTGGCAGGGATACTCATCCACTCGGGCGTGGCATTCACAATCCGCGTACTAGCCGATAATGGATCCATGGGATTTATATGATTCGTATTCTGTAGGTATATTTCACGATGCAATTCCCATTGCCTTGCAGTGATATCATTGAAGAAGTTAAAGGATTGATTTATGGCCTGTTCGTACCCCTCCGCTTTACTGCTAGTAGTAACAGTATCATCCATGGCATCAGCCGTCGTGACCTTGTTACGAAGAGTGGTGTCGTTGGTGAAAGGAGCTGCCATCTTGGAGTGAAAAACAATGACGCTCGAGACGCAGGTGACAAGTACTACTAGTAGGAAGCGTGGGATGAAGGTTTCGTTGCAATTGTTGCCCTGCCTTCTTTGCTTTATCGAGTTGATCTTCGTCATGTTCGTGTTCCAAGTTGATACATTCTGTAAAGAATTGGATGTAAAGGTAATGATTTCTGTCCCGCGACTATTAAGTCAGAACAAGGGAATAACGTCAGAAGAGCACGAAGACCTCCATCACACACAGCTTCTTCTCTTCTTCCATACGACGCTGCTTGTAAAGTTGCAGTCGCATCATTGTTCATTCATAACAATATTCATACTGCTAATCGTCCGTTGGCATTTCTTCCCTTTCAACCCATCGGCATGATGATGGCATCGCCATCGTTATCGCTCGAGTATATTGACGCTGGTGCCAATCTCCTGGATGACATGTACAATGGAATATATCATACAAAGCAATATCATGAACCTGATATAGACGTAGTATTGCACCGTGCGTACGAGCAGGGCGTGCGCAGGGTAATTAGCCTTGCGGGTTCGATACAGGAGAGTGAACGATTGTTGGATTATTGTTTGTCGTCGCAACAAGACAATACTGCGATGAAACGGATGATGGTGCAAGTGTTTGGAACGGTCGGCGTACATCCGACGAGATGTGCTCAAGTTTTTGCCGATGAAACGATATCGTCATTATCGTCGTCGTCGTCATCGTCGAACGACGATTCTGGTGGCGCTGATGTCGTTGACAATTCTCCTCAAACGGTCATGGTGACGACTACGCCAACAACATGGACGATCAAATCAGACAATTTAATGCAACAAGTAATACAACAACTAATCGACATTGCAAATCGTGGAAAGGAAACTGGTTGCATTGTGGCAATTGGCGAATGTGGATTAGATTATGCACGATTAGAGTTCTGTTCGAGAGAGATACAAAAGATAGGATTACTCGCGCAGCTACATGTTGCACAAGTGACGGCGTTGCCACTCTACTTGCATAATCGGGAGAGTGGTCATGATTTATTTGATATACTTTCAGAATGGATTGACAAACAGCAACAGCAACAACAACAACAACGAGAAGGAAAGCAACAACATCAATTTCTTCGAGGTGTTGTACATAGTTTCGATGAGGATATTGATATAGCAAACAAATTCCTATCACTTGGACTATACATTGGTATTAACGGGTGTTCACTAAAGACACATGAGAATATTGAGACAGTCAAACATTTACCATTGAACAGACTAATACTTGAAACCGATTGTCCATGGTGCGATATCAAACCAACGCATGCTGGTTATGAATACATTAATAGTGGCAGTACGACGACAGCATCGACATTATATCCAACAATGAAGGATAAGAAGTATAATCGAGAATTGGGATATTGTGTCAAGAATAGGACCGAGCCATGTCATGTCATTCAAGTTGCAAGGGTGGTGGCAGGTGTGAAATGTGTCAGTATTGAGGACGTTGTTCGGGTATGCAATCAAAATGCACATGATTTATTTGGTGGCTTGAATAGAAAGACTTGAAACAATACATCTTGTGTTTGTTGTTAGCATGCTATATGTGTTTTGTAACTTGTTGATTATTTAAAGGTTAAAAATCAATTTGCGTGTTCATACCTACCAATATTATTTGTCTTGTATATGCGAAAACAATATATTGCAGTAGGTTGTTGTCATTATTTCTTGTTATTCCCTGATCTCAATCTCATTTCTTGTCTCACGTGATTGCGACTCTCTTGTTATCATAGGAATCATTGTTGGTCATCTTAAAAGTATCAGTTTGTTTTCTTGATCTGCTGTTTTGGCTTTTTATGACAAGATTCATTTGGTTGATGAACAATTGTGGGTGGCGTTAATCTTGTTTTCTTTTCACTACTTCCAGTTTCAGATGGACTACTCTTCCTTGGTGGTGATGTTGTCTTAGGACGTGCCGATGACTTACGACTTCCAACGACGTGTATTGCTGGAGACGTCGAAGTAAATGCGGAACAAGCGGCTGGGAAAGACTGAAGTGAATGCTGCTGCACTTGAATGGGGTGAGACATCCTTAGGACAGCGTGCTGATATGAAGGATGATTCATGGGTGATGCTTGATGTGCCGTCATCTGACTCTGCAGCTGCTGAGGTAATGATTCTTGTCTACAAGCAGCAGCAGTTGGTACTGGGAGCCATTGAACAGGAGGAAACATCATTGGAGGATATGCTGACAATATTGGCATCATTGTTTGCTGTTGAGGCTGTTGTTGAGTCGGTAGTACAAAACCAGGAGCAGAGGGCATAGTTACGGGAGCAGCCATCATCGTCATTTTATGCTGTTGTGGCATCATCATCATTGCTGGCATGGGCATGAAAGTGGGCACTAGTTGGGGATGAGGAGTCGTACTTGGCTGCCGAGGACCCGAAACCTTTGCCGCTTGTTGAGTATGAGTATGGAGATACAATCCTGGTGGCGACGACGTCATTGCCGAAGTTTCACGTTGAGTGACATAGTTTGGATAATACACTACAGGTGTGTGCACCACTGTTGGGACAAATTCAGAAGCTTGGCTGGAGGAGAATTCACGCATATCAGGAGTCTCCATCCTCATCGGAGAGAATAATGACGACTTTGGCTTCAACTTCTGTGGTCTCGTAGAAGTGATCTTTGCTTTCACTGGCATTGCCATTGCGCGATGGGCCGAGGCAACGTCACACATTACATCAAATTTTGATTTTGGTACACCATGGGATGACGACGATGGCGATGCGACGAATGAAGACGAAGAAAATGATATCGCAGGTGGGGTTTCATGATGACATTCTTCTTCTCTTCCTTGTTGACATCCTTGTTGACCTCCTTGTTGCTCTTTAGCCGCTGCAAAGGCCGCAGCGTTGACAATCACATTCATCCCATCATAAGTAGTGTCTTTGTGATTATCGTTACCAACAGGAATAGTAATACTACGACCACGAGGATTATGAATCACGGGCACAGTGACGAGTGTCGCCGTTATGGCTTGCGCATCAGTACTAGCACTACCTCCATCTGCCAATTGATACATTAGAAATTTCCGTTCTCGTTAGAGATTATCGTCGGTTGCGGACAAGAGCACAAGAGAATCAATGGGTTCGAGGGTCGAGGAGTGTCGTCGTCTGAGAGAATAGTCGGTTGCGGAGTATGTGTCTATTGGTTTACCAGATCAGTCTTTTTTGCAAATATTGAACGTAGGTTTTCGCACGTTGAGAGTTTATTGTGGGTGTCTCTTGTGGTCGAGTAAATCCTAATTGTCTCAACAGGAGAAAGAAGAAAACAACGGTTTACGTATGACTAACGTAGTCAGGTTGGAGAAAATGAGGCAAACACAACAGCCCGGTGCATAAATAAGAAAGAGTCCGTGAGAGGCAAACGCCGTCTTCAAAGTTGGTCGTTGTCGGAGCAATGATTCTGATGATATGTCAAAGACGATGTTATTATTGGTATTGATCCTCCCTCTACTGCTTGCACCGTCTTGGGTAGATGGCAATGCGATCGCTGGGAGAGCAGGACGTCGACGAAGCGATGGAGGAGGATCACGCAAGCATTGCAGTTGTTCAATTCAATACGATAATGATTGTGGTCCGACTGTTGGTGCCTGGCGTCAGTCGCGACCAATAATCGACGTGACTAGCAGTAGTAATAGCAATGACCAAATCAAGGATAATTTTCTAAATGACGAGTATTATTCCGACGGAGATGAGATTGATGGTGAAGCGCACGACAATCGGAAGAGCAATGACAAAATCAACTATTATCATCGTTCACAACAGCGAAGTACGCCAACTGGCACAAACAGTCACATCAAGCTACGACCACAATTGCCACAACCTCGCAAGAATGAATTATGGCTTCCGTGGCCGCTGGGGGCGATGCGGAATGACTTTTATAGATATGTCGCCGAACAGCAACAACAACAACAACAACAGTTGGGTAAGATTGACAATTATAGAAGTAGCAACGCTGACGAATGGCAGCAACAATTACAACGGGGTAAGAAATGGGTCACGGAATTTATTGACAAAGTGGGAGTGTCCGCAACGTCGTTTCAACGTTTTCCAATAATCACGACACAACAACAAAGTAGAGATGTTTCTCCTCCTTCGCAACAGCAGCAACAACAACAACAACAACAACAGCAAAATGCTAATGAACATATCACGGATGGCACAGCATTGTCAGCTACCTCACGAATGTACCACTCCTCGTGGCTGATTAAGCCATGGGGAACAAGGAAAAAGGTCTCTAATGATAGTAGTGCACAAATGAAAATTAGTCTGCCAAAGACGACGACGACGACAAAGGATGATGACAGATCATTACTTCGGGGAGGTGAAAGTATTAAGGAATCAACAACGAAAGGAGGAGATTTGGATAAAGCTATATTATTCCAATATCTACAACTCCAAGCCTCGGTACGCTTACGTCAATTGGGATATGTCGGTTCTGACTTTTCTATCCATCTCCCACCAGCGTCGCCAGTATTACTATTCTACTTTTGTTTACCATCGAAGGTAGACCCTATCCGTCGACTAGTCAAATATGTAGTGGCAGGTGCAACATTAAGTTGGATGCATAGTGAGGGTACAAAGTATAGACGATTCTCACCATTGCCGGTATTATCTGGTGTGAATGTTCGTGCACCGGACCTGCCTCCCTTCTTACCAGAAATGGATATAATGTGGCCAATGATTGATTTTGGTGATGACCTCGTGATGGATGATGAAAGAAACGACGGCAATTTTAACAACAAGAAGAAGAAAGGTGATAGTAAAAATTATATGAAGCCACAGAGTAGCCAATCAGGCTTGAAGAATAATATTGGTGACCACTTTGTTGATGACAATAACATCAACAACAATAATCGTCACCACCACCCATGGGAACCATTTCAATCTTTTGGGTCGTTCTCATCCATCTATCGGACATGGGTGGAAGGACAGTCCGTTCGTAATATGCGTTCGGCATATCAACGTCGTATACAAACGTCGGAACAACTCTTGACATTACAGAAAAATATATCGTCATCGTCATCGTCCTCCTTATTGTTGAATTCTACATCAGCATTTACTATGAATATAGACGATGCTGGATATGCACTAGTTACTGGTGCATCCTCAGGTATTGGTCGTGCAATTAGTGTCGAATTGGCAAGATATCATATCCCGCTAATCCTTGTGGCACGTGACATATCAAAGTTGAAATCTGTTGCCAATGACATTGAACGACATTACAATGTCAAAGTAAAGATATTGCAAGCTGATTTATCAACACCGGATTGTGCCAAGCGTATATATGATGCCACGAAAGGACTGAATGTTGATATATTAGTAAACAATGCCGGAGTATGCACTCATGGAGACTTTGTCGATGGTGACTCCGTCGATGTTATGAATATGATGTCTGTTAACATAGGTGCAGTAACACATCTTAGTCACTTGTATGGAAGGGATATGAAAGAACGTCGACGGGGACGAATACTGATTGTTTCATCATTAAGTGGAGCATTGCCTGGCAATCCAAATGTGGCAGTCTATGCTGCAACTAAGGCGTATGAAAAAAGCTTCGCCTCGTCATTGGGTGAGTGATTATTTCAATAAGAAGTGTATTGCAATTGCTCCTCTTTTGTACGCTCTTACTAGAATTTTGCTGAATAAATAACAGGGAGAGAAATGGAGAGGTATGGTGTCGGCGTGACTTGTCTACTGCCAGGAGCAGTGAAGGATACAAACTTTGCATCGCGCAGTGATGTTGAGGCAGCCGCGTGCTTTCACATCCCAGGCTATGCCAAAACACCAGAGTTTGTCGCCGGCGAGGGCATAAAGGCGCTAATGATGGGATATCCTGAGATTTATCCTGGTGCTGTAAATAGGATGTTTGTGAAAGCTTTTATGCCCATGCTACCACCTAGATTTTCGACAATGATTGGTGAGATGGCATGGAATCCTTGGCAATGGGGAGATGTGATGCCACAACGACAAAAGGGCCAGAGGCGTGGTCGAAGTATAATTTCACATGAGAATCACAATGATGTATACGCAGAGCAAGATGAAATTTATCCACCTGTGCAGTCAACTTTTCCCCCTGTGCCATCAACTAAGGAACCTTCATGGAAATTTCAACTCCCGGATCTATTGAAATCCAACAGTCGTTCGGAAGTAGAAATGATTGAACATATACACGAAATCGAACCTTTTCGACAAGATGGAAAAGCATCAAATGAAAAAGTTCTCAAAAGCTCAGCAAAAGAATCTGATGAAACAAAAATTGATAGAACGATTAGTATTGTAGGAGGAGCTGTTGCTATGAAGAATATCACAGAAAGTGAAGTAGACACAACATCATTAACGCCTTTGGCATCAATTGACAATAAGAGTGACGCAGGCAATGCTTTGGAGGAGTGGAAAAGTTCATTGGCACTACCTCCAGCATCATCCGAGCCGCCAAACGACGCCCAACTGTCAGCACCATTGACTTTGCTAGATTGTATTGAGCAGGAAAAAGAACACATACAATCATCTTCCAGTGAAAAATTGTCATCAAATGGCGATGCCGATGGCACAGCAGAATCACAGCAGACATGGTTACCCCCCAGTATGTTGGATAACAAAGACTACGATTTTCCAGACCGAAGACAAAGTTACTGATATATGTGTAATGATTATTGCATTTTTAAGCTAGCATAATTCATTCAAGTACCATTTTGATGTGTTACACTTAGCGGGTAGTAAGTCAAGGATGATTTTGCGTCATCAGTATCAGTATCTCATTGCCACCCAATATTATCCTTCGTTACTCTTGGAACAAAAGGAGTCTCGATTCGCTGATCTACTCACATCCAAGTCGTCGAGTGGTGTCCCTTAACAACAATCCCTTAATCAGCGTCTGTATTTGTGGACTGAAGTTGGGTGGATAAAGTCAACTGCCCTCGTAAAAATATAAGTTGCAGTCCCTGTAGGACAATCGAAAGACACAAATGGTGTAACTCCCGAGTGAAGTTCGTAGAGTAAGATTCTCTCGCTGCTTTCTCCTCCCCCCTTTTCACACCGCCAACCCACTCTCAACACTAAAATGTACCTGCTAACCAAAGATGCCGACCCTACCTTATTTTAATATGCTATTATATGTCCATGCACCAAAATTGACATGACACCGTGTTTCAATAATATAAAAGTCATCCCCTCTATTCACCTTTTGCCATATGATAATATCTCCAGCATATTATACTCACATGGTTCAAAAAACATCAATTCATTCTTCTAACCTCATTCTTCGGTATTGACGTTTGTAGGTGGAACTGGTGTCCGTAGTGATTGTAGAAATTGAGCATACACAATTTCACTATTCGTAGTTGCTATGGCCGGAGTTTTCTTTTGCAGTTGCTATTGCCCAGATTTTCTGAAGGGGGGGAGCAATAGCTGATAGGACCTCCTCTGCCACAATATTCTGATGACGAGGAAGATCCGGAGGAGGAGGAGGAGGAGCTGAAAGGACCTCCTCTTCCACAATTATCTGATGAGGAGGAGCAGGATGAGGAGTAGGAGCTGAAAAGACCTCCTCTGCCACAAAATTATGATGATGATGTGGATCCGGATTAGGAGCTGAAAGGATACAGAACTGCTCTGCTGCCACACAAATCACCTTCCCTCGATATTTCTGACAGAGTGTATTGGCAGCTGCACGAGCCTGTGCGACTGCAGCCACCCCAAGCGCAAGGTGCAGTGGCCATTGTGGGAGTCGACAGTACTCGTGCGATCCAAGGCTGTGTGTGAGCGTAGCACTATAAATCTGCAGCTCCAAACAAACGAGCTCCATTCCCTTGTCCCGTCGTGTGGGTACACAATTCGCTTTGACAATGGTGAGCTGTGGATCCTCTTTCATTGCCAAATAGAGAGCGTTTAGTTCTTTGTTAGGCGGTGGTGAATTCAGCCCCTCCACGAATGTAACGTGTGGCATGGCAGTATTATTTGATAATCCCAGCTGGACAATCATGTCATGCACGAACCGTGCGGAGTCTCTATTCAATGGCACTGTGGCGCTCACGAGCTGCTGCTCCGCCCTAAGTCGACGTCGCTTCAGATTGTAGTGGGATATTTTCATGGTTCCTTTCCTTTTGCCACTTTTCGCACACAAGCACCATTAGAGTGGCTCGGTCGGGCGTGTATTTGCACTTGATACATTGTTCCGCGTTTTGAAGAGCGGCATTCATCACCCTGTGATGAATGTATCGATGTTTCCTTGCCACTGCCGCCAACTATCCTATATGCAATCCCTTGCTGATTCTTATTCACTGCGTATCCGTTCGAGAGGCGCCATTGCATGTGTGCTCCTCCACTTTGACCTGTAATATTCGCACACTCGCCTATCGACATGCCGATTTTGTTTACTAGCATGATAATATGTGTTTGACGCATTGGAGTACTACACATTTCTCGACGTTGGTGCTTCAGGGTTTGCGTAGATATTTTTCGTCAAGACATTGTACACCAACCCACCCCCGGGCTTCTGATTTGGCATGGTTGAAGAAACAGAGCTGTTGAAGGTGGCAATAGTGAGGAGCGAATGTATGAATTGCGTATCACTACAGATGGTGAAGAAAGTGAATACACAATTCATGCGGGTAAACAATACGCTATTGACCTACATAACGCCAACCGTGGGGATGAGGCAAGGGAACTTATGATCAAGTTATTGGCCACGAGCAAGCAAGTCCTTGGTCCTGACCACAATGTCACAAAGGCGGTTGCATCGACACTCGAGTGTGTCAATAATGAGTCTATCAAAAATGATGCTGATCAAGACTAGTTTTCTTTTCACACCATTCAATTTCTTTCGTAATTGCATCTCAATAGAGCGCAGCACCCTGTCATCTGCTACATTCACACCAATTGTTGGCCTCACAACACGTCAATATATTATGATTTGATTCACAACCCGCCTGATGGTATCCACTGGGACCGAAAATCCAATCCCATCACTTGCCCCCGATGGACTATAAATGGCCATATTCACACCAATAAGGCGTCCACGCGAGTCTAGCAATTGAAGAGGAAATTGAAGCAAAGCTCGTATGAGTAGTTCAGAGCATGTAATTGACTTCTTTGAATTCTTTTGAATGGTTTGTATATCCTTGCAAACAGCGTTAATTAAGGGGGATAGCAACAATATTGAGTGGGAATATATATGAAATAATTAGGCCAAATCTAATTTACTATCAAATATATATCCACACACACTTGACATTGTCCAACTTCTATTATATTTCGGTTTTCAACCCTTAGATCAATAGAAGTACAAGTGAACATCACATCACAATATTTCGAATGTTATATCTCATTGCATCGTTTCGGTCTCGGAATAAATATTGCAATCGTTTAAACACCATGAATGCAGATCATTCTTTTCCCCTCTCCCATCATTGTTACCTGAGAAAGTCTGGTACACCTCCACCTCCTGCTCCTCCTCGGATAACCCCCCTGTCATCATCTTCATAAAATCCCGTTGCCAATACAGTTATCGACACAGTCCCATCAGTAATTTCATCATCAACTAATGCACCAAAGATAACATTTGCATCCTCATGTACATTATTATATATCACCTTGGCCGCCCGGTCCACTTCCTGTAGACTCAAGCTTTCGCCACCAATAATATTAAATACTACACCCGTGGCTTCATCCACGGGTGCATCAAGTAATGGACTTGATATTGCCGCCACGGCCGCATCCTCGGCTGATGTTTTACCACTTCCGGTACCAATCCCCATTAATGCCGTGCCGGCATCTTGCATTACACTACGAACATCGGCAAAGTCGACATTAATCAATCCCGGTCTGACAATAATTTCACTGATACCAACCACGCCCTGACGTAATATATCATCGGCCACACGGAATGCCGCCTCCAAGGGCGTATTCTCCGGTATGATATCCAATAACTTATTATTACTCACGATAATTACAGTGTCGACATTCTCGCGTAAACGACTTATGGCGTCGGTCGCCTGACGCATACGCCGTCGTCCCTCGAAGGCGAATGGCTTCGTCACAATCGCCACGGTCAATGCGCCACTTTCTTTGCTAATTTCCGCCACGACCGGCGCGGCGCCACTTCCCGTCCCGCCCCCCATCCCGGACGTGATAAAACACAGATCGGCGCCGGCGATCATGGCACTTATGTCCTCGCGACTTTCTTCCGCGGCCAATCGTCCCATTTCGGGATCGCCCCCGGCGCCGAGACCGCGCGTGACCGACGATCCGATGTTGAGTATGGATGCACCCTTGGCCTTGGACCGACCTAGCGCCTGTGCATCCGTGTTGATTGCCCAAAATTCCACGCCCCCGATGCGCGTATCTAACATCCGATCAACCTATATTCTCATTATATATTAGGGTTTGTTTGTTTTTTGTTATTGTTTTGTGCGATCAATGTGAACAATGTTGATGGTTTTTTTTCGAGAAATGGAGCAAGCAGATATTGAGAATGTAAATGAATATTGGAAGAGCGAAGATGTAAGGAGGAAGGGAGATGAGAGGGGAGGTGTTATATGAATATTTATAGATTCTTCGATGTTGAAAAAGAATCCCAACACGAGTATAATAAACGTACCGCATTACTTCCACCCCCACCCACGCCTAAAACTTTAATAACGCATGGACTGAGTCCTCCATCTGGCATTAATGCCGTGGCACTGCTCGCCAATGCCGTCGTCGTCGTTGTTGAGGCGCCTGCAGATTGTTGTTGCGACTGTTGCTCCATCAACATGCGTCGCATAATCCCACTTTCTCGACGCAGGCCGAGGAAGGTACGTTTCGGACCAAGTGCCCTGGGTCCCTCGCTGAATAATACATTACCGTGGAGGTCATTGGCAGTGATGTCAATGATGTCATCAACCTGGTCGTCATCGATTGGACTAAGTGATGCACCGTGAAGCTTCATCGTTAGGGGAGGAGGAGCGGCTGCTTGGAATGCCAATGTCGTCGAGGCTGCGGCATAGCATGCTGCCGCTACTGCCGCCGCGGCTTTCATAGGCTGAGGTCTCATTTTTTTGACACGCATTTTTTTTGTAGTACGTAAAAGTAGGTAAAAGATCAATCAGTGAGAGCCTGTGAGAGCGTCCCCACTCCTCCTCACAGCTTCCAACAACTATTAGTGATAGTTATCAGCCTCTCCGCGTGCTGATCATTATTAAATTGCCTTGTGGGTTTTTTTTCGTCATCATCCTATTTTATATTTGTCAACAATAATGAATGAGGTGGACGCGTCGTCATCGCTAGCCTCCTCTGACGATGACGGAGTGGCGGTGTGCTACTTGTGTCTTGATGGGGGCGACGACGACGCTGGTCTGCCATTGCGCCGCGATTGTGCGTGTCGGGGCACAGATGCCGGATTTGTCCACCTCTCCTGTCTCACTGGATACGCAGCATCCAAAAGTGAGCAATCTCCTGATGCGGATCAATTCAGGAACCCGTGGTTATTGTGCCCTAGCTGCCACCAAGAATACCAAAATGAGCTTGCTATTGATATCGCGAATAAGTTTGTACCGTTCGTCCGTCGTCAGTATCCAGATGATACACATAAGCAGGTGGAGTCGCTTCATGTGAAGCTGCGTGCGCTGATTGACATGTTTGACAGATTGCAACCTGTTCAAAAGAGGGAAACCGGAGTTACTGCAGATGTAATGATATCCCTGATTGATCGAATGAAAGGAGTGGTATCCCCGCTGCCAAGGCGTTACTCCGAAGCTGAAGCATACGCATACTACACCCATGGTCAGATTGCTCTCAAAGAGGGAACAGAAGAGAGTGCTAGGAGGACTGTGGCTCACTTTGAAAAGTATCTGAAAGTCTGCAAAACAATCAGCGATGATGAGGGTATTGTCAACGCAAAGGCCAACATAGCTATTGCAAAGTCTATTTACGAGGATAACAATAGTGAGGAGTTGTTGGAGGCATCCCGAGAACTGTATGAATTGCGTATCGCTGAACTGGGGGAAGAGAGTGAATACACAATTTGGGCAGGTAGAAGCTATGCTATTGACCTCCAGAATGCAAACCGTGGGGATGAGGCAAGGGAACTGTTAATGAAGTTGCTAGCCACGAGCAAGCTAGTCCTAGGTTCACACCACAATGTCACCAAGGAGGTTGAATTCGCACTCCAAGAGGATGACTGTGATGACTATGATGACGATGATGATGATGATAGTGATGATATTGAGGCAAGGGAACGTGTGACTGATCCCGATATTGAATCAACGCTACAAGGGAAAGTTTAACGAATTGCGCCCCAACCCTCCCCTTCTTTGCTATACTGATTGGATTGTTGGCAATGTTGTATCAACTAGCAAAAAGCTGAGTTTATCATTCTGGTTCAATGGAACATAAAACCTTTGCAAATTTGTTTATTTAGATTATGTAGGAGTTTCAACATGCTACTCCTTGATTACATAATAATTTCATACTGACTTTGCAAAAAGAATCAACATCGGCTGCGTCACTGGCAACGGCGCCATCATCGTCATCGTGAGGGGGGTGGCTATTATTTGGAATGCCAATGTCGTCGAGGCACAGCATGTGCCGCTACTGCCGTTTTGAGCTTTGAGCTATTAAAAGGAGTATTTACGTAGGGTTATTTGGGGACGCCATTCTTGCCGAAAGAATGAAGTTTTATGTTGATTCAGCCATGAATGCGGGAGAGTGCGAAGAGGATTCTTCACACTCAGAGTTGAGGGATCGTACCGTTCGAACGATCGAAGCATCGGTGGGACGAATGAGTGGCTCGGTGGAACGAATGA
>Ga0247843_1006289_pt1 | contig 15629 bp, 12 predicted proteins | sample LaCruzMarch2017__FD_192420 | JGI IMG/M metagenome (GOLD analysis project Ga0247843, IMG submission 192420) | Freshwater microbial communities from meromictic Lake La Cruz, Castile-La Mancha, Spain - LaCruzMarch2017_8m | ecosystem: Environmental > Aquatic > Freshwater > Lake | place: Spain... | reverse complement strand
GTAGAACAAAACAATCCAAGACATCAAGTCAATATCATATCAAACATACGTAACGTCTAATGACGGCCGATACTCATCAATGCTGCTGCTGCTGCTGCTGCATTATTCTCATTCGATGATTCGTACCCAGCACCAGATCCGTTTGAATGACTCAAGCCCTGGTCGGCATACAATTGCAACTGTGAATTTCGAGGAGGAAGAGGGGGGATATATGGCATTGGGATACCATGTATTGGGCTAGTATCACGAACTGAAACAACTTCAAGCAGACCATCCTCAACATAATCAAAAATTCTACGGACTTAGCCATTACGTTCCAACACCTTCCATAACTACAATCCAACAACTTGGTTTAGGTATTGCTCACGCCTTCAGTACCCTCATCATCAATTCCTTCAAAAAGCTTGTCCACTCACAGACATCACCTGCCTTTGACCATTATGATTTTCTCTTGCCTCGTGACCAAATTGTTGGTTTATTGTTAGAAAACTCACTAGATGTAGATCAATAGGTATAAAGATTAAGAGTGTGTCTGTGTGTCCGTCTGTGTGTGTCTGAGGCCCAAAATTGTCCATCTGAATTGAATTTTTGTCGAGGCCTGTGTCTGTGTGTCTGTGTGTCTGTCTGTCTGTGTGAGGCCCAAAATTGTCGACAAAATTTTGTCAAACACACATATCTCAAATCTTCGTACTCTTAACCATTTATGTAGAAAACTACGAAAATGCCTGCAATCCACACCAATCCAACACATAGCCCATAGCCCACAATCACATACACTAACTACAAAAAGATAGCCTGCAATCACACCAAATTAAACTAGTGATTACATGACATCTTTAGCTTGCGGAGGGATTTATTTTTCTACACCATAATCCGGAGCAGTTGTACGAAAAATATCCACTCTCACACATCATGAAAACTACCTACCTACCTAGGACCTCAAAGTATGAATCCAACCACCTGCGCGGCGAAGCCCCGATCGGCTTGTAAAATAGACACACTATGCGACAATCTCATATTGTCGACGTTAAGACATGAGGACGATGGTAGCAACGCCAGTCCTCTCCGCATTCGTTCTTCTCCTCGATGGTACTACCGGCGTCAACGCGCTGCTAATGTCCCCAACGATATTGTCAACATCATCACACTCGTCATCATATTATTCCTCGCGACGAAGAACAGTGTTCATCTACGCGAGTAGTGCGACATCAATGACGAGTCGCGGCGGCGCATCCTCATCATCCTCATCGCAATTACAGCAATTTGGTAAGACACAGATAGTATGGCATCCATCGACAACTACGTCGTCGGTGAGGATGAGTATGAATACGAATGATATTATGCCGCCAAATTATTATAATGACGACCCTTGTATTAGAAATCGAAGGACACCACCACCATCAACAGGAGGAGGAGAAGACGAAGTAACAACGCGTAATCGACGGAGCCGCATTGGACAATGGACGAGTAAACTAGTATCTAGATTCTCTGCGGCTGCAATGACAGCAACGCTGCGGAAGGGGAGGGATAGCGTAGAAAATATCAGAACAAAGATGAAGCGACAATTTAAATTTCTCCGTGCTGGACCAATCCTTGCGGCTGCCTTCTTCTTTCTACTACTATCACCACCACTACTTGCATGGGCATCTGGAGGAGGAGGTTCCGTAAAACGTGATCCAAATATACCAATTATACCACTTACAACGAATGAACTAATATCCAAATTATCATTATGGTTAGGGATATTCATCGCTCTGGCACTATTACATGCGGCCGAAATTGCAATAACAACCTTGTATCCATGGAAGGTACGTGAATTTGCCGAAGAGGAAGAAAAGGTATTAAGTAATGAAGGTGGTAAAGGTTCAAGTCATGATGGACGATCTAAAAATGATAAACGTTCACGGAAACAACGTCGGGGGACATTCCAAACACTCAATGAAGACATCACGCGTGTATTGACTACCATATTAGTCACATCGACGGCATGCTCTATATATGCCACAACATTATTCACACATTTGTCGGATCATATATTCGGTATAGAATGGGCAAGTAAATGGAGTGCCGTATTCCTTACCGGCATTACACTCTTCTTTGTTGAATTATTGCCCAAGAATATTGGTGTGATTAATGCCGAACGTGTAGCACGGTTAATGGTCCCGCCGATCAATGTGCTTGCCAATGCGGTGGGTCCATTTGGATATGCGTTGAGCTATTTGGCCAAGTCTACATTACGTCTATTTGGCGTACAGGCAAAGGAGGAAACGGGTGTGAGTGACTCCGAACTACGACTTATTGTTACTGGTGCACGTGATTCCGGTACGATAGATCATAGTGAACAGGAAATGATCAAGGGCGTGTTGAATTTACAAGATCGGAAGGTACGTGAGATAATGAAACCACGTGTCGAGGTTGTGGCGGTGCCACGGACCATGTCAGTTGCCAGCGTCCTTGGGGTTGTGAGAGAAAGTGGCTATAGTCGTATACCCGTATGTAAGTCTTCGTTTTGCTTGTATGTGTGTTTTGTATTTTCTGTCATTTTTTTTCATCACAGATTATTCACCTCCACTATTATTTTTAACGTTACTCTTATGATGCTGTATTTGTGTGTGTACAATATACTACTTCATTGTTCTTTTTAGACGCAGGAGAGATCGATAATATCGTGGGCATCGTCCTAGCAAAATCTGTACTTGACTTCTTCGTCAAGGGAGTGTTAGTGGATGGGGAGTATCGTCGACCACCGATTGCAACAAAGGATGATGATGAGAATGTTGATGATATGGATACTACCGTCGATGGGGAGTGGAGTGAGGAGGTACTCCGACGTCAACATCATCAGCAACAACCTCAACAACAGCAGCAGCATTCTCAGGAGGATATTGGGAAACTATCTTTCATTGACCCACCCACCGGCAAGACTAAGGATGGATACGTCCGTTCATTGACGGGGTCTCAATTAGCATTGAGGATGGAAACAACGATAGATGATGCCGGTTTGATTGAATCATGCTACTTTGTACCAGAAACTGCGAATGGTAAATGATTATTCGATGTGTGCTTTCTACATATGCGTTTCGGAGTAAGCTTTTATTTTTCTCATGAAATATGTACGCCTATCTTTTAGGTTGGAGCGTTTTACAAGAGATGCGAAGGAGGAGGGTGCACATGGCAGTGGTAGTGGATGAGTACGGTGGGACGGAGGGTCTGGTATCGTTGGAGGATATCGTGGAAGAGGTACAAAAATTCTGTTGATCGAGGCACTCTTTTTATCATGTAGTACTAACACACACACACTCTCCTCATCATGTCATTATTTTAGGTGGTTGGCGAAATTTACGATGAAGACGATGAAGATGATTTTGTATTCGCGGAAGACTCCATTACCTTCCAAGAGGATGGAACATTCCTAATACGCGGTGACGCAGATTTGGAAGACGTCGATGCTGTTCTCGGTCTTAGTCTCGACGAGGAGGAGGTATTGAAGGAATACGGTACACTTAGTGGTTTCCTCTGTTTCTGTGCCGGCGAGATCCCTCGTGTTGATGATTTCGTCATGAGTAGGGGTTGGAAGTTTGAGGTAGTTGATGGAGATGAGAAGCGAGTATTTCAGGTCAGGGTTGAGAGATTGTTAGGGTTCTTTGATAGCGAGGATGGAGATGATGGGGATGAGAACTTGGTCCGTAACTTTTTCAGTAGGAAGAATACAGTACCCGAGAACGATTCATCATTATTGCCAACTGATGTCGACATGGAAGTCATCAGCAACGGTGGCTTACTAGCGGAGACGGCTGCTGAAGAGGACATGAGCATTGCCGAAGCTGTATCGCGTCAGGCAAGGCTCATTAACATGAATGAGGCTAGCCGATTAGAAAAACAGTAGAACAGAATGAAGCTACTGTGAAAAGTCGAATAGCTGATTGAAGTCTACCCAGTTTAAAGAGTAATTCATCTGTAGAAAGCTTGCTCAAATCTCTTATTTGCTATCACACTACTACTAAAAGCACGTACAAGAGATTCAAGCACGGACATCTACTTTTCCTGCACTGTCAATCAGTAGACTGAGTACACTCCTTCTTTTAATACCCACCCTTGCCCCTCCCCAACTTTAATTCACGTTGTTAAGCTCACTTCTTTTACTTTGTCCCTTTTCCTTTTTTCTCCCCCTTTTCCCCCTTCGTTGCCTCCATCGGTCCTCTTTCGAATGGCAAGAAGTCAATCCCACCCATAAACGGGACGAGCACCTCTGGTACACGTACTCCATTCTCTTCCTGATAATTCTCAAGAAGACAACAAATGCCACGCCCCGTCGCACACAATGTTGAGTTAAGAAAGTGGACATAACTGGCCGTATCCTTGAGCATTTCTTCCTTTGTTAACTTTTCTCCCGTGGCAGTTTTCTTCTGTCCACATCGTGCACCCACACCTCGTGCCTGAAAGTCGGTACAGTTCGAACAGCTCACGAGTTCACGATATGCACCTTGTCCAGGGAACCATGCCTCCAGATCATACTTCTTCACGGCAGCATCATTCAATGCCCCACTAACAATACATACTACACGGTACGGGAAGCCCAAGCTTTCGTAGAATTCCTTGGCGGCATCAATCATGCGCGTCTGTTCCCTGGCACTTTCTTCAAAGTCATCCACTACTACACAGAATTGTTCAATCTTTTCAAATTGATGTACACGGAAGATACCGCGAATGTCTCGTCCGGAACTGCCCGCCTCTTTACGAAAGCACGTCGATATGCCCGCATATCGGAATGGCAATGCCTTATCATCAATCCATTCGTTCCTATGATATCCACAGATGGGCTGTTCGCTCGTAGCAATAAGATAGGTTTCCGTATTCCCCTCCGGGTCATCCGTCTTACCGCTGACCTTATATAACTGCTCGTCGAAGTCTTCCAATTGGGCAATACCCGCCATTATATCCTTCTTCATGAAGTACGGCGGCTGCAATACCTGATACTCCCTTTTACGCAAGAATGCGATGCCATAATTGATCAATGCCTGATTGAGCAATACACCCGCATTCTTCAAGAAGTACCCGCGATGACCGGCCACGGCCTGTCCGCGCATGGGTTCGTACCCGTCAATTCGCCATAGGAGGTCATCGTGCGTTAACGGTTTCGTGGGGGGGAGGGCGTATACTAATTTTGATATGGCACACGGCAGCACTATCGGTCCACTGCTATTCTCTTCTGCCTCGATTGGTTCTGGATATAACGACACGACTACATTATCCTCGTCTTCGTTATCGCTAATGGGCACCTGCGGATCGACGATGTTGCCGATGCGATTTAATAATTCATCCCGCTCGTTCGCGATGATCGGCAATCGTGCTTCCATTTCGATAACGTCGTCTTTAATGCGTTTCATTTCCATCACGGCCTCGTCGCATTGTGCGCCCGATTTCTTGGCCGGGGCGATCACGTCCCGTTGGAGCTTGTTCGCGGCCGTGCGCTGGGCGTCGATCCGTTGACGCAGGTCGCGCCATAATTCGTCCTTGGCCAAGACTCGATCGACGAGCGAGGGGTCCTTGTACCGCTGTGTCATGTAGGTGCGGTAGGCATCGGGATTGCCGCCACGGTAGGTCCGGAGACTGTTAATATCAATTGGCATGATGATGGAAGATGAAAAGACAATGGTGTACGGTGCGGAAATGACAAATGACAAGAGGTTGGTGTAGGTAGCTCGTAAAGGATATTCTACATAAATAGTTTACACTTTGTTTTTGACGCTGGCATGGCTGATCTGCGGCGTCGCATCCTCGAACGATCATGGTCATGGCTGACAGATCTCGTCGACGTCGACGACGACGCGGTTGCCGCATCCTCGTAATCGTCCTCGCAATAACTCCTCTCCTCCTCCTCCTTTCTTCCTGTTTGATTTCAGGTTCAACTACTTTGCAGTCGCACGACGAACATCAAGAACGAAGGCGACTATTGTCATCTCCGGATCCCACGTCCTCGACCTCGACCTCTTCATCGTCATCAATACTGAAGTGCCCAGAGGGATATACGGTCCAAACACCACGACGGAGTGATGAGGACGGCGGATTTTTCTTTTTACATCAATCGACCTACGCAGCCTCGTTCCCGGGCGGTGGCGATAAATTGATTACCAAATATCTGGTCGAGGCTTTGACGGGTCTTCGCGTTGGAGATACATCGTCATCGTCATCGTCAAGTACTACTACTAATTATAATAATAATGTCGATGCAATAACAGACGTTGATGATGACTGCTGCGAAAATAATGATGGACAAGGACATGTGGTGGCAGTGCGTACATCATGGCCACATACATCTTCTACTGGACTACCCCGCTGGGATCAAGACATACCACGTGCATTCGTCATACTTCGTAATCCATTACGTACATTACCACGATACTTTAATCATTTGTACGAAATGCGGAATCACTTACCTCGTGGATCGGCAGTATCGGCCCAATATGCGGTCGATTCGCGCGAAACTTGGACTCGGTGGCGCGATACGCAGTTGAAATCGCAAATATTACTCTTTCGACGATTTGTTTCATTCTGGATGGAGCGGGGCTTCACGTCGAAGGATGAAACCTCGCGCGTGTACTTCTCATATGAGGAGTTGATCGACCCAACGACCGGACCCGGCGAGACGAAACGTTTGGCACAGTTTTTGGAAGCGGGATTGAAATCGAGTGCCTTGGAGTCGGCCATGACTTCAATTGCCCAACAGACGACGACGACGCCGAGCGACAACAACGAGGAATTACCAAAAGATGCTATTGATATAGCGGTACATGATGCCACAATGACAATGGTACACGTTGCGGATATACCATGCGTTTGGAGGGAAGTAGTTTGGTCGAGAAGTATCATTGCTGAATCATCATCATCCGCAGAACAAGTTTCAGCGGAGGAGGAAACGAGGCCCTACACGCCCGAGAATTTAGCAGACATGTCACAAATGCTCCTGGAGTTAATGAATCGATGGAATCGACATCAACGTCTACTTTCGATACTTGCCGTTTATCATAGAGAGGTGAATAAGATGTATCTGGAACTGACGAGTAAACTCGACGAGGAATTACAGGAACGGGATAATACACCTCAAGTCAAACAACAACAACCGCAGAAGCAGCAGCCGCCAGCGGTGAAAAATGAAGTGTCGTTGAAATCACCACTCTCTATCTTGCCAAATGTTCACATCATTCACGCATCCCATCCGAATGCTGATAATAATAATATGTCTTCGGTCATAGTACTCAACTGGTTAATGGGACTATTTCAGTCTGAACAAGATGTTGCATTCATGAACTCGAAAAATGAAAAACTGACGATCCAACAATCAGGGGTGGATGTTGACGTTACATCGAACAAAGTGTCAACGACGAACAATGTTGACCTATTGGCACTGTACAAACTAATACGGCCAAGTTTTGAGGAAGTCTTCTTCGTCATATCGAACAGTGGCTCTAATCCACGAACAAGAATCGGTGATGAATTATGCAATTACAAAAACGTATTATGCATAGAAGATTTCGAATTGAGATATCACGACGAGGATGAATTGCATACCATGGTACACTTGTTAACTACCAAGTTTCGTAAGAGATTTCACTTCTTCTTTCATGAATACTCTTGGCTCACGGAGGAGAGTGAATCAAATGCAGTTGTGAGAATTGAAGAAGCTGCACGTATTGCCATTGCAATGAAAGACGATGCACCAGAAAATATAGATCTAAAGTTTGGCGTGCGTGGTGGTAACGGATTAGTAATAGAAAATGATCAAGCACCCGCGCTAATCATGCCGTCCAATCGTCGACGTTTGTCAATGGCACCTCCAGATAGTGAGTGCAAACTAACATGGCCTCAGCCTCCTAAGGGTCCCATTCAAACTTCGTATGCGGCATCCTATCCTGGATGCGGAGCACGTATGACTTGGAGTTTAATCGAGGCACTAACGGGACTGTGGACAGGCGATGATTGGGACAACAACAAACGGGGACATCGAGTGGTGACTGTCAAAACTCACTATCCACATGATGCTGGTCAATTAGTCTCTTGGGACAACAGAATCAATCGGGCACTGGTGATTATACGTACTCCTATCAATGCAATACCTTCGTTTTTCAACCACATATATGAGATCAAGAATAATCTTGCCATCCATAGCCAGCGAGCGCCTGTAAACGATTGGATCGAATGGCGTGATCGACTAGCTATGGTCCAGATTAACAGGTTTGCCAAATTTGTTGACTACTGGATGGAACGCTTTGATAAGAACAATCATGATAGAATAATTATTTCCTACGAAACACTTACTGACGACAATACTGGACCAGACGAGGCAATGCGTATAGCCAACTTTTTATCCCAAAGTGAAGGTGTAGATCCGATCGATACAAGCAAGGTTCCATGTATATGGAAAGCCGTTGTAAAATACAAGGAGCAACTGAAGAATACTGAGAAACGGAGGAGGCTCGACTTGCACCATGATTCGCAGCGATCTGGTCCAACTGAACGCCCATATACCCCCGAATTGCTTGATGCCATGTCAAAAATGCTTTTGGACTTGATTGCTAAATGGGGCCAGCGGCACGAGCGATTACGAACAGTGCTCGAGGGATACCAGCAGGATGTTTCCACAGCGTATGACAAACTTAATAGCAAGCAGCATTCCAATTCAGTTGCTGAGCTGCTCTCAGGGAAAAATTTTCACGTATATCAAGTTTCGCTACCGGATACTGGAATGACAAGTGGAACGACAGTGTTGAATAATCTACTCGTTGGACTTCTCGATTCAGAAGCAGCATACAAGAGTTCGTCAGTAGTAACCAAGACGCACGATACGAATTTACTCGAATTGTACAAAAATGAGAAGAGCAAGTATGATGAAATATTCTTCGTGTTGACAACCAACCCCAAAGTTTCCATCGGGGGTCGGTTTACCATCGACAACGAGTTGTGCACATATGATAACGTGATGTGTATTGAGCCAAAAGAGCTCATGTACAATAATATTCAAGAGCTGACTAGCGTTGTTAGCAGCTTCAGCAATAAATTCAGCAAACGATTTGAATACTTCTTTGGGAATGGATTTGTCGATGAGAATAAACGAATGGAGGCGGTGAAGCGGCTGGAGTCAATCGACAATGCAGTTGCTGCCCTTGAACGCCAGTCGGTTGTTGTTGACTCAACTAGTAATAATAAAGCATCAAAAGTTCATGGGAAAACATTTCACATCTTTCAAGTGTCAAAATCGGAATCAGAAGATCCAACTCCGGCAAATGTAGCAACAAATTTGCTGATTGGTCTCTTCGAACCAAAAGAAGATTATAGCTTTATGGTGTTTGATCGAGAGAGAACTGTGAGACAGCATGACATGACTGTGCCGCTCGAGTCGACAATCGTGACGAAGACCCATATATTGGATCTTGTCATGTTGTATAAGCAATTTCGATCACAATTTGATGAGATTTTCTTCGTTGTTTCTGGATCATCATTGGATATGGAGACTGACACATGTCAGTTTGATAATGTACTGTGCCTCCGAAATGAAGATTTGTTATCGTCTTATCCAAATGATATTGAAAAGGGAGTTAGAGATATGACAGACAGGTTTCGTACCCGTTTCCAAGGTTTCTTCGACTCGGAATTTTTTAGCCCTGATAAAGTCATATCTGCTGTGCAACGCTTAGAAGAGATGGCCATTGCAACTGCATCGCTTGCTAATGATTCATTTTCTGTTACTGATCCAAAATACGGGGTCCATGGAGGTCTACGGACAGACAAAGTAAATGAAAAATCACGAGATGCTGGAGTTCTATATTACTGTGGAGGTGCTCAGAAACTTCTTAAAGCACGAACACAATTTAAGTATTCAACATTTGCTTTATTTCACGCCAAGAGTCTTTTTCCTGAATTCAACGGAGCGGACACCATTTCGGTTGACAACAAAGTTGAGACATCTGCCATACCGTTGACGGAAGAAAGCTTGACGAAAGCCACTGAAAAGGATTTGCTTATTTATCATTCTCATCAGCACTGTGATGTATCCGTGGAGGCTTTTCCTGGTTATCAACTCCATTTTAATGCTGAGTATTATGATCTTCATCCAAAACATTCAAAGAACACTGGGGAATTTACTCTGGATTATATACCTGCCGGAAAGAAGACTTTTGTTATTGGACCACACCAAGACAGCAGTCACAGCATTCGTGTGCCTTATTGTTCAATGAGGCTTTGGTATCTGCACATGACAGGGAAATATGAATTGAATACGATTCTTGAACCAAAGAATAAGCCAAAAAACAGTCGCGAGCGCTTCATGATCTATTCCCAATCCCATTACGTTGAATATCGCGAACGAGCTGCCCTCGCATTCTCCGATATTGCACCAATTCATACGGCAGGGAAATGTGAGGGTAATATTGATGCTGGTCCTGTAATTATAGCAGATGATAGCACGCCTCAATGTGTTCCTTTTGATGATAAGAAGAGACCAGCTTCTATTCAACCAATTGCGGATCTTGGGATGGATCACCAGGTGAACAATATTGAGCTATTTGCCAGCTATCGGTACGCGCTTGTATTTGAGAATTCATCTTCCCCTGGCTATGTTTCTGAGAAAATTCTACATGCATTTTTGTCCGGGACAATTCCAATCTACTGTGGAAGGTGAGTACAGGTGATTGCCATTATATTCATGTCGTAACTCTATCTAACACTAACAACTTATCTAGTCGATTTGTCTTTGAGATTTTCAATCCCAAAGCATTCATATTCTTTGGTAAGTTCATAGTTCAGTTTATTGCTGTCATAATCTCAATTCTCTCAATTGAACATTCATTTCATTTGATGTCTACCCAGATCTGGACTTACCGCATCAGGCCTTGAGCCTGGTTCAATTCCTTGAACAAAACCCATCAGAGTATGACAAGATGTTGAATGAACCAATACTTGCACAGGGGAAGGATACAATAGAGAAATACTTCTCCTGGGATGAAACGGTTGGAAATGGTATGTTGAAGATGAGGATTAGGAACATGATGGGACTATCATCGACAATAAGTTTGCGTTAAAAGCAAGATTGGAATGCACAACAATGGCGTGGAAAATGTACCCCGTCCAAGAATTTACAACAATCTATCAAGTGGAAGTCATATGGTCTATGGTTCTAGCTTTACAAACTCCAACAAAATCTCATCCGCCCGTAGCGATGCTCCGACCGTCCCATGCAACTTCTCCACTATTGCGCCTGCCTTATGACTGCGAATGATATTCAGCATTTTCATAGCTTCGACAACACATAGCTCTTGGCCCATTTCCACAATGTCACCCTCCTTAACTGCAAAGCTAACTAGTGTGCCGGGCATTGGACTAAGGACAAAGTCGCCTAAATCTAAAGGCACGGGTTCCATCATGTGACATGTCAATTGATACTCGGACGGACTCATAACTAGAACGTCGGCATCTGCACCATACATGGTCAATTTCAGCGTACCGATCTCATCCTCTCCATGTACCTGTAGAACACGGCTCTCTCCGGCGATCTTACAATGAGCAAAGTCGGACGATGGATCATACTCAAATGCAGTCATAGTCACTGATTGAGACTGATTTACTGCAGCCGCCTCATTCTTTTCTCCATGTTTCAATAGCCTTGTGACATGGACAGCTGCAACATTGTGCTCGCTAGTGGTGGATGATGATTTCAGTGTGCGAACGAGGTAGGCATCACCAAACATACCTCCTAGACAAACCACGACATCATCCATACCTCCAACCCCGACCACAGTCGCGCTACCCAAAGTCACTGCCCTCCGTTGAACAATCTCCCGTGCGATTACAACAAGTTCACATCGTTCTACTTCAGATAAACACCCTAGCCCACCAACGAAGCCATTTGGATAATGTGTCTCAATAAAGCTCGTGGGTGTACATCCCTTCACAAAGTAAGGATTGCGCAATACATCCCTAATGAATGGGATGTTATGTCGGACAGTATCACCACGGATTAAATACCGATCCAATGCCATCCCAAGTCCACGTATTGCGGCCTCTCGACTAGTTGGACTATATGCAATAATCTTACTTAATATAGGATCGTAATGTGGTGTAACAATACTCCCGGGTACGACACCACTATCAATCCGTATAAAGCAATTTTCTGTCATTGCCACTACTCGAACATCATCGACGGCACCAGCAAATTCTTCTCCAAGTTTCTTGCCAAATTCCGTAAATAGTGGTCCACCCGTGACGGCCCCAACGGCAGCTCCAACAATTGTCCCCATTACGGCACCGACTGATTCATATTCATCATGAGAGGAGGAGTCATTTACACATATAAGTGAGGGTGGTTCCACATACTTTACTAATGGACCTGTACTGGGTAGAAATCCACGGTAGGGATCCTCGGCATATATCCGTGCCTCGATGGCATGTCCAACAAATCTTACATTACTACCATCCTCACCTGCACCTGCAATAATATCTTTATTATCATTATCATCATCATCTTTACTACTACTACCACCACCACCACTACTATTGTCAACCATGTCAAGATATTCTTGAGGGATGCCTCGTCCAGCCGCAACTTCTAACATCCCATACACCAAGTCAATAGTCTGTCCAGTATGATGTCCATCACCACTAATCATTTCAGTTACTGGATGTTCTACCTGTAATCGCGTATTCATTTCTAAAAAGTAAAAATTCTGATCTTCGTCGACCAAGAATTCGACCGTCCCCGCACTTTCATATCCCACCGTTCGGACTAGACTTTTAACCTGTTTTATCATTCGTTGTCGTGTACTGGGTAGTAAATGTGGACTGGGACTTTCTTCTATTACCTTTTGATTCCGTCGTTGGATGCTACATTCTCTTTCGGGGAAGCATAATATATCCAACTTGCCAGTAGTTGGATTAATACCCGACAATACCTGTATTTCAATGTGATGTGGATTCACGATATACTTCTCGACGAGCAGTCGATCATCGCCAAAGTAACTTTTGGCCTCGGATCGACTTAGACGATATCCATCGCGTACATCATTGTCGGTATGACATATGCGCATGCCCTTTCCCCCTCCCCCGGCAGATGCTTTGATCATTACTGGATAACCAATGGAATTGGCAATTTCGATAGCATGTTCTGCAGATGTCACCACACCATTATATCCGGGTATGGTGGACACGCCGGCCTCGATGGCGAGTAGTTTCGATTGGATCTTGTCCCCCAAACTTCTAATAGCGTGCGTCGACGGACCGATAAATTTGACATTCGTCCGTCGTATCATTCCCTCAGTAGTTTCGCCATACGAGGCCCCGACGACTCGCATCTCATTCACCATGTCGGCAAAGTCGCAATTCTCGCTCAAGAACCCATACCCCGGATGCACGCCCATCGCGCCCGTCATCGCAATCGCGGACCCGACGGCGTCCACGTTCAAATAACTCGACGAGGACGGCGCCGGACCGATGCACACGGCCTCGGTCGCGGCCGAGACGTGTGGCGATTTGGCATCGGCCGTGGAGTAGATGGCGACCGTTCGTATGTCGTGCGATTCGGCCGTGCGGATTATCCGGAGCGCGATTTCGCCGCGATTCGCGATTAGTATTTTGCGCAGCGGCGGCGGTAGCGACGATGATGATGATGACGGACCTTCGTCATTGCTTGGCGCGGATGCTGCCGTTGTTGCCGGAGCGGATGACGAAAAGGGCAATGACGACAATGATGACGATGATTGGACAAACGAACGACGCAAATGCGACGCTGCGATGAGGGAATTCCGCGAGCACTGCATTTTTTGAATGGAGGAGGCGCTGAGAGCGAGAAGATGATATGATGCGGGCGCGCGGGATATCACAATGGAGTATGTACTTTATCTTAGGTATGTATCTCGGTCAGTTCCAGAAAAGCGATTTCTTTGGATCTTTCCTTGGCTCTCTCCTTTGGTACCCAATCAACTGCCCGATTTGTGTGTCTTGGATACGTTTCAGAGTGGTAGCCTTCCATAAAAGATATCGGCAAAGATATCGGCATGTTGTCGTGAAGGTACGTCCAGACGCAGAGGCAGCGCGGTCCATTGATTACGAAGAGCGTCGGCCAAAGGTATGATGGTGTTTCAGCATACGAGATCAAGGAGCGAACGGGGGAGGCGCTTCTCTTCCTCCCCATGAGATACCAGCCCCTCGTCCGAACGATCGAAGGCGACAGGGCACGGTTATATAGGGTGGTGGCGAGGTCGCATCTATATATCTATTATACGGTTCGTTTTCCGTCTGAGTCTAACATATAATTACGTCCTCTCTCACTTTCCTCGTCAGCAGCCACCTTCTTCCCTCCTCCTACGTAGTTATGTGTATCGCAATTTCCACCACCTCCCTCGTCGCCATTACTGGCGCCATCGCCGAGACTGTCGTGTCTTCTCCTCAGCAGCAGATTATACCAACTGTTTTTGAATCGACCTATGATCATGCTTAGAATTTGGTAGTCGAGTCAACTCAAGGTAAGGAGTGCGTCTTCTCCGACACGATCACTGAACTCCATGGTGTCAAAGTCGACGTTGGGATTCTTCGTTGTGGGGGCACAAACGAGATTTGCGTCGAAGACGCCACCTCTGTGATGGGCGGTCGCTGCGTGGTGGTACGTCAATTAACACGCCCACGACATTGAAGCCAAGTACATCCAAGCCCACGACAATGAAGCCGACGACATTGAAGCCCAGTACATCCAAGCCCACGACATCCAAGCCCATGACATCCAAGCTGACGACATTGAAGCCCACGACATCCAAACCCACAACTGCAGCTCCCACTACTGTGAAGCCTACAACCCGAAAGCCAACCACAGCAAGACCTACAACCCAAAAACTAACTGTAGCTCGTCCCAATTGCCAATTTGCAAATGGTACTGCTGGTTACAAATGTTATGGAGACTATGCTTGCAACGGTAGCATTGACAACACCAAAATTAAATGCGGCAGTTGCAATGGATACGCAGCCTGCTATAAAATGGGGCTGGGCTATATTGTTGCCGAAGGTCGTTGCATTGGAGATGAGGCGTGTTCCTATACTGGCAGCAAGACTACTGTTAAGAAAAATAGTTGCATTGGGAACTACGCGTGCAATGCAACTGGGCTTAACTTTACTGCTGGGGTGGGCAGTTGCATTGGGAACTACGCGTGCAATGCAACTGGAATCAGTATTCATGTGAGCGATAGCAGCTGCATTGGATACTCTGCCTGCTACAATATGGGAACAAAAACATCTGTTGGCGTAGGTAGTTGCGTTGGAGAAGAAGCCTGCTATAAAACGGGAATAAGCACTATTGTTGGTAAAAGTACATGCAAGGGAGACTATGCCTGTACAGAAGTGGGTTTTGGTAGTGTGTTTAATGAAGGCAGCTGCATAGGAAACTTGACTTGTTCCTATACGGGGAACAAGACAATTGTCGGTGTAGGTAGCTGCATCTCAGACATGGCCTGTTACGATTTGGGACGGTATGGCATTGTCAGTTTGGGAAGCTGTATTGGAGAATATGCTTGATCTTCTACTGGTACTGGTGACAGTATCAATGTGAGCAATAGCAGCTGCAAGGGGAAGTCTGCCTGCTTTAAAATGGCAAA